>Ga0181522_10000231_pt1 | contig 44151 bp, 53 predicted proteins | sample PEATcosm2014_Bin_27_FD_121103 | JGI IMG/M metagenome (GOLD analysis project Ga0181522, IMG submission 121103) | Peatland microbial communities from MTU Mesocosm Facility, Houghton, MI, USA - PEATcosm2014_Bin05_10_metaG | ecosystem: Environmental > Terrestrial > Soil > Wetlands > Peat | place...
AACACAGTCTGCGACACGAGACGGCTGTACACCAGTTCAGTTGGAGTGGCGTCAAGCTGTCCCTGGCCGCCAGCAGCAATGAACTTCCTGAACTTGGTGTAGGCCCCGATGAGGCCCTGGATATGCCAACCTAGAGTGTTGCGGTCGTTGATGAGGTCCTTGACGCGCCCACTCTCATCGAGAAGATGCCATCTCGCTTGGTAGTACAGAGGCCAACGTGGGTTGTAATGGTTCCTGCCCATGATATGAGTAGCCAGCACAATGGCCCATGGCCGGTCGCAGCAGATCTGCATCAGCAACGGCACGTCCTCCAGACTCGGATCCATTACTTTGCAGATGGGAAGAACCTCAGCGACAGCTGGTGGAGGAGGAGGAGTCAACTGCTTTGCGGCAGACTCGCGGATGAAAGCAGCCGTTCGCTTGATCTGGTTCAGAGTGCCGTCAGGACTTAAGAAGGTGGCGCGAGGCACGATGACGTCCTTGATCTCGGCAGGGAGCTGGAGTTTCACATCCTGGGTTGGTTTGAGTGCCAGTTGCGTGGTTGCAGTCAGGATCTGCGAGAGCCACCGCGGCGTACCACGAACATCAACAGTCGACAATTCGATGCTCCGCTTCTTGTCGTCTCTCATCGTGATGGTGTCCAGGATGCGGAGGGAATAGAGATCGAGGAGGTCGTTGACCACCCCAGCGCGGACCAGTGCGTTGGGTTGTTGTAGTTTGCCCCAGTCTGCTTGCATCATGCTGCGAACGGCAGCCAGCAACTGTTCTTTGCTCTGGCTGCGGAACATGCCGCCAAGAAGGTCCAGAGACTTCTCTGTGATGCCCACCAACTTGAACTCTGGCATCACAGAGTCCTGCAGGCTCTTGAGATCGGTTTGTGCTCTGATTTTCAGCGCATCTGCCTGTGTGACCAGCTGCCTTTGCTCCGTAATCGCAGCGTCAGCGGCCTGTAGCTGTCGTTGCCCCGTTCTCATAGCGTCCTCATACGTCTGGACGAGCTGCGTGTACTGTTGTTGGAGCTTGTCGTACTGCTCTCGGATCGCCTTGGCATCCTGTTGGTTCATCACAGCAGTTCTTTGGGCGTCTTCAGCGATCTTCTGTGCATCCAAGGCTTTTCGTTGCATGGCTGCAAAATCCGGGGCGTAGATGTCCACCATCATCGCGCCTGCAGGTGGTTGCACATCTGGTTCCACTCCTGGCACAGGAATCAGCGGTCCTGGAACCAGAATTGGCTGTTGCTGCTTCTGATCCCGCAGCCGTTGAAGGTCTTGCAGATCTCGCGCCAGGTTGGAGTTTTGCTGTTGCAGCAGCTTCCCATCCTCCTGTGCTTGCCGCAGTTGGGTTTCAAACTCGCCAGCGCGAATGTCGGCAGCCTGTGCGTTGCTCATCGCATCATCCCTCTGCTGCTTAAGGAGGTTGAATCCATCCTCGCTGTACCTGGTGTTTGTCTCGTAACCTTTCACTGCTCTGTTGAGTCGCTCGATCTCGCCAGCCTGCTCTTCACACTTTCCGTTGAGCGCAATTGCCTTGTTCACTGCATCTTGCAACCTCTCTTGCGCTTCCTTCTGCAAAGCGATGTACTGTTGTGTGATGTTGGCAATTTGTTGCCTCAGTCCGTCAATGACTCCTTTGGCTTCCTGGTATTGCGTTTCCTTCTCATCTTGGGCCAATTTCAATCGCGCCTGTACCGGTCCAAACTCTGCCTTGAGATCGTCATACTCTGTCTGTAGTTGCCGGAAAGACACCGCAAGCTGCTCAGCCGCTCTAAGTGCAGCGTCCCTGTCCTTCTCGGCCCCCTGGCGGCCGAAGGTTGCACCTGCCAGCTTGTTTTCCAGAACCTGGATGTCATCTTTGGATGTCTGGGCTCGTGCCAGCAGAGTTTCAACATTGCCCCTCAACCCTGTGACCATTGCCTCCAACTGGGCGATCCTTTGCTCGGGAAATTCACGCTTGACCCGAGGTTCCCCCATTGTCTTGTTCGCGCTGTATCGCCTAAGCCTGTATCTTCTCCCGTAGGAATCCCGGGATTGCACTGTCAGAGATTTGTTCAATGAACAAGCGCAAACGTGATGACGAGGAGGATCCAGTCGTACACAAGCGGCCTCGGACGCTCAAAGGTCGATGGGGCGCATGTGCCCGTACTTTGGCACACGAACTGCGAACACAAGAAGCTGAAGATGAAATGCGCTACAAACTCGTGCCGCGATCGCATGCAGTGGCTTTGGCGATTCAGGCTGCTGCCGACCCGCTCGCAGACATTGAGCGACGTATCCAGATGCTGCACAAGACCTGGACAATTGGGTTCAAGGGCTGGCATTATCAACGCGTCCTGTTCGACAACATGATTGTCATGAACATGCGCTGGATCGTGGGCGAGCAAAATTACGAGCGCTACAAACCTCTGATCATCGCCAAACTTGGACTACCGGAAATGTTCAGCGATCTGAATTTTGTGATGGGTCGGCAGCAAGGCAAATCAGAAGGGGGAGGCAACAACAACGCGACATTCGCAATCCATATCCCACAAAAGCTGGCGCTGCTAGCTCAAGGCGAACGCAACACTCAACAGGTATAAACAAAACATTCCATGTTGTCCCTAATAACAATTTTGGTAGGATCTGACAATCGCCAAGGGATATGTTCGCAAAAAACTACCACCTGAGGAACACTGGCGCATTGTGGTGGAAAATGCGCATGAACTCAAGATCCAGGTGATTCCACTCGACGGCTCGATAGAACCCCAATACTCGGTGATCCACGCGTATCCGGCAAGCACAGACAGTAAGTGTACAAGTCTGTTTCCTGGTCCATAAAACACACAATTTCAGTGTGAGGAGAGCTTCCGTCCCATAAACTTGGACAATGGCACAAGAGAAGAAGAAGCTGGACGAAGGAGTGGCGGAAACCGTCGATTTCGCCGTCAAGGAAGTGATGGGTAAGGCAACCAAGTTGCTGGACGAGAGTACAGGGTTTACGTACCGCATGATGGTGCAACGGGCGTTTGGAGACGAGACGTTGAAGCGATTAGGCTATGAAGGATTCAACTACGGCAATGATCCCGAGCAAGCGGCTTTGAACAAGTGGACAACCGCGGTAAAAAACGCTCTTGGCACTCCAGAGTTGCTGCAAGAAATCGCAACTGCTCAGACGGCAACACTGACGTGGGAGGCAAATACTGCCACCTCTGACGAGAAACTTGCGCTCGTGCTTCAAAGTCAGGATCCCAATCCCAGAGCGTTGGTGCAAGTAGCCGCCTCTGGAGCGCTCGCACAAGTACCTGCCCCTGGAGCAGTAGCCAAACCTGGAGGTGGGAATCGAAAGAGAATTCAGACAAGCGCGCCGGCGCTACTGGGAGTGTCACCCTCAGCTATCATCCTACCTCCTCCGCCGGAAGAGCGGAAATTGACCAGGTTGGATGCCTTGCAGCGGCAGTTGCGGCAATTGCAGCAGCAGGAGGGTCAGGCCTTGGAGCCGTTCAGAGAGTCAGCTGCTGCTGTGCAACAACAGTCGCAAGCAGGGACTGGAGGTCCCACTGAGGAGGAAGAGGATGAGGCGGAATTAGAAGCCGTTAAGGCCGCCATTCGCAAGAGGCAGGAGCAATAGCCGGCCTTGACCGGTCTTCGCCAGTCGTTGTTGGATCATGTTCAAATTGGTGTGCATTTGTATGTATGAATCCTAAACACAAATGTCAGAGTAACACACACAGAAAATGCATCACGACTCTCGATTGTTCGAGGAGTGCCTCGAGCTGGTGCAAGAGGACTCATCAGGAGATGAGGAAGAACAGCAAACGCAACGGCGTGTTCACAATGCACCTCGTAAACCTCGGCGACGACGTCTGCATGCAGAGCGAGGTCCACCACCGCCATCTCAAAAACCGGAAGTGTCTGATGTGAAATTGCCAGTCGACATCCGGCCGCTGTCAGAGGCGGCCATGCCGGACAGCAAAGTGTGCGCAGACCAGAAGCGCAAGATGAACGCCCAAGTGGCCCATCCAGAGAAACCTCTGGATAGCTTGGCTAATCTGGAGACGGCGCTGGCAGCCAAGTTGCGTCTACTCGGCAAGCCTCAACTCGTGCAGCAAGTGTTCGAGGCACACGTTGACATGAAACAAGCCAAGGCCGCGCTGCAAAAATCGACTGCCAGACCCGAGTGCATTGACGGCCGCATTGTTTCGGAGCTGCTGGGAGAAAGTGGCAGCTTTACCATGTCTGTACTGCAAGGCGCAGTGCGGACATTCCTGCCGTGCATCAACGGCCAAAGTACGGAATGTGCTATGCACAAGTACTATGGATTCGTCGGCTGCTCCTGGATGAGCAACCAAGAGTTCACTGAGTTTGCCCAGCAACACCAATTGCCTCCACAACGAACTTGTGTGCTTTGCCATTGGGTCTACTTGCGCGATGTGGTCGGGGCAGTGGAGAGCAGCGACGAAGGTGTGCAGCTGGAGGACGATGTGGTGCTGCAACAGTTCACGCATGCAACCGAGTGTCCTGGCGGCTACGCACATGCTCATGTCCGGATGCAACCACAAGACCATGGCATTGACCTCGGAGTTTTTGGTCCAATTGTGATGTTCCGCAAGCCACTTCTAAGCGTCTACGAAGACAGGTCTTCCTTTGCTCTCAATCTCTCTCACTTTGTGTTTGTAAAGAGGCCAGATCAACGTCGAGACCAAGAAACCACGACGCAAACTGGATCAACGCAGCTTACTGTGGACAGGCCCGCAACAGCTGACACCAGAAATTGGAGAATCCAGTCAGGATTTTCAGAGCGGAGCGGTCTACTCCTTGCCGTTTCAGGTCACTCATACCCAATAAAAAAGCACTATAGGTGTTGTTGTTGTAGGCATTACAGACCCAGAGCTCGCCGCTGCTTCTCCTCCCCCCGACGCCCCGGACCTCGTTCGGCGGCTCCTCTTCAAGCAGCACAGCCCGCTCCGCCTCTTACCGACAGCTCTGAGTCATCCTGACAACCATTTCCCCATCACTGGCGAATACGACCAAGAGTACCTGGATGCATTGCAATTGGACGGGCCAGACGTCGTGTGTGCCATCACAATCGCCAACATTCACAACTGCATCTGTGATGTCGTCTTCAAGGTCTGTTATTGTTGTTAATCTACACATTACACTGGGTCAGGGTGTCTTGTCGACGACATGGGGACCTGTACGACATCTGCTTCTCAAAGTCTGGCCTATGCGGTGTTGGACACGCAAGTTCTGGACCGTTCTACGCCAACACATTGTTTGCGACTGCAAAGTCCGCGAGGATGGAGTACTCCGGCCCCTACGTGTTGATGAGCCGTGTCCCAAAGGCCACAAGGTCATGGAGCGGTTTGTGAACCGGGTACTGCTGTGTGGGCTGTTGGGCAACTACGAGCACGCTAACCGACACAGACCTATGGATCCCGTACAACGCAAGTGGCTGTATGAGCGACTGGATGCTCACCGACACCGTACAACATACGACCAGCACAAAGAGTTCCGAGATGGGCTAGTGGAACGTGTGCCACGGATCTACCTCCACGCGCTGCAAGAATACGTCTGTGTCAGCATCTACTCGGAGCCAATTCTCTTACGCCACATTCGCCATGTCCATCCCAAGTTTGACAAGTTCTTTGAGGCAGTGAGTGGCATCATGACGCGCATTCGCAAGTGTTTCTGGGCCTTTGCGAAACCCTTGACTGAGCGTCTGGAGGCAATTGACGCGGAGATCGCTGCAGGCAAGCCCCAGGTGCTCGCTGCTTCCTACGACAAACCTCCTGTGCCGTTTTTCGACTTTCTGCGGGAGGTGCGCAGCGCTGCACGACCATCAGCGGCACTGTGGTTCGCAAAGCAAGGGCTGAATCCACAAGAGTACGAGCTGGCGGAGTTCCGATGCCTATCGCACGTCAAGCCAAGCACTGAGATCTCTTCTCGCATCACCAAGGCTCTCGACAAGGAGAAGAAACAAAAGGCTCCTGATGACGGTGGGTCAGACTCAGAGAATGACGAGGATGAGAAGCAAAAGAAGAAGAAGATGCGGGACGAAGGAGACCCAACAGCCATGAAGAACTTGATTTCACAAGCTGTGCAAGACGGATTTGCACGGTCCGTGTCTCAGTTGGCTGTCTTTCCTCCACCCTCCAAGCCCGGGATCAAGCAACTACGGATCACATCGATGCACATCCTTGTTGAACACTCTATGGCACTGTCCAAGATCTGCAAGGCCATTGATATCCAGCGCTACACTTCAGATGCGATCTTTGACATCTTTACCAGCTGCTTGCAACCGCTATTTGAGTGCTCCAAACAAGCCGTCGACGAGCTGCAAGGCATGGTAGTTGACTACCGGCTGGTGAAACGCGCTAAAGATGCATGGAAGTTGCGCATGCAGCAATTCAACGAGTGTCATCCTTATGCCTACGCGCTTCTCCAGGTCCGTTATTGTTTCTTTTCTTTCTTTAATTTTGCTTTTGATTGCAGGCGTTTCGCAAATTCGTGATTCATGCAAGACACTTCCGGACGGCGCCATTACCGGCCAACATCGCAGAAGCACAAATGGATGCGATTCGCTTGCGCTGGAATCTGGGCCAAGACAAGCCATTGCCGGAAGAATACTGCTGCTTCCGAACCTGTGGAGTGTGCAGGCAAATCAGTACCCGTACTCAGTCATCAGCTACAATCGGTCTCAAGAGCACCGAGGGATTGTGGAAAGCCCAGAGTGATATTGGCAAACTGGAGGCGTACTGCAGCTGGGCACGGGTATTTGCTCATGAACAGTGTGGCAATGCACCTCTGTTACGCGTCCTGGGCCTGGGCCGTATCACAACGTGGAAGAGGCAGGCGATAACCATCTGCTGCGAGTGCGGGCGCTGGATGCAATGCGAGCCTGACTACATCTCATTCACACCCAAGGGCATTGCGTGTATCCAATGCACACGCAAAGCACAACAGGCACGAGACCAGGATATGGACTCCAAGAACATGCCTGTAATCGGGACAAGGTGCGCAGCATGCTGGAAACCAATCAGTACCAACAAGATGTGGTTCTACTTCTGGGGCCGGGCTGTCGTAATGTGCCATCGCCACCGCCGTGACATGGATGCCTACGTGGAGGAGGTCTCGCTCAAGAAGCTCCAGACACAGAAGGAGGTGGAGGAAGCAATTGTGGCGGTTCACAAACGGCTCAAGTCGCAAAGAGAAGTCAAGGCACGCCCCAAACACAACCGGCAGCTGAAACAGGCACGGAGGAATGCCGCCAGCAAGCCAGCCAGACATCACTAAGGGCATCACTCAAAAATGCCCCGAACATCGAGATGGGGACGACCCCAGTCGTAGGGTTCAAATGTATAAGTCATCTCAGGCTTGACTTTCTTGATGTTGATGCGTGCAGCGTTGCCATTGAGTGTAATGGATCCTCCTCCGGGTGATCTGAAGGAATTTTCGAATGTGACAAAAAGGTGCAGCATTTCTTTGAATTGCGGAGTTTCCGGCGGCATCGTCAGTTGTACATGAAGAGCATAAGTAGGCTTGTGCAGTCGACAGAGCCGGTGGATTTCCGATAAGAAATCTACCAAAAGCAGTGGAGGTGGTTCAGAAAACTTGACTGTTGCAGAGTCGAGCTTTCTGAAGTCACTCAAACTTCGTAGGTAGTCAAAGATCTTGAGGTTTGACCTTTGAAAGGGGCAGTTCCACATGGTGATGGTTTTGAGAGAGGTTCCAAATCCGGAATAGCCTGGTGTCATGTGGCTCCCTCGCATGTCAATGTCGAGATGTTCCGTGACGTCAGACAGTCTCGGTGGCCAAACAATCCGTCCAGCTGTTGTCTTGAGAGAAACGGCCGCTTGGGCAAGGCTCCAGCCGTTAAGGCAACTCCCATACAGACAGAACTGCCAAGGTCCGTTCAGTTTGCTAACCCCTTGAAAGCTGTCGTCGAGTTTCCCTTCCGCGTACACTTCCAAGGTCCGCATCGAGGTCGATTCCGGGAGCAACGCCAACGCGGTGAGTGCGTATGAGTGGAGAAGATCGTTGCTATGTCGAAACGCGAGCTTCACAATATTTGGAGACCGGATCGCCATGAATGCGAGACGACGGCCCAAATCGCATTTGCAGCGGAGTTGTGACTTGCCATCAGAAACGTCCAGTCTCAGTGCTTCGTCTTCGGTGAGTGGTTCTGGTAGGAGACACTTGCCGTCAGAAACGTCCAGTTCGCGGACGAGATGATTAGCCATGTATCGATGCGACTTGCCGAGCATAACCAAGCAGTGGCAATTGGCGACGGTAATAACCGGGGGCCATGCCGCATAGGCGCTTGTCAAAGCCTCCAGGAGTGTACGACTGCAACTCGCTGCGCGTTGATGGCTTGTTGTATCCAGTAGCGATCCGATGATCCGCAACGGGTTCTGAGGCAGCTTCTTGTCCATTCTGTAAAAAATCATGTTACTATTCATTTTTGTAATCACACTACTTCCACAACCAAACTAACTAAAAGACGCAGTAAATGAACAGCTCTTCAAGCACTGCAGCTACTGCTGCCGAAACTGGCAATAACGATCTTACAGCACGAGTTGTGCTCGGAGTTCTGATTGTGTTGACAATCGGGGTTATTGGCTACCTCATCTGGCGCAAAAAGCGACAAAACCCTGGTTATCACAGAGTGGAGCAACACTATCACCACCATGAGAAGGAGCGGGCACTGTTCGCGGTGGTGATGAAGGAAATGGAGACCAAAAACGTGTGCATTGACTGGACCTATGACACGAAAGAGGAACAGATCTGCTTCTCACTCGCTCAACTCCAAGTCATGGACGGCTTCTCTGACAGTGTTGCAGTGATTTGGATTACACCCAAGACACCGGTGTATCGCAACAATCCTTGTGACTGGTCAAATCAAGGCAGTTGTGTGAAGGAGCCAAGGGCACAATTGCCGTACAGCAACACCCGGTTCACACCACGCGGTGCCAATGAATGGATAGCGTACACTCAGCCGCCAATGGCATCAGACAAGGACGCAGAAGACGACGATGGTGACGAGGAGGAATCAAAGTTCTTCATTGACGCGCGTGCCGTATCTTACGTCAAAGCAGCTCATCCAACTCATCTTCCAAAGAAACCGTCGTCTTCTGCTGTGATTGCCGTTTCAAGTCCTGGGTCGGCTGTCGTGGTTCCAATTCAACCTGTGGCTGCTGCTGCTGCTGGACCTGGCGCAGAGATGACTTCTTTGGTTGTTCAAGGTTCAAAAGCTGCCGCTGCGGTTTCCGTTTAGGCTTTGTGTTGCCGTGTTGTTCTTCGGCTGTTACGTCTGTTTCTGAGACGAGTTCGTATCGCTGAACAGGAGGTCCACAGCATGCAATCCAACACATGAAGCAGGGTCCATCGGTACTTGCACACCGACAACACTTTCTCGAGCGAGGATTCTCTTGTTCATAGTCTTGCTTGAGAGTGTTCTCGTTGCCACACACCCGCCGTATATAGACGACCAGAAAGCGCGCGATTGCCAGTGCCAGTACAATGAGACCCCAAGCATAGCCTGGTAGATTGATGCCAGGGTCTGTGAGCAAGGTGCCGCAGGTGGCATCGCACACCACAAGCATGTTGACATGGGTGCAGTTGTTGGGACCATGGACTGGTGGAATATCAGTGAATAGGCTCACGCTGCCGGCAGTTAGATCAGTTCCCAAGATGATGGCGTCCATCATCAGCATCCCCAGGTACTCGATTTCATTGCGCCACACAATGTAGACAGCAAACGCCGAGACCAGTAGCGAGAGAAATGTTGCTGCGTACCATATCAGTCCATAGCTGGACATGAGTACCACCAATCCAAGTGCCAAGGGTGAACTGTCCGCATAGTAGAGGATCAAAAATACGATTGCCACAATGATGAAAGCAATCACCCACGCCGTGCCTTCCTGTGCGGTGACATCGACGAAGTAGGCCAGGAACAGATAGTCTGCCAGGTACCAGGCCAACAGCACTGCGATGAAGAGCCGGAACAGTGGGTGCAAGTAGATATCTTGCTTGAAGGCCCAGAGCACAAAGACCGCAAAAGTAAACACTGCGGTTAGAGCCCAGTCTGCAGCCCAACACTGATCCAGAGACATCATCTTTTGTTCTTCGGGGTTTTAGCTTGAAACTAAAGGAGACAATAGGAGGAGCAGCAGTAGGAACACGGGTATATTGACACTGATGGCCGCTGCTGACGACGACAATGGTGGGTGGGATGTCGCGGATATGGTGATGGGAGGCGAGTTTGAGCAAAAACAAGAACAGCAAGAGATGGAAGGTGAATTTGGCAATCAAGATGCCGGATTACCAGAAGCTGGGTTTGAGGATGCTGAGCTGCCAGAAGCTCCAGATCTTGCTCAACTGGAACGCAAACAAGACCTCACTGATGACGTGATTGACTGGAAAAGGCTCGATCAAGACGACCGCAAAGCTGCTGCGACCATCGCCACAGACAAACAATGGGCTCAAGACGGCTTCTATGACCCAGAGTAAAACAAATCCAAGATGGTTGCTGATTTGATGTGTTTTGAAGTTGGTGTGCAGCATGCAAGTTGCGGAACAGGCCAGTGATTCGCAGTCAAGTCCGGGCAGCTAATGCGGCATCCACCGTCGACACAGTATTTGCGTTGTGCGACAAGACAGTAGTTGATGGCTACGAGACAACTGACATGGTCACACTACTTGGCAACATCCAGAGGCAATTTGTGCAGTACATGCACCAACGAATGCCAGTGGGCAGGCGCGACGAAGAGGTATTTTAGTACATCTGTCTGTCTGTCTATTAGCGTGTGTGTTTGTGCAGGTGAAGTTCTGGACCCAACGCAAAATCTATGAACATCTGCACAGTCACAACTTGACACAGTACGTGCGCAGCGTCCAGGATCTCAGACGCAACAAGATCCTGCAAGATGAGCTGTTTGCTGGCCGCGCGCGTGTCGACATGGTGACAGGCCAGGTGTCACAACACTTGCCAGCCATTCGCGAGTACCGCCAGACATTGAAAGATGGGCGGCAGCTGAGTGTGGAATTGTCGCGTGAACGCAATGTGGGATCCAAGAGATTCTTCTAAACCCGCTGCAGCATTGAAACGATGCCATCATGATTCACGCTCCACCTTCCGGTGTCTTGCTTCTCGACAAAGATCTGCGCTCGCGTCGTGTCCCACAGAAGCTGCTTGTTGTCGAAGCAGTCTGGAATCTGGGACGACCTGTCGACGTTGTGGTTGGCATTAAAGGCCACGACCAGGATTGCAAGGGACCAGGCGTAGCCACGGACGTGGTCGCGATTGGCATTCTTCCCTCGCATGGCGCCGGAGAGACGTGATGCCATTAATCCCCACTTGTTGATACTTAAACTGTCCATTGGCGGGTTGTCCGTCACATACGAGAAGATAGCCGCGTCCATGATCACGGTGCACAGCATTGGCTGCACGTCCAAATAGTCGCAAAGCAGGAAGACACCGATCCTGTTGGCCAATCCTGTTTCCGTCTCTTTCAGTGTCTCGGCAATGTTGAAGGGATTGTTCATCACATGCGCAAAGGCATAGAGGTCGTGCGCGGTGATGAATGGAAGCGTCTTTTTGTCGAGCGCCAAAACGCCTCCATCCTGAAGCGGCTCCACACCGATCCCATCCGTAGACAGCAGGGGATTCTTGCAGAATAACCGCAGCATCTCCAGATTAACGGTCGCTTTGTCATCGCCGCATGCGATGGTGATTTGCGCCGGTTTCTTCTCGCCATCAGCAGCAGCTGCAGCCTTGTGTTTCTTTTCGGCAGATTGGTTATCCGGCTCCTCTTCAGCCTTGCGCTTGTGACTCATTTCCTTTTTAAGTTTCCACAGATTAGCAAATTTGGAACACACGTACTGTGTCACAAGTGTTAATGATGACATACAGTCTTAGCAGAATTCAAAAATAACTCTCGGATGCCAAACACGTTCACGCTGGAACTGCAGCAACAGCAGGTTTCTTGATCAGTAGCATCTCCACGATCTGGTCGACATGCAGCTCCCAACCCTTGTCTTTCATTGGGCGCCGCGTGATGGACATGCACTGCGTCATGTCCCATTGCAGTCGCAGGGACAGTCCCTCTGGAGGCTCGTCAGGTTTGGAGAGCTTCTTGTTGTCCTTCTGCTTGTATGTGGCACTGAGGAGCCCGACACAAAATGCGTAGAGTTCGAGCCTGTGGTTCTTTTGCTCGCGCGGAGCATTGGAGAAGCGATTGGCTAGAGCTATCCAGTCTCCAACTGACTTGTCAGTCGGGACGAACTGCCTTGGGCATCTGTTTTTGAAGACAGCCTCCGAGAGGCCAGGAGCTGCGTCGAGAAAGTCCAGGAGTACACAGACGCACGTCTTGGTAAACGCACCGCGTCTCATGCTCTGAACACCGCCTCTGAATGGGTCCTTGACAATTTTGGCGAACTGCTCCAGTGTATGTGAACCCAGGTATCCGACTGCCTTCTTGTCCACCTCGTACTTGTCGCCGTGTTGCAGTGGTGTTTTGAACCCATCGGCGCTGAAATCCGGATGGCGGCAAAGGAATCGTAGCGCGCCAAGTGGGATTTCCGCCTTTTGGTCCTTGTATACCATCGTGATCATTTCCAGTTCCCTCTTGTGTTTCTTTTCTTGTGGTTCCTCGTCCTCCAACGAAGTTTCGGGCTTTCTCTTGGCCATTTGAATCTACGACACACAGGTGTGAGCACCCAGTACTAATAACAACCAACCGTAACTAGATGAGTTGAAAATACACAGACATTGGATTTAGGTTTTGCAGAATTCGTGAAACATACACGAGTTCACGAATTCTTCACGAGCATTTCCACGATCTTGTCCAGATGTGGATTCCAGTTCTCACTGTCTGCAGTCCGGCGCCGCACAAAGGAAATGGAGCGGGTCATGTCCCAGTGAACTCGTTCAGACAGTTCTTCCGGCCGACGTGGACCCTTGGGCGCCCAACAAGCCTTTCTTGTCTTGTAGTTGATCGCCAGACAGGCCACAGTGATGGCGTAGGCCTGCAGCTTGGGGTTCGCCTTTTTGCGATCGGCGTTCTCGAGTCGTGCCGCAATGATCGAGATTAGTTTGACATCATCCGGGTTGTGAGCCTCTTCGAAGGTTTTAGTTGACAAAGGCTTGAGTACCCGGGCGCTGAACTGCCGATTGATCTCAAAGATCTCGCAGAGAATGAAGAATGCAAGCAGAGTGGAGATGCACCAGCCGGGTGGTATCCAATCATCGAAAGGGTTGTCGATTGCTTTGCTAAACATGTCCAGGCACTGGTTATCGATGTAAGGGAATTGCTTCTCGTCAATGTCCCATCGGAAACCGTCGGCAATTGGATCTCGCGCGTCGGCCGAAAACGCGGGATGTCTACTCAAAAACTTGAGACCCTCCAGCTTGACTTTGACCGACTCTTGGCCGCAGCAGACAAGGACAACTGGTTCACAGTCGGCTTTGGCTTCTGGGACGGTGGAGGGAAGGACATCTGCAATTTTGGCTTTCTTCTCTGCCGATGCTCCGTCATTGTCAAGCCCGGCATCATCTGCTGTTCTCTTGGCCATCTATTTGGCAATAAGAGAACATTCTAACGCGCTAACAGTAACAAAGCATCAATTTGCAATATACAATAACTGGGCTTGAACCAACAGTACTAATAACAACGGACACGTACAGTGAAATTGCAAATAGACTTGAAATTCGCAAATATCTAATTAACTGTGAAATTCTGGATTTGCGTCAGTGTACATGACTTCCCTGTCTGCAATGTAACTGGTTTGTGCACAGGAAAGGCAAATGAAGCGCGCCAAATTTTCAGAGTCTAAAACTTCGCCGCCGCCGCCGGATATCCCCAAGCAGATCCTTGCTCATGGCATCCTACCTTTTGTGGAGATGGCAGAACGCTTTGCAGTGCTCGCTAAGGTGAGCACGGCATGGAGAGCGGCAGTGCAAACGACTCCGCGCCATTCCAAGGCTTACTGGCAATGGTGCAAGAAGTATGCTGTCTCGGCCAGGTCGCGTCCAGCATATGTGCACAATCAAGGCTGCATCGGGCATGTTGTGTTGGAACAACCTGGCGGCAACCCCTTCGTCTACTTCGCCGATACTCCCAAACCACGTGTTCTGTTCTGGATGTTCGTCTACAAGTTGGGCGTCACCGGTGATCCCGACTCCGTCGTCCTTTACGAACAATTTTTGTTTCCTCTGGAGCGCGTGGCCCTTGACCGCAACTTCTATCCCAACGAAAATCGCTGCATCAACTGCGACCGGCTTGTATCCAAGGCAGCCGAGGAATGGCCATCCAGTGACAAGTTTCTTGACAACCCCGGCACTCTGTTTACATTCTGGCACCGCAAGTGTGGTCTTCACCTGCAGGCCAAGGCCAACCCGCAGTTGGACCAGATTGGATATCCATTGTGTTATCAATGTCAGCGTGTTAAACCCTTCAGGTTTACGCGTTCCCTTGCACCTGCTGATTCATCGTCTTCGGATTCAGAATGAGTGATTGTAAACCACAAGGCATCACGGCACTGAACCCTGAGCAAGACAGGCCCATTTCAGATATCGAAGCCGAACTACGCAGACTCATGCAAGTTGTGCGTTACCAACGCACACTCAATGCCCGACACCGACAGGCGATAGCGGTTGCACGGGGTGCGCGTCCAAGAGCTGCTTCTGCTCCCTCCTGAGATGTACCAATAGGCGCAACCCGCAATGCGTGCCTGCGTGTGGTCCTGCAATGTCTGTTGAAGGGCACGAAGTGTTGTTGTTCCAGTGCATCGCAATTTTCAAATTTTCCAACTCGGTTCGCATTTCAGCCGTCATTTGAGCGCCATAGTAGTCCTCTGTACTTACACCCAACTGGTATCCAACTGACGGGCCCAGACAGCATTCCCATGTTGATGGCGCCAATTTTTTTGGTCGTACAATTAGTGCTACTGACAAGGCAGGAAGTCTGCGTTTAGCTGCTGTCTTTGCTTTTTTGATCGGCGTCTCCTCTTTTGCTCCCAGTCTTCGAAAGCAATCTTTGAATTCCACACGAGCGTTTGGTGTTGTCATGCAAATGCTAGCTGTTCCTGAAGATGTGACATGTAAATTACACACAAGTTTGAAAGTTATGTATGTCAGACATAATCATACTTGATCAAATATTGGATATCCAATACTTAGTCAACATGGCCTCATGACACAAGTACCACTACAAAAAAAGGCCATGCCGGGTTTGGACCTGGGAGGGGGGTCTAGGGTCCGTGTAAAGTGGCCTCGTTTGTAGTGCTAGATGACAAAAAAGGCCACGATTTATGGCACTTTTATAAAAGTATCCGAGCACTACAAGAGTTAGCCATGGCCTACTTTTGTAGTGGTACTTGCGTCAGAGGCCATAACCAATACACATAGGGTCAGGTACTGGATCAACATTGGATAACCAATAAAGTATCAATAAATTCGATCATTGAGTTAACCTTAATTGATAATGGACTTGATATCCAATATTGATCCAACATGGGACTACATCACATCTAGCACTACAAAAGTTAGCCATGGCCTCTTTGTGTAGTGGTCCGATACTTTTATAAAAGTGCCATAAATCATGGCCTTTTTTATCATCTAGCACTACAAATGAGGCCATGTTGCACGGACCCTAGACCCCCCTCCCAGGTCCAAACCCGGCATGGCCTTTTTTTGTAGTGGTACTTGTGTCATGAGGCCATATAGGTTATGTATTGGATACCCAATGTTTGATCAAGTATTAGTGAGTCAATGTTTGAGAATTCAAAAATAGAACACTTTGGCGGCACACCCAATGCACAGGAGCAGAGACACTCCACGCAGGACTAGTTTGCGCATGTAGAACTTGTCTTGAAGTTGTAGGGAACACTCCATTCTCAAAAGGCCTGGGCTTGTGGGATCACTGCGCACCTTCCATTGCAGTGATTGCACATGGTGCTTTTGCTTCAGTTCTTTGGCAATGCTGGCGAAATCGCCAATGACTCCCACGTGCTCAATTGTGACCAGTAAGTATTTGCGATTTGCGCTGAATGCTGATGTTGTGACAACCGCATTTGAATTGAGCGAATTGCAGTTCTTGATACATCGCGAAAGATCAGACACGATCTGCTGTTGCTGCATCACACACGGGCCTTCTTCTTCTTGCTGTCAGCCGGGTCGTCTGGATGGTCTCCGACTGGTTTGCGCTTGCGTGATCCAGCAGGAGCAGGAGGTAGGCTTGCGTCTCCCCCAGGAGGACTTGCAGACGGTTTAGACGGCGACCCTACCAACAACATCTCAATATGCTCCCATATACACAAAATGAACTCACGTGTTGCTGCAGCTGATGCTGACAGAGTCTCCATCTTCTTGATCTCCTCCAGTTGCTGCCTTGCCATGTCCATCTCATCGCTGTGCAGCATCGAGTACTGGCTGCGCTCATCAGGTTCCAGCTCCTTGAGTCCTTCGGGCAGAGGAGGAGCAGCGGCCGCCGCAGAACTGCTGCTGCTACTGCTGGAGCTGGTTGCCATCGCCGCCCGTCCTGGCTGCTGCTCTCCAAGGGCCATGGGGATGTTGAACGCCAGTAACTCGTCGTCGCTGGTGACAGATGCTTGGCTTGGGTCATACTGCCGCCGCACATCATTGATTGGCTTCCACATCCGTGCGAACGCCGCTTGACGTGCAGATGGCTTGATGCCACACAGCTTCTTGTCGGGCTTGACGTTGCACTGGACTTCGCAGGCGAAGAGGACTGCAATGACAGCCCCTCGCAGCGCGCCATCTCGCAGGTAGTAGGGCACAGGCCGGACTTGCTGCACGTTGCCTTGTTGGTCCACCACGGGCGCCTGGATGATGGGAATCGGCTGGTAGACTTGGCCATGATCCTAGTAAACGATTTGTTTAAGTAAATAGAGAGAGAGTACCCTGAAGATGTCGACCAGGACGGCGTCGACCACTAGCAGGCCCTTGGCAATTGCCTCTTCTTCCGTCATCGTCTTGGCCGCCTTGAAGATCTGCCGGGCCTTCTCATCCTTGAACTTGTAGTAGCGCGGCTCCTTGTCAGCTGGAGTGCGTTGGCGGAACAGTGGCCAGGTGAACTCGATGAAGCCCGTGTTGCCTGTCTTGTCATCTGGATGTGGCTTGATGCGCGGCGTGATCTGCACACCCATGAGGTTAGTCTGCCTCTCACATAAAGAGTGTACCCGTTCAATGGCGGCCAGGTGCTTGATGATGTTGTCGGCAGTGACGAACCTTTCAGGATTGGCTTCCAGTTCTTGCATGCTGCGTTGGACATCCTCAAACTCCTTGCCGTTTGTCCGCTTCTCCCGGACCAGCGAGCCCAGGGTTTGCTGCCAAACAAAAAAAACGTGTAGATTTTTGAAATGAGACAAATTTACCTGAAGGCGCGCGAGTTCGCCCTCAACCATGGAGTCGCGCATGTCCGACACACCGGCCACCCACTTCTTGGCGAGCATCTGCTTGATGACCTCCGTCTGCACTTCGTGGAACTTGGTGCAGAACTTCATCATGTCGCGATCTTGGCCTCGCTCATCGGCGTTGGACATGTCGTAGGCCTTGGTGGACAACTGGATCTTGCCGACCACCTTGGAGTAGTCGCTCTCCTGATACGGGTTCGTGGGGAAGTCGGAAGAGCCCGAGAGGTTGCCGTGTTGTGCAGACGCCAGCGCCACTTGGCCCATAGGCGTCAGCATCATCAACATGCTCGCCTTCTGCTTCGTCGAAGAGACCGCCAAATTTTTCGCGCGTGTTTCTTCTTCTCCTCCATTCTTCGACTTTCGAGGCTTAGGCTTGCCAAAGGTTCCAGGTCCAGTCGATCTCTTGGCCTCGGCCTTGCCGCTTGCCCCCGTTGCCGCGTTCTCGGAATCGGTAGGTTTTGCCACCTCGGCCTCTTTAACCACCAGCGTCTTGAGATCAATGTTCTCAAAATACTGGGTTGGACCCATCTTGGTGGCCAGGTAGGCGTTCAGTTCGCGCGCTGACATTTTCTTTGCTAACACCAAACGTTTGAGCGATGTCACAACAATAAAGACACAAATAAGTTGATGGCGTTACGGTATGTCCGCTGTAAACTCGAAATTTCAACGAATTTTGTAAAGAGTAACGGATTTTCAGTGATATTCAACTACACAGAGTACTAGCATTGACTGTGTGTGGGCAAAGCAATGCATTTGTGCTAATACATTGTATTTTGTATGCGCAGAATGGAGGACTCGAAAAACGAAGCTCCTGCTCTCACTAGTCGGCTACGAGCAGAGGCTGCAAATTGGGTGTATCCCGAAGTGCGCGCTGCCCGAATTGACCCAGTCGTTGATATCGATGTGAGTCTGCACAATGTGTGCAACGGCGATGACTACCCGGAGCTCGGAGCGGCAGTGCCGGATGCAAGCAAGATCTCAGTGCGCTTCCAGCAGCCCTACCGCGCGTTTGCGTTGATCCCGCGCGAAATGACCATCAAGAGGCAAGGCGCAGCATTCCCCGAGTTTGACCACTTCAACCGGGCGCGGGCCAAAGTGCAAGACAAGGGCGCGGAGGCGCTTGTGCATCTGTCCGACATTGACCCGCGCATTCTCTCCATGTACGAGAACTACATGCCGGTGGTGTCTGATGCCAAATACTACCTGGCTGAGACGCTGGGCCGTAAGCTCCTAATATGTGTTTGCGCGCCAAAATTTTTGAATTTTGTTTGTAGTCAAGGAGACCAAGAGCGGCTATGCAAAGCAGCTGCACAAGTCCATCTTCACCCACCAAGACCATCACAAGAACAACTTGGACCACATCCTACTGAGCATCCATCTGATCCGCTCCAGAACTCCATCCAAGACAGAGGCTCCCGATCAAGAGGCCATTCGCGTCTTGTGGTATGTCATCCTACAAGCCTGGGGTACAATCAATGGCCGCTTCATTGAACAACGCCCAGAAGCCGGTAACACTAGCTGTTACGGTGCCTTATTGATTCATCTGTCTAAGGCACGCTGTACCGAGAGAGTATGCCACCGGAGCTGCTGACTGTCTTCCCACAACAGCGTGACACGGCTGCACGCAAGGGTTTCTACGAGGCAGATGCAATCGAACAACGCTTTGGAGGCGACTACAAGACGTACCCCATGCTGGAGCAGGCCACGGTAATCCATTTTTTGTTAAAATCTAACACATTCGGACAGAAACACACCTTGGTCGAGTTCTCCATGATCTGCTTCGAGTGGGTGCACGCCTACGCCAAGAATGAGCAGCCAAAGATGAGCATCTTCTCACTCGACAAGGCTCGACACTTCCTGCGCAGGTCTCTCTTTCTTGTTAGTGTTTATTTCACATCGGGTTTTTGTAGTACGCTGGACGAAGGGCTCTTGAAGCAGCTGTTCAAGATGCGCATCCGGATCATGCCCTGCATGGACCAGATCACAGCCCTGAACCAATTCCTGTCCAAGGGATTCGTCAAGGCCTCCAAGAAGGCCGAGCTGAACAACGAGCCCAAGGCCGTCATTTCCAGCCAAAAGAGCCAAAAGTTCGGTCTCAAGGACGTGATGCGCATCACGTCCTGGAAACGAGAGACACCGCTGTTCCAGGTACTACTCGAGGCAATTCAGACCGAGGAACCTGGTGCTGATGCGCAGGCCATGCAAGACCGCCTCAATGAGTTCCACTGGCCTGCTTGGCTGGGCTTCCACTTCCTACTCACCAAAGCCGATCTCTCATCTCGTCGAGCTGCCTTCAACACTGAGCGCAATGTCCTGGCTCCTCTCTACAAATCTCCCGAGGCCTTCACCAAAGCCGTTGTGCACTGGCAATACCTGTTCTGCGCCGGTGACCCAGACACTCTCAAGTCCAAAGACAGTCTACTCCAGGTTCTTTAACTCTTGTGTTATATGCAATCACCATGTTATGTAGGCGGATGCGTGCAGCGAAGTCAGTGTGCTGCGCTATCTCTACAGCATCTACACAGACGATGTCAACCGGCTGTGTCTGCTGCCTCCACTGCCACTCTTCTTCAATGGGCCCTTTGCAGCAGCATACTCAGCGCCCACGGCTATTTCCTACCCGGCATGGAAATGGCTCGTCGCAAGGGCCTGCACACTTCGTGAGTTCCCGGACAGTGTCAAGCGCCAGCCAGCACCAAACCCCAAGACCAATCCGGTGGTGCGAGAGCTGTTCGAGGGCGAGTCACCAGTTCGCATTCCCCTCTACTGGTACAACCTACTGAACCGGGAGACGGGCTTCAGCAAGCTGTGTCCATACGCTGTGGGCGAGCCTGCACTGCCAGGCTATGACAAGTCTCGGCAAGTGCCTGAATCCTTGGAGATCCAGACCAATGTGCCGCTGCCTGGCGTCGTGGACTTCGACTCACTGCAGCTGGCACGCTACATGTACACCTACATTTCCAACCTCAAGGGAGCATCACAATGGCCTCCACCCAGCGCTCCTGGACTGGACAAGATCGCAGAATGTCTGCAAGTCTACCGCACCTACCTCAAGGTCTCTCTCAATTGTGTTGCCTCTCTCAGCACCCCCAAATGTTGTAGGGCTGCTTCATCTTCACTGACGAAATCGCTGTCATGGCGTACCTGATTCGAGTCTGGGGCGCGTTCGGCAAGGACATGTCCAAGCCTGTGCCGCTGCTGGATGAAGCCAAGCAGAAGGAGCTGCTGATCAAGCTCCAATGGGGTGAAAGGCTGTGGAAGGCTATGGCAAGAATCCAGGCCAATCGACAGCCAGTGGCGGCATCGTCTGCAGTGGCTGAGGCCAGACACCGGCTGTTTGAGGGACTGGCAACTCACGCCAAAATGGAAGACCAACTGGGAGGCATCATTTCTGCTCTTGTGCGCGTCCCTGTCGACGGTAAAACGCCTCTCTGTGTGCATGCGCCTCATCTTATTTTTATGTAGGTGAGCTGCATGCGCTGTTCCAACGCGGCTCGTTCTGGAAAGAAGTGATGGTTGCATGCGGGCTGGATCAGACGCGCAAACCGAAGGTGGATGCGCTATTGGACGTGTTGTGCAAAGGGCAGGCGGCACCGGCACTCACAATCGTCCTCGCACGCGCTGCGGCGGTAGTGACTCCTCCAGAACGGGTCGTGTTACCGCAGTTCATCACCGAGTCAACTGATGAGGAACGGCAGCAACAGAAGTTGGTGGATCTGGATGAGGCGGCACGACAGGCAAAGATGTGGGCTGTCCAGTACATCGTGCTGCCCATCACTCTGTACGCGGGCATGCTGTACCCCAATGCACCGGCTGTCTACCGCAACGGTAAACTTTCCTTTATTATTTTAGCAAACTCTGTGTTGTTGTTGTTGTTGTTAGGTGTCTCGTGGGCCACGCGCTGCAATGTCAAAGACGCGGCTCGAGAGGCACATGAGTATGTGGTGCTGGCCAAGAAGGAGCTCAAGCGGTCTGGCAATGCCGATGTCGTGCTGTTCAACCCCAAAGTGCCTGTACTTCAACGACTGGACGAGTTGTGGCAACGCTCTGTGGCCCTACTCGCCAAGACCGACTCCAAGGCCTGGGAAACCGTCCCAGACATCAAGAAGCTACCCATCATTGCGGCACCATTGTTGAAGTTGATCCCGGCTGACAGTCCACTAGCCGTCAGTCTGGCGAAGCGGGTGGAACGTCAACACATCGACGACATTGCCCGTGCACGTTTCTCTCATCTGCTGCATAGCGGCGCTCCTCCTTCTGCACCTCTAGGTACCTTTGTGTGTGCATGCGTCTGTTATTTATTTTCTATGTTCAGCACGGAGGTTCACTCGCACGAATCTGTTCGCTCTCATGGGCTTTCTACAAGTCTGCTACGAAGACGAGTTCGCTGTCAAGTTCCGTCAGCTTGCCGAGAACTCCATGGACCAGGCTCAGATTGTGGCAACTATCAACGAAGCTGAAGGAGAGCCGCAGCTGGATTGGCTACGCCTGGTTCTGATGGATCTGCTCAATAAGGCGGCTCAGGGCCCCAAGCCAAGTGCTGTCAAGCCCAAACCCAAACCCAATGGTCTGCTGCCTGCGACACCTGATGGTCTTGGTCTGCAACTGTCCATCTCCAACAACAAGAAGTCCTCCTCTAGCATGGACACGTCGGCAGATCCAAAACCAGCAGCGCCAGCGGTCAAGGACACGACAGCGAGAAGGCCAACACAACCGGCTGCCGCGGTCCAAGACGAAGACTGGGGACAGATGGTGTTGGGTGGTGGTGGCGGTGGTGATATTCCTGTGTGGCAATGAATGAGTTTCACGGATTTGGCAACTTGTCAATTTCCTCAGACACGCACAACAGCAGGTGTTTTATCAGCTTGACACACTGCACGCTCTCAAAATTGAGTGGATGACCACAAGCAGATTCAGCGTTCTCCGAGATCTCAACGCACTGTTTGCTGAGCCATGATGGCGGGTTCTTGAATCTGCTGAGGCGCGATGGCTCCTTGGTGAGCGAAAGCAAAACAAACACCACTAAGGCCGCTAGGATCGTGCATCCCAACTCTTTCACTCTCTCTCCGTGCATTTTTAGTTGGCTGTTGTTCACTGCGGGCGTACACAAAAATGAAATATCACACGACACGCTGCTTCTTTTGAGCCTGGCCCTCTTCTTCACTGAAGCCATCGAGTTTGCGCTTCTCACTGCCACTGCCGCGCGTGTGTTCAATCTCGAACGAAACATAGCGCTCAGCTGGGTCTTGGCGTGGCACTGGGACTGTGCTGAGGTTCACTAGCCAGTAGTGTAGTTGCCAGATGACACTCTTAAGGATCTCCGGGTTTGGAACATTGCCGCCATTGGCCAGCTTCACGAGCATTGCAGCAGGCAGAGTGACTGCCGTCTCCGCATACTGGACGATGAGATTGTGGACGCCCGTCTCCTTGAAGATGCCACCCAAAGTGTCCTTGACACAGGAGCGCAAGCCGCCATTGGTGACCTCGATGCAGTAGTGGGCATCGCATTCGCCGACAGGGAACAGTTGCTCGTCCTTGAACTGACGCAGCCAGGCGACATTGACATGGTGCATCTCTGGAGCCGTGAAAGTGAGGCACGCCTTGCGCACTTCGTCTTCGCTGATCCGTGGAGCCACCTCTTCCTTGAAGACATAGTCCGTGCCCATGAAGGCAGCGAAACAGAGGAACTGGAGTAGGTTGCAGACCGCAAAGCGTGCCGAGGGGATCTGCAGATCAGGCCAGCGGTTCTGGTACTCACGCGCAAGCACTCCTCTCCCGAGCCGCTGGAAGTCAATCTGCTCGTCATGTCCAAAGCAGTGCATGTTTTCATCATTACTACATTGACAATGTCTCACCTGAAAAAATGGGAAGGACATGCGCTTGGCGCCCTGGCGTTGATCAGGGCGTACCCACACGATCCTATGGTCCTTCTCCTCTGCTCCAGCAAGATCGTGAGAACGGGTGACATACGCCAGTCCATTCGCCAGCAGGTCTTGGTCATTGGTTAGCCAGTAGATCTTGGGTCGGCGCCAGAAATGCCTCGCCCAGAAGATAAGGCCGTGGTCTGCTTCTCCATACTGACGCTCGACTCGTGGTTTGAGAGCTTGCTGCTCCAGAGGTGAGCGGTAGCCGCCTCTGACGATACACGGCCCGACATACTGTCTGGTCACCAGAATGGGCCCCAGACTCAGCGAGAAGTCCATGATAACACAGAACCCGAGCGGCAGTCGGTCCTTTTGTGCTCTACACATAATAATGATGATGAAAGAGGGAGAAAGTGATTACATGAGAGCATCGCAGAGGTAGAGGAGCAGTTTTTCGCGGACTTGGTCACGGCTGCTGCATGCTGTCTGGATGTTGAACCTCTCGATGCCATTGCTGCCCGGGAATTGAATCCCTTGGTCACTGAAGACGGCCTCAGGCGGGTAGATCTTCGTTTCCGCGCCTTTGGAATCACTGCTTGTGCGCTTGCGCTTGAGCTGTGTTCGGCCCTTGCGGTTGGGTACGTTCTCGGTCAAGTCGCAGCAGCAGAGGTACACCTTGGCGCGGCCTGGGATCCACTTTCCGAAAAGTTCGCGCGAAAATGCTATAAACAGCTCAGCTCCAGTGAAATCGTCCCGGTGGATGGGTCCATTCCATAGTCTGCGTAGTCTGGTCAAGACATCGTCGATAATAACGCTGTCCTTCCAGTCGATCTCAATGCCGTCGGCAAATGCTTCCGGGCATACGCTCCGCAGCCACTCAATGATTGCTTTGTGCAGGCCCATACTCTAAAATTCGAAATCAACTTTGTGAATTTTACACAAGTGGTGTATTTTCGAGTTCCAAGAGTAAAGAGGGATCTCCATTCAAACTGTGCGTGATGTGGTGTAAAATGTAGAACTAATGGCTGAGCCACTGAACAAGAAGCGCAAACTGGAGGAAGAAACCACGATTGATTTGACCAAGGACGATGATGGCAAGGCAGACGATCCCAAGAAGCGTCTCGAGAAACTGAACAGGGAGGAGATGCGGCTGCGGGAACGTTTCCAGACAATTGCGAAAGAGCGGGAGGAGATTTATGCACAGATCGGAATGCCGCTGTTTTTCAAGGTGATCTCTGTCAATAATATGCCTGAGGCGTCCGTATAGACACTGGAGGGCAAGACTACGACGCTATGGATACACCGAGCGGATACTATCTGCCAGATGAAAATCAAGATTCACGATGGTGGCGCCGGCCCGCCTCCCGACGAGCAGCGTTTGATTTATGCTGGCAAACAACTCGAAGATGGCCGCACTCTGCAGGACTACAAAATCGGGCCAGAATCAACGATCCATGTCATGTTGCGTATGCGCGGCAGCTGAGCTCGGAGGCGTGAGTTTCGCGAGTGTACGCTTCATGTCTTTGCCGAGACACTCAAACCCGTCAATTGAGGCCCGCAGACACTCTGGCCGTCCCCATTCGAGGTAGGGTCCACACAGGCGATCGATATCCGCGAGCATTGCCTCGCAGCGTTCAGAGAGATGCGGGTGGGGCCTGCCGCTCAAACGTGTCCCCATTCCCATTTTTTCTTGGGACTCCAGTACAAAGCATACGGCCCAAATCAGGAACCCCAAGCTGAACACCAGCTTGCAGCCTTGAATGAACGCCTTTTTGGTCATTGTTCGTTCGTTACAACGAGAAATTAAAGAGGAAGGGCGAATGTCACACGACACGCAGTTTGAAAGGCAACTAGTCCGTCAAGGGGATTGCCTCCCCATTTTGCAGCAAGCAATCAATGAGATCGGCTTTGCGTTGTCCAGTCCTTCTGTCGAGTATCATCAAGATCATGTCCACGCGTTGGCGAGTTGCCACCAGCCGAATCCTGTGCACCGGCAGAGGCCAAGTCACAACTTCGTCCTTCTGTGGTTTTTTGCTGTCCTGCTTCTTCTTCTTGGCATCTGAGGCCGGTGTCTGATCTGTCGAAGCCTCTTTGGTGTCTGTCATCTGTCTTACGCAAAACTCCCAGACTGTCCCTTTCGCGAAAGAAATACTAAAGAGGGAGCTAATACTCTGTGTTGGTTGTCAATCAGCACTACTGAAGCCGACAATTCAGGCAATGTTGCCTTCACGCTTTAGACACGACTGCCACGACTTTGGGGTTGTTCACGTCCTTGGTCATGCATTCAGCTGCCGCCTTGAGGAGCCGATCGTTTTCTTCCACCGTGCGCTTCAGAGGATCGGCCACTGCTGGCTGGCCAACCGCGAAATGAAACAATAGAGGTTTCCAAAGCGTCACAACGGTGGACCCGTCTGGAAACTCGGCACTGGTGTCCTGGAGGGAGATCGCGGACGCTCGGCCAAGAAGTAGCTGACATTTGAGCTGCATAGTAGCGCACCTACGAACATAGCCCTAAGATAGCAAAGAGGAAAGGTCTTACTCGTTGACTGTGCCTATTTTTGTGTCTTTGAAAATCAGAGTTGCGCTTCCGTGTTCGAAGATGACCATTTGGGGTTTATCTTTGTCGTCCAGAAAAGGCCCCATGAACTTACGCACAGCCTGGGCTGTCAAAGACTCCTTAATGTCCGACATCTAACAAAAACGAATAAGCACACGTTGTCCGTAAAAAACAGCAACGTCTGCACAATAATCGACATTGTTTATGTTATTTGGATTGGAAAAGACTGAAAATCCGCTGGGTCTTAATTCACAAAGCTATTGTTTGAGTCTGCGACCATGTCATCTGCACTCCTAGGAGGGAAAGGCGATCGTCCGCGCAACAAACCAAAATGGAAGAAGCCCTACGAGAAGGAAGCAATTGTAAACTCTTCTGTCTGTGGATTATTAGCTTCAGTTGTCATTGTGTTAGCCTGGTGTCGAATCCAAGCTTCAGCCTGAACCGAACAAGAAGGTCGGGAAGACTTTGATTTTTTCGCGCATTTCTGTTTGTGCGTAGCAATCCATCGGCGTCCGTGAAGGCTATCTGTTGGACATCCGCGACAAGAAGGGCCGATGTGTTTACTGTGCATGTCCCATCTCGCGGGTAAATCGCACCGCTGGAAAATCTGATTCTCGCTTTTAAGGCCGATGCCAAGAGGGGTTGGGCTGATGTCAGTCCCGGATGTCTTACCGGACTGAGCGGCTGTTGCCCTGTGGGAGAATGCCACGAGAAACCTAAACAAAGTGACCCGGTTTCCTGCTGTGTCTTCTGCACTGGAGAGATCGACCCGACTCGGCCCAAGATCACGTGTGGCGTGGGTCATCCTTTCTGTGGCTGGTGTGGGATAACGAAAGCGGGCAAAGTTCCTTGTCCAAAGTGTGTGTAACTCAAAGCGCACGCCTTCAGTGAAAGTGTTCATTTCTCTCACTCCCACAACGCAGGATCAATGAGCGGGATCAGATTGGCCTTGCATTGTTGCAGCGACTGCATGTCTACTTGACATTCTTTGGCTACTGCTTGCAAAGTCCAGTGCTCATCGTCCACTGCCAGACGCATACATAGGTAGGCCACCACCACCGCAACGAGTCTGTCTGAGTGCCCAAACAGCCGCTTCTTGCCATCTAGCATACGTGGCAAGTCGCGTGGCTGACGCAACTGCTCATCCAGAATGCATGTCACCAGCTTGCCATCGACGTCCATCACAGTGCGCCGCAGCAGACTTTGCGACTGCTTGGCATCAGCCCACAGAAGGCCCCGGACGACAAGAGGCGGTGTTGAGTCGTTGTGGCTAATGGGATCCAGCAGAGCGAGATAGCGGCATGCATAGCCAGAGATCCTTTGCTGCTGCGTTGGGCGAGGCAGACCCAACGTCTCCCACACCATGGAGATCCATCTGTTGAGCGTGTCGGGCTTGATTTCATGCCTCTCGCAGATTTCCCTGGTCCGGACTTTGCCCATTACACTGCAGATTTCTCGTGTGCGCACCTTGATCCCAAACTGATTCTATACACACAAAACCTGAAATACCCCGGGAGAACAACAGCAGGCTAACCTGGAGCACAACCGAGACACAGGCTCCCACAATAGATTGCAGTCCGCCACTTTTGGGTACTCGGCGTCTGTCAATCTTCTTCTCAGCGGCTAGAATGTGGCTGAAATCCTCCTGGTGGATGTGTGGGGCGTCTGCAGAGCACTGCCAGCAAACGCGACACCCCGGGACTTTGCACGACTTGTGAGGTTTGCCCTGCTCTGGGCCCGGTATCTTGCAGTCACAGCTAGCACATCGCCGCTTGTGCTTGAGATGTTCCACTTTGGCAGACTTGCGCTCTCTTTCTCTTGCTAACTTCTTGACCAGGAATTGGGTGGCGATTGCGGCGCTCACACGTATGCTATCCAGCGGCATGCCGAGCCTGGTCACGATTTGCTTGGCATACTCCGTGATGTCATTTGATCGTGAAGCCACAGTCTCTTCGATGGCGAAGGGTTTGTTGGCAGCTGCTTGAGCCGTGCGCAGCTCAACTGGAGCACTACTCCCACCCTTGTCTTCACATCTGCAGGGAGAGTTCTGAGCGACTGAGTTGAGTCTGGTATGACGCACGTCATTCCACCCTCCAGAAGATTGAACAGGTTCTGTTCATAGTTGTCACGGATGTCTGGAGCATTGTCCAGTGTCCAAATCGCTGTCTGTCACGCCAAATTTTTGAATTTTCCAACAGCGGCACAACAAACCTTGGCAATTTGGGCACAGTTCGGACAGACGTAGTGTTCAGGTGCGCAGCTGACAACCTGTGCGTCGAGCAGCTCCATTGGAATGGCCTTTTGCAGCTTGTCCGAGTACTGACGCTTTAGTAAGAGTCGCGACAGCTCCAATTGACGACCCGAGCACTCTGGGTTTGCACAGACCAGCTGTTCTCTGTCCACCGCCTGTGGTTCTTTCAGTACTGTTTCGACTTCGCCAAAATCATCCCAGGCGCATACACCATCGTCCACCACCTCCATGTCCTTGTTTGCGAGCATTCTGAGCAAACGTAAGGCAGCGACAGCGTCAACATCAGCAGCGGCCAATGCGTTGCCGAGAGCTTGGAAGCCACAGGAAGGTGATGATGCAAGTGACACAGACACACCCGAGGGTGGCAAGCTACTTGCATCCACGACTGCTTTCGATAACAAAGCTCAGGTATTTTTGAAAATTAGCGCGCATTTTGAATTTTTATTATGACAGAACACAGTTCTTGGTGAGGATGGCCAACCAATAGCCGACTATGGTGATGATGGTATGGACGACTTACTGGGCTTTTCCAAACCTGCTGCAACACTGGCCAAGAACCAAGTGCCTGCTACACCGGCCAAGACTGTTGCTGCCAAGAAGGCTGTTGCTGCAACTCCTGAGAAGAAGCCCACACCAGCCAAGGCTCCAGAGCCCAAGCCTGCGGCTGCAGCTGTGCCTGCGACTCCTGAGAAGAAGAAACAGCCAGCGGCGGCGCCGAAAGAGGCAGAAGCAGAAGCCGAAGAGCCACCAAAGCCGCCGACAAAGGCCAAGCCCAAGAAGAAGGCTAATGTCAAGGTTAAGGCCAAGGCTAAGAGCAAGCAGCCAGAACCAGCAGAGGAGGAGGAGGAGACAAAAGAAGACGAGAAGAAGCAGGAGAATGGCCTGGATTCTATTCCCGTGTTTATGGACACGAAGGCCGACAACAAGAAGCAGAAAGAGAGTGCAGCAATGGAGATTGTGGTGACTCCTCCTGTTCCTGCTCCCGCTCCTGCTCCTGCTCCTGTTGCCGCTGAGCCTGCACCTGTACCTGCTGCTCCTGCTCCAATGGAGATTGCTGCAAAAAGCAGCAGTAAGGGCCGACAGCAGAAGCCGAAATCTACTGCTGCTTCTACCAAGCCTGCAAAGACCGCGGCGGCTGTTGTCACTACTACTGCACTGGCGGTGCTGCCGCCACCAAAGCGGCATCGGCACAATCCTAGTCGTTTGAGAGACAACATCAAGGGCATCACCAAGGCCGATGTGCGCCGGCTGGCACGACGTGGTGGTATTAAGCGTATCTCTGCGAGCTTCTATGATGGCGCACGGGATGCCATCATGTGGTTCTTGGCCACAAACATCAAGTCGGCTGTGATCTACTCTGAGAATGCCCACCGCAAGACAGTGACGCTGGAGGATGTCAAGAACGGGTTGAAGTTCAACGGCTTCAAGATTTGGGGCTACACAGGAGACCGCAAAATCGACACGACGTTTGCACGCGGTACTGGCGGTGTCCATCGCAACAACAAGAACAAGACACTCAGGGCCGCCGAACCTGGCGCAACTCCTGCTGCAGGAGAGCAATCTGCCGCTCCAGTTCCACCTCCCGCTGGTGCGTCGTGACCGGCGTGTACTCGTGTTGTGGAACTCCAAACGCTAGTTCCACATGTTCGACACAATTGTTGCACCATTTGCAAAACATCCAGCACATGAAATAGGATAGTGGCAGGGTAGATGCAAAGAGGCCCCAGTAAGCACCAATGCGCCTGCCGCTTGGAGCCGGCTCAGGCAAGTAGTAAGTCACTTGCACTTGTAGAGCAGCCATCAACTGGATCGCCGGCACTAGTAGAATCAGAGTCAGGATGGATATCCGCGTTTCATTGCTCTTGGCGATCCGAAAGTAATTCATGCACAGAGTTAGTGCCAGTGCCAGTAAGGCAGCTCCGATTGCAAGAATCGCAAAAGAGCCCCAAGCCCATGCCACTTGATCTAGGTTAATTGTCGGCTCATAGTAGTAGAAGATCTCGTTGCCGCCAAGTTGTGCAAATTCAGCTGGCACAATGTAAAACGCCGTTGTGATCCAGCTCTTGAATTGACTTTCGACAATCAGTGCTTCTGCAGTCATCAAGAAAAAGCTTGGCAAAACTATATAGTTTTGATTTGACTCTTGCTTTTCTAAGTCTGACACACCTTGAGGTGGGAGTGCCTGATACAATGTCTTCCTATTTTCCTCCGTCGTCACGACAGAAGGGCTTCAGCCTGGATGTAGCGGTGACCGGAGGTCAGCAACCCATCTATAACAAGTACACGTCGCCAGTCGGCCAGGCAGAGGGTCTTGCCAGCAAGAAGGATGGAGGCGTGGCCTTTATGGAGGCTGCCAAACGTGAACGGTTGCATGCCGAGCAGCTGGCACGTGAGCAGCTGGATGATGCCTATCGAGGCGTCTGGACGCGTCTGACACCTGAACCCACGGGTGCGCTGAGTCGCTTCTGGTCCATTTTCCTGTGGATTGGACGCGGCTACCTGATGTTCGCCACCGTTGCTGCTGGTCTCAACCTGGGCGGAGTATGGAGTGCAGGCGGGCCCGACCAGAACCGCTGGTACCAACTAACAGCGCTGATCTTCATTGGAGTCCAGTGGCTGATGTCGTTTGCTGCTATGCTCACCGGCACGGCCAATGAGCGCTATGCGCAGGAGACATTCCATTCCGGCTACGGCGAGAACTGGGAGATCCTGGAGAAGCACATCACTGAAGTGCGGATGACAGGAGTGGAGACAAAGGCCAGCGGCTCTCCAACGCTGTTCGTGGTCGACCGCCCCGGTATGTTCGCATACCAGAGGAATGCAGCGGCGTTCCGGGAGGCCATCAAGGCCAGCCAAGAGTCCACAACTGCCGGCGACGATACTGCAGGGCTCGTCGAAGGCATCAATGGCAAGAAACAGATGGTGCGTCTGCCATGGCCCAATCTGCCCCGCCCGGCACTGGGTCTGATGTACCAGAGCTGTGTGCTGGTCGGCATCAGTGCCGAGTACTACTACTACTACATCCTGATCAACAACAACGACACGAACCTGGGCACGTACAACTACTATCGCGACTACCGCGTCTACCAGTGGCTCTACTTTGGCATCCTGCTGCTGGACAATATCATCGCCCTAGTCGACTACTGGAACTTCTGGCACGCTGCCATGACGGGCCGCGAGACCATCATGCAGGCCTGCACTGCTCTCAAGATGTCCTTTGAGGAGATGGCTCCGTTCCCTGACGTTGCCCACATCCGCGTGTTCCACAACTTCGTGCGCGACAACACCACCGTGTACTGCATCGTGTTGATCGTGCTCTACGCGTGGCAACTGAGTGGCTGGGACCCAACCAATGGCGCCATCATCAACACCAACAGGGCGCTGCGCATCGAGTTCACCACCTGGGTCATCTTTGGGACGCTGCTGTTTGGAGACGTTGTGATGGGCATCCTGTCGCGCCACCATGCATGTGCCTTCAGGACCTACGTCATGGCTGGAGTCTACTGGGGTGCGCTGTGGGCTTGGACATTCACGGTCTATTATCTGCGGCTCCAGGACTACAATGCCAACGACGATGGCCTGCTCAACACGGGGGATCTGTACCGCTTTGAGAACAAGATGTGGGTGTTCCTGCTGGCTCTCAGCACGCACGTCTACTTCACGAACTTCCGCAAACTCCGTCACCAAGTGTGCAGCCTGCTGCAGCTGGCGTGGTGCCCCAACATGCATGATTGGTGATTGAGATGAGCGTGCGATTAGGGGTTTCACGCCCACTTCTTGATCCAAAGTGTATTCAGATCACTCCCACTCATCTCTGTTAGTTGCTTGTCAGCAAGTCTTTCCATGTAGCCATAAGGGTTTTGCCACCGTAAACGTTCACCGCAGTGGATGCAGCGAGAAGTCCACTTGGAACAGTGGGCGCACTGAACAGCGCCATGTTCGTCGAGTTGTTGTCCTTTAGATTGAGCCGCTTCCATGTCGCGCCTTTCCCACAGACCCAGAGCATAGTGCAACACAAATGTCAGCAGTAGAACCAAAGTCACCGCTCCAATGATCTCCAGAAATGACATGACCTGCAAGTGAAACGAAATGTCGATAAGCAATTGCGAATTTGCATTCGGTTTAGTTAATGCCAAACGGAAGGGCTTGCACGACAAGCAATGAGATTCTGGGAAACTCAAAAACCACCAGAACCAGAACCTGACGCAAATTTATTGGGCCCAGTTGCACAACAAATTGCAATACAAGCTGCAGGGGTTGTGGTTGGATTTGCAATCGTCGCGCTCCTCGTTTTACTGATTTACTTGCTCTACTGTCTGGGCCTGCGGGTACTGTGGCTTCTGAGTCTGCTGGGCACCGCTCTCAAGGATCTAGTGTGTTTTGGAACCGACCTATTGGTCAAACTCGGCCGCGTCGCAACTGGAATCATAGTGCTACTGACAATTGGTGCAACATTGTGGATCTACTCGCAAACTCCAACACTTGGCACTGCTGAATTGCTGGTCGAATTTTATAAGCACCTGAAATCTTGGACTCTTTTGCTACAACAGCAGCAACAGCAGCTGAAATGGGGGGTCTAACAGACGACGCGCGCATCTATCGCCAATGGCGCAATCGCGCTTTGCTCAGTACTGCAGTGCTAGTGGTGTTGGCAGCACTGGTTCTGCGCTGTCAGCCCTTGTATCTGCACTACTTGCGGCGGTACAATGAGACGCTGATCCAAGGCCGGAACAACAAGACAACAGGGCTGGAGTTGTTTGATGCCTATTGCCGAGGCAAACCGCACGGGTACAAAACGGATGTCATCGACTGTGGGCTGGCAGCACAATGGTCCAGTATGGATCCAGAAACTGTAGCACAAGAAGAGGCATTGCAGCACTTGTGGTACGACGATCTATCGCTAGTCAATTGGCTACTTGGCTGCCACGATGGCCGTTGTGACAGCTGGCTCTGGAAACTGTCAGACAAGGTGTTGATGCACTATCACACCACTGTTTTCCTTGTGGCCCTTGCATTCTTCGTGGTGCTATGGTTCTGCACCGTCTTCTTCTGCAAGTGCCACAACGCGCGCAAAGTCATGGCGCAAACAGACCGGGTGCTCCAGCAAGAACCGCGGGTCAAGGCACAACAGCAATTGGTATCTGACATCAACGACTTCACGAGAGTCATGGCTGCATTGGACTCGCCACATAGCTACGATATACTGGCACAACCAAGACAACGGCTTGTGAATGCGTTGGATCGCTTCCAGGCGGTCACAGACAAGACTCGTGGACAGACCCTGACGGTTGATATGATGCCACTGCTGCCGCCGCCGCAACCGCGCGCAGTGCAAAGGCCGTGCGCTGAGCTTGTTTACAAACAGTCGTGTTGATATCGTGTGTGGCATGCGTCACGCAAGTAGTAGATGTATTTAACAATTTTCACACCCACCGACAACAATGAGCATGCTAGGCGTGACACCGCCTTTGAGTTTCCCAGTCACTGATAGACGGCTCGGGGGCGAGGGACCGCCACGACAAGGTGGACGATTCGACAGTGCATTTGGCACTATCCCAATCATCCGGAATCCCTACAATGTCACACCGACATTGCCCAGCCAGGAGAGTGTCAAACTCTCACAGCGCATCGAACCGGAACCTGACACCCTGGCGCTGGGCAATGTCAAGGCCAATCTGGATCCGGGTTGTGTCCATTTCCAGCATCTGCATGAGAAGATTGTGCAACGATATCGTGATCACTCCAAGCAAGTGTTGCTGAACGACATGGCATGTGGCGTCGTCAGCTGGCCTCAGCTCAACTACTACTTGAAATCCGAAGAGGGCCGCAATAGGTATGGCTCGCTGACAGACGCTCACAGCATCCGCAAGGAGTGGGAACTGGCTGGTGTACTGGAGACGTACGATGAGCCGCACCGTGTGGGTCACTATGAGACTGTCGTGACTCTGACCACGGCCATGCGCGCCCGTATTCCAAACTACTGGTCTGCAACGGGCAAGCGCGTGAACCGCGAAGACTACCTGTGGGCCGTGCTGGTGCGGCGCAGAATGTCTGATGATGATGACGAGAACGATGATGGCGGCGGTGGAGGTGGAGGCCCTTCAGCAGGAGGAGGCAAGAAAATTCCCAAAGGAGGAGGAGGAGGCAGCAGTCCACTTGGGCCTTCAGCAGTAGGAGGAGGAGATGAACTGGAAGACAAACACGCAAACGGACCTGATGGAGGTGAAACAGGCAGCAGATCCCCAAGTCCTGAGCGGAAGCGGCCCAAGTCCGGTGACCTTGCACCAAAGCCAACGACGGTGACAGGAGGAGCAGAGTCCGATGAAGAATCCATCTTTTTGCCTGGTGGTGGGGATCCGGATGCCGCGGAAAGCCAAACGGCAGGAATCGGTTTGCCAAACTTCAAGGGCAATGCAAATTTCCGGTTCGGCTCTATTGCTGGTGGTGGAGGAAGAGTGAGGGGCCGGCCTGAGTACTACTGGCAGATCCAGCCGCTGGTCACACCATGCAAGACAATGCTCCCGGCGCAAGTCACGACAGGCGTTGACGGCGTTGTTGGAGAGCACTGGTTCATTGGCTCTGTGACGGATGTCTTCTACAAGGGTGAGAGCATGCTGCAGCAGACAGCCAAGGCCAAGGAGGCAGTTTTCCCAGAAGTGGAAGATCCAGAGGTGCATCGGCGTGCACGTACCAAGCTTTTTGATGTTGAGGTGCAACTCCACATCCGTTAAAAACTCGTGTGCGTGTATTCTGCATGGGGTCGATGTTTCTGTAATCTGTGAAGAACCCCATTTGCAACACATATTTCTGTGCAAAAATGAGTCTGTTGTCAGTGGGCCATGACCGACACCGGTATGGAATTTCACGCGAAGACTATGAAGACCGTATGCGGTTCGCCAATAAGCGGCAGCGACTCGATATGGCTGGCGGGGCTTTCAGGCGCGATGGAAGCGGTGGAGGCGGTGGAAACCCAAAGGGGTTCTTTGCAAGTGAAAGTGCAGTGCTGGCTGGAGACATTCAGCAGCAGCTGAGCCGTGCATCAGGACAAATTGCCAGCAATGGGCGTGGACAGCCAATCTCGATGCAGGCCAAAATCAACACCCAAGTCAGCTTTGACTATAATCTGTACGAGGACCGGTGCAGGACGAGGCCTGATGACTGTATTGTGGATGTCGGGCCTCGCAGCGCCTTCACGGTGCAGCCGGGTTCGTACCTCTTCACGCTGGCCGACAGACAGTCATCTCGTGTCAGCAACAACATTGCTCCATCGGCCAGGGATCTGAGCAAGGGCATCGCTGGCCTGGGAGAAGTCGAGGTCTTCGACTGTGTCAATGGTCTGTCGTACCAGAAAAAGCTCCGGTTCGTCGGGATGATGGTGACCTTCTACGACGGCACGGATGTCAAGGCGGAGGTGGTGCACACTGCACAGATTCACGGCACATGGACTGGAATCAACACTGGTCCTGTGACTCTGGTGGCAGGCAAAAGGGCCGGGTTCCTGGCTACTCCATTCACAGTCGTGGACAACGGCGTGCTGAAACCCGCGATCCGCGAGAAGGGTGTGGATCCTGCTAAGTTCAGGCCCATGACAATCAACCTGGATCAACTCTCGGGGCCCGAGCTACCGATTCGGGCAATCAACATCGCGTCTACGATTGGCTCTCGAGCCGCAGGCATCACTACTCAGGACGTGCTGCTGGCTAAATGGCGTGATGCACGTGTCGAACTGCGCAAGGTGGTGATCGACACGAACCTGGACGAAGAAACGGCTGGTGTGATGGCGCAGGACTACATGCCAGTCGACTACTACCTGATGTGGCAGCTGTACGAGGCTGGAGGCCGCAATGACGCTGTGTTTGACTATGTGGAGCAGGCGCATGTCAGTGCCATGTCGCGGCAAACACTCAGCGATCTACTGCCAGAGGAAACACCCAAGAAAGTCGGGGACTTTGGATCACCCGAAGCACGACGAGTTCACACGGAAGTACGCAAGGCACAATGCCTAGCCAATCAAGAGGGATGGGTGGAGGAGCACCACATGGGCCGATGGCTAACAACGTCACCGCCTGGAGCACCGGTGGACATCTTCATCCGCGGAGCCTAGAACGCCAACGGCATTGCTGCCACTGGTGGCTGCTGCTTCTTTGTCTTGGTCTTGGCTGCTGTTGGAGGAGGAGCAGCAGGCAGTGTGATCCGTTCTTGTTTGTGGCCAGCTCCATCGCCGCGTGATGAGTAGTGTGATTCGGATCGAGAAGAAGATGAACCCAATAATCGATCCACTTCTTCCTGTACACTGGCATTTTTGCCATCTGCTTCCTGATCCTGGGCATGCAGCTGGTGCATTTCATCCATCCGTTCCTTCAGATCAGTCATCCAGTCATTAGCCACTTCGGTCTTGTTTAGTAGCGCGTCTGGGATTTTGAGGTCTGGGATTTTGCTTAGATGCTCTCTTGTCCGCGCACTCACTCGATTGCGTTGGATGGTCCGCTGCACCTGACGCACAACCTTGGTGTTGCTCAGCATTGCAGTAAGGAACTCCAGATCCGCATTCACTTCATCCTTGAGCAGCTGTTTCTGTGCCACAAGCGGGTACAAATCCGTCTCACGTTCGTTCAGCTGCTTCTTGTAGTCGTTCTTGATGCTATGGATTTTAGCCTCCACTTGACGGATTCGCTCCTGTAGTTCTGTGATGTCCTGTAACTCAGTATCGGCTTCTTCTTTGAGGCCCACCAACGCATTCTCGATGTTCTTATCTTCGATGCGTTCACGTTCGAGCCTTGTGCGCTCCTTCAAATCGTTCCACTTGTCGACACAGTTACCCATTTGATCCAGAAATCTCGCCTTGTACGCCCTTTACGAAATTCGTGTCACTTGTAGTTGGATCCAATCGATTTGTCGTCGCAATGTCGGCACCAGCAGAGGCCGTAGACCAAGATCCAGCACTAACAGTACCTTCTGGGGTGCCGAGAAGTCGGAATCCACGGCGGCGAAAGTCGGTCGTTGAAGACAAGAAAGATGAACCGCTGCCACAGCGTCAACCTGCTGCTGCTGGTGGCGGTGGTGAAAACAAAGGCGCGGCTGCAGCACCTTTAGTGGTAGACGCACGCAAAACAGAAATGTGTTTGGCTGTGGAGAAGTTCCATCGGATGATGGCAACACTACTAGGAGTTCCAGGGACTGTGCTCGGTGGCCTTCCAGACTTGACCCTCACTCCTGCCGAGTTTGACAAAGACTGGGAGAAGAGGGGCGGTCTCTTCAATGACACCTTGTATACAGATGTCGCCAATGCGTATGCTTGGGTCACAGAAGTCCGCAAAGCTCATGGTCGCAAGCCGCTGCCGATGTCTGAGATCGTTCTGAAGCACTACGTTCAGTTTGCAACCTTGTGTCAAGTCAAGCATCTTCAAATGTACCGACTGCAAGCAAGAGAAGGCACGTGGCCAAACAACAGGGTGCTACAGCAGGAAGCAACTACGGAGAAAAGCTTGTGTTCGTATTTCACCAAAGTGTGAAGCGTTTTTTATTGCTATTTGAGTGAGCGTTGTTGCTGGAAAATGGACGAAGACATTGGTGATGTCAAACAAGGCGGCCATCGCCCATTTCAAAGAACATACGCCATGGAAGAGGAGGCACAAGAAGCTGAAGCTGAATCTCCAGATTGGGGAGAGGAGCTACGCAGACAGCGGCAAGCAGCACCACCGCCTGCATTCCGGCTACCTCCTGCCAGAGAAACGATCGACTTGACAGGAGAGGAGGATGAAGGAGATGCGGCAGGAGAAGGAGATGAGGAGCCGCCAGATCTCGAGCCTCTTCCTGAAAATCCTATTCGTGCTCGTCCTCAACCTGAGTCGTCTCCTCAATCGCCGGAAATCGCGTTACCACCAGAACGCCCAAGACAGAGAGAAGAAATCAAGGCGCCAGCTGAACGGCCAAGACCAAAGAGACGCGCAGAAGAAGAAGAACAACAACAAGAGAGGCCAGCTCAAAGGCCGCGCGTGGAGCGAGAGACACCTGAGTCATTGCTGTTGACGAACTTCCGGGCTTGGATGGTGCCTCCAGGTCTGATCCCGAACGACTACCCGAACAAGATACGGACAGCTGAGGAGGGAACAGGCGGAGTTTGTATCGCAGAGACCTGGCTGCAGCTGGCCTTTATGTCCATTTCTATGGCTGGCCTGAACACCGCGATCGGCAGAGAGACGCATGGCAGTTTCTGGGCCGCCAGCATGTTCTTGTCCCGCACTATGCACCCGGCCGTCATTCAGCTATTTGAGCAAAGTCTCTTCAACGGACTGAATTTCGCAGAAGGATCGCCGGTGATGAGATTGTTCGGGCGGCAAGTCGCGATTATGACACGGAAACCAGAGACGCTTGAAGCTCTGGGGGACCTCAAGTGGACCGACAGTGCTGATGATGAACAGAGGCGCAAACAGTTCTACGTCCAGAGTATGATCAAGGATGATCCCAGTACTCTGCCAGGACAAAGGACAGGCGAGTATACGCGGCTCGACGAGTGGCTCGACGACTTTGATCTTGAACTGGACAAAGTGGACGAGAAGAAGCGAGGCACGTTTGCTGTCAACTTTGTGATACGGACGTTGCCTATGTTCCGTCCTCCTCGGCATATCCCTGGGATGCGCAAGTTGGATGTGCTGCACTCCTCATGGGACACTTTACAAGCCGAGTGTCGCGGTGTGCTGGCTGTACTCGTTGTCAACTACACCCGCCCATCCGGAATGACTGTGAGAGACGAGACGATCGTAGCGCTGCGCCGTATCATGAAAGCTGCTGAATCTGCTGTGCGCACGGAATCATCAGGCGGTGTGATGCCCGATTCCCAGGAAGCACTCAAGGACATACCGAACCAGATGGAGTTGATGCGCAAGGTCGTTATGCGATATCTGAAGAGTTGGCAGCGCACGGCAGCCGTGTCTGGGTTTATTGAGGAGAAGGAACACACCACGGAGGAGTTGCTGCGATCGTTCATGCCTGAACCGGCCGCGGGCACAACGCGAGAGCAGCTATGGAATGCAGGAGGCCCGGAGCTGGCCAAGCTGCTCTTGGAGCTTGTCAGTGCCATCACTATGCTGGTCTCATTCGTCGTCTGGCTAAACCTGGCGGAGCCTGTCAACGATACGCGCGAGATCTTTGTGCGACGCAGACCGCCCAAACCTCTACTGCGCGGCAAACCAACTCTCGGTAATGTGGATGACGTCGACCTGTATCTTGACAAGGAGCCGGAGTTGGCACCTGCATCCTACATGGGCGACGCACAGGAGCCTGTGCCGCTGGATTTGGATCCCGAGGTTATTGACGTTGCAGATCGCCTTGGCAATGTGGTTGTCTTCCGGGACCCTGACAGAGAACCGCGATGCATCAGAGCACCAGACAACCCGCCAGAAGCTGCAGAAGCACCAGCACCAATGTTCCATGAGGAGAAAGGCGGAGGCGGTGGTGCAGGAGAAGAAGAAGAGCAAATGCCGGCTCTGGAACCGTTTTCTCAGCTCCCGAATGCCGGCCTTTTGGAGATGCAAGTCGAGGCACAAGCACCAGCAGCAGCAATGCCAGTCGAGGCTACAGGAGCTGGTGATGGCAAGGAAGCCAAAGTGACCTTGACTCCGAAAGACCGCGCTGTTGTGCAGCTTGTCGGTGCACTTCGCCGGATGTTTCACCGATACGGAGGCAAAAGGAGCCTATGGGACGCGATCGCGAACGAAGAAAAACTCAAGGACAAGTATGAGCACACCACAATCATGTTGGGCTACTTGTCACAGTTCCTCAAGACACCCCAATCTGCGGCTGTGAACCAACACGTCGCTGCTGTTGTGAACAAGTTCAAGTTGCGCCGCCCTGATGCACAGCAGGGACCAGATCTTGGCCTGTTGGATCGAGAAATCGACAACATGTTCACGCTGCTGGCACAAGGTCAACCGGAACGAGGCATTCCATGGTTGCTGACGGCACGACTGGACACGGCAGAGAAGCTGTCATTCAAATCCGCGGTCGACGTGCATGAAGGCGCATTCCAACAACTCCCTGGAGAATGGGAAGAGACTAGCCCTTACTGGGACGGAGTGGTGGTACGCTTCTTACTCAAGCAGCTGCGAGAGCCGGAAAAGGCTTTGGACAAAGCAGCAGACAAGGCCAAGAGCCGCTACAATGTCAGTGCTGAATCTCAGTGGGTGAAGCTGGAGGAGCTGTTGGCCTGTCAACTGATCGTCACACTGGCTCCTGAATCCAAGCAGAGTTTCACGGAAGCGCTCAAGGCAAAGCTGCAGCAAAGACTGGACAAGGTGGGAGCTGAACTCGTCAGAGATTTCGAGAACACCAAGGCCAGGGCAACAAGAGATCGCCGTCATCCAGTCAATGCCGCAGAAGTGGTTGGATTCATTGGCGCCATGGTGTTCAAGGGCACCGAGCAACAGTTTGCGGGTGCATGGGAGGCCAACACGATATGGCTGCGTAAGCGGTTGCAGTCGCAAATGACGGATGCACAGGCTGATTTCACCGACGACGACTTCTGTGAGAAGGTGCTGAAGAACACGGCTATTGTGAACCCAGGGTTTCCGCCACCAGAGGACCAGAAACTCACTGTGAAGAACCAGAAACTCATTGTCAATGCTATCAAGGATTCGCTACTCGAAGCCCTTGCTGCAGTGACGTTCCTGACGTACGAGCCCTCGCTGCTGGCGGGTGGTGACCAGTCTATTCTGATGCCAGCTGCCATCCGGCCACCGGCTACGGAATATCCCACCTTCCTGGTTCAACTCAACCTCAACAAGATCGAGAGCAAATTTGAGGATCTGGTCAAAACCATCAACGGCGCCTACACACTATCGGCGCAAGAGAAAGTTGACGATCCCGTGCTGCGGTTCCTAGTGGATCATCAGGCATTTGAGGTGCACGTGGATGGACCTAAGCCTGTGTCTGGAGTACTTGGCATACTACCTGGTGTCGGGACACCACCGCTCTGTGATCTTGCAAGTCTTGCCTATCTACGGTGGTACTTGCACGGCGATGCAACCGTGGAGCTGAAGGACATGAAGGAGTTCTTCGCATTTTGCAGTGGAGGCAATTTCACGGATCCAAACACGATCACACCAGACACTGCTGTACAAGCCCGTCAACGCGGATCAGACATCTTGTTGCAACGACCTTGGGGCTCTCAAGATCTCAAGTTGATCCAGATGCCAGAAGCTGCACTCTACCTTCTGCAGCCTTCTTCTTCTTCTTCTGGGTCTAGTGCGTCGTCGTCGTCGAGGGTGGCGCTGGTGAAGGTAGACCCTGCAGATCGGATGACGGTGCGGCTGTTGCCTGATCAGCCTTGGCCGGCACGACTGCAACTTGTGGTGTAGTGAAAATGAGTGCCGTAGTGCGCGGGCCACGTGGAGTTGGTGCGACTGTTGGTGATGCTCTGACCAGTGTGTCGATTCGCAACACCGCTTCCTTTGAAAGTTGAATTACTGAGCCATTTTCCAGGCCTCGGGCTTTAGTCACACAAAACACGAACTGGCCCTTTGTCATGCGTCCTTTGATGAATTCATCCAGATACGCAAAACTGGTATTGGGCCACTGGTAATATTTGCGGCCCGTCTCGTCTTTGAAATCATAGCCTTTGGCTGGCAAGTCTTTGACCATTGGTGCAAACTGATATGGTCTGACTTGATAGTATCTGGCACTGGTCATGAAACGCCGAGGCGGCAATTTCTGCTCTCTCTGACTCATCACTTCTGCTTGTCCTTGTTGAATTCACGCGTCACTTCATGATAGGATTTGCCCTCCACAAAGGAGACAGCCTCAAATGCTTCATCTCCTTGCTGCAAGTAGTAGGCCTTGATATCTGAGTCTTGCAGACGCCGGATCACCAAGTCTTGCTTCTCGATCCGATATTCTGTGGCTCCGTCTTTGCGGTCACAGATTTCCCACCCCAGTTGGCCCTTGTATTCCCGAACAATGTTCCACATGAACTTGGGCGTCACGAGCACAATGTAGGAATATGTACGATCTGCATCAGTGTCAGGTTCGGGGAGCTTCTCAATAATCGCAATGACTTGTTGCAAAATTGCTTCACGCTTCTGCAGCCGAGTTTGCATCACTCTTTGAGCCAACACAAAGTCACGTGTGGCTCGTATTTGCCCTTGATCAGCGTGTGGTGGTTCGGAAAGCGCATGTACAGCTGAGCAAATAGCGTTTGCAGCTTGCTGGACTTGAGATGCACCAGGTAGATGGGCGCGAACTGGCCTTTCTGGATCTCGCCAAACTCATAGTCCTGTGGTGTGATCTTGAAGCCCTCCACGATCTCTGCGATGGTGGCATAGTGCTTACAGTCGAACCCGTACAGCACTGTGATGTGCGGCTTGGGCTTTTCCTTGATCAGGTGCTCAGGCACGTTCTTGGCCAACCAGTCAGTGTACTTTTGTGGCAACACCACAGGCAGCTCGTACCAGCACTCCCCTTCCTCCTTGTGCTTGTCGTGGGTCAGGGGACAGCCCGGAGTCTTCTTCTTCTCCCCGCCGCCGAATTCAGTCAAGTACACGCACTGAAAGTCGTAGGGATCCTTGGTGGGTGATGCGTGTTGTCGGAACTCCACCATCTTCATCGTCGCCGTCACGGTACTCTTGGCCTCGCCGACGTAGGCCTTGGCAGTGCCGCGTTGAAGGAACGCCAGCGTCAGGTGTGGTGTGAAGGAGTCACGTGGCCAGGGCTGATTGTACTCCGCCACCAACAGCTTGTGAAGATTCAGCAACTCCAGTGTCACTTGGACTTTGGCGTAGAGCACATCATTGTTCTCGTTCTCAAAGCATCCCAGATCACCAATTGAAACTTGAAACTGCGCGACTGCTTGGATTTTCTCGACCAGGTCTGGAGTGGGCTTGTGTGGTAGATTGATGTGCAGCGTGATGTGGTGATGCTTTTCGATCGGTTCCTTGCCAGGCTGTTTGTCCAGATGCTTCTCAATGCCAGACGGTAACAGCACAGACAGATCAGGACACGGCAGCGCCGCGTAGTACTTGGACTTGTTCATCTTAGCAGTCAGAAATGCTGAATTGTCAATGAGGGGGTGCCGCATCAGGTAATCATATTGAAACCCCGTCTGATCCTCGTTGTCTTTACTCTCTGACGACTTATGTTTTGTTTGCGGGTCAAGACGAGGAGAGAAATGTGCCCAACCGTCGCCAAATGTCCACCCAGCTTGCATTTTTATGTGTGTGTGTTTAGAGAGAGGAACAATTCCGAAAGACAGCAGCACCAGCAGCAAACACAGCCTGAATTTAGAATGCAGCCACGCCAGAAGCACGCGGTGTCATGACCACATTCTGCCGCATGCTGACAGGTGAGAAGTCGGGTCTCTCCAGCACGGACATCTTGCCAGTGACGACACCACCACAGCCTGGCCAGCCCCAGTCTTTGCCCCAGTGTCCGGCTTCCAGGATGACTGTGCCCACAGGGTCCCATCGTCCGCCTCCGAGATACTTGGCCTTGAGTTGGTGTGACTCGAACAGCAGCGTGTTGTACGCAGGCCGCGCGACGACGTAGGGATGAGGCGTGATCGGCAGCGGACCTTGCTTGAAGCCCCACTCCCTGTTGTACACGGGACTGGACGATGGCACTGGATGTGAATTCGGCGGCCGGATGTCAATGTGCATCATGCCCGTCAGATCCTTCATGACCACATCTTCAGCCTCCTTGTCGTTGGGGTAGACAGCGCGCACAAAGTAGCTCTTGGTCCAGTTGCCGTTGCTCCAGTCTTGCTTGTCGCCGTTGTCGTTGGGGTCCCAGAACGTGTTCTCATCGCCGCCCTTGTACTCGTGCACAAACACGTTGGGCACGATGCTGATCTTCTCCTCCGCCGTGATGATGGTCCTGGCATAGAAGGTGAAGTGACCCACTGTGACCTTGAGTGTCGCGTCATTGCCCAGCTCGAAGCTTGGACGCGCATACAGTGTCTGCCCAGCTTCGCCGTACGCCCGCAGTGCCGCCAGACATGATGTCACGTAGTGCTTGATTGGAGCATCCCAGTGAATGGCGATCAATGGCCACAGGTCGTTGTCAGCGCTGAAGTACAGAATG
>Ga0181522_10000233_pt1 | contig 43783 bp, 52 predicted proteins | sample PEATcosm2014_Bin_27_FD_121103 | JGI IMG/M metagenome (GOLD analysis project Ga0181522, IMG submission 121103) | Peatland microbial communities from MTU Mesocosm Facility, Houghton, MI, USA - PEATcosm2014_Bin05_10_metaG | ecosystem: Environmental > Terrestrial > Soil > Wetlands > Peat | place...
CAGAAAAACCGTCGTCACGGGCGTCGAAATGTTCAAGAAGCAGTTGGACGAAGGCATGGCGGGCGACAACGCCGGCTTGCTGCTGCGCGGCATTGCGAAAGAAGACGTGGAGCGCGGCATGGTGCTGGCAAAAACGGGATCCATCACTCCGCATACCAAGTTCAAGGCGGAAGTTTACATTTTGACGAAAGAAGAAGGCGGACGTCATACGCCGTTCTTCAAGGGCTATCGTCCGCAGTTTTATCTGCGAACGACGGACGTGACGGGCGTGGCGGAACTTCCAGCGGGCACGGAGATGGTGATGCCGGGAGACAATGTGAGCCTGGTGATTGAGCTGATTACGCCGGTAGCCATGGAGAAGGGTTTGCGCTTCGCCATCCGTGAAGGCGGACACACGGTTGGCGCCGGCACGATTGCGGAAATTATTAAGTAAACAAGCGGCTTGCGGCATGCCGCCAGATCTTTCCTTCCGGAGAAGACGGGAGGGGTAAGAGAGAAAAACGTGATAGGAAACGAGAAAATTCGAATTCGGCTGAAGGCCTACGACTACCGCATTCTGGACCAGTCCACCGGCGAGATTGTGGAGACCGCGAAGCGGACAGGTGCGCAGATTGCTGGGCCGATTCCATTGCCCACGATGAAAAATAAGTATACGGTGCTGCGTTCGCCGCACGTGGACAAGAAGTCGCGCGAGCAATTTGAGATTCGCACACACAAGCGTTTGCTTGACATTCTTGACCCCACGCCGCAGACGGTGGACGCGCTGATGAAGCTCGATCTTCCCGCGGGTGTGGACGTGGAAATCAAGGCATTCGGCAAGGAACATAAATAGATTTCGGTGTTCAGCTCTCAGCTTCAGGAAATCAAGAGCACCAGCCAATGGCAAAGCCAAGCTGGATGAGCGGAGAAAAGGGAAATGGCAAAAGTAGCTGGAATTCTCGGAAAGAAAGTCGGCATGACGCAGCTCTTCGACGATAAGGGCGACGTGCATCCGGCGACCGTGCTGCAGGTGGGGCCCTGTGTGGTTACCCAGCACAAGACGCAGACCCGCGATGGTTATGAAGCTGCGCAGATTGGCCTGGTTGAATTTGTGAAGGAGTCGCGCCTTACCAAGCCGATGAAAGGTCATCTCGGTAAGCACAATCTGCCGCCGGTGAAGTTCATCCGCGAGGTTCCGGTGGAAGTTGAAGAAGGCGCTGCCGCGGAAGGCAATGGGGCGTTGAAGGCAGGCGATCGTGTTTTGGTGGATATTTTCGATGGCGAGAAATTCGTTGACATTGTTGGCGTGAGCAAGGGTCGCGGTTTTGCGGGCGTGGTTCGACGGCATCATTTTGCCGGTGGCCCCAAGTCGCACGGTTCGATGTTTCAAATTACGGGTTCGATTGGTTCATCGGCGTTTCCATCGCGCGTATTTAAGGGCATGCGGATGTCGGGTCACATGGGCCACGACCGGGTCACGGTTCGCAATCTGCGCATCCTTGGTGTGGACAAGGACGACAATTTGCTGGTGCTCGAAGGCAGTGTGCCGGGACCGAACGGCGGCTATCTTGTGGTCACGAAAGCAAAGAAGCCACCCAGAGAGCGGCGCGGGTTTGCCGGTTCGGCGACGGTCGATCCGTTGAAGGCGGCGAAACGCGCAGCCAAGAAGGGCTAGGAATTTGAGCGCGCGGGCGGAACGTCCGCGCGTAAAGAAGAGCATATGGCAACTATTGATATTCACAATTTGAGCGGAGCCAAGGTTGGGACGTTCGACCTCGCCGATGAAGTTTTCGGCGCTGTGAACGAAGACCTGCTGTGGGAGGCGGTGAAACACTTCCGTGCCGCGCAGCGCGCGGGCACACACGCGACCAAGAATAAGAAATTGGTTTCGGGCGCAGGCAAAAAGCTGTGGAAGCAGAAGGGTACGGGGCGCGCCCGTGTGGGTTCGATCCGCTCGCCTCTCTGGCGGCATGGCGGCACGGTGCATGGCCCGCAACCGCGTTCCTATGATTACGCGTTTCCGCGTAAGAAGCTGCTGGGCGCATTGCGTTCGGCGCTGGCTTCGAAGTTTGCCGATGGCAAGCTCATCATTGTGAACACGCTCGAACTGAAGGAAGCCAAGACGAAAGCTTTCCGCGAGGCTCTGGACAATTTGAAGGTGGATGGGACAGTGCTGGTGGTGGAGGCACAGAAGGGCGCGAACCGCAACCTGGACCTGAGTTCTCGCAATATTGATGGGCTCGAGTTGGTCAGTGGGAGCGAAGTGCATCCTTATCACCTGCTGCGGTATGACCATGCGATCTTCTCGCAGCCCGCGATTGAGAAGCTGCAAGTTTCGTTGAAGAATTCGATTTCGAAGCGGCAGCGGCAATCGGCCGAAGGCGAAGAAACAAAGATCAAAAAGGCTGCGCCTCGGCGCCGGACGCGGCATGAAAAAGCGGCGGAGGTGGCATAACGATGAAATCCGCATATCAGATTTTGCGCAAGCCGGTAATCACGGAAAAAGGCCTGGCCATTAAAGAGAACCAGAACACGCTGGTTTTCCAGGTGGCGCATCAGGCCACCAAGACCGAGATCAAGCAAGCCGTGCAGACGATTTTTAAAGTGAAGGTGCATTCGGTGCGCACGGCAAACTTTCCTGGCAAAGAGCGCCGCCGGGGCAAGTTTGCCGGCTATCGGCCCGACTGGAAGAAGGCATTTGTTCGCCTGAAGCAAGGCGAAAAGATGCCGGAGTACGCAGAGAATTTGTAGAACTGTCGATAGCCGTTGGCCTTCGGTCGTTAGCGAATACGCAGACGACAGACGGCCGGGGGCAAACGACCGAGAATGACTATGGCAATCAAGACATACAGACCGACAACCCAGACGCTGCGCTACCGCACGACGCAGGTTAATGACGACATCACCTCGACGACGCCGCACAAGGCGCTGCTCGAGCCGCGCAAGCGCACGGGTGGACGCCGCAACTCCGGCCAGACCACGATGCGCTTCATCGGCGGCGGCCACAAACGGCAGTTGCGCATCATTGATTTCAAGCGCGACAAGCAGGGCATTCCTGCGACGGTGGCGACGATTGAGTACGATCCGAACCGCTCGGCGCGCATCGCCTTGCTGAATTATGCGGATGGTGAAAAGCGTTACATCCTTCAGCCGGACGGATTGAAGGTCGGACAGAAGATCGTCAGTGGTCCGGAAGCCGACATTCTTGTGGGCAATGCATTGCCTTTGCGGAACATTCCGCCAGGCACGACGATCCACAACATCGAGTTGAAGCCGGGCAAGGGTGCGCAGATGGTGCGTACTGCCGGAGGGGCGGCGCAGTTGGTCGCAAAAGAAGGCGACTATGCGCTGGTGAAACTGCCTTCCGGCGAGACCCGCAAGGTTGCGCAAGATTGCATGGCGACGATTGGCCAGGTGGGCAACACCGATCACGAAAACGTTACCATCGGTAAGGCGGGACGTTCGCGCTGGCTGGGGAAGCGCCCCCATAACCGCGGGGTTTCGATGAATCCGGTTGACCATCCTCATGGCGGTGGCGAAGGCAAGACTTCGGGCGGGCGGCACCCGGTGACTCCGTGGGGCCAGCCGACGCGTGGGTATAAGACGCGCAACAACAAGCGGACCGATGCTTTCATCGTAAGCCGGAGATCGAAGTAAGCGATTGGAATTTGAGTAGCAGAGGTTAAGCGAATTTATGGCACGTTCAACCAAGAAAGGCCCGTTTATTGACGCCTATCTGCAGAAGCAGATTGACGCGATGAACGCGCGCAACGAAAAAAAGGTGCTGCGGACATGGTCCCGGCGCTCCACGGTGGTCCCAGAAATGGTGGGCCACACCATCGCCGTGCATAACGGAAAGAAATTTATTCCGGTGTACCTGACCGAGAACATGGTCGGCCACAAGCTCGGCGAATTCAGCTTTACGCGCCAGTTCAAGGGCCACTCCATGAAAGCGGCGACAGAAGCTGCGGCCAAGCCGGCAGCAGCGCCGGCGGCGGCCCCGGCGGCGAAGGCATAAGGACGCGATATGGAATTCAAAGCCAAAGCCCGTTTTGTTCGTGTCTCGCCGCAGAAGGCGAGACTCGTCCTTGATTTGATCAAGGGCCGCAGGGTCGAAGACGCGCTTAATACGCTGACCTTCACCAATAAACGCATTGCTCCGCGAATTGAAAAGCTGCTGCGTTCGGCGGTGGAGAACGCGAATTATTTGAGCGCGGAAAAAAACATTGACGTCGATGTGGACAAGCTATACGTAAAACATGCGGTGGCCAATGACGGGCCGCGCATGAAGCGCATCCGTCCGGCGCCAATGGGGCGTGCATTTCGCTATGTCCGGCGCATCGCGCACATCGAGCTGGTTTTGGCGGAGCGGGCGCATTCGAAAGGCGATTTGGCGACGGTAGTGGGCGAAGCGCCGGCAGCGGTTGCACCGAGCAAAGCGCCGGCAAAAAAGAAAGCGTTGCCCAAGGCCGGAACGGCGACCAAGGCAAAGAAAAAGTCTGCTCCGTCGAAGAAGGCTGCGAAATAGGTTGAAGAGAACTTAAAGGAAAAACAATGGGACAGAAGGTACATCCTTACGGTTTCCGCCTCGGCTACACCAAGCCGTGGAAGTCGCGCTGGTTTGTCGAGCGCGATTACGACAAGCTGTTACTCGAAGATGTCAAACTCAAGGCCGAGTTGAAGGACAAGCTGAAGTCGGCGGGCGTGAGCTCGATCGAAATCGAGCGTCCGGGCAACAAGCTGCGCGTCATCATTAAGACGGCCCGCCCCGGCATCATCATCGGCCGCAAGGGTGCGGAGATCGACAAGCTGAAGGCGGACGTGCAGAAGCGCACCGGACGAGAAGTCTTCATGGACATTCAGGAAGTGCATAAACCTGAGCTTGATGCGCAACTGGTTTCCGAGGCGATTGCGTTGCAACTGGAAAAGCGAGTCGGTTTCCGCCGCGCCATGCGTAAGAGCGTGGATTCCGCGCTGCGCTTCGGCTGCAAGGGAATCAAAGTCCGCGTGAGCGGGCGTTTGAATGGCAACGAAATCGCGCGTTCAGAGTGGTATTTGCAGGGGCGTCTGCCGTTGCATACATTGCGCGCTGACATTGATTACGGATTCACCGAAGCCCGCACAACCTACGGCGTTATCGGCGTAAAGGTGTGGGTTTATAAGGGAGAGATTCTCCCTACCAAGAAGCGCGACCAACGGCAGGAAGTGGGCGCGTTCTAATCTCGTTATAACCGTCGAAATTACGGACAGAGATAAATTTTATGTTGATGCCAAAGAAAGTGAAGTACCGCAAGCAGCAGCGCGGACGCATGACCGGCAAGGCGTGGCGAGGCAGCGAGTTGGCTTTCGGTGATTACGGCTTGAAAGTTCTGGAACCGGGCTGGATTACCGACCGGCAGATCGAAGCCAGTCGAGTGGCCATGACCCGCTTCATCAAGCGCGGTGGAAAAATTTGGATCCGCTTGTTCCCCGACAAGCCAGTCACCAAGAAGCCGGCTGAAACCCGTATGGGTAAGGGCAAGGGCGCGCCGGATCATTGGGTCGCGGTGGTTCGTCCGGGGAAAATTTTGTTTGAGATGGAAGGCGTGGCAGTCGCAGATGCGGCGGAAGCGATGCGTTTGGCTTCGCACAAGCTGCCCCTGCGGACCACGTTTGTGAAGCGCCCAAGCCTGTCGCATTAGAGGCCAGCGGGAGTTGGAGAAGCGAGAACTGACTATGAAAGCAGATAAAGTCCGGAACCTGACTGAGGAAGAACTAAAGCACCAGGAGCGCGATCTGAGTGATCAGCTCTTCAAGCTGAAATTCCAGCTCAATATGGGTCAGACCGAAAGCCTGAAGAAGCTGCGCGGATTGCGCAAAGACATCGCCCGCGTGAAAACGGTCGAGCGTGAGCGCGAACTTGCCGCCGCCGGCAAAACGGAGAAGAAGTAATGGCTGAGACCACGCAAGCGACGCCCCGGCACAAAGAAGTAGTCGGCGAAGTCGTGTCCAACAAAATGCAGAAGACCATCGTGGTGCAGGTGGTGCGCAAAAAGTCGCACGCGTTTTACGGACGCGTGGTTTCGAAGAACAAGAAGTTCTACGCTCACGATGAGAAAAACGAAGCGCGTGTGGGGGATGTGGTGCGGCTCGAAGAGACGCGGCCGCTCTCGAAGCTAAAGCGGTGGAAGCTGATCGAAGTCGTGCGCAAGGCCGCGCTGGTTGCGGAAACTGCTGCTGAACTCCACGCTTAAGCGCTGCGCTTGGAAGACTGGGAGACTGATTATGGCTGTCATGATGAGAACCTGGCTCGACGTCGCCGATAATTCCGGCGCGCGCAAGCTGCAAGTGATTTTGCCGCTGGGCGGCTCAACTGGATTGCGCGCGGGCTTAGGTGACGTGGTTACTGCCAGCGTGAAAGAAGCTTCGCCCGATGGAACCATCAAGAAGGGTGCTGTGGTGAAGGCGGTGATTGTGCGCACTCACAAAGAGTACGGCCGGCGAGATGGTACCTACATCCGCTTTGACCAGAATGCGGCCGTGCTGATTAATGAGACCGGCGAACCCGTGGGGACGCGCGTGTTCGGCCCAGTGGCGCGCGAGCTGCGCGACAAAAAATTTTTGAAGATTGTGTCCCTGGCGCCGGAAGTTCTATAAGGAGGTCCGCCCGCGTAGAGCGGAGGTTGTAAGGACGAAGGTTGAGATTATGAGAACAGTCATTCGAGAACACAAGCGGGTAGATATCCGGCGTGAAGATACCGTGAAGGTCATCTCCGGGCGCGATAAGGGGAAAGAAGGCCGTGTGCTACGCGTGTTTCCCGACGACCAGAAAGTGCTGGTCGAGCACATCATGCTGGTGAAGAAGCATGTGCGGCCGAATCCGCAGCGCAACATCAAGGGTGGAATTGCGGAGCAGGAAAGCCGCATTGCCATCTCCAATGTGCAACTGGTATGCGGAACGTGTGGGCCGGTGCGTATTGGGCATGAAGTGCGCGGCGACAAGAAGGTTCGGGTTTGCCGCAAGTGCGGCACCACGCTCGAGAAATAGGCTCGAAAAATAGTTTGACAGATTCTTACGAACCGGTACCCAATCCGAAACCGTGAGAGAAGGTAAACGAGAGAAATGGCAAAAGACAAAGGTCAAGGCAAGGACAAGAAACAGGGCGACGCGGGCGAACGCGCGCAAGTGGCGGAGCATGCCGCGAAAGAGACGCCGCGCCTGAAAGCGCGCTTCCATAAGGAAGTGGCCCCGGCGTTGATGAAGGAGTTCGACCTAAAGAACCCGATGGCGGTGCCGCATTTGCACAAGATCGTCGTCAACATGGGCATGGGTGAAGCTACACAGAACGCCAAGATTATGGATCCCGCCGTGAACGAACTCGGCCAGATAACGGGCCAGAAACCGGTGGTCACGAAGGCCAAGAAGTCGATTGCGGCTTTTAAAGTTCGTGAAGGCATGCCGATTGGGGCCATGGTCACGTTGCGTGGTGACCGGATGTATGAATTTTTTGACCGCCTGGTGAGCGTGGTGCTGCCTCGTGTGCGCGACTTCAAGGGCGTCTCCACGAAGAGTTTTGATGGTCGCGGTAATTACACGCTGGGCCTGCACGACCAGCTGATTTTCCCGGAAATCGATTACGCCAAGGTGGACAAGCAGAAGGGTATGAACGTCACCATCGTGACCACGGCGGGGAGCGACGACCAAGCCCGTACGTTGCTTCGTCATCTGGGCATGCCGTTCCGTGCATAAAGAAAGTTTCGCGCTTCAGGTTTTGAGTTTCTAGAAGGCAACGCAAGAGGATTCGAGGATTCATGGCAACGACAGCAAAGCGAGTCAAGGACGCAAGGAAACCGAAGTTTTCATCCCGGCAGCATAACCGCTGCAAGATTTGCGGGCGCCCGCGCGCTTATCTCCGCAAGTTTGGAGTTTGCCGCCTGTGTTTCCGCGGGCTGGCCCTACGGGGGGAGATTCCCGGGGTTTCGAAGTCGTCCTGGTAGTTGTAAGAACATGCACGACACGATGAGCCATACAACGCGACGCCGCAGGTTCTTCGGCGAGGTACGAGCCGCCGGAGCTAACGGGTGTCGGAGGAGAAGGAAGCAATGAGTTTGACCGATCCGGTCGCAGACATGCTGGCGCGCATTCGCAACGCCATCAACGCACGTCATCAAAAGGTGGATATTCCCGCATCCCGCTTGAAGCTGGAGATTGCCCGCATTCTGAAGGAAGAGGGCTACATTTCCAACTACAAGGCGTCGGAAGAGGAAGGCCAGAAGCTTATCCGCGTGTACTTGAAGTATGGCAACAACAACGAGGCCGCCATCTCGAACGTGGAGCGTGTGTCGCGCCCGGGCTGCCGCGTCTATGTGGGCCGCACCGAAATTCCACGTGTGCTGGGCGGCATGGGCATTAACATTTTGACCACGCCGAAAGGTGTGATGACCGGGCGCCAGGCTCGCAAGCAGGGTTTGGGTGGCGAGCTGTTGTGTCAGGTTTGGTAGCGCTATTTTGTTACCGCTGGACGAACGAGAATAGATCTTATGTCACGAATTGGAAAAAAGCCGATCGCACTGCCCAAGGGCGTGACGGTCAAAATTGAAGGCAATACGGTCGCCGTGCAGGGGCCCAAGGGCAAGCTGGATACCGCTCTGCCTCCCGGCATCACGATGGAACAGAAGGATGGCACGCTTCTTGCCATCCGCGACAACGATCAACACGCGGCCTTCCACGGCCTCGCGCGGGCCTTGGTGAACAACGCCGTAGAGGGCGTGACTAAGGGTTGGACGCGGGAACTGGAAATCGTCGGCATCGGTTATCGCGCTGAAATGAAGGGCAAGGGGATGGTCGTATTCACCCTGGGCTATTCGCACCCGATTGAGTATCCGCTCCCTTCGGGCATTGAAGCCACGGTTGACCCGAAGCAGACCAAGATCGCCGTCACCGGCATTGACCGTCAAAAAGTTGGGCAGGTGGCTGCTGAAATGCGCAGTTTGCGTCCGCCCGATCCTTACAAGAACAAGGGTGTACGCTTCGCGGGTGAGAAGTTGAAGAAGAAAGTAGGCAAGACGGGAGCAAAATAACCCGCTGCTAGCCGTTGCCATTGGTTGTTAGCAAACTCGCCGGATGATGGAACTCCGTGCGAAGCGATTAACTGACAAAGGGTGAAACCCCCAAAGTTGAAGGACAGAAACAATGCTTACGATTTCATCCAAAAATACGAAACGTCGGTTCGTGCATGTGCGAATCCGTAAGAAGATCCAGGGAACGTCTGAACGTCCGCGCTTAAATGTGTACCGTTCGCTGAATCATATCTATGTGCAGGTGATCGACGATATGACGGGAGCAACGCTGGTCTCCGCCAACTCCGCCGAAGGCAAAAAGGGCGAGCGCAAAGCCGGCGGTAACCTGGCCGCGGCCAAAGCGGTCGGTAAACAGATTGCCGAGCGCGCCAAAGCCAAAGGAATTTCCAAGGTCGTATTCGATCGCGGTGGTTACATTTATCACGGCCGGGTCAAGGCCCTGGCCGACGCAGCTCGCGAAGGCGGGTTGCAGTTCTAAAGGAAAACAAGAATGCCAACAGTCGTGAAAAAACTCGATGCCAACGCGTACCAGTTGAAAGATCAGGTGGTCGCCATTAACCGCGTGACCAAAGTCGTAAAGGGCGGCAAGAACATGTCTTTCGCCGCGTTGGTAGTCGTGGGGGATCCCGCTTCTGCCGTGGTTGGCTACGGTTCTGGTAAGGCCAAGGAAGTCCCCCAGGCCATTCGCAAGGGAATTGAGTCGGCCAAGAAGAACCTTATCCGGGTAAACTTGACGCAGACTTCCATTCCGCATCTCTCGCTCGGTAAGTATGGTTCCGGCCGCGTACTGCTCAAGCCCGCTCCGGAAGGCACGGGCGTAATTGCGGGCGGCGCGGTCCGCGCGGTCATGACGTCGGTGGGCATCCAGAATGTGCTGACCAAATCCATCGGGACCACGAACCCGCATAACGTGATTAAGGCCACTTTTGATGCGTTAAAGCGGTTGCGCAACAGGCAGGACGTCGCCAATATGCGCGGCAAGTCAGTCGAAGAACTTTAAGCATCGCGAATGTCGCAGAAGCGGCTGATGCAGAATTAACGTCGGAATTGAAGAGGATCTGGAAATGACGGCAAAAAAATCAGGCGCCGCGGGCAACAAGCTTCACCTCAAGTGGGTGCGCTCGGCCATTTGTGCTCCGGTGAAGCAAAAGCTGGTGGTCAAGGGTCTCGGTTTTACCCGGCTCAATCAGGTGATTGAACGCCCTGATACAGCCGCGATTCGAGGTATGGTGGCCAAGGTTCCCCATTTAGTCGAAATCGTTCAGCAGTAGTAAGGCATAAGGTAAAGTCATGAATCTTTCAAACGTACGAGCACCAAAGAAAGCCGCGGAAAACAAGAAGCGCGTCGGCCGCGGCATGGGTTCAGGCATGGGCAAGACCTCCGCCCGCGGACACAAAGGGCAGCGCTCGCGCAGTGGTTCGCGCATGATGCGGGGTTTTGAAGGCGGCCAGATGCCGCTCCACCGTCGCATGCCGAAACGCGGCTTCACCAACATTTTCCGCGTGGAATACAACGTGGTGAACCTGGACAAGCTAGCAGCTCTCGGCGAAGCCACCATTACCCCGGAAGTGCTGCGCAAGGCCGGCGTCATTAGCACAAAGCAGCCGGTGAAGATCCTCGGCAATGGGGAAGTTACCATTGCGCTCACCGTGCACGCGCACAAGTTTTCCAAGTCGGCGCAAGAGAAAATTACGAAGGCTGGCGGCAAGTTCGAGGTTCTGTAGTCATGCTAGAGAAGCTGAGCAATATATTCCGGATTCCAGACCTGCGCAAGCGTATCTTGTTCACGCTCGGCTTGTTGGCGGTTTATCGTCTCGGCGGGCATATTCCCACGCCTGGCGTCAATGCCGACAAACTGGCGCAGTTCTTCGATCAGAGCCGCGGTAGTTTTCTCGGTTTGGTGGACATGTTCTCCGGGGGCCAGCTTCGCCGGCTCACCATTTTTGCTCTGGGCATTATGCCCTACATCACCGCGTCCATCATTCTGCAGTTGCTGACGGTCGTCTATGAACCCCTCGCCAAGTTGCAAAAGGAAGGCGAACTGGGCCGCAAGAAGATTACCCAATGGACGCGCTATCTGACTGTCCTGCTCAGCCTGATTCAGTCCTTCGGCATTGCCATCAGCTTGCAGCGCGCCGGAGACTTCGTGATTAACCCCGGTCCCGGCTTTGTCATGATGACGGTGCTCACCCTAACCACTGGCAGCGCCTTTGTCATGTGGCTCGGCGAGCAAATCACGGAACGCGGCATCGGCAACGGCATGTCGCTTCTCATCTTTGCCGGCATTGTTGTGGGTCTGCCTCGCGGCGTTTTTGACTTGATCGACAAAGCCAAGACGCAGGCCTGGGGCGTATTTACGGTACCCGCGATGATTCTGCTAGTTGCGGTAATGCTCCTTATCGTGGCGTTTATCGTCTACGTTGAGCGCAGCGAGCGCCGAATCCCGGTGCAATACGCCAAGCGAGTCGTGGGCCGCAAGGTGATGGGTGGTCAATCCACGCACTTGCCGTTGCGTGTGAACGCGGGCGGTGTCATGCCCGTCATCTTTGCTTCTTCGATTTTGACTTTGCCGCAGATGCTCGGCCAGCCGCTCAAGGACAACCGCTATTTCAGCAGTTTGTTCCACGCCCTGGCTTGGGGCGAGCCGCTTTATACTTTGCTTTACGCCGTCGGCATCATCTTTTTCGCTTATTTTTATGTCTCCATCGTGTTCAATCCGAGCGAAGTTGCCGACAACATGCGCAAGTACGGCGGATTCATCCCCGGTATTCGCCCCGGCAAGCGCACCGCGGACACCATCAACGAAATCCTGACCCGTATCACGCTGGTGGGCGCGCTTTACCTAATTATCATTTCGTTCATTCCGGAATGGATGATCGCAGGCATTCACCTCAACCACCTGCCGGGAGCATTGGGAGCGTTTTTTGAACGGCTGCCCACCTGGGTTACCAATGGTTTGGGCGTCACCTTCTATTTTGGAGGTACCTCCCTGCTGATCGTGGTTGGCGTAGCCATGGATACCGTTACGCAGATCGAGGCCCAGCTCATTATGCGGCATTACGATGGATTTACACCCCGCAGCGGACGCATTCGCGGGCGCCGCTGGTAAGGGTTGAAACTGGAAGCCGATGGCCAACCAAGAATTGTGCGGCAAAGGCCCGCATGCGGAGGGCACGCCCGGCGACAGTTCGCGTTACATCGGGCCCATAGTTTTGCTCGGTCCGCCAGGGGCAGGCAAGGGCACACAAGCGAAGCGGATCGTCGCGAGATTTAAGATCCCGCAGATCTCGACCGGCGATTTGCTGCGGGACAATGTAGCGCGGCACACGCCGCTCGGCATGCAGGCCAAGGCGGTAATGGAGCGCGGGGATTTGGTTTCCGACGATCTGGTCGAGGAAATGGTCGCCGAGCGACTGAAGCAGGACGACGCGCAGCGCGGATTCATTCTCGACGGTTTTCCGCGCACTGTCGAACAAGCTATCTGGTTGGACGGGTTTTTGAAGCACGGGTTCTTTGACAATCGAAAACAACAGAATGTAAAGGCGACCGCGCCAATTGTGATTCGGGTCGACGTGGACTATAATCGATTGAAGCTCCGTCTTACCGGGCGCCGATCCTGTCCCACCTGTGGACGCATTTATAACGTTCACTCCCAGCCTGCCAGCGTTGACGAAGTTTGCGACGTGGACGGCTCGAAGCTGGTTATCCGAGACGATGATCGCGAGGAAGTGATTCAGGAGCGGTTAGCCACCTATGAGCGACTGACCCGGCCCGTAGCCGATTACTATGACCGCCAGCGCAGGCTTTATGTCATCAATGGCGACCGGCAGCCCGATCAGGTGACGGAAGAAATCTTTCAGGAGATTTTGCGCCACTCCGCTGCGGCGGAAGGCCGTTAGGAATGGCCATTGTGTGTAAATCGGCGGCAGAGATTGAGAAAATGCGGCGCAGCGGCCACATCGTGCGCCAGGTGCTCGATCACCTGCGGAGTCTGGTCGCTCCCGGCGTGACCACGATGGACTTGGAGCGCGCGGCCGAAAAAAAGATCGCAGAGTTCGACGCAAAGCCCGCGTTCAAAGGGTATTTCGATTATCCCTGCGTCTTGTGTACTTCGATCAACGAAGAGATCGTGCATGGCATACCGTCGGCTAGGCGGGCATTGAAGGCTGGCGATATCGTCTCGATTGACTGTGGCGTGGTGCTCGATGGCTATTACGGAGACTCGGCCATCACGGTGGCGGTGGGTGATTCTGTCGTTCCGGAACTGCGAAAGCTGCTCGAAGTTACGGAAGCGTCACTGTACAAGGGGATACAGCAGGTGCTCATCGGCAACTCGGTGGGGGACGTGGGAGCGGCTGTTCAGGAGTACGTTGAAGCTAACGGTTTCAGCGTTGTCCGCGAATTCGTGGGACACGGCATTGGGACGAAGTTGCACGAGGAACCGCAAGTTCCAAACTACGGTTCACGTGGCCACGGTACCAAGTTGCGTGAGGGCATGGTGCTGGCCATCGAACCGATGGTGAACTTTGGCAAGCCGGAAACGCGAGTGCTTGACGATAAATGGACCGCAGTTACCGCTGACGGCAGCTTTAGCGCTCATTTCGAGCACTGTGTGGCAGTGACGAAAAATGGTCCGGTGGTGTTAACGCAGTAGCGAAACTCTAAGGAGTGCATGAGCAAGGAAGACGCGATTGAAGTAATGGCCGTGGTTTTGGAACCGCTGCCCAACGCTATGTTCCGGGTCGAACTGGAAAACAAGCACCAGGTTTTAGCCCACGTCTCGGGAAAGATGCGCAAAAACTTCATTCGCATCCTGCCTGGGGACAAAGTAGCTGTCGAGCTTTCGCCTTACGATCTAAATCGCGGGCGCATTGTTTATCGCTATAAGTAGCCGGTGACTGGCTACTGGAAACTGGAAACTGAACTTTATGAAAGTACGAGCATCGGTAAAGAAAATTTGCGACAAGTGCAAGGTTATTCACCGCAAGGGTGTCGTGCGGGTGATCTGCGAAAATTCCAAGCATAAGCAACGGCAGGGTTAAGGAGACTTATGGCACGTATTGCAGGCGTCGATCTTCCGCGAAACAAGCACACGAATATCGCGCTCACTTATATTTACGGCATCGGGCATCCTCGCGCCGCCAGGATTCTGGCCAAGGCGGACGTCGAAGCGGCGAAAAAGGTACAGGACCTCAGCGAAGAAGAGGTCAACCGCATTCGCCAGGTCATTGAGGCCGAAGGTATGGTCGAGGGGGATCTGCGGAAGGAAGTCTCGCTGAACATCAAGCGACTCATCGAAATCGGCTCCTATCGCGGATACCGTCATCGCCGCAATCTGCCGGTCCGGGGCCAGCGTACGCACACCAACGCGCGCACCCGTAAGGGCCCGCGCAAGGGTACGATTGCACAGAAGAAGAAAGCTACGGCAAAAACTTAAAAACCGGCTGTGAGCCTTTAGCGCTCGGCCCTCAACGTATGTGGGCAAGGCAAAGCTAAAGGCAAATGGCTAAGGGCTAAAGGCTGAAATTCTATGGCAAAACCAGCAGCAGCGGGCGGCGCAGCCGCCGAGAAAAAAGGCAAAAAGAAGACGTTCAAGAAAAAAGAGCGCAAACACGTTTCTCATGGCGTGGCGCACATTCAGGCGTCTTTCAACAACACGATCGTTACCATCTCCGATCCCGCGGGCAACGTGCTTTCCTGGAAGAGTTCCGGTTCGCTCGGTTTCCGCGGGTCGCGTAAAGGCACACCATTCGCCGCCCAGCAGGCCGCGTCTAACGCCGCCAGTATGGCTCGCGATCACGGCGTGCGCAGCGTCGAAGTCCGCGTCAGCGGTCCCGGTTCCGGCCGCGAGTCGGCTATTCGCGCTTTGGCGGCTGCTGGTATCGATGTTCGCACGATTAAAGATTCCACGCCGATCCCGCACAACGGCTGTCGTCCGCCGAAGCGTCGTCGCGTGTAATTAGCGGGCGGCTGATATCTGGCCGCCGACAACTGATTTTGGCCCGGGACGAAGGGTGAAGCCAAACCTGTAAACCGGACATCTAATAAGGAGAATAACTTGGCCCGATATACTGATCCTGTCTGCCGCCTTTGCCGCCGCGAAGGCATGAAGCTTTTCCTGAAGGGCACGCGCTGTTTCAGCGATAAGTGCGCCATCGAGAAGCGTAACTTTGCTCCTGGCCAGCATGGCAAGGACCGCAAGGCGAAAATCGTCGGCTACGGCCTCCAATTGCGCGAGAAGCAGAAGACCAAGCGCATGTACTTCACGCAGGAAGGCCAGTTCCGTAACTACTTTGAAAAGGCTGCTGCGTCGCAAGGTGTTACCGGCGAAATCCTTTTGCAGCAACTTGAGCGCCGCCTCGACAATGTTGTCTTTCGCATGGGTTTCGGCATTTCACGCCGTCAGGCCCGTCAGTTGGTGCGTCACGGCCATATTCATGTCAATGGCAAAAAGGTAAACATCCCCTCGTTCCCTGTGAATGCCGGTGACGAGATCGCTGTTCGGGAAGCCAGCCGCAAGCTCGCCATTCTTGAATCTGCGAAAGAAGCGGCCAGTCACGGCCACGCGCCGAACTGGTTGCAGATCGACCGCGACAATTACTCCGGCCGCATCGTCTCTCTGCCCAAGCGCGAAGAGATTCAGATGCCGGTCAATGAGCAGTTGATCGTCGAACTTTATAGCAAGTAGTCGGTGGCCGGTAGTCGTTGGCCAAATTGCTGACGACCGGGGGCTTACGACGAACGACAGATGTTAGGTCCAACATTTCGAGCCAGCTCAGCCTTTGCCTGCGCTTGACCTGAAGCCGGACCGCTTCAGGAAGCGGGCATTGAGCCAAATGGCCGAAGGAGAATAAACAATGCTTTGGAAGGGCTTTCAAAAACCGAAACGTCTCGCAGTCGACACGCAGACTTTAACCGACAAGTACGGCATTTTCTGGGCGCAGCCGTTTGAACGTGGCTTCGGTACCACCATCGGTAACGCGCTCCGCCGCGTACTGCTGAGCTCCATCGAAGGCGCTGCCGTCACCGCCGTGAAGATGGAAGGCGTGCTTCACGAGTTCCAGTCCATCCCCGGCGTCGTCGAGGATGCGACCGACATCATCCTGAACCTGAAGCAGGTTCCGTTCAAGCTGAGCGGCGACGCCCCCAAGACCATTTACCTCCGCGCGGACCAGCCCGGCGTCATCACCTCTGGCATGATCGAAGCTGACGCCGATGTCGAAGTCCTCGATAAAGACGTTTACATCGCCACCGTCAGCGAAGGCGGCAAACTCGATTTGGAAATGCGCCTCAAGCGCGGCCGCGGCTATGTCTCCGCCGACAAGAACTTCGATGAAGACCTGGGCATCGGTTTTATTCCCATCGACTCCGTCCACTCGCCCGTACGCAAATGCAATTACACGGTCGAAGCGGCTCGTCTCGGTCAGATCACTGACTACGACAAGCTCACCCTCGAAGTCTGGACCAACGGCTCCATCACTCCAGCCGACGCCATCGGCCTGGCGGCGAAGCTGGTGAAGGACCACATGAATATCTTCATCAACTTTGAGGAAGATATCGAGACCGCCATTTCCACCGACGACCGCAAGCCGGAAATTAAGAACGAAAACCTGAACCGGTCCGTCGAGGAATTGGAACTTTCGGTCCGCAGCTATAACTGTTTGAAGAACGCCAACATTCAGACCATTGGCGAACTCATTCAGAAGACCGAAGCCGAAATGTTGAAGACCAAGAACTTTGGCCGCAAGTCACTGAATGAAATTAAGGAAATTCTAGGCACGATGGGCTTAAGCCTGGGGATGAAGATCGACGAGCACGGCAACGCTGTGCCCGGCCCGACTTCCAACCAGATTCTGCCCGCGTCGGCCTATGGCGACGACGATCTGTAGAAATCAGTTTCGAGTTTCGGGTCTCGAGTTTTGTAAATCTCGGGCCCGAAACTCTGAAACCTTTAAACTTTGACATTTTGAAACAAGAAGGATCTTGTCATGCGTCACAAAGTTGCAGGATGGAAACTCGGCCGTAATACCGCGCACCGTCGCTCGCTTCTGCGGAACCTGGTGACTTCGATCATCATCGAAGAGCGCATCGAAACCACCGTCCCCAAGGCCAAGGCCATGCGGCCGATCGTGGAAAAGATGATCACCCTCGGCAAGCGTGGCGACCTCGCCGCCCGACGTCAGGCGCTCGCCTATCTTATGACCGGTGCTGCCGTGGACAAGCTGTTCGATACCATCGGTCCGCGATTTGGTGATCGCGAAGGCGGTTATCTGCGCATCGTCCGCTCGGCTCCCCGCAAGGGCGATGGCGCCGAGCGCGCCTTCATCGAATTGCTCGGCAGCGAGAAGTTGCTCGACGAGCGCCGTGAAAAACGCGCCGAAGCCCGCGCCAAACGCGCCGCCGAGACCAAGAAAGCCATGGAAGAAGCCGAAGCGCAAGCCCAGCAGGGTGGCGAAGAACCGCAAAGCTAGACTTCTTCAATCCCACACAAAAATGCACTCCCTCGGGAGTGCATTTTTTTGCTCGAATCACTGCGTTCTTACCGCGGCCACAGCCAACCGAACGTTCCCGCTGTCAGCAACGCATAAACCAGCCCGTCAATCACTTCTTTGATCGTGGCCGACCATCGCTGCCCCTTCCAAATGCCGTTAGAGATGTGCGCGAGTCCATAGCACAGAAACGCCGCGGTACCGACGACGCGAAATACCGCCGGATATGTCGCCCCAAACGCGATCGTGTGCGCCGCCAAATACGCCACGAAAAAGCCGACCAGCAGCGAGAACACAAACCACTGCACCAGGAATTTTGCCAGCATCGGCGGCCCATTCGGAATGATCGTCAAAAATCCAACCGGACCTTGCTTGTATTTTTCCACCGCCGCCGGCGATTTCATATCTTTCGGTTCACAATGCGGGAACACATACAGGCCGGGTTTAAGGTTCGACGGCCGCAGCGACGCCAGAAATTTATCTTCATCGGGAATCTTGCTGTAGTCGCTGCGATGGTACTTCAACAGCATATGCATGATGGAGCTGCCTACAAAAACAATCACCGCCGACAGCACAATCGGAAGCCAGAGAGAGGCTAGAGAAACCATCGAATTCTCCTTGGGTCTGGGGGGCTTTGCAAATCGTCGCCACAACGCCGGACGAAGGCTACGCCGTTTCGTGCTTAGGGTCAAGTGCAAGAACATGCGAAACCAAGGCAAATGTCATCCGGAAGGCTCGCGGTATCTCCAGCGGGCCGAGAGCCTGCCCTGAGCGAAGTCGCAGGAGATCTCGCGCGCGCAGTGGCGAACTGCATCCATCCACCCCACTCGTACATGCCCTCCCGTTACTCACGCCGGTAATCTGGCGCAATCTGCAGCAGTCGCTAGACTTGTAGCATCATGGCGGGGTCTCGCACCCAAATCCTCATTGCCGCCGGCGCCGGAATCCTGGTGCTGCTGGGCTTTTTCGGCTATCTGGCTTGGCTGAATAATCAGCCGCCCGTGCTCTCGCGTTCCGCCGAAGTGGACCCACTTAGCAATCTGCCAATTTCGATTTCCTTGAATCCCTTGCGCGACCGCACTTCTGAGCACGTCGCTTCGACTTATCTGAAGGCCATGCGTGATGGCCATTGCTCCGAAGAACTGGCCAAATGGGAGAAAGACTACCACCGCAAGTACGCGAAATTCATCTGCGACTCCGAGTCCAAGCATCCGCTGGTCTCGTGGAAGATCACCGATTGGGAAGATAATCCGCCACTGCGCATCCTGCACTACCGCGCTACCCGCCGCAACCTTGAGCAGGGTGGCACCGACAGCGACGACTTCTCCCTGACCCTCGAAAATGACGATGGCCAGTGGGTCGTCACCAAGTATGACGCCATGTACTGACCGCCCTGGATGGAGCCTCAATTGCTCTCCGCCGAAATAGCGCTGCAAGCGTGATATAAAAGCCTTGTCACATGATCCGATTTGCAAGAGCCGCTGCAGTCGCGTTTGTGTTTCTCGTCATCCTATTTGGAATAATCGCCCTCAGGAATTGGGCGCAGTCCCTGAGACCGTTTTGGCTTAGCTTGGTTGTCCAATGCCTGGTGGCTATCATCGCCCTAGTGGCCTTGAATCGTTTCCTTTCCAAGGCACCTCAGCGCTTTTAGGCAGCGCTTGCCCCCCATCCCCCGCCCCTATAACATAGATACTTAAGCATTCATCACGTTCCCGCCCTTATAAATCAGGAGGATTTTATGGCAACCGATACTCTTACCGCACCGGCCCGTCTCGGCTCGGCGACGAAGACCAAGGTTTACAAGAACTTCATTGACGGCGAGTGGGTGGACGCCTCGACCGGCGAAACTTTCGAAAATCGTAATCCCGCCGACACTCGCGACGTAATCGGCATCTTCCAGCGTTCCGGCAAAGCTGACGTGGATGCCGCCGTCGCCGCCGCCGAGCGTGCCTTCGCCAAATGGCGTCTTGTGCCCGCGCCACGTCGCGCCGAAATCATTTTCACTGCCGCCGAAATGTTGCTCGAGCGCAAAGAAGAATATGCCCGCGAAATGACTCGCGAAATGGGCAAAGTTCTCAAAGAAACCCGCGGCGACGTGCAGGAAGCCGTCGATTGTGCCTACTACATGGCTGGCGAGGGCCGCCGTCTCTTCGGCATTCACACGCCTTCCGAGCTTCCCAACAAATTCGCCATGGCCATGCGCCAGCCCATCGGCGTTGTCGGCATGATCGCGCCCTGGAACTTCCCCATGGCGATTCCTTCCTGGAAGCTGCTGCCCGCGCTCGTCTGCGGCAACACTTGCGTCATCAAACCGGCCGAAGACACTCCCGCTTCAACTTTCAATCTTGTCCGCACGCTTGTGGATGCCGGTCTTCCCAAAGGCGTCATCAACATCGTCACCGGATTCGGCCCCGAAGCCGGCGCCCCCATCGTGGATAACCCACGGATCGACGCCATCTCTTTCACCGGCTCCAGCGAGGTTGGCCGCATCATCGGTTCGAACGCCGGCAAGCAGCTCAAGCCCTGCTCCCTCGAACTAGGCGGCAAGAATCCGATGATCGTCCTCGACGATGCCAATCTCGACCTCGCCATCGAGGGCGGACTCTGGGGAGCCTTCGGCACCACCGGCCAGCGTTGCACTGCCACTAGCCGCATCATCGTCCAGAAAGGCGTTTACAACCAGTTCGTCGAGCGCTTCGTCGAACGCGCCAAGCGTCTGCGCGTTGGCAACGGACTCGACGAGACCACCGACATGGGTCCGGCCATAAACGAAACCCAGCTCTTGCAGGATCTCAAGTACGTCGAAATCGGCAAAGGCGAAGGCGCAAAATTGAAGACCGGCGGCAATCGCCTCGATACCGGCGAGTACGCCCACGGCTACTTTATGGAGCCGACCGTCTTCACCGACGTCAATCCGAAAATGCGCATTGCACAGGAAGAAATCTTTGGCCCCGTCGTCGGCATCATTTCTTGCGAGAACTTCGAAGACGCCATCCGCATCGCGAACGACATTGAGTACGGTTTGTCGTCGTCGCTTTACACCAAAGATGTCAATCGCGCCTTCGCCGCCATTCGCGATCTCGATGCCGGCATCACTTACATCAACGCCCCGACCATCGGCGCGGAAGTCCACTTGCCCTTCGGCGGCGTGAAAGCCACGGGCAACGGCCATCGTGAAGGCGGAGTCGGCGCCATCGACTTCTTCTCCACGTGGAAGGCTGTTTACGTGGATTACTCCAACAGCCTTCAAAAAGCCCAAATTGATCGTGGCGAATAGGTGATTTACGTAGGGGCAGGTGTCCTCACCTGCCCGCTCCTCCCTAACGACCTTGTCAATCCGAGAGCCGTTCGAAGCGCCAGCGAGAACGCGTGTAGGAATCTGCTTTTGAGCCCTTTCCGCCCATTGCTCCCCCGTGTGTTAGCCTTATCGGGTTCGGCTCCGTCTTACCAATGCCGCTCGTCGTTTCTTTGAATCAGCCAGCTCAGTCACCCAGGAGGGTTGTGCATGAAGCCGTTCCAACGCAGTCTTCTTCTATGCCTCATCGTAAGTCTTTTCGCAATCGCCTCGCCGGCGGAGTCCCACCTGACGGCCACAACCCACGTTCCGGCAGCAGTGGCGGACGGTCGGGCTCGCCTAATCGGACACATGCCTGCCACACAGCGTTTGAGCTTGGCCATCTCGCTCCCGCTCCGCAATGAAAGTGGTCTGGACGATCTGCTCACGCAAATATACGATCCGCAAAATGCGAACTACCGGCACTACCTCAGCACCGCAGAATTCACCGAGCGCTTCGGCCCCTCCGAAAATGACTACGCCGCTCTCGTCACTTTCGCTAAAGCAAATAATCTGAAAATTCTTGAAACCTCGGCCAACCGCATCGTCCTCGATGTAGAAGGTTCTTCCGCTGATATCGAAAAAGCCTTCCATGTCAGCATGGGCCTCTATCAGCATCCGACCGAAAATCGCACCTTCTACTCGCCGGATCGCGAACCATCTCTCGATCTCGGCACCTCCGTGCAACACATCTCCGGACTCGACAATTACGCGCTGCCGCATCCTAAGAGCATTCTGGCCCACGCAAAAGCTGGCAATAAAACCACAGGCTCCGGCCCCGGGGGCGACTTCGTCGCCAGCGATATGCGCGCGGCATATTACGGCAGCGGCCCCCTAAACGGTTCCGGCCAATCCGTCGCGCTCTTCGAGTACGCCGGCTATGAAGTCAGCGATGTCCAAACTTACTTCAAGAATCTGAACCAGCCGCTCAACGTTCCGATTAAAGGCGTCTCTCTCAATGGCGTTCCCTTGAACTGCCCGCCCCAGTCCTGCGACGACAGCGAACAAGTCATTGATATCGAAATGGCCATCGGTATGGCTCCGGCACTGAGCCAGGTCGTGGTTTATGTTGGCAGCAGCGACGTTTCCATCTTCAACCAGATCGCCGTGGACAACACCTCCAAAACCATCAGCTGCTCCTGGGGATGGCCCGACGATGAGAAGAGCCTCGACCCCATCTTCAAACAAATGGCGGCACAAGGTCAGACGGTTTTCGTCGCCACTGGCGACAACGGCTCCGGCACGCCCGGCGACGTCGTCTGGCCATCGGACGATCCATATGTTGTCGGCGTTGGCGGCACAGACCTCGTCACCACCGGTCCTGGCGGCGCGTGGCAATCCGAAACCGGATGGAATGGCAGCGCCGGCTCGATTGATAAGAACGGAATTCCCATCCCCGCTTATCAAAAGCTGAAGGGCGTAATCAATTCGTCCAACAAAGGCTCAACCACGCTGCGCAATTACCCCGACGTCGCCGCTGAAGCCAATACCAACCAGTACAGTTGTTACGATGGCGGATGTTACGAAGGCAACGGCGGCACCAGTTTTGCCGCGCCACAATGGGCCAGCTTTATTGCCCTGGTGAATGAAGGGCTCGTCGCCAAAGGCAAATCAACAGTCGGTTTCTTGAATCCCACTCTTTACCGCATCGGCGTCAGCCCGCTCTTTAACAGCTACTTTCACGACATCACCAGCGGCAGCAACGGCGGCTACAACGCGGTCAAGGGCTATGATCTGGTCACCGGATGGGGCAGCCCCGTCGGTAAGACTTCGCCAAAATAATAGTGCTCGTGTAGGGGCGGGTGTCTTCACCCGCCCTACTCTTCTCTTGCACCTTGTCATTCCGAGCCGTTCGAAGCCCAAGCGAGAACGTGCCCAGGAATCTGCTTTTCCCCGCTTTTTCCACCCCTCCCGCGATTCATTTATCATGAATAAGCACTTTGGGAGTCCACCATGCCCGCTACCCAGGTTCGTGAAATCGCCGCCGCCAAGCGCCTCGACAATGTTCGCTATGCCATCCGCGACCTCGCCTGCTTCGCCGATCAGGTCACCAAGCAGGGCCACAAAGTTCTGCCGCTGAACGTCGGCGATCCGCTTGCATTCGATTTCGAAACTCCGGCGCACCTCATTGAAGCAGTGTACAAGGCCATGCGTGACGGCAAGAACGGCTACTCGCCTTCTTCCGGCATCAAGCCCGCGCTCGAAGCCATTCGCCGCGAAGCCGAAACGAAAAAAGGCATTCTCAATATTCGCGACATTTTCATCACCACCGGCGTCAGTGAAACCGTGGACGTCTGCCTGACCGCGCTGCTCAATCCCGGCGAAGACGTGCTCACTCCGTGCCCCGACTATCCGCTGTACTCCGCGGTGCTGGCGAAAATCGGCGCCAATATAAACACCTATTATTTGAATGAGGACGACGCCTGGCAGCCCGACCTTGAAGATCTGAAAAAGAAAATCACGCCGCGCACTCGCGGCATCGTGCTCATCAATCCCAACAATCCAACTGGGGCAATTTGCTCGCGCGGAATGCTCGAAAAGATTGCTGACTTTGCCCGCGAGCACAATCTCATCGTCTTCGCCGATGAAATTTACGACAAGTTGATGATCGATGGCGACACCCACATCCCCTTCGCTTCCATCGCGCCCGATCTTCCAGTCGTCACCTTCGGCGGATTGTCGAAGAACTATCTCGCTCCCGGCTGGCGCATCGGATGGGGCATCGTCTCCGGCGATGAAGCCGCGCTCGCGCCTTACGTTGAAGGCATCAATCGCCTCCTGCGTTCGCGTTTGTGCGCCAATCATCCGGAGCAATATGCGATCGCACCCGCGCTTGATGGCCCGCAGGACCACTTGCCGAAAGTCATCGCCAAGTTGAAATCCCGCCGCGATCTAACCATGCAGTGGGCAGAAAGAACTCCGCGCGTCAGTTGCGTTGCGCCGCTCGGCGCGTTCTATGCATTCCCGCGAATCGACATACCCGAAGGCGACGAAGTTTTCGTTCGCGAACTCATCTTGCAGAAGCACGTCATGGTCGTGCACGGCTCCGGCTTCGGACAAAAGCCCGGCTCACAGCACTTCCGCATCGTCTTCCTGCCTGACGAAGCCACACTCACCAAAGCCTACGCCTCCATCGCCGATTTATTGGCCGAAAGATATCGCTGACACCGCAAAAATTCTAACCACCTTGTCATTCCGAGCCGTCTGTAGCTGCCGAAGGCAGTGAAGACGTGCGTAGGAATCTGCTTTTCTTGCGCCGCTACACAACCCCCAGCCACCTTGTCATTCCGAGCCGTCTGTAGCTGTCGAAGGCAGCGAAGACGTGCGTAGGAATCTGCTTTTTTTGCGCCGCTACACAACCCCCAGCCACCTTGTCATTCCGAGCCGTCTGTAGCTGCCGAAGGCAGTGAAGACGTGCGTAGGAATCTGCTTTTCATCGCCTCTCTACGCCGCCCGCTCTCCCCACTCCATCTGCAAGAACGCCCGGGCCGCGTGTGACAAGCTCGCATTCTTCCGGTGCACAATCCGCAGCTTCCGTTCAATCCGCAAATCATTCACCGGAATGCGCACCAATTCTCCCCGGGCAACTTCTGCTTGCACGCAAATTCCCGGCACCAGCGCCACGCCGTTGCCCATCGCCACAAATCTCTTAATCGCCTCAATCGTCGGCAATTCAATTTGCATGTGCAGCGGCGTCTTATGCTTTTGAAATGCCTGCAAGACCTTTGCCCGCAGCGGCGAGGGCACATTGTGCGCGACAAACGTCTCCGCGCCCAGTTGCTTGATGCTCACCTGCTTCGCCCTCGCGAGAGGATGCTGCGGATGCACCACAAATTCAAGCACATCCGCCCCCACGACCAGCGACGTTAACCCCGCATCTCCCGGATCGAACGACAGTACGCCTAACTCTGCTTCGTGCCTCGTCAAATCCCCCGGGATGTGGCTCGCCAGGGAGCGCTGCACCGCAATTTTGATCATCGGATACTGCCGGTGAAATTCATGTAGCACGGGCAGCAGGTACATGCAGGTGTACTCATTCGCCGCAATCACTAGCTTGCCGTGTGTCAGTTGCCGCAACTCCGTCAGCGCCGACCGTGCCTCGCCCTTCAGGTTCAGCATCCGCTGTGCATACTCTTCCAGCAATCGCCCGGCGTCCGTAAGTGTGCCATCGCGTGAAGATCGATCGAGCAGCGGTTCGCCCAGGTCGTCTTCTAGTTTGCGGATGGTCTGGCTCACTGCCGGTTGCGTGCGATGCAGCGCTTTCGCCGCCCGCGAGAACCCTCCCTCGCGAACCACGGCAAGAAACGTTTCCAGTTCAAACAAATCCATTGGTCCTCTCCTTAACCCCTCTCACCCACCGTGTCCTCCCGAGCGCGGCAATCCAATTCGCTAGCGAATTGGATTGCAAGTCGAGGGACCTGCTCTTGCTCGCCACAGACCGTCATCCCGAAGGACCGCGCTTTCACCAGCGGTCCGAGGGATCTTGCGCGGAGGGGTACGAACCCCCTCACCTTGTCATTCCGAGCAGTTCGAAGCGTTCGCGAGAACCGCGTAGGAATCTGCTTTCGGCCTTAATGCCCCAATCAACGAAATCCCATCATATAACAATTACTAATATTACTAAAATAATTATAATATTGCGTTATGTTCCTGCCGTAGTTTCCAATGTCTACAGCGCTCTTCCCGCGCTCATGGAGCCTATGGCTAAGCCCAATATCAAGGTCTTCGACACCACTTTGCGCGATGGCGAGCAATCCCCCGGTTGCAGCATGACTGTCACCGAAAAGCTCTCCATGGCCCGCCAGTTGGATCGTCTCGGCGTGGACATCATCGAAGCTGGTTTTCCCATCGCATCGCTGGGCGACTTCGAAGCCGTCCAAGCCGTTGCCCGCGAAGTTCGACGCCCCGTGATCGCCGCTCTCGCCCGTTGCACGCCCGGCGATGTGGAACGCGCCTTTGACGCCGTTTGCCGTGCTGCTCACCCGCGCATTCACTGCTTCCTCGCCGTCTCTGACATTCATCTCGAGTACAAACTGAAGATCAGTCGCGAAAGCGCTCTGGCCCAGGCCAACGCCGCCGTCAAACTGGCCAAATCGCTTTGCTGGGATGTCGAATTCTCCCCCGAAGATGCGACCCGCGCCGGTCTGGATTTTCTCTGCGCCATGGTCGAGACCGTCATCGCCGCCGGAGCCACCACCATCAACATTCCCGATACCGTTGGCTACGCCGTACCCACCGAGTGGACGAACATCATCCAGACCTTGCGTAAACAGGTCAAAGGAATCGAAACCGTCACCATCTCCGTGCATTGCCACAACGACCTTGGCCTTGCCGTCGCCAACTCCCTCGCCGCCATCGAAGCTGGCGCTCGTCAGGTGGAATGCACGGTCAACGGCATCGGCGAACGCGCCGGCAACGCGGCCCTCGAAGAAATCGTGATGGCCATGCGTGTACGCGGTGATCGCATGCCCTACACCACCAACATCGTGACCGAAGAGCTTCATCCGAGCAGTCAGTTGCTCGCGGGCATCGTCGGATTTCCGGTGCAGCCCAATAAAGCTGTCGTGGGCGCAAATGCCTTCGCCCACGAAGCTGGAATTCATCAGCATGGCGTCATGAGCAATCCCCTCTGCTACGAAATCATGACCCCGCAGTCGGTCGGCGCTCCCGGCACGCGCATCGTGCTTGGAAAACACTCCGGCCGCAGCGCGCTTGTTCGCCGCTACGCCGAACTCGGTGTTGAGTTGTCGCGGGCTGAAGCTGAAGCGGCTTATTGGCGTTTCATAGAACTCGCCGATCGCAAGAAAAATATCTACGACATGGATTTGCTTTCGCTCGTGGGCGCACAAGTTCGCCCCGCGCCGGCAGCGGCGTCTGCGGCCATGCATGCAGTGGCCGATTAAGAATCGGGATTACGTTTATGAAATTAAAAATTGCGCTGTTGCCCGGCGACGGCGTCGGCCCAGAAGTCACTGCTCAAGCTGTCAAAGCGCTGCGCACCATTGCCGACCTTGGCGGCCTTGATTTTCACTTTCGCGAATACCCTGTCGGCGGCATCGCCATTAACGCGACCGGTTCGCCGCTTCCTTCGGCCACGCTCGACGCTTGCCTCGAGTCTGACGCCGTTCTGCTCGGCGCCGTGGGTGCGCGCGAATATGATTCGCTTCCGCCCGCTTCACGTCCTGAAGCCGGGTTGCTTGTGCTGCGCAAAGCGCTCGGTGGCTTCGCCAATCTTCGTCCCGCAATTTCTCATCGCGCCATTGCCGACTGCTCTCCCTTGCAATCGCAGATTATTGCAGGCACGGACATTCTCGTCGTCCGCGAACTCCTCGGCGGTTTGTACTTCGGCGAACCCCGCGGCTTTGAGAAAAATGACGAAGGCGCCAAAGCTGCCGCCTTCAACACTATGCGTTATTCCCGCCCGGAAATCGAGCGCGTTGCCCGCATCGCTTTCGATCAAGCCATGCAGCGCCGCCGCAAAGTCACGTCCGTGGACAAGGCCAACGTCCTTGAGACTTCGCAACTCTGGCGCGAGGTCGTCAACGAAGTGGCGAAAGACTATCCCGACGTCGAAATCGAGCATCTCTACGTGGACGCGTGCGCGATGCACTTGATGATGACGCCGCGCCGCTTTGACGTCATCCTCACCGAAAATTTATTTGGCGACATTCTGAGCGACGAAGCCGCCGTCATCACTGGCTCGCTCGGCATGTTGCCCTCGGCCACCATCGGCGGCAACGTGGACTTGTACGAGCCTGTCCACGGCTCCGCGCCCGACATCGCCGGGAAAAATCAGGCCAACCCGATTGGCGCGATTTTGTCCGCGGCCATGCTGCTGCGCCACACCGCCGGACTCGATGCCGAGGCCGCTGAAATCGAACGCGCGGTCTGGGACGTTCTGAAAGAAGGCCATCGCACGCTCGATTTGAAACCGCCCGTCGGGAGCAAAGCGCTCTCCACGACCGAAATGGGCGCATTGATTGAAAGTGCGCTCTGCGACCGCATCAGCCGCAGCCTCGCGTATCACGCGGTGTGAGGAAACATGTAGTTTCATATCAGCCGCGTAGCGGCGTCAGAATGCAGCCCACAGCCTGCCCTGAGCGAAGTCGAAGGGGCGTAAGCCGTGGGTAAGAAGTACAAACGATCAAAGCCCCAAAGGGGCGAAAGATAATTTTTAAATGCCCACGACCCTCTTCGAAAAAATCTGGGACGCCCACATCGTCCATCAGCCGCCAGATTCACCGCCGCTGATTTACATCGACTTGCACCTCCTACACGAAGTCACCAGCCCGCAGGCCTTTGAAGGCCTGCGCATGGCCAAGCGTAAAGTCCGCCGCCCTGACCTCACCATCGCGACCGTAGATCACAACGTCCCGACATCCGTGCAACGGCAAATCATTACCGACCCTCTCGCCGCGCAGCAAATTGAAACTCTGCGCCGGAATTGCGCCGAATACAACATCCAGCTTTTCGACATTCATTGCTCCGAGCAGGGCATCGTTCACGTTATCGGCCCCGAACTCGGCCTCACGCAACCCGGCCAGGCCATCGTTTGCGGTGACAGTCATACCAGCACCCACGGCGCGTTCGGTGCGCTTGCTTTCGGCATCGGCACCAGCGAAGTCGAGCACGTTCTGGCCACGCAATGCCTTACCCAGCAGAAGCCGCGCACCATGCAGGTGCGCTTCAACGGCGCTCTGCCTGCCGGCGTCACCGCCAAAGACATGGCTCTTGGACTCATCGCCGCCATCGGCACCGCAGGCGCCACGGGCTACGTCATCGAATATGCCGGCGAAGCCGTGCGCGCCCTTTCCATGGAAGGCCGCATGACGCTGTGCAACATGACCATCGAAGCCGGCGCCCGTGCCGGCATGGTCGCTCCCGATGAAACCACATTCCGCTATCTCGAGGGCCGCCGCTTTGCCCCGCAGGGTGAAAACTGGCAGAGAGCCGTCGCTCGCTGGCGCAACCTAAAGTCCGATGACGGCGCGCAATTCGATCGCATCGTCGAAATTAATGCGTCAGCGCTCGCGCCATTCGTCACCTGGGGGACAAATCCTGCCATGGCCTCATCGGTGACCTCCACTGTTCCCGACCCCAATCAATTGCAAGTCGAAGCCGAACGCCGCGCGGCTCAACGTGCTCTCGAATATATGGCGCTTCGCCCCGGCACGCCGCTCGAGCAAATTCCAATTGATGTCGTCTTCATCGGCTCGTGCACCAACGCGCGCATCGAAGATCTTCGCGCTGCGTCACGCGTGGTCCACGGCTACAAAGTGCATGACGGCGTGCGTGCGCTCGTCGTCCCCGGCTCGCAAGCGGTCAAGCGCGAAGCCGAAGCCGAAGGCATTGACGAAATCTTCCGCTCCGCCGGATTCGAGTGGCGTCAGCCCGGTTGCTCCATGTGCCTGGGCATGAACGAAGATATTCTCGCTCCCGGCCAGCGTTGCGCCTCCACCAGCAATCGCAACTTCGAAGGCCGCCAGGGCCGCGGCGGACGCACGCATCTCATGAGCCCCGCCATGGCCGCCGCCGCCGCCATCACCGGGCGCTTCACCGACATCCGCCAGTGGAGCTACCGCTGATGCAACCCCTTCGCCTGCATTCCGGACTCGTCGCGCCGCTCGATCGGGCTAACGTGGACACCGATCAGATCATCCCCAAGCAATTTCTTAAGCGCATCGAGCGCAGCGGCTTCGGGCAATTTCTTTTTTACGATTGGGCCCGCCACGCCAATGGCTCGCCAAACCACGAATTCACTCTCAATCACGCGCGCTATCGCGGAGCGACCATCCTGCTCGCGGGAAGAAATTTCGGCAGCGGCTCTTCGCGCGAGCACGCCGCATGGGCATTGCTCGAGTACGGTTTTCGCATTATCGTTGCGCCGTCATTTGCCGACATCTTCCGCCAGAACTGCCACCAAAATGGCATCGCGACCATCACGCTTCCTGAAGAACAGATCCAGGAGTTGATGACGCGCGCCCACGCGCACGACGCCTATCACCTCGCGGTAGATATCGAGCGCTCGCGCATTTCCGACCTGCACGGTTTTGCCGCGCCGTTCGTGATGGACGACTTTCGCCGACACTGCCTGCTTCACGGCCTCGATGACATCGGCCTCACGCTTCGCCACGAAAGCCACATCACGGAGTTTGAACGCCAGCGCGCGCAACAGCTTTGATTGCTTTCAAAGCGCAATAGCAGATTCCTCGTCGCCAAGCTCCTCGGAATGACAATGTGGTTGGGTGTTCACAGAGAAGCAGCTTTCGCTCTCGTACCTGGCTATCCCATTGTCATTCCGAGCCGTTCGGAGCCGCGCCAGCGGCGAGAACGCGCGTAGGGATCTGCTTTTTGGAAGCCTTTCCCAATAAAAAACGCGGCCACAAGGGCCGCGCTTCAACTTTCCATCTACACCTAGGCTAGCATATTGGAGGGGGCAAACCGGACACGCCTCGCAACTTTATATTCGCCGCGCAATGAATGAGATGCGGCGACTTTCGCCTTTCTATCCTCTTGACAAGCTTTTCCACAGATAAGTTATCCACAGGATGGTTGCAGATCACAAGGGGATGGTGTGGGGTGGGACTTAAGTCTGCGCTGCCGCACACAGGACACCCCATCCGCGCTCGCGAATCCCGCCAACTCAATCGTTCAGGACGAGTGTGTTTGCGCGTGCACACAACCGAAATGCAGAGTTCCACATCAAAGGTTTTCATCTCGAGGAAATATGATCCGCCACTCGAAAACGCTGCGTACCGCAGCGACTGTCGCTTTCAGCCTTCTACTGCTCCCACTTAGCACTACAGCCTTAGCACAGGACATTTTCCAATTCAGCGGTAACGACGGCAGTCAGCCGGTTGGAAACCTGAGTTTGGATTCTGCTGGAAACATGTATGGCATGACCTCAGGCGGAGGCGCAGATGGGATCGGAACCGCTTTTGAACTCATGCCGTTGCCGGGAGGCGGTTGGAAGCAGGTAGTACTGCGAAGTTTCCATGGGAGAGACGGATTTTATCCCGGCGCTGGTCTAATCCTCGACTCGCTAGGCAATCTCTATGGAGTAACGCCGTCGGGCGGTCCGAATGGGGATGGTTGCGGCCTAGCTCTTGAACTCTTGCCGGCTGCAAATGGAGACTGGTCGGAAAGAGTTCTGCATTATTTTGATTGTACTCACGGCAAGAGCCCGCAAGGCCCCCTTCTTCTGGATGCCAGCGGCGATTTGTACGGGACAACTTCATTCGGCGGGGATGGATCGTGCGGTTACATGGGATGCGGAATCGTCTACGAGCTCATACCTTCCGAGAATGGAAAGTGGGTTAAGAAAACCCTTCACGCGTTCAATGGAAATGACGGAGAGGATCCGGCAGGTGGGTTAGTATTCGATAAGGATGGCGATCTTTACGGTTTCACCAGTGACCTTTTCCAATCGTCCCACGGTACGATCTTCGAATTGATACCCCTTCTGGATGGAAAATGGAGGAGGTCGGTACTTCACAGGTTCCAGGGACCTGACGGAGCATACCCCGCGGGCGGCCTCATAATCGATATGGAAGGTAACCTGTATGGGGTCACTCCATATGGAGGAGTGTACGCAACAAGCGACTGTCATCCTCTCGGTTGTGGTCTGGTTTTCAAATTGACGCGCAACCACAATCGGTGGACTGAAACTATCCTTTACGCGTTTAGCGGTCTCGATGGTGCGAATCCTGTCGGTGTGATCTTTGATTCGTACGGCAACCTGTACGGAACGACCTCAAGGGGTGGAACGTACAATGATGGGACGGTATTTAAGTTGTCTCCCGAGACGGGCGGACACTGGTCAGAGACTCTACTGCATACTTTCGATCTCAAGGACCCCACAGACGGTGCATTTCCGGCTGGTGGCGTCGCCTTTGGTGATGATGCTGCTGGAAACCTCTACGGCACTACCGAGTTTGGGGGTCAATACGGCGCTGGAGTCGTGTATGAGGTGAGTCCTTGAGTATGCTTCCGAAAAAACAGCTCCACAGCAAAGAGCGTTCGCTTTGCCGTGTGTAAAATGAACGCTCGTCATCCAGCAAAAGCCGCGAAATTACGGATTAACCAGCACCCCACGTACGCGGTGATAGCGTGCTCGAGGACTGAGTTTGGCAGCCAAGAGCTGCCCTGCTTGAGGCCCAAGGTTTCGCCCCACTTTAGCTAACCTGGGCGACGCTAAACTTGAATTGTGCCGCGGTCGCTGTCTAGCAGCGCATTGATCGCGCACGCCGTTCGAGTGATTTAGTCTCGCTCCTTTTGTGTGCGGACTCCATAAATCGGGCATTAGGAAGGCCTGAAGGGATGGCCCCCGACCGGCATTTATTTGTAAGGGCTGTCGAGCTGCGCTCGACCGGGCAGATGAGGACGTCCGCCCCTACATGAGCTGGAAAGATTCGCGCGAGGTTCCTCGGTCCGCTGGTGAAGGCGCGGCCCTTCGGAATGACAAGCGGGAAGGGTTGATTGGGATGACAAAATGTAACCCTCGCCCAAATAAAAAAGACTGAAGGGGCACCCGTCCGTCAATTTTCGGCGCATCGCTACTCCGCGCGAGATCCCCTTCGACTTCGCTCAGGGCGGGCTCTAGGCCTGCTGGCAAAAACGCAGGTTTTCGGGATGACAAGATGGCGCGGTTGTCCAGGAAAAAAAGGGCGGACGAGGTGTCCGCCCCTCCATAAAACGAAAATGCTATTCCAATCCGAGCGAGCAATTCGGATTGACGTTTTGGATGTAAATGCCGTTGTTGCCGATATGGTCATCTTCGAAGGCCAGCGCGGAGAACCCGCCCGGCGCGGTGGTTGCCACCAGGCGAGACTTGTTCGCAGGCGTGGATGAGACCACAAACTGAGAACACGTGACCGAGCCGGAATCCGAAAGCTTGGTCGCCTGAATGGTCGCATCGCCGTAGCCGACTTGATCCACCCAATAAACCACTGCTCCCGAGCCGACTTGCGACGCGGTGACGAAAATCTGCTGGTCGGCGCCGAGGGGAACGATGACAAGACCAGTTGCTCCCCATTGGGCCACGCCGCTCGAATTAAATTTCTGACCATAGACGCCGTTCAAGACCTGGTTTGAATCTTCTTCGGTCCAGAAGACGAAGACTTCGCCGGTCGATGGGCGATAAACCGCAGTCGGCGAGACGCGCACGTTGTTGGTGTTGGTGGAAACTGCGACACCGCCGGCGGGGAAGGCGGGTGTGCCATTCGCCAGAATGTGTTGGGCATAGACTTGTAGAATCGGGCCGTTCGTGTACCAATCGAAAACTGCGCCGCCGCTGCCATCGGGAACAAAATAGGGGAAGTTGCCAAATTGCAGCGAGCCATTGGTGAAGATGCTCACGTTGTTTGCGCCCCAGAGCAGGGTTCCGCTTGAGGAAATTTTGTTGGCGATGAGTATGCTGTTGCTGCCGAAGCCTTTATTGCTTACCCACGAAATGATGACGCTGCCATTGTCAGCCGCGTGCAGGTCGGCAAGAAGATACTCGTAGCTGGCCTGGCTGAAGACCACGCCCGATCCCCATTGCGGCACGCCATCGGCGTTGAGTTTTTGCGCGACCACTTCGCTGTTGTCGGTCCAGGCGACCACAATGCCGCCGTCGCTGGTTGCGGCAATCTTGGGAGCAGCGAAAGAATCCGTCGAGCTGTTTGTGAGTTGTACACCAAGCGTTCCCCACAACGGCTGGCCGTGCGGACTCATTTTGGCTGCGGTCACCTGCTGATTCGGGCCTTCGCGCGTGTCGAGGAAGGCGAGCAGGGCGTTGCCCTGCGCGTCCACGTCCAAACCATAGTCTTCCGTGGAGCTGTTGGTGAGGTGGGCGACGCCGAGTCCGCCGTGATGAAACTGCTCGTAACCTTTCCGGTTGAGCAGTTGGTAGTAAACGCTATAGCCGATGGGCGGCGGGCTATCCGGATTGGCGTCAAACCAACTGACATATCCTCCGGCGGCGCCGTAAGGAACCACTTTCGGCTGCACCTGATCGCTGCCGTTGTTGTTATCGGCCAGCGGCAGATTAGTTGCCGGATCGGATGACCATTGCGCCCATGCGCCAGTGACAAGCGCGAAAATAATTGCGAGACGGAATAAATGCTTCATTGAAGTTGTCCCCCTCAAGACTGCGGAAAGTGAAAGCCAAAAGACAGGGGAGAATTATAGCGCGTATTCTTTCGGCGTACCCGCGAAATCGCAGGACTGGAGCCGGGTTTAGGGCCGTTTGGCTCTAGCGCTTCTGTCTTGCGGTCATGTATGAGTTTACAATCTTCCTAACACTCAAATCATGATTGATATTCATTGTCACATCCTGCCGGAAGTGGATGACGGCTCGAAGTCATGGGAGATGTCGGCAGAGATGTGCCGCATGGCGCTCGCCGACGGCATTGAGTATGTCGTGGCCACGCCGCACGCCAACGAGCGCTATCGCTATGACCGGCAATATCTGGTGGATGTGCGCAACCGCTTGCAGAAGGGGATTGGGAAGTCTCCGCAGATTGGGTTGGGGTGCGACTTTCATTTGTCGTATGACAATCTGCAAGATTTGATGGTGCGGCCGGAGTATTACACGATTGAGGGGCGCAAGTATCTGCTGGTCGAGTTGAGTGATTTCAGCATTCCGGCGCAGATCGATGAGTGTTTTACGAACCTATCGGCGCACGGGATCACGCCGGTGCTGACGCATCCGGAGCGGAATCCGATATTGCAGCGCGATCCGCGGCGGGTGCTGCGCTGGATTGGGTTGGGCTGTGCGGTGCAGGTGACGGCGTCGGCAGTGACGGGATTCTGGGGTGAGACGGCATGGCGAACGGCGCAATGGCTGCTCAAGCAGAATGCCGTGCACGTGCTGGCGACGGACGCGCATGATACGAAGCGGCGGGTGCCGAATTTGTCGGCGGCGCGGGAGGAAGTGGCCGAAGTTTATGGTGCGGAAGTCGCAAAGGCGCTGGTGGAAGATAATCCGCGGGCGATAGTGCAGGGAACGCCGCTGCCGTACTTTCCAGAGGCCGTCGCACAGCGCTAGTTCTACTTGCAGCCTCTTCCCGGCTTAAAGTCGCAGATGTGCAGACCGAGCGAGCGCAGGGTCGCGCTTCCCGATGACCCTCCGTTGAGCTTGATCTCCACGCTGAAGGGATAGGGGGAATCAGGGCCGGTAAGGCGGAACTTGGCGACGCCCGTCCGAAAATATGGCGCGATTTTTGGCAAGTCCAGGCAATTCATGTCCGGACTGCCTTCGGCGCACAGATAAGAACTCACCCCGTTATTCGAAATGCAATTGTCGCCGCACTCGACGGTGGTGATATTTTCTTCGGTGCCGTCACCGGATTGGGCGCGCTGTCCAGCGTAGAAATGAGGCCAGGTGAGATTGACGTTCGCGTTATAAACCGAGCCCCGGATGACAATATCAACGCTCTGGCCCGCGGTAACGTCCCATAGATGCGTTCCCCCCACCAGCAATGTATTTGCGCCATTCGGGTCGAGGCGCACGTGAAGCTTCTCGCCATTGCTTCCCAGTCGCTGGCAGATGCTGGCGGGCGTGCTGTTGCAGGAATAGGAAATCCAATGAAAAACTGTCGGCGGTTGCGAGCATGTGGTGCCGATATAGCCGGCGACCGTGCCGGTGCCGCAAACCGGAACCGAGGCATCATCCTGGGGCGGGGAAGCTTCGGCGCGCTTAGACGGCCAGATCAGTAACCCCAGCGTGAAAAGTGTAATGAGAGCAAACCTACAGGGGTTGATACGCAGCATGAGTTTCTCCGTGTCTAAAAAGTAGCACAACAACAGGGCGCGAGATTCGCCAGATGTGCATAAGCAGTGAGCTTCTGCGTAAACTACCTGAGCTTTGCAGTCAGCTAATTAACCACGAAGGTACACGAAGGGCACACGAAGAGAAAATGTAGTTAGAGTCGGCGGCGATTTAATTTTGCGAAGAAGTGTCGCCAGCGGCAGGCGCGGACGTCGAAGCGGGAGCAGTCGAAGGAGTTGATTGGGCCTTGGCTTGCGCGGCTGGCCTTATTTTCTCCGGCGTGGTCATCGCGCTTTCGGGATTGAGCAGGTGCTGCTGATCGGGGCCGAGACCGAGCTTGATTAAAGCGCGCGAGTCGGGAATCTCTTTGGTCTGCCAGCCGTTGTCGGCCTGGAATTTTTCCATGGCCTTTTGCGAGTTAGCGTCCCAGGTGCCCGTGGGTTGACCAGAAAGATAATGATTGTGAATAAGGGCTTCCTGAATACTACGGGCGCGCTGGGGATCAATTTTTTGCTGGCCACGAACACGAGAGGTTTTGCGCGAGCGGCGTCCGCCTTTTTTGTGCGATGTACTCCTGGCGCTGGCCGCATGATGAGTGGCCGGCTTCTTTTTTGCACTCGACGCGGAAGTCGAACCGGTCGAGGAATCCGCTCCGGCGCAGGCAGCTATCCCCATCAAAATAAATAATTTAATCGCGATTATGCGCCGATAGGGCAGAAGCAATATTCACCTCAAAACCGCATGGCATCGATGCAGCTATTTGATGATCGCCGATGCGCCCACCAGTGCCAAGTGCCGATAGTTTCCACCCGGTTACGGAAGTGTTCCGGCGAGGAAGATGGTGCCATCCTGATTGCCGGCGCCTCTCTGACGGACGAGGAACACAACGTCCTGCCCGCTCTTTAGCGCGGAAGCGACGCGGTTGAAGTCGGCTTCAGTATTGACGGGCTGCTTATTAATTTCAAGAATAACATCGCCGCGCGTTAACCCGACATCGTCGGCGAAGGAGCCGTTCTTTACTTCCTGGACGATGACGCCTTTGCCGGCAGTGATGTCGAGCTTGTCGGCCATGTCGCTGGTAATGGCGCGGACGGTCAGGCCGAGCTTGGCTTCCTTGGGTGTCGATTCTTCGCCGTTGGCATCGTCTTCGCCAAGGCGGGCCGCGAACAGCTTGGCGCGGTCGGCGACAATGACGCCAGCGGTCTGGTTCTTGCCATTGCGGACAAAGGAGAGATTGACTTTGGTTCCGGGCTTGCGGCTGGCGATATCGGCGACCAGTTCGTCGCCCGTCTTGACGGTCTTGCCATCGACAGCCGTGATAGTGTCGCCGACTTTGAGTCCAGCTTCGTCGGCCGGGCTGCCGGGGACGACGTCAGAAATGGTGACGCCACTGCCGGTGCCATAAACGCGGGCGATGGCGGGATTTTCCTGTGCATCGAAGGTGATGCCGATGGAGCCACGCGCCACGCGGTGTTCGGGCCCGATGAGCTGGTTGTAAACGGTGGCCACAGTATCCGACGGCAATGCGAAACCTACGCCGGCGTAGGCGTTGGTGTCGGAAAGTATGGCGGTATTGATGCCGATGACTTCACCCGCCATGTTCACAAGCGGGCCGCCGGAGTTGCCGGGGTTGATGGCGGCGTCGGTCTGAATGAACGACTGGAACTGGCGCTGGGGCACGATGTTGCGCCCTTTGGCGCTTACAATACCAGCGGTCACGGTTTCCGATAAGCCAAAGGGACTGCCAATGGCCAGGACCCAATCGCCGACTTGCATGCTGTCAGAGTTGCCGAGCTTGGCGACAGGCAGGGCATGGTCCACATCAATCTTGATGACGGCCAGATCGGTCTCCTGATCCATACCGATGAGTTTGGCGTCGTGCAAAATGCCGGGGGCTTCGCCTTCAATTTTCACGCGGATGCGGTCGGCCTTTTCGACCACGTGGCGATTGGTGACAATGTATCCCTTGGGATCGACAATGACGCCCGAGCCGAGCGAGCGCTCACGGAGGGTGCCGGGAGCCTGCCCTCCGCCTTGCCCACCCTGGCCGCCGAAGAAGCGGTCGAAGAAGTCGTCGAAAGGATTAGAATCAGGGTCGTCGGGGTTGGATCCGGGAGCGCGGCGGCGATGCGGATTCTTGATGATGGATTCCGTGTTGATATTGACGACGCTGGGCTCCAGCTGCTTGGCAATCTGCGAGAATTGGCTGGAAAGTTGCTGGGGCGAAGGAATTGTAAGGGGAGTCGCATCCGCCGAGGAAGTCTTTTTGCTTTCCTGTCCACGCACGGTTTTCGAGATAATGGTGCCGAGCAAAATGCCGACGGACAATGTAGCCAGGATGGTGACGGTGTATGCCAGCCGATGGGCTTTCAGGCGCAGCCAAAAGCCGCTCTCGCGGAATTCCATAAATGCGCTTCCTCCGGGAATGACGACGTAACCACGATTATACCCGTTGGACGATTCGGTGGCTTGGGGGTAATAGATTCAGGGGATTGACCGGGGCAGCGCGTCATTGCACCCTTGCAGAACAATATCTTCATCTTCCATGGAAACGCAGATGTCCGACAAACCGATCGAGGCGAAGCTGGAAAGACAGCTTGGGCTGGCTTCGGCTACCGCCGTGGTGGCCGGCGAGGTCATTGCCGCTGGCATCTTTTTAACGCCAGCCGCGATGGCGAAGTCAGTGGGATCGCCGTTCTGGCTCCTGATGGTCTGGCTGGTCGTGGCGGCCATGACGCTCACCGGCGCTTTGTGCTACGGAGAGTTGGCGGGGCGATATCCACGCACTGGCGGGACTTATGTTTATTTGCATGAAAGCTTCGGAGCGCGGGTGGCGTTTCTGTATGGCTGGATGTGCCTGCTGGTCCTTGATCCGGGGCTGACGGCGGCGCTGGCAACGGGAAGCGCAGCCTATGCGGCCTATATCTTTCATTGGACCCCGATGGTCATTAAGTTGATGGCTGTGAGTTTGATTCTGCTGCTGTGCCTGATGAATATTCTCAGCATCCGTGCGAGCGCTGGGTTTCTGCGTTGGGCGACCTGGTTGAAATTAGGCGTGCTGGGCCTGCTGGTGGTATGGGCGTTCGCATTCCATTTGGGCGCATGGGGAAATTTTTCGCCGTTTGTTGTCCAGCGCGCGGGTTCTCTGCCCTTATTGCCTGCGCTGGGTGCGGGGATGGTCGCGGCATCGTTCTCGTTCGGCGGTTGGTGGGACGTGAGCAAAATGGCCGGGGAAGTACGCGACCCGGCAAGAACTCTGCCGCGAGCCATGGCTCTCGGTGTAGTGATTGTGGCGGTGGTTTACATCATGGTCAGCGCGGTGTTCGTGTATTTGATTCCGCTGGATAAAGTGACTTCGAATGATGCGTTCGTTGCGCAGGCAGGCGAGATTCTTTTCGGCAAGATTGGGGGCATAGTTCTCGCGTGCATTGTGACTGTGTGCATTGTGGGGGGACTTGCGGCCTTTGTGCTGAGCGTTCCACGAGTTTATTACGCGATGGCGCAGGATGGATTGTTTGTTCCGGCAGTGGCGAAGTTGCATCCGCGATTCGGAACCCCGATGAATGCCATTTTGATTCAAGCCGCGGTGGCATCGGCGCTGGTGTTGCTGGGATCGTTTGAACAGATTCTTGGCTATTTCATTTTTAGCGCAGTCGTGTTTTTAGGGTTGACGGTGGCGGGCTTATTCGTAGCGCGGGCGCGAGGACGGGCTGCGGCTGATGTAGTGTTGACGTGGGGATACCCGGCGACTCCGGTGGCGTTTTTGCTGCTGGTTCTCTTGCTGATGGGGCTGCTGCTCATTCATGGCTTGCGCGAACCGTTGTTGGGTGCGGCGGTTGTGCTGGCAGGATGGCCGGTGTATGAGATGGTTCGTAGAAAATAACCGCGGAGGACACAGAGGGACAGGGAAAATTTATGGATGTGCCGCTAATCAAGAAAAACGCGGTCGGCGCAAATCCGCCGACGAAAATTAAGATCATCGAAGATGCAGAAGCGACGGGCGGGACTGCGGCAGCCTACGATTATTGGCGGTCGGGCTCTGGACGCAAGCAGGTACCGGGGATCATCAAGTGCTTTGGGGCGCGGCCGGATTTTTTGCGGCAGGTTGTGGATTTTTCGAATACGATCCATTTCTCCGAAGGGCATCTTTCGCGGCGGCACAAGGAGATGATCGCCAGCTACGTTTCTTTCCTCAATCGCTGTCCCTATTGACTGGACAGTCACGCCTACTTCCTGCGGGCTCAGGGAGCGACTGAAAAATGCGTAGCGGCGGTGCTCGAGGGCAAGCTCGATGAGGCTGAACTGACTCCGGCGGAGCGCGGCTTGATGGAGTACGTCGAGCTGGTGACGAAAGCGGCTTATCGCTCGACGCACGAAGATGTGCAGAGACTGCGCGATTTGGGATGGAAGGAAGATCAGATCGCGGAAGCCGTGTACATCACGGCGATGTTTGCATTCTTCAATCGCGTGGCGGATGCGTTCGGCGTGCCTCCGCAGGATTATTTGGGTACGGGGAAAGTGACGCCGTAATTTACTTCACTGGTGCATTTAACACTGCGACCAACTCCACGAAATTCTTGGCGGCGAGGGTGCGATCCACGACTTCTTTTTGGCTGAAGAGTTGTCCTGCGTCGGCAAGAAGGTCGTGCTGGGATTGGGTGTCTGGAGTCAAAATCATCACAATGAGTTTTGCCGGACGTCCATCGCGGGAGTCGAAATCGATTCCTTTTTCCGCTTTTCCAATGACCACCAGCGGCCGCAGCATTCCATCTACACGCGCGTAGGGCACGGCGACCCCGTTGCGCCATCCGCTGCCGGCTACGCGCTCGCGTTCGTTGATTAGGCGTTCGAAGCGTTCGGGCGCGTTGCCGACGAGGGGAGCGGCGATGTCGCACATCTCGCGGATGATGCCGTTTTTTGTGTCAGCAGTAAGGTTGGTGAGGAAAAATTGGCTGCTGATGACGTCTTTGAGGCTAATTGATTTCTTGCCTTGAATAATCAGGCGCATGACGGGCGCGGAGATGAGCGAGGTAACCAGCGCCATGACGACGAGGGCGACGAACATTTGCTCATGAATGAGACCGGCTTGCAAGGCGAGAATTCCGAGAATCATTTCCATGGCGCCGCGGGCGTTCATGGCGAAGCCGATGCCGATGGAGCTGCGCGTGTCCATGCCACCGAGATGCGCGCCCCAGCCCGCGCCCAGAATTTTGCCAAGGCAGGCCACGGCGATGACGACGGCGGTGAGCGTGGGATCGAAATTCTTGACGAAGTTGGTGTGCAGGCCGATGCTGGCGAAAAATAGCGGGGCGAAAACGTTGGTGACAATCTGATGGATGCTCTCGGATGTGCGCTCGCGAAGATGACGCGATTCGCCGACCGCGGCCCCGGTGATGAAGGCGCCGAAAACGGCGTGAATGCCGGCGTATTCGGCGAAAGCGGCCGATGCGAGGGTGAGGGAAAAGATGAAACCGAGGACGCCGCCGGGCCATGTGGTGTGGGCCTGAATGAAGGGCAGGATCTTGTGAATCAGCCAGCGGCCCACCGTAAGCATGAGCACGGCGAAGGTGAGGACGAGGAAAATGGTGTGGCGAACCCCGTGTCCGGCGTCGGCTTGCGGGTTCATCATGCCGAGGACAAGGCCGAAGAGAATCCAGCCGACGAGATCGTCAAACATCGCCGATGACATGACGACCGTGCCCATTTCGCTTTGCAGCAGGCCCAGATCCATCAAGATGCGGGCGATGATGGGCAAAGCGGAAATGGAAAGGGCGGTGCCGAGGAAAAGGGCAAAAACCAGCGGGGAAGCGCGGTCGTCCGCGCCGAGAAAACGGGGGAAGAGTTCGGCGGAGCCGAAGCCGAAGGCGAAGGGAATGACCATGCCGAAAATGCTGACCAGAAGGGCGCTCTTGCCCTGGCGGAAGATGCTGCTCAAGTCAATCTCAATGCCGGCGGTGAGCAGAAACAGGGCGACGCTGATGGCGGTGACGCCGTCGAGCACGAGCGCGACGGGACCCGTTTGCGGGAAGAGAAGCGCGTAGACGCCGGGCTTGTAATGGCCGAGGACGGTGGGGCCGAGCAAAATGCCAGCCATGATTTCGCCAAGCACGGCAGGCTGGCCGAGCTTCTTGACCAGTTCACCGGCAAATTTAGCGGTGGCGAGAAGAGCGGCCAAGGCCAGAAATAAAGCCATCAAATCGTGCTGGGCGAGGTGGCTCATGAGTAGAACTCATTCGTGAGGTTCCCGATTATACAGTTTGTGTAAAAACAAATTTTGGCAGGAGATGAAGTTGTGCGTTCTGTGCCGTAGGCGTACGGGAATGTTTTGCGCTGCATACGGTAAAGAGTGTATGCGGGGGGCGGTGGAAATCTTGCTGCCAGGTCCATACCTTCCGGACGATGGCCCATCCTAGGGGACGACCAATCCTGTGAAGCAACGCTTCAGAGGTATTGGCAATCATACTGCTTCATTCTCAACCGGACATAGAAAAACGGAGAGGGAGAGCGATGATGAAAGTCCTACGCAGGAATAGTTTAAGCACGTACATACGCCGGGCCAGTTGTGTTGCGTTTCTACTGTTTGCGGTATGCGCGATATTCCAGGTGGGTTCCGCGTTTGCCGATAACACGGTGATGGGCAGCTTGGAGTTCAAGGGTAAGACGAAGGTCGAGAAGACTTCTGGGGTGTGGGTGGATGGTGAATACGTCGGCTATCTCAAGGAGCTCAAGGGGTCGAAGCAAGTGTCATTGTTGCCTGGCAATCATGACATTCTGGTGCGGCAGGATGGCTATGAGGATTTTCGGCAGAGCATCACGATTCAACCGGGCGAGAAGCAAGTCATCTCGGTGGTGATGGCGCGAGCGCCGGAACAGCCGATGCCTACCGTGACCTCCCAAATCAAAATCGACGTCATGCCGAAACGCGCGGCCGTATTTGTGGATGGGCAATTTGCAGGCCACGTCGGCGAATTTGAAGGTGCGGGCCGGGCCATGCTGATTGCACCGGGTCCCCATCACATCCGCATAGCGTTGCCGGGATACAACACATTCGAGACGGACGTGACCACGGTGGCGAACCAGAAGGTGCAGGTAAAAACGGAACTGGCGAAAAGCAGCGAACCGCTGCCGGATCCGCTCTTGAAAGCTCAACCCAGCGCTTCAGTGGAGAGTACGCCGCAGGCACCGCCGAGTCCGCAGTAGGCGCGAGGAGATGGTCAGACGGAGCCGCGAAAATTACGCGGCGTCGTCGGTGATGGTAATGCGCAGCGATTTCAGGAATTTCAGGTCCTGATCGCTGATGCGGAGTTCGGGATCGCTGGCCAAAGTAGTGACGAGCGAGGTTTTTTCGGGGTTTTTCTCACCGGGTTTGCTCACGCCGATGGTGGCTTCGAGAACGAGAAAAATATCGTAGCCGCCGTCTTTGATTTTAGACACCACTTCGGCGATGGCATCAGAGTCGGCCAGCGACTCGTTGATGGCTTCGCCCAGCTCTTTCATCAATTGCTTAAGTTGATGATCCACTTGCGTCTCCCTACCCCGTTAGATGCAATTCCCGCATGAAGGCTTCGCGGCGTGGTGCTGGCCCTTATTGTACCCCGGAGTCGCCTTGAAATCTTGCTAAAATCGCAGGGTGAGCCAGGCCTCAACAGCCCGAAAAGTGAGAGCGGCGGCGCGGATTGCGGCGCGGGTTGCAGCGCAACAGGCGAGCCGTTCGCGGACCTTGGGAGCTGTGGGCAAAGGCGTAAAGGCGTCCGCCATGCACTTCGGGCGGGTGGCGCATGAGCTTTGGATGGAAGTTACAGGCTTTATTTTTCTGGCATTTGCGGCCATCGGCGCGACGGAGTTGGTACGGGAATATTTGAAGTACCGCGCGGGCAGGAGTACATCCGGTCATCTATTGGCCGTCGCCGGCTTTACGGTGATGTTTGGGTGGTTTGGCGTGAGTTCATTTTGGCGGGTGAGGAAGAGGAAAGTCAGGTCATGAGCGATCGCCCGAAGAACGAAACGCCAGCGCGCGATCCAGAGACTTCTTCGCACATCCCTGTGCGCGCACTATATACCGCGAACGAACTTGCGGGATGGAATGCGGATGAAGGCTATCCCGGCGATTTCCCTTATACACGCGGAGTTCAGCCGACCATGTATCGCGGCCGCTTGTGGACCATGCG
>Ga0181522_10000236_pt1 | contig 43349 bp, 42 predicted proteins | sample PEATcosm2014_Bin_27_FD_121103 | JGI IMG/M metagenome (GOLD analysis project Ga0181522, IMG submission 121103) | Peatland microbial communities from MTU Mesocosm Facility, Houghton, MI, USA - PEATcosm2014_Bin05_10_metaG | ecosystem: Environmental > Terrestrial > Soil > Wetlands > Peat | place...
GCAAATTGATGCGGCGGCGCAGGAATTTGCCCTGGAAAGGGGCAAAAAGACGGGGGATGCGATCAGCTATCCCAGCGATCTGACACCCTACATCAAGTTGAATGCGAATGGCAGCATTCCGCCGTGTCCGGCTGGCGGCACGTACACGGAAGCGACGGTGGGTAACTCGCCGAGTTGCTCGTTGAGCACCACGGTTACTCCGGCGCACGTATTGCCGTAAGCGGCAAGGAAATCAATTCAAGGCCCGAGGCGAAAGCTTCGGGCCTTTTAGTTTGTCTATGTGCACCGCAACCAGCGAGTTCCAGCCGGACCACGGGTTAGCTCTTTATTCTTTATTTGAGGTAATTCGAGAGAATTTTAGGGGGTAGAACTAGGGTTTTATTGGACTTAATGAAAAAAAGTTTAATTGAAGATTCCTAATGAAATATACATTTACAAGGGTTTTCGTTATATATTATAGCTGCACAATGTTTGTTATATTTAATAACAATACAATCCAGTTGACGAAATGGCTGCAGTTAGCTTTATTAGTGGACAATGAATGTACGTTTTTTAGTCATATTGGTTCTAGCCGGGCTTGGCTTGGCGAGACCTGCATTCGCAATGGATCGCTGGGAAGCCCTTTCCATGATCGAAAGTGGCAATAACGACCATGCTGTAGGAGCCGTCGGTGAGGTTTCCCGCTTCCAGATCCGGCCTGAACTGTGGCCAGGCGGTAATCCCTTAAATCCCCAGGAGGCACTGACGGCGGCCCAAAAGACCATGAATCCGCGTCTGACCCGGTTTGAGCGCAGCCACAAGCGTCAGCCGACGGATTTTGAGTTCTATGTGCTCTGGAATGCCCCTTGGCAGGCTGACCATCCGAGCGGCACCGTCAAGGAACGCGCCCGGCGGTTCGCAAACCTGGTGCAGAGTTGAATTCCTTGCCCGATTCGTAGATCTTCAAATATTCTCTCACCGACCGGTCCCAAGAGAAATCCATCTTCATGGCATTCTGGCGATACCGCCGCAGTAATCCGGGTTGCTCATAGATCGCCAGGGCTTTACGAATCGCCTTGGCCAGGGCACGCGTGGAATACTCCCGAAATTTGATTCCATTGGCACGCGTCGCGTCCTCCGCAAAATCAATTACGCTGTCGTCCAGCCCCCCGACAGTACGCACGATGGGAATGGTGCCGTAACGCAGGCTGTACATCTGGTTCAAGCCGCTGGGCTCAAAACGTGATGGCATGATGTAAAAATCACACCCGGCTTCAATGCAGTGCGACAGGCTTTCGTCGTAGCCGATTTGGACGGCCACCTGGGATGGGAAACGCCGGGCGAGACTGAGGTACGCGCGTTCGTAGGCTGTCGAACCGCTGCCGAGAAGGACAAATCGAAGGTTGGAGCTCAACATTTCCTCGAGCGCACCCAGTTTGATGTCCACACCCTTTTGCTCCGCGAGCCGCGTGATGGTGCCGAACAAGGGTGCGTCATCCGCCGTCGGCAGGCCGAACTGCTTCTGCAATTCGATCTTGTTTTTCTGTTTGCCCGCCAGGCGCGCCGCGGAATACGGATGCTTGAGGAACCGGTTGTGCGTCGTGTTCCACTCCTCGTAATCCACGCCATTGAGAATGCCGAAAAGACGGTCCTGCCGCTGGCGCAAGAATCCGTCCAGACCGCAGCCGAATTCCTCGGTCATGATTTCACGGGCATAGCGCGGGCTCACCGTGGTAATCACGTCGGCAAACGCAATGCCGGCTTTGAGGCAGTTCAACTGCCCGAAAAATTCCGCGCCTTCCATGCTGTAAAAAACCGCCGGCAGATTCGTCAGCGCAAACGCAGCCGCCGGGAAGGTTCCCTGATAGGCAAGATTGTGGATGGTCAGGACCGTCCGGGGCGGATTCCCCCACCCCTCTGCGCGCCGCTGATGCAACATCAGTGCCGGCACCAGGGCTGCCTGCCAGTCATGGACATGAACCACGTCTGGCCGCCATGGGAGGTAACGGGCCAGGTGCGCGACGCATTTTGAAAAGAAAATGAATCGTTGGGCATTGTCCGCGTAACTGATGTTGTTTTCGTGATAAAGCCCCGCCCGGTCAAAAAACCCCGGCTGATCAATAAAATAGACTGTCAGTCCCTTCTCAACGTCCAGCGACCATAGCCCGGCCGTCACGCGTTGTGCGCCCAGAGGAAGATCGAAATGCCAGTCCACCCGCCGGATTCCCGGAAACTTTTCGCGGATACCCCGATACAGCGGTGTCACAATGCCCGCCTCGTGACCGGCCCGCGCCAGCACCTTTGCCAGGGCGCCAACCATGTCCGCCAGACCACCGGTCTTGGAGTATGGATGGACTTCGCTGCTGGCCAGGAGAATTCTCATTAATTTACGAATTGCGATTCACGATTTACGCAGCGCCCACCATAGGTCGCGTCAATCGTAAATCGCAAATAAAGGGAGCGAAGGTCACAGGCAAATCCGGTCGGCTTTCAAATAAGGCTGCAAGGCTGACGGAATGAGCACGCTGCCGTCGGCCTGCTGGCCGGTTTCAATCAACGCCACAAACAACCGCGCCAGCGCCGTGCCGCTCCCGTTCAGGATGTGCGGGAATTTGTTTTCGCCCGACTCCGCCTTGAACCGCAGGTTCATCCGGCGCGCCTGGAAATCCTCGCAATTGGAGCAGCTTGACACTTCCAGATAGCTCCCCTGCCCCGGCGCCCACACCTCGATATCGTAGGTTTTCGCGCTCGTGAAGCCCATATCGCCGGTGCAAAGCAGAACGACGCGATAATGCAGGCCGAGCAGTTGCAAAACCTTTTCCGCATTGGCGACCAGCTTTTCCAATTCATCGTAGCCATGCTCCGGCTTCACGATCTTGATCAACTCGACCTTGTCAAACTGATGCACGCGGATCATCCCGCGAGTCCCGACGCCAGCCGCGCCTGCCTCCGCTCTAAAACACGGGCTGTAAGCGCAATACCGGATCGGCAATTCGCTTTCCTTCAATATTTCATCGCGATGAATGTTTGCCACCGGCGATTCGGCTGTCGGCACCAAAAATAATTTGCCAAGAGTTTTGTCATCCAAGCCTTCTCTCACCGCATAAGCTTGATCAAGTGACTTTGGAAACTGCCCAACCCCGATCATGCAATCCTCGCTGACAATGAACGGCGGCGACACCTCGGTGTAGCCGTGCTCGTGGATGTGCAAATCGAGCAGGAATTGAATCAACGCCCGCTCCAGCCGCGCGCCCCAGTTCGTGTAAAGCAGGAAACCGCTGCCGGAAAGCTTGGCGCCGCGCGCAAAATCCACCAGCCGGAGCGACTCGCAAAGCTCGATGTGCGATTTCGGTTTGAAGGCGAACACCGGCTTCTCGCCGTGAACCCGCACCACTGGATTGTCCTCGGCGGTCTTGCCGACGGGAACCGATTCATGCGGCAGGTTAGGCAGGCGCAGCATCAATTGCTGGCGTGAAACTTCGATGGTCTCCGCCTCATGATCGAGCGCAGTGATGCGGTCGCCTAATTCGCGAGTCTCGGTTTTCTTGGCTTCGGCCTCGGCGGTCTTCTTTTGGCTCATCAGGGAGCCGATTTCCTTCGAGGCGCGGTTGCGCTGGGCCTTGAGCGCTTCGACCTCTCCCAGCAGCTTGCGCCGCTGTTCATCGAGCTTGAGCAACGCGTCGATGTGAGCCTCGTCTCCCGCCCTGCGCGTGGCCAGGCGTTGACGCACAAATTCGGGCTTTTCGCGGATCAATTTGATGTCGAGCACGGGTGGATTATAGAAATTTAACGGCCTGCGGCAAGATGGAAGCCTGACTCATATGCATCGGCAGTTGAAAATTCAGCCGCCGTGGTTAAACATGACTGCGGCTTGAAACTTCCGGAGAAATTCAACCGCCTGTCCCGCGTGCCGGCCATGACGCGCCTCCGTATCACCCTGGCCCTGGCCGTTGCGGTGATCGCCGACGGGGTGCAATTGCTCCTCGGTCCGCTTGGCTGGCCCGGCGCGGACCAGCTGATTGATGTGACGGCGATGGGACTGACGAGCTGGGTGATAGGCTTTCATTGGCTGCTGTTGCCCACGTTCGTCGTGGAGCTCGTTCCGGTGCTGGAAGATCTGCCGACCTGGACCGCGTGCGTCATTGCCGTCATCACCCTGCGGAAGCGGGAGCAAAAAGCGTCATCTGCCGGACCTTGACCACTTCGGCCATCAGGCTGGACGCCCGCATCAACTGTCACTATGTTTTGACCGGCACAACGACGATCCAACATCAACCGTGAACAACCTTATGTCGAAAGCGCTTTCCAGGGTGTTGTTGATTGAAGGCACTCCGGATTGCGGCGTGCTGCTGCAACCTGGCGACTTTGAAGTGGAGCGGGCGGACCAGCTTTCCGTTGGGCTGGAAAAACTCGACCGGCAAAGTTTTGATCTCATTGTGACCGACCTTTCGCTGGCGGACAGCCAGGGATTGAACACGTTCGGCCAGACCCGGGCGGCGGCGCCGCGAACCCCGATCGTGGTGGTGGCGGATCCCGCGGAACAGGAGGCGGCCGCGCGGACGTTGCAGATGGGGGCGCAGGATTATTTGCTCAAGCAGCAACTGACCGGTCCGCTTTTGACCGCAACCATTCGCAAGGCCATTGACCGTCATCGTGGCCAGCTGGCGCATGGATACGAGAGCTTTCTGCTGCAAACCCTGATGGACAACATACCCGACGCGGTCTACTTCAAGGACCGGCGCAGCCGCTTTTTGATGATCAGCGGCGGCCATGTTAAAAAGTTCGGTTTGACCAATCCCGACCAGGCGGTGGGCAAAACGGATGCCGATTTCTTCAGCCAGCCCCATGCGCAGCAGGCGCTGGCGGACGAGGAAAAGATCATGCGCAGTGGCCAACCGATTGTGGACATTGAAGAGAGCGAAACATGGCCCGATGGCAGCGTGACCTGGGTTTCCACCACCAAAATGCCCTTGCGCAACCAGTCCGGCCGGATTGTGGGCACCTTTGGCATCTCGCGTGACATCACCAAACGCAAACGCGCCGAAGCGGCGCTGGCTGAACGCACCCAGCAATTGCAGAAGAAGAACCAGCAGATAGAGGAGGAAATGAAAATGGCCCGCGAACTGCAGCTCGCCATGCTGCCGCAAAAATTTCCCACCGTGCCCCACCACCGGTCGCCGCATGAAAGCGCCCTCAAATTCTTCAGTTTCTTTCTCCCGAGCGGAACCGTCAGCGGCGACTTTTTCGATGTGGTGGCGCTTTCCGAGACTTCGGTCGGCGTTTTCATTTGCGATGTCATGGGTCACGACGTGCGCGCGGCCCTGGTCACCGCCATGATCCGCGCTCTGGTCGAGGACCTGAGCACGGGGGCGTCGGATCCCGGGCATTTGCTGGCCCAGATCAACCGCGACTTGCTCAGCGTGTTCCAGCAGGCCGGCACCACCATGTTCGCCACCGCCTTTTACATGGTCGCCGACGTCGCCACGGGGGAACTGTCTTATGCCAGCGCGGCCCATCCCGACCCGCTGCAACTGCTCCGTCGGCAGGACAAGGTGGAACCCCTGGCTCCCCTTGCCAGCGGTAAGAAGGGGCCCGCACTCGGGTTGTTCAAGGAGGCGCAGTTCCCAACCTATCAGCGCCGGATGAACGCCGGTGATGTCATCTTGCTTTATACCGATGGCATGATCGAGGCGGAAGGCCATGACCAGGAGATCTTCAGCCAGGAACGCCTGACCACCATCGTTCATAAGCATGCGAAACTGCCGACCAAGGAGATGCTTTCGGCCCTGCTCGCTGAAATCCGCCAGTTTTCCGGTCAGCATGAATTTACCGATGACGTCTGTCTGGTGGGCATGGAAGTCAAGCAATTGGAACCCCACCGCCACCCCGAAACTCACTGATCGGGACCTGATTCGCGCGGTTGGGTCGAAATCTGTTTGAAATAATTGTCCGCTAGCGCCACATTGCCGCCATGCAATCTGTTTTTACCGGGCCGGTTTACGTGGTGCGCGACAACATCGACACCGACCAGATCATTCCCGCGCAATATTTGACGCTGGTGCCGACGATTCCCGCGGAGTACGAAAAGCTTGGCGCCTACGCTTTCGCCGGCCTGCCGGAATCGCTATACCCGGCCCGCTACGTCAAGGAAGGCCAGCTCGACAGCGAATACCCGATTGTCGTGGCCGGGAAAAATTTCGGCTGCGGCAGTTCACGGGAGCACGCGCCCATCGCGCTCGGTTCGGCCCGATGCAGAATCATCCTCGCGGAGAGCTTTGCCCGCATCTTTTTCCGCAATTCCGTCGCCACCGGCGAACTTTATCCCTGTGAAATCACGGAACGCCTTTGCGACACGCTGAAAAATGGCGACGTGGTCACCGTTGACCTCGATGCCGCCACGGTCACGGCAAAGTCCACGGGCAAGGTGTTCAAATTCAAACCGCTCGGCGATGTCCGCCCGGTGGTGGACGCGGGCGGGCTGTTCAACTACGCACGCAAGAGCGGCATGATTCCGGCGCAGAAGTAAGCGGCATTACGGTTGTGAAGCCGCCCGACCTGCTCCCCTGCCCTCGCTTCTTGAAGCTGTTGCCTGGCACGCTCAAGCTGCCGGATCAACAGCCGCTTCCCCCTTTCTCCGTCCTCCAAAGCGAGGCCGCGCCGGAACATCCGGAAGGTTACGCGATCACCATCGATCACCAGGGCGTGAAGATTGAATTTCGTGAAACGGCCGGTTTGCGGGTGGCCATGGCAACGATGCGGCAGTTATTACGCCAATACGGACGGATTTTGCCGTGCCTGAAAATCCGCGACTGGCCGGATTTTGAGCGCCGGGGCGTGATGCTCGACATTTCACGCGGGCGCGTGCCCAGACTTGAAACCCTGCTCAAACTTGCCGGACGCCTCGCCGATTTCAAAATCAACGAGCTGCAGCTGTATACCGAACACACGTTCGCCTATCAAAAATACCCATCCGTCTGGCAAAGCTGGGGCGCGTTGACCGGCGATGAAATCCGCCAGCTCGACGCGCACTGCCGGCAGTTGGGCATTGACCTCGTGCCCAACCAGAATTCCTTCGGCCACCTCCGGTATTTTCTGGAGCATCCCCGGCTCAAAAGACTGGCGGAAGTTTCCGGACCCTATGCCGATCCCGGCGGCGAATATGTCCGCCGGCCGTCGACGCTGGCCCCGAATCATCCGGGCACCTTGTCTTTCCTGCGCGGGCTGTACGATGAGTTGCTGCCAAACTTTTCGAGCGCGTTCTTCAACATCGGTTGCGACGAGACCTGGGACCTGGGCCGGGGCCAAAGCAAAAAACTTTGTGCCGCAAAAGGCCGCGGCCGGGTGTACCTGGATTTTCTCAAGCAGATTCACCGGGAGGTTTCCGCCCACGGCAAACGAATGATGTTCTGGGGCGACATCATATTGAAATATCCGAGGCTCATTCCCGAACTGGCTCTATTTGGAGTTCCGCCTTCAGACGGTCCGGGTGGTTCACAACCAACGCCGCCCAAAGCCGAAAGTTCCAACATCATTGCGCTCAACTGGGGTTACGAGGCAGACCATCCCTTCGACCGTGAAGCTGCATTGTTCGCGAAGGCAAAAATCGCATTCTATGTCTGTCCCGGCACTTCCAGCTGGCAGACCTTGATCGGTCGTCACGACAACGCGCTGGCGAACCTGCGTGCCGCGGCCAAAGCCGGCCGCAAGCATGGGGCTCTGGGTTATCTCATCACTGATTGGGGCGACGGCGGTCATCCGCAGCCGTTGGCCGTGAGTTATCTCCCCTATCTGGCGGGGGCGTCGCTGAGCTGGTGCGCCAAAACTTTTGATGAGAAGAAACTCATCCCGGTTTTGAACCGTGATGTTTTCAATGATCCGACGGGCAACGCGGCCCAAGCGGCGCTCGCGCTGGGCCTGGCGCATCGAAGGCTTAAATTCACCGTTCCGAACGAAACTCCGCTGGGAACCGTCATCGCCGCGCCGCCGGCGGAGCAGCGTGAACTGTTTTGCCGGCATGGGCTGAAGCATTACGCGCGGATTTCGGGCAAAAACATCCGTGCCACGGTGAACGAGATTGAAAAACAACGCGCCCGGCTTCAACGCGCCATTGCAGCCAACAAAACCGGTGGCGTTCTGGTGCGGGAACTGGATTTGGCCGCCCGCATGGCTGGCGAATCGTGCCGCTTCATGCTGTGGCAACAGGCGCGGTCAGCGGTAAAAAACTCCGGGGCTAAACGCCTGGCCCAGACAGGCATCCATGCACTGCAAAAACTGGAGAAGGATTTTAATGCCTACTGGCCGACACGCAACAAGGCCACGCCCGAACACAGCTCGGCATTTTTGAAATGGCGGATGCAGGAATTAAGGCAGAAGGCGGAATGAAGAAGGCAGAAAGATCAGATTTTCCAACCCTGGGCCGTTGGATTCATCCTTCTTAATTCTGCCTTCTTTATTTGCTTTTGTTGTCCCATGCGTCGCGCAATCCGTCGCCAAGGAAGTTCAGCGCCAGCAGCGTCGTCACCAGCACCCCGCCCGGGAAGGCGATGAGCCACCAGTAAATCCGGATGGGATTGATCTGGCCAACACCCTCGGCGATGAGCGTGCCCCAGCTCGCCATCGGCGGTTGCACGCCAAGACCCAGATAGCTCAGAAAGGATTCGTACAGCACGATGGCCGGCACGGTGAGTGCGAGATACGTGATCACAACGCCAAAAACATTCGGGATGATGTGCCGCGCCAGGATCCGCACCGGACCCCCGCCCAAAGCGCGACTGGCCTCCACGAAGGCCCGCGTCCGCAGCGACAGCACCTGTCCCCGCACGATGCGCGCCATGGTCAGCCACGACACCGCGCCCAGGCCGAAGAACAGAAGCACCACCCGCAGACCGCTCTGCAATGCCGGTGAACTCGCAATGAAATGCGATTGCTTGAGCATTTCACCGAAGGTGGTGATCAGCACAATTACAAAAATGACGGTTGGCAGCGAATAGAGAATGTCGACAATGCGCATCAGCACGTTGTCCACGCGCCCGCCCACGTAACCGGCGATGGCGCCCCACAACACGCCGATGACGAGGCTCACCATCGCACCGACGATGCCAACAAGCAGCGATATTTGCGCGCCGTACAAAATGCGGGAAAAAACGTCGCGCCCGTGGACGTCCGTGCCGAACCAGTATTGCGCGCCGGGAGGCGCAAAGGCCGTGTCGGAAAGCTGGTCAGGATCATGCATCTGGGCGAACGTCCCGCCCATGATTTTCAGGAAGACCGGCCATGCGCCGATGGCGAGCAACAGAAAAACCAGGTACCACGCACCGAGGATCGCCGGACGATTTCTGCGAAAACGCTCCCAAGCCCGCCGGCCGGGGCTTGTTTGGCGAGGCTCGAGAATCGAGAGTCGAGAGCCCGAAGCGGGTTGTCCTGGCGTTAGGTCGCCATCGGCTCCCGACTCTGGATTTTCGACTGGGTTATTCATATTTAACGCGCGGATCAAGCAGGGTATAGGCAAAATCCACCACCAAATTCAGACCGATGAGCAGCGCCGCGTAGAGCAGCGAAAGGCCCACCACGAGGGTGTAATCACGGTTCAAGGAGCTGTTGACGAGGAAGACGCCGATGCCGGGAATCTGGAAGATGTTCTCGATGACGAACGAGCCGGTTAACAAGTCGGCCAGCATCGGGCCGGAATAGGAAACGACCGGCAGCACGGCGAGGCGGAAAGCGTGTTTGAGCAACAGCCGGCTTTCGCCCAGTCCCTTGGCCCGCGCCGCGGTGACGAACTCGGATTGCATGGCGGTCAACATGCCCTCACGCATCAGCCGGGCGATTTTGCCGGCAAAAAACAGGCCGAGGGCGATGGGCGGCAAAATCATGTGCCACGGCGTTTCCCACAGCCCGACGGGCAGCAATTTCCATTTGATGGAGAAAAACAGGATCAATAGCGGTGCAATGACGAACCCCGGCACGCAGACAACGAGCATGGAGAAAAAACTGCCGGTGTAGTCCTCCCAGCGGCCGTGCCGGGCGGCGGTAAAAAATCCGACCGGCAACCCGACTCCCATCGCAAAACCGAACGCCAGCGTTCCGAGCAGCATTGAAACCGGCAATCCCTGCGCAATGATGTCGGTGACCGTGTGGTTGCGATATTTGAGCGAAACCCCGAAATCGCCGTGTGCCAGACCGTTAAGATATTGGAGATATTGTTTCCAAACTGGTTCATCCAGATGATATTTGGCCTTGATGGCGCGCTCGATTTCCGGCGACGCCGGCGCGCGCTCCCGGTCAAACGGTCCGCCGGGGGCGAGATGCACCAGGGCGAACGCCAGCGCGCTGATGACGAGCAGCAGCGGCACGGCGAAGATCAAACGTTTAACAAAGTACATTGCTATTTGGCGTCGGGCCCTCGACCCACCTTGCGGATGGCCTGCAACGGGTGGTTGTCCAGGACGTTCGGGTAAATGCCTTGAATCTTATTGGTGTCGTAGTAACTGATGCCGACATAGAAGTAAATCGGCACAATGGGCACCTCGTCCCGCACGAGGATTATTTCCGCCTGCTGGAAAAGTTTTTCGCGCACTTTCACATCAGGCTCCTGATTCGCCCGTTGGATGAGGCCGTCGTATTGCGCGTTTTTCCAGCCGGTACGGTTGTTGCCGTCGTTGCTGGTGAACAGGCCCAGAAACGTGTTGGCATCGTTGTAGTCGGCCACCCAGCCTGAACGCGAAAGGTCGTAATCGAGATGCGACTGCGCGTTCAAGTAGGCCGACCATTCCATCTGCCGCAGATCCATCTGAATGCCCAGTTCGTCGCGCCACATTTGCTGCAATTCCACGGCGATCTTTTCATGAATTTTCGAACCGCCCCCTGCTGAGGCATTGAACAGATATTGAAACCGGGGAAAACCTTTGCCGCCGGGATAGCCGGCCTCCGCCAGCAATCTTCGCGCCCGCGCGGGGTCATGGCCCAATCCCTCCGGCGGCGCGTAATTGGCCGTGCCGTCGGGGACGAGATGCGACGCGGGCTGCTCGCCACCCTGGGTGATCTTTTTGACAATGCGCTCCTTGTCCACCGCCAGTGCCAGCGCCTGGCGCACCCGCGGGTCATCAAACGGTTTGCGGGTGACGTTGAAGCGGAAAAAGTAGGTGTCGAGGCAGATGAACGTGTGAAAATCTGGCCGCTTGAGCAGCACGTCGAGCAACCCGGCCGGAATCAGCGCCGCATCCCAGACGATGTCCGCCTCGCCCCGCTCATAGAGGCTCAAGGCCGCATTGGCGGAACCGACCGGCAGGATGTCGATGATGTCCGATTGGGTGTTGGCCGCGTTCCAGTAGCGGGGATTCTTTCGAAGGCGGACCTTGTCGTTCAAGCGCCAGTAAACCATTTCGTAAGCTCCGCTGACCGGCAGCGGTTTGGCCATCAGCCAGCGGTCGCCGTATTTATCAATCGTCTGGCGCGGCACCACGCAGGTCACTGGCATGGCGCAGATGTCCGGAAAAAACGGCGTTGGATGATTCAAATCGACGCGCACGGTCAGCGGGTCAAGTGCATGAATGCCCACCTGCGACGGGTCTTTGATTTTGCCGTCCGTGAACTCCTGTCCGTTCTTCAGAAAAAAAAGTGACCCCGAATATTCTGAAGCGGTTACCGGACTCAGAGCGCGAATCCACGAATAAACCACTTCGTCCGCCGTGATGGGTTCGCCGGTGGACCAAACGAGGTTCGTCCGCAAATGAAAGGTGTACGTGCAGCCGTCGGGCGATATCTCCCAGCGTTCCGCCAGACCGGGGATCGCGCGGCCCGTTTTCGGGTCGAAATACGTCAATCCTTCAAACATTGCCGATGCCACGCGCATGTCAGCCTGGCCGGAAAGGATGCCCGGATCCAGCGATTGTGGTTCCGCGCCGTTGAGGATGGTGATGTCCGCCGGCGGCTCGTGGCGGACACAACCGGAAAGGCAGAAGCAGGTCGCGACGCAAAACGCAAAACGCGCCCGCGAAAAAATCCGCCGGGCGCGTTGGAAAATGGCCATTGCGTTATTTCGATTGCGCCGGCGCCTCCGGTGCATTGGTGGGCACGGACAGGGGCACGGAAAGCAAACTGTTTGTCGTTGTCGCCTCCGGCGGGGAGACTGGCGGCGTGATGGGCTGCGGGCTCGACACCGGCATTTGCATCTGCTTTTGCTCCAGCTGCTTTTCAAAGGTCGTCACACTATTGCTTTGGTGCAGATGGTCCTGCCAATAACCGAGCAGCAAGGCCATCGCAAAAAAAACCACCGTCGCCCATTTGGTCACCTTGGTCAGGACGTTGCCGGAACCCGCACCAAACAAGGCGTCAGCTGCGCCGCCGCCAAAGGCCAGCCCGGCGCCCGCGTCCTTCTTCGGCAGTTGAATCAAGACCAGCAGTATCAATACGACACAGTTGATCACCAGAAAAAATGTCAGGATACCAACGATAAAACTCATAACGAATTTCTATATCGAATTTTTAATAATGTCAGCAAAACTCCGCGCTTCAAGCGACGCGCCACCGACCAGGGCCCCATCCACATCCGGCTGGCTCATCAACTCCTTTGCGTTGCCCGCCTTCACACTGCCACCGTATTGAATGCGCACCTTTTTGGCCACGGCCTCGTCAAAACCCTTGACCAGCAACGCGCGAATGAACGCGTGCGCCTCCTGCGCCTGCTGGGTCGTCGCCGTCTTGCCGGTGCCGATGGCCCAGACCGGCTCGTAGGCAATGATGGTCTCAATCATTTGTTCCTTTGTCAAACCGGCCAGGCTGCCGCGCACCTGGGTCTCCAAAACCCTTTCCATCTGCCCGCCTTCGCGCTCCGCCAGCGTTTCACCAACGCAGACAATGGGTTTGAGCGACGCGGCATGGACGGCGGCCGCCTTCTTGGCAACGATCGCGTCGGATTCCTTTTGATACTGGCGGCGTTCGGAATGGCCCAGGATGACGTAACGCACGGAGAATTCCTTGAGCATCCCGGCGCAGATCTCGCCGGTGAACGCGCCAAAATTCTGCGCGCTCATGTTTTGCGCGCCCAGCCGGAGGTTCGAATCCAGGATGACCTTGGACACCGAATCCAGCGCCGTGTAGGGCGGGCAGACGACGATGTCCACTTCCCGGATATTGGCCAGTTCCAGCTTGAGGTTGTTGACCAGCGCCAGCGCCTCCGCCACCGTCTTGTTCATCTTCCAGTTGCCGGCTATGATCAATTTACGTTCTTTGTTCATTTTAAAAAAGCTTGCCGCAAAGCGGCCAGGGTTCAATTGCCTCTCCGCGTCAAATTCATTTGTCGGAAAGTGCCGCGACGCCGGGCAGCACCGCGCCTTCCAGAAACTCCAGGCTTGCTCCGCCGCCGGTGCTCATGAAGGTCACCTTGTCGCCCAGCTTCGCCTTGTTGATGGCCTTCACGCTGTCGCCGCCGCCGATGATGCTCTTGGCCCCGCTGTTCTGGGTGGCATCGGCCACGGCCTGCGCGACGGCGTTGGTGCCGGCGGCAAACTGTTTGTTTTCAAACAAACCCATCGGACCGTTCCACAAAATTGTTTTCGCCTTCGCAATCACTTCGGCATACGCCTTGACCGTCGCGGGGCCAATGTCGAGCCCGGCGGCATCGTCCGGACAATTCAGGTCCGCGCTGGTGCGCGGATTCTGCCACTCGATGATGGGCTTGCCCTTTTTATCAAGTTTGTCGGTCTTCACCGGCACAGCCACCACGTCATCCACCGGCAATAGGAATTGAACGTTCCTGGCCTTGGCCTTTTCGAGGGCAGCCTTGGCGATGTGGGTTGCGTCCGGTTCCACCAGCGATTTGCCGGTCTTGTAACCCTGGGCCAGCCGGAAAGTGTAGGCCATGGCCCCGCCGATCAAAATCGTGTCCGCTTTTTCGAGCAGCCGGTCGATGACCTTGATCTTGTCGGAAACCTTCGCTCCGCCAAGAATCACGACAAACGGACGAACCGGTTGGTCGAGTTCATCGCCAAGAAATTTCAATTCACGCTCCATCAACAGGCCGGCGGCACACTTGCTCCCGCGTTTGGACACGACCCGGGCCACACCTTCGGTCGAGGCATGGGCGCGATGCGCCGCGCCGAACGCATCATTGACGTAAACATCGGCGACCTGCGCCAGTTTTTCGGCAAAGGCAGGGTCGTTGGCTTCCTCCTCATTGTAATACCGGACGTTTTCAAGCAGCACCACGTCGCCATCCTTCATTCCTGCCACCGCCTTCCCGACCTTTTCACCGATGCAATCATCCACGAACGCCACCGGTTTGCCGAGGAGCTCGGACAATTTCACCGCCACGGGCGCCAGCGACATGGTCGCTTCGCGCTTGCCCTTGGGCCGGCCGAGATGGGCGGTCAAAATCAGCCTGCCGCCCTTTTGGACGAGCAGCCGCAGCGTGGGCAAGGTTTCCACGATGCGGGTGGCATCGGTGATGACCATCTGGCCATCCTTTTCCTCCAGCGGCACGTTGTAATCCACGCGCAAAAAAACCCGTTTGCCCCGGACATCCAGATCTTTAACCGTCAATTTCGCCATAAATTTGTACTGATTCTGAAAAAAAATCAGGATGAGGAGCATACCCCAGAAGCGCGGCGAGTAAAGTGAATTTAATGTCACTCCTCCCATTCAGACGTCTCACTGTGCCGAGGCAAAGACTTAAGTCCCGCAACGCGTGCGTAGCTGGAACCCATTTCCATTTTCTAGCTCCTATCGCTAAGGCACATGCGCGATTTCAGCCGTTGTGAATAACAAATCAATAACAAAGTGTGGTAGCAGCGACCCGCTTCGGGTATAAACTGTTCTTTCTGTTCAAATGACAGCAGTCGATGTAGTAAAACTGCGGATTTTGGTGGTGGATGACGAACCTTCCGTCGGCAACGCCGTCAAATTGTTGCTCAAATTTGACGGCCATGACGTGGAGTCAACCCAGAGCGGCAAGGAGGCACTTGCCCTGTTCAAGCCCGGCCGTTTTGACCTGGTTTTCACCGACTTCACCATGCCCGGAATGAATGGCGACCAGCTGGCCGCCGCCATCAAGGCAGACGCTCCGGGTCAGCCCGTCGTCATGATTACCGCCCACGCCGGAATCTTGACCCAGTCACCTGACGTCGATTTCGTTGTCGGCAAACCCTTCCGCCTGGCCAATCTGCGGGAGGCGATTGCCAAGGTTTTGCCGACAAAAGGCCGCCTCGGTTGAGTCAGACTGACCTCTTCCGTAGTCTTCTGTTTCCATCCCTGCTGGTTGGGAAGTCGGCGACACTGCAGTTATTGAGACCAGCGCTCGCGGGAGATTCGTGAAAAGCTGCCATAATTTCGGAATCGTGCATCAGAGCCCGAAACCGATGCCTGCGAAACTTTGACGTAGATTCGTGGAAAGACTGTTAAACTCAGCCCCTGCGATTTTCAGCACTTGCCCCAGCGCCGCAGGGTGGCCAGGGATTTCTCCACGGCGATCAACGGCGGATAAAGATCACTTTCGTATTCGATGATGTACCATTTGGTGCCACCGGTGGTTTCGCAGACGTGGAAAATTTCCTTCCAGTCCAATTCATCGTCGCCGATGATTGCGTTCGGTTTGGCCTTGGAAAAAGCTTTTGCGTGGATGCTGGCGTATCGTCCCTTATATCGCTTGAGGCAGGTGATTGGGTCCGCTCCACCTGCGGCGGCATTGCCGGTATCGACCTGGATGAGGACGTCCTGCGTCGTCCGGTCCATGAATACGTTCCAAGGCACCTGGCCGTCGATGGGTTTGAATTCGGGACCTTCGTTGTGATAGCCGGTGTGCATCCCGTGCGGTTTCAACTGCCCGGCCAGTTCATTGAAAATATCGGCGGCTTGTTTCCAGCCCTGGATGCTTTGGGAGTATTTTTCCGGGAGACTGGGCACGATGAGGCGTGGATTGCCGAGGGCCTGATTGAATTCGATGGTTTTTGGCAGGTTGTTGCCCACCAGGCTGTCGAAAGGCCGGATATGCGACCCGACGCACTGGAGGCCGTTGTCGGCCAGCATCTGGTTCAATGTTTTTGCTTCACGCCCGAAATAATCGGCGAATTCAACGCCTTTGTAACCCATCTTCGACAGGGCAGCCAACGTGCCGGGCAGGTCCTTGGCGCAATCCTTGCGCACCGAATAAAGCTGGACGGCGATGGGGATCTTGTTTCCGCCGTAACCTTCCTCGGCGAGCAGGTTCTGACGGGAGACAGTGGTCAGGGCGGCTGTGGCAACGGCCCCGGATTTCAGAAAGGTCCGGCGGGAGATGCATCGTGGTGGCATGATGGAACAAAGGTTAAACGGGTTCCGCCGACAACGCAAGGAAGTGAGGTTGGCGGATCCAACATTCCAACACCACCTGCCGCTGCGCGTATTTTTTGGCGGGATGGTTGCTTTTGGCGCCATTTAGGGTAAAACAAACCCCGACATGAGCGAGCAATCGATTCAAGACCTGTTAACCCGATGGGCCGAACTGAAGCAGCAGCGCGCTCCCAGCCCGACGCCGGGCGATTACCTTCAGCAGCAGATATCCAACAAGCTGCAAATTCTGAATGAACTTTTGTCCAAGGGGCACCTCCAGATCGAGGGCGAGCAATCCGATGTCCAGTCGACGATAAAAGACCTGGGGGATGTGCTGCAAGCCATGCGCGACTGCGCCCGTTGAATTCCCAAGCGGAAGAGGCGGCTGATTTCCGTCAATCCCCGGATCGACATCGCGCATCTAAAAGCTTTTATCCAGCATTCGATTTTGGACGTTGAATGCTCGAGCTTGAATCCGTTGTCTGATCCATAGGATGCTCGTGTATTTGCCATTCCTCGGAAACGTGGCCGTCCCAGCACGCCGGATTCAGCGGATAAACGTCGGGGTCGAAAATGACGTGGTAGAAATGCCAGACGATGATTGCCAGGCAGGCCAGAACGGCCTCGTAGTAATGGATGGTCAACGCCACATCCACGATCCAGCGCGGCAGGAACCGGGTCACGTCCATCTTGAACCAGATCATCAATCCGCTCACCCCCATGATGATGGTGCCCCAGATTACCGCCCAGTATTCCATCTTCTCGGCATATCCGAACCGGCCGATTTTCGGTTTCTCCGTGCTCCACCCCAGCAGATACCGGATTTGACACCAGACATCGGCCAGGTCCTGCTTGACGGGGAACAGGTCCCAGACCAGTTTCCGGCCTTCCCCCGACGCGAGCAGATAAATCAAATGCCATAATCCCACCACCAGCAGGATGATGCCGGCGATGCGATGCGTCCAGCGCCGGAAGGGCTCGTTGGAGCCGAGCACGCGCGCGAGCCAGGAGTCGGGAAATTTCAACGCGAACCCGGTGAGGGCGAGAATGATGAAGCTGGAGGCCAGCACCAAATGCTGCCAGCGCTGGGCAAGGCTCATCCGCACCACCGGTCGCACGGCCATGCGATAACGCGCGCCGACCTTCCGCAGGAACAGCAACGCGTTGTGGAAGAACATCGAACCGATGGTCCCGAAAATCAGGACCAGATAAATCCGGCGCACCCACCAGTTGATCTGCAGGCCAATGCCGTCGCCGCCACCGGCGGATTTGGTTGATTCAATGTCGACGTGAATTTTGCCGGTCGCAAATTTTTCGTCGGCACCCGGATGGCATTTGCCGCAGGTTTCGACAAGATGGGCCGCGTTGATGGTCGAATTGGTGTCGGTCGAGGGCAGGATTTTGTGAAAGCCATGGCAACTGCCGCAGTTCGCGGCCACGGTGGAGCCATACTGCGCCGCGAGCCCGTGATAGCTTTCAAAAAAAGTCTTCACGCGGTCGCCAGGCAGTTTGTACTTGGTGTTGAGCCTTTCCGATGCGTGGCAGCGGCTGCAGATTTCGGCGGAAGCCTGGGGTGAGGCATTCTTCAGTCCGGCAATTTTGTGTTCGGAATGGCAATCAGTGCAGGTGGGCGCGTCGCGCATGCCCGCGGCCATCGCCTTGCCGTGCACGCTCGCCGCCCAATCCTTGACTTCCTGGTCGTGGCAAGCGCCGCAGGTTTCGGCCAGGTGCGAATAATGCAGCGGCGATCCCGGCAGGTTCGACGGAAGGATTTCATGGGAATCGTGGCAATCCCGGCACGTGGCCGCGTCGAGGTGCCCGGCCTTGGCCGCCAACCCGTGCACGCTGGCGTTATAGCTGTCAGTTTGCTGCTCATGGCAGGAGGCGCAGTTGACGGGCTTCAACGGGACATTGTCGTCGGGGTGTTTTATCGTGGTATCGGAGTGGCAACTGATGCAGGCATTGGTTTTGTGAGCAGACGCCTTGAGTTTGGCTTCATCCACGAACAGGGAAATGGTGCGGCCGGCGGCATTGGTGATGGCAAGCGTCTTGTCCGAATGGCAGTCCAAACAATCGCCGTTTTTCAATCCAGCCCGGCCCGGCAAGGTGGATGCCAGGGTCAGGACGAAGAAAAACAGATACCGCAAGCGGTTCATAACACTCAAATATCGAACAGGATAAGGCGGGACGACTCCACGTGGCTTGGCGGTGAATGCACCTTTTTTGCGGAGGATTTAAACGCCGATGCGCCAAAAGCGCCAATACAGGGTCCGCAGGTGGCGCGGATTAACGCAAATTTGACCCGGAACCCAAAGCCCGGAGCCCAGACCCTATTCTCACTTCGCGTTCAGACGGTCGCGTCGAGCCAGGAACAGACCGACGACGCCCAGCCCCATCAACACATAATGTGCAGGTTCGGGGACCGGGACCACCGGATTACTGAGATTGAAATCGGGAGCAAGGCGTCTAATACCCGTGTCGCGATTGTTGGTTTGAGGGTTCAACTGCCTGGTGGTGTCCAAAATTGAGAAATGGCCTGTACCGGTAATCAACAAATTGGCGATCTGCAAGTGGAGGGCGGCTGACGGGCTGTCCAGCGGATAGCGGCCGGGGTGGGAAGTTTCCGCGTAAAGAGGCAATGCCATGACCGTTAGAATGGCGCCCAACAGTGAAATCCTTTTTCTCATAGTGTTCTCATAGCCTTACCGTCGATAAGAAATAGCAATCAGAATGCCATGCGAGGCGAGAGGAGTCAGAATCCAGAATTCCGGAACCGGAAAAGACGCAGACGTGCCACACCGGGAACTCCTGGATTCAGGCTTCTGAATTCTGCGCCTCAGTGCGCCAGCCGGGTGATCATGGCGTAGATGATCAGCAGCAGCAGCAGCATGCCCAGGCCGAAGAAGAAATAGCCAAATGACCGCGCGATGTTTTTCCAGCGCAACCATTCGTCCTTGACGCGATGATCCTCCAGCCGGCCGGTCGCCAGCAGCCGGTCGTACCACCGTTTGCGTTCGTGCAGCATCTCGTTCTTGGAAACGCGCCCCGAGAAGATGACGGTGTCCATGGGAAATTTCTCGATCCGGAAATGGGTGTTGAAAAAGTGGATGGAGAAGATGAAGCCGGCAGCCAGCAACGCCTCGTCCGAATGAATGATGAGCGCGATGTTGAGGATCCAGCCCGGCATAAACCTGGTGAAAAAGGTCGGGAACCACATCAGCAGGCCCGAGGTGCCGATGATGGCCACACCCCAGAACACAGCGAAGTAATCGAACTTCTCCCAGTATGTCCAGCGATCGAATTGCGGCTTCGGCCCCTTGCCGAAAAACCACTTGTTGTGTGCGGTGAAATCCCGCCAGTCCTGGACGGTCGGCATCATCGAGTCCGGCCCGAACCACACGTTCCACAGCCGTTTGAAATGAAGTTTGCCGTCGGCCGGATCGCGCACGGTTCCCCTGCCCTTCCACGCCTTGCCGATGAGCGAGGCCACATGCAGGCCGAAATACATGAACGTCACCACCGCGCCGAACCGATGCAGCGTGCGCGCGGTTTCCGGTCCGCCGATGATGGTAAAAATCGCCTTGGCCCAGTCCGTGTAATAGAACTTCAACGGCATGCCGGTGACGACCAGGAGCAGGAAGCTGCTCACCATCATGAAATGCAGGAGCCGCTCGAATGGCACAAACCGCGTGAACCATTCGCCGTCCGTCTGGGTCGCGATTTTCGCTTCCCGGAATTTCTTGGAATCGTGCAGGTAAAGATAGACGGCGCGGACGAGCCACATGAGGGTGTGCAATCCGAAGAAGGCGAACGTGCCGATCAGCAGGCCGGTCATGCCGAGGAAAACCATGTGCAACAGCGGATAATTCTTTTTATCCATCGGGTTGGCGTGCGGCCGGTATTCGGTAAAACCGATGGTGGCGCCGGGATGACATTGCTGGCAGGTGGCGAGGATGTTGGTTTTCGAAAGGTGCGACGCCGGATTGGAGGGCGGCAGGATGTCATGCTGGCCGTGGCAGTCGTAGCAGGCGGCAACGCTGGGCGCGGAGTTGGGTTTGCCCAAAGCCATGGCCTTGCCGTGATAGGTTTCGCGATAATGCTCCAGCCGGTCGGCGTGGCATTTGCCGCAACGGGCGTCGCTGAGGGCTTTGAAATTGCTGTCCGCGGGATTCTCAATGTCATGCGCCGTGTGGCAATCTGTGCAGACCGGTCCGCGCGAATCGCCTTTGGCCAGCAACTGCCCGTGAACGCTCTGGTTGTAGGTTTCCTCGATGCCGACGTGACATTTGCCGCAGGTTTTGGCGACATTGGCGTGATTGATGGGTGAGTCGCGGTCCACGGCGCGTTTGATGCCATGCGTACCGTGGCAATCGTTGCAGGACGGCGCGACGATGAGTCCCATCTTCATCAGCGCCCGGCCATGGATGCTGTCGATGTAGAGCGCTGCCGCCTCCGGATGTTTCATCTGGTATTCCTGCGTCAGCTTGGCGTTGTTGTGACATCTGGCGCAGGTCTGCGGCAGATTGAGTTTGAAAACCGGAGAGGAAGGATCCTTGACGGGCAGAATATCGTGCGAACCGTGGCAGTCCCAGCAATTGGCCGCGCCGGAAGCGCCGAGCGCATGACTCACGCCGTGGATGCTGGCGGCGTAATCTTTTCCTTCCTTCTCATGGCAACCGGTGCAGTCCGGCGCCGGCAACCCGGGGCTGTGCACGAGCTCCTTGACGCCGGTGTGACAGTCCGTGCAATCGAGCATGGAGTGGACGGACCGGGCAAAACTGTTGGTGGAAAAGACGGCGAGTGGAACCGTTTTGCCATCCACCGTCCGGTGGTTGGACGGGTCGGTGTGACAATCCAGGCAATCCGAGTTGGCCAGCTTCTCGACGGCGTTGGTGTTGGCCGCCGAAGCCGACAATGCGGCTGGCAGGCAAAGCAGGACGCAGGCGATGAGCGCCGACAGCCTACGGACCGCCTGTATGGCAATCTGAGCAGGAAAGGTCATAGTCTCCACCCGTGTGTTTGAAGGGCTGGCCTCCCGGGGTCATTTGCTGCAGTTCCGCGCCGCTGCCCTGGGCCAGGATGGTATGGCAGGCGTTGCAGTCGTTGGCTTTGATGGTTTGCCTGCCATCGTCGGCTTTGTGCGTGCCGTCATGGCAACGGAAACAGCCGGGCCAGAGCATGTGGCCCAGGTTGTCGGGATACACACTCCAGTTCGCCTTCATTTCCGGGAAGAAATTGTCCGAGTAAATCCGTTGCAAGGTCGCGATGGCCGGTTCGAGCCGCGGATCATTGGGATAACGCTCCGCCAAGGCAGTAGCGATGCCGGTCTTCGCCTCGGCATCCGTGCTGTATTTGCGGGTCAGGACATAAACCGCGTTGGTCTTGATCCAGGGCATCGTGGGATCGATCTGGCCGAGTTCCATCGCCAGGTTGACGGCCTGGTCGGGCGGCACATAGCGGTGTGAAGGACGGTTGTGACAATCCATGCAATCCATGGTGCGGATTTCGTACTGGCTGATGTCGTTGGTGAATCGGGGCTGGCGGAAAACCGTGACGACGCCCTTGGCGTCCGTGAGGCGGACCCAGGGAATTTTCTGGCGCGCCGCATCCGTGGCGATGTACTCAACGCGGGTGTCCGCCATCGTGTGCCAGTGAACGCCGCCGATCGGGCCACGATTCGGATTGGCGCCGCCGATCTTGATGGAAAGCCGGATGGCATAGGGCGAATTGGAGGCGTCGCCCTGGAAATAGGTGAACGTGCGGTCAAGGTTGCCGGAGAATTTCTGGGGCCAGTGACATTGCTCGCAGGTCTCGCGGGCCGGCCGCAAATTCTTGATGGGCGTGGTGATGGGCCGGGGATACTTGTTGAACGCGACGGAGTAAAGCTGGTAGGATCCGGAAAGTTTTGACCGGACGAACCAACCCACCCCCGGGCCGACATGACAGGCCACGCAGGCCACCCGCGCATGTGGTCCGTGGTCGTGGGTCGTCAGCTCGGGTTTCATGACCTTGTGGCAGGTCTCGCCGCAAAATTCCACCGACTCCGTAAAATTGAAGGCGTTATAGCTGCCGATGGCCGAGAGCATGATGAACAGCAGACTGCCGGTGACGAACCCCACCAGGATGCGCCGGTCTTTGGGCCGCGATAAATCGATCTGCAGGTTTGTAATCAGGGCGTCGCCGCCTTTGTACCGGCGCCGGGCCAGCAGCGCGCCAAGCAAGGTCAGCAACAACCCGAAAATCAAAAACCCGGGGGTGATCATCCAGGTGAGGATGCTGATGTAGGGATTGGAAAAGTGCGCGACCGCATCCAACATGACCAACATGAAAAATGAGAACAGGCTGCCGATGACAACGACCAGCCCGGTCAGGCTCATCCAGTTGCGGAGCAGCGATGGCCGGCGAGGCGCGTTGTCATTATTTTCGGTGTTCATATCGGACAATTCTGCCGCAGACAAAAATTCCCTCTCCCGGCTGTGCGGGCAATCTCACCCGTCGCCGTCGAACGGTTTCGGCTTTACCGGAGGAACCAATCCTGAAGCCGTTTTTTACGGTCAGGGGCTTACTTCTTGAACGTTCGCATGTACGCGACCAGACCTTTGACGTCGCCATCCGAAACGCCCTCGGTCGGCTTCATCAGGCTCTTGCCATCGGAGTCTTTCAGACCTTCCTTGATGGCTTTGGCGGCGGCGTCATCGGTCAGGGCCGCCTGCACCTTGGAATCGGTATAATCCTTGGCGCCGAGTTTCTTGCCCATCTTGGTGTCGCCTTTGCCATCGGAACCGTGACATTTGGCGCAACTGTTTTCGTAGAGGGCCTTGGCGTCGTCGGCGCGGGCGGTCAATGCCGCCAGGGTGATGACCGCGAGGCTAAGAGCGAATGTTTTTTTCATAGATTTTTATTCAATTCGGTGTGGCCGTCGGCTGGATGCTATTTCTTGAGACTGCGGACGTATTGAACCAACGCCTTGACTTCGTCATCCGAAAGCGTGTCAAACGGTTTCATCAAGGTCTTGCCATCCGCGTCCTTGACGCCTTCCTTGATACCCTTGGTGGCGGCATCGTCCTTCAGGTCCGCCTGTACCTTGGCGTCGGTAAAGTCTTTGGCGCCAAGTTTCTGGCCGATTTTGGTGTCCCCCTTGCCTTCGGCCCCGTGGCACTTGGCGCAGAGTGAATCCCAGTTCGCTTTGGCATCCGCGGCCGAGACATTGAGCACGGCGGCGAAACCAAAGATCGTTGCGAGTACGAGTATTTTTTTCATCGTTCTATTTATTGGTTGTTGCTGCGTTGTGACGCCCATGGGCGCCGTTCCACCATCAAGATTGTCGAACGTCACCAAATAGACCAACCATGTATTGGTGAAACCTTGCCAATTATTGAATTATATAAACGTATAATGATACACTTATTCATTAGTAAAACACATTCAAAGATGGTGCGGCAGGGTTCTGGCAAGCCACCCGTTCCGGATTATTGCCCCGTCAGGCGGAAGAATTGCCTGGGCAATCCACCGACCGGCACCAGGAGGTTGACGGCCAGATTGGTTCCCTGCGCGATGGCGGTCCACGTTCTCAAATCCGGAGAGGATTGCAGTGTCCATTGGTTGGGAACCGACCCGCCGGCGACAATCGACAGTGAGGCGGGGATGCCATTGGACATGATGACGTGGATGGCAAGAACGGCCGCGTTGGGAACGAGATAGGGCACTTCATCCGAGAAGGCGCTTTCCAGCCCCTCGGCGGTGTAGGTGGTTGCGGCAAAATAATAGGTCGCGCCTCCAACCAGGCCGGCAACGCTTGCATTCGTTATGTCGCCAACGTCAATTTCATTGGTGTAATACTGACTCACCCCGCCGTAATAAACTTTGTAACCTGCCACTGTGGGATCCTGACTGGGGTTCCATGCCAGCGTGACGCTTCCGGTCGCAAAGGCTGGATATTGCATGAACATGGCGGTGATGAGGACGGAACGCGCCAATGCTTGCGCCGTCGCCCTGCCGACCAGGCAGGTTCTTCGCACAACCAGGGCGCACCATCCGTCCCAACTGTTCCGGTGGGAGGCACACAACTTTTCCATGGCCTGCCACATGCGCACCCACTCTCTGTGATCCGATCCTGTTTTTTTATTCTTCATGCCTCCTTCAATGCTGGAATTGCGCCACGGGACCACGACCAGGTGCCGATGTGCGCGTTACGACAGGTCTCTTAACAAAAAACTCACCTGCCAAGCTCGCTGCAACGGCCACAACCTGTCGCGTGATATTCCTACAAAATCACGGTTTCAGATTGCAGATTGCACGGCAGCGGCTGATCGGCGCGGAGCTCGTGGCAGGCAGGTCTGGATGCAATGGGAGTGAAAGGCCGATAAATGCCCATGATTCATTCCACCGCCAATTGCAAACCCCTTGCTCTGCTGCTGGCACAGCAAAAGCTAAATTGAACGGCAACTGAAGAAGCAACCATCAGCCATGAAGAAACCCGCAGGGTCGGATTTGACGCTGCAACCGGGAGGGGTTTTGACGCGTCACCAACGCGTTCGGATCATGGCTTCAACCAAAAAGGCAGGACCATGGATAACATGAGCACAAACAACACGTCAAACACGTCAAAAAACATTCTCAATTCCGATGTTGAGATCAAAGGGAACGTCAAATTTTCCGGCGAATTGATCTTCGACGGCAAGTTGGATGGAGAAATCCACACGGACGGGGTTCTGAACCTGGGCGATGGCGCCGTCATCAACGGCAACATCAGCGCCCAGTCAGTCGTGGTGCGCGGCAAGGTCAACGGGAACATCAACGCCAAGGAAAAAATTGACATCAAGTCCCGGGCCGAATTATTCGGCGACCTTCGCGCCACCAAGCTGGTGATTGAGGAAGGCGTGACTTATGTCGGGAAGACGGAGGTGAATCCGAACAAGGTTTCCCCCACGACGCCCCCGGTGCGACCGGCCGATGCCCCGAAAATCCCCGAACCCGCGAAGGTCGGGGGCCGCTAAGCCGTGCCGCGTTTGCGGTGCGGACAAATATTGAATGCCGGCCAAGAAACAGGACCAGGTCCTGGTGGCCTGTCCGCATTGCGGCCACCAGCAGGCGGAGCCGCGCACGGCCTTCTCCACCCTCTGCAAAAAATGCGGAGAACACCTCCGCCTCCAGGAAATCTTCAATCCGGCCCCCCGGACACCCCAGCGCGCGCCGAAACAAAAGCACATCACCTGTTTCGAATGCGGTGCGGAGCTCGAGGTGCCCGCCAGCGCCGAATCCACCATGTGCAAATGGTGCAGCGCTTACGTCGACCTGCACGATTATCGCATCGCCAGCCCCATGGCCAAAAATTTTAAGACCAAGGGCATGCTGCTAGTGGACCCCCAAGGCTGCATCTTCAACACCGAATCGATTGCCGGCGATGCTGTCATCAAGGGAAAATATCATGGCAAACTGACCGTTGAACGGTCCCTCACGATTCACTCGACGGCTGACATCAAAGGCAGCCTGACCGTGGCGCACCTGGTCATTCCGGCGGGAAATCATTTTCGCTGGCCGGGCTCGCTCGATGTCGGGTCCGCGGAAATTGGCGGCGAACTGGCGGGCAATCTGCGCGCCCGGGGCGCAGTCGTCCTGAAATCCAGCGCGCGATTGTTCGGCAACGTGGAGGCCGAGAACCTGGTGGTGACCGAGGGCGCGGTCCTGGTCGGGAAATTGCGGATCGGGTTGAAGCCCGACGGCAGACAGGTTTTGTTTTTTTGATCCCTGCCGGCCGCTTTAACCCGCACCGCCTCCCAAAAGGTGGTTGCAGTTTGCACACAATGAGAGACGCCGTTTTGCAATTTGCATTCAGCAGCATGATCATCCTGATCGCCTGTCTCCTGAAACCGGGGGTTCAATCCGGAAGTTCGTGGTACAGGCCTTGCAAGGATGATTTTACTGATAAACCGCAACCAAATGAAATCTTATGAAAATCCAAGCAAACAGTTTGCCCCGCACGTTGACTTTGAGTTTCCTCCTGGCCGCAGCCCAGATCATGTTGACCAGTTGCGCCGCCGACCGCTACAACCTCGGTCCCCGCGATCCAATGGATGACCAATCCCTGCAATTGCGGGTTGCCACGGCGTTGAGCGACAATCCGGATTACAAGTTCGAGGGCGTGAGCGTCAACGTATCCAATGGCGTGGTCCGCCTCGGAGGTTTTGTGGACCTTTTCGCCCAAAAAGTGAAGGCGGGAAACATCGTCATGCAGGTTTCCGGCGGAAAACACGTCGAGGACAACATTGCCGTAAAGGAGCAAGGTGCGAAGAGCATTGGGGCGTCCGACAACGACAAATCCTTGACGGCCATTGTTAAAAACGCCCTGGACAACAATCCGGACTACCGGTACGAGGAGGTGAACGTTGCCGTGCTCCAAGGCACGGTGCAACTGAGTGGTTTCGTGAACACAGCGGATCAAAAAAGCCGGGCGGGCGGCCTGGCCCGGACGGTGCCCGGCGTCAGAGACGTGCTAAACAACATCACCGTCAAAGCCGTACTGTAAAACCGTCGCTGGCGGCCAGAGGCCGGATCGGCACTGCACGTCAGCACCTACTCCAGGCCGATTTTTTTACGCTTGCGGTAAAGGGTGGCCTGGTCAATGCCCAGGATTCCAGCGGCTTCGGCCAGGCTCGAGGTCCGTTCAAGGATTTTTCGCAGGTGAAATTCCTCCAGTTTTTCCAGCGAGACAAACGCGCCGACTTGCGGCAGTTGGTCGCCATTGGCCGCGGAACTTTGGCCGCGTAATTCGGAGGGAAAATCCTCGGGAAACAGTTTGCCGCCCCGGGCCATGATGACGGCGCGTTCGATGGCGTTCCGCAATTCGCGAAGGTTGCCCGGCCAGGAATGGGCGCGGATGCAGGCGGCGGCCTCGGGAGAAAGCCCGTCAAAGCGGCGTCCACACTGCGCGGCAAAATGGGAGCTGTACAGTTCGGCGAACCGGAGCAGGTCCGCGTCGCACGCGCGCAGCGGCGGCATTTCCACCGTGATGACATTGAGCCGGAAGTACAGGTCCTCGCGAAAGGCGCCCTCGGCGACGCGTTTTTTCAGGTCGCGATTGGTGGCGGCAATGACGCGGACACTGGCCTGGCGGGTGACGTTTTCGCCGAGCCGTTCATATTCACGCTCCTGCAGGAGGCGCAGCAATTTGGGTTGGATTTCCAGTGGTAACTCACCGATTTCATCCAAGAAAAGCGTGCCGCCGTCGGCGGCCTTCACCTTGCCCCAATGGTCCTTGATGGCTCCGGTAAACGAGCCCCGGACATGGCCGAAAAGGTCGCTTTCCAAAAGCTCCCGCGAAAGGCTCGGACAGCTGACGGTCACAAACGGCTTTTCCGCCAGATGACTTTGGCGGTGGACGGCGCGGGCCGCGACGCTTTTGCCGGTGCCGCTTTCGCCGGAGATGAGAATCGTGGCGGGCGTCTGGGCGGCGCGGAGCAGCACTTCCATCACCTCGCGCATGGCCGGGGTGGTGAAATCGAAAATGGGCTCGGGGTTTTGCGACTTGGTTTCGCTCACCTCCTGCTTCAGTTGCTCGATTTGCCGGCTCATCTGGCGCAGCCGCTGCAGCCGCGCCAGCACGGTGAGGAACTGCTCACGCTGGAACGGCTTTTCAAGGAAATCCACCGCCCCGCGCCGCATGGCTTCAACGGCGGTTTTCACGCTGCCCTGGGCGGTGAACATGACCACGGGGATTTGCGGGAATTGTTTCTGTATCTCCATCAGCACGTCGAGGCCGTTCTCACGGCCGAGATTCACATCCAGCAGGATGGCGTCAAACTTGTCCTCCTTGAGCGTGGCAAGGCCGAGCTCGCCGGATTCGGCGCCTTCCGCGTAATGTCCGGCATCCTCGATCAGAAAACAGGTTGCATCGCGGAACGTCTTGTCGTCGTCGATGATTAAAAAGTCCATCGTGTTCCTTTCAGGTTGAAGTTGGACGCCCGAGGCGGATGGCGAAGGTCGTCCCCTGCCCCGGACCGCTTTCGCAGGCCAAATCGCCGTTCATCGCCTGCATCAGTTTGCGGACGATGCTCAGGCCCAGGCCGGTGGAGGGTTCGCCGCCGGTCGGACGCGCCGAAAGCCGGCCGTAACGGCGGAACATGCGCGCCTTGTCCTCGGCGGTGAAGCCCGGTCCTTCATCCCGAATCACGCATTCAACCTGATGTTCCAGGGGCCGGATGGAGACGAAGACCCGTTTGCCGGCGGGCGAGAATTTGAGGGCATTCGAGAGCAGATTATCCAGCACCTGGTCCAGCGCGGAGGCGTCCGCGAGCACGGTGGTTTCACCGGCGGAAAAATCCGTCTGGATTTCAATCTTCTTCCGCCGGGCCGCCTCCTGGTACTGCTGAACCGCAGCCGCGGCAACATCCGCAAGATTAAGGGCCACCGGTTTGGGCGTGAATCCGTAGTCCGTGGCGGCATTGGCCAGAAATTCCTTCATGAAGGCCAGCAATTGGGCGGTGGAACGAAGAATATTGCCGGACAATCTTGACAGCCGCTCGTCCTTGAAGCGGCCGATTCCCTCGTGCAGCAGTTCGGCGCTCATGTTCATGCCGCCGAGATAATTGTTCATGTCGTGGGCGAGCATGCCGAGCAATTCGTCCTTGTCCTCGGCGAGCTGGCGGAGCCGGTCCCGCGCCGTCTTCAGCACCAGCTGCGTGCGCACCCGGGAAATGAGTTCGGCCTGGTTGAAGGGCTTGGTGATGTAATCCACGCCGCCCGCCTCCAGCGCCCGGACGATAAAGTCCTTGTTGTCCGCCGCGGACAGAAAAATGACAGGAATGTCCTTCCAATCCGGGTTGGCCTTCAATTGCCGGCAGACTTCGCAGCCGTCCATGCCCGGCATCAGGAGGTCGAGCAATATCAAATCCGGTGGACGCAACGCCAGCCGTTTCAAGGCCGTCGCACCATCGCAGGCCGGAATGATTTCATGGCCCAAACCGCCCAGCGCCGAACCGACAACCTGGATGTTGGTGGGCTGGTCGTCCACCACGAGGATCCGGGCCGGATCCGCATCATTGAGCGAATGGCGGGACGACAAGGCGGTTGGTGCGGAGACCAGCCGGGTGGCGTCGGATTCCGCGGCGGCGACTGTGTGGGTATCAGGAGTCATGCAGCGGCCTTTTTCTGATCGAGCTGTTCGACCAGTGCGGCAAATTCGCCCAGGTGTTTTTCCAAATCGGTGACCGCGTAATTGTCCGCGTCACGCAGCAGTGTTTGCGCGTATTGAATCAGGGGCGCGCATTGCCAGCGCTGGCCCAGTCCCTCCAAACCCCGGGCAAAAGTTTTGCTTTCGTTGACCGCCACGCTGTCGCGGATGGACGGCCAGGGATCGATCAGCAATTGGCGCAAGTGATCGACCAATTCCTTTGCGGCCGGGACGCCGGCTCCCGGCAACATCTCCGTGTCTGATTTTGCCGAATCGCCCGGCGCGGCTGCGACATCAGCACGCCGCGGCAGGAATTCCGCCAGCTCATCAAACAGTTCGCGCTTGGAGAAGGGTTTGCGCACATAGCCGCTGAACCGTTCCTTCAATAAATTCTCCTCGGCCGTCAAACTGGAGGCGGTGACGGCGATGACGGGCAACAACTCCAATCCGGCGGTCCGCCGGATTTCCGTCAAGGCTTCGCGCCCGCTCATGCCGGGCATGCGAACATCGAGCAAAACGACATCGGGCCTGATTTCCCGGGCCCGGGCCACCGCCTCCTGACCGGTCGAACCGAAAACCAGGCGATGATGGGTGCCGGCAAACATTCCCGCCAGCAACTGGCAGTTGGTGTCGTTGTCGTCCACCACGAGAAACGTGGCGGGGCGAAGTTCGTTGAAATCCACCTCGCCGTTGAGCTGGGTTTTTCCGGAGGTCGGCAGCCGCAGGGAGATGGGCACGTTGGCAAATCGCAGATGGAAGGCCGAGCCCTGTTCCATCACACTGGCGACGGTCACCGTGCCTCCCATTGTTTCCGTGAGGCGTTTGACAATCGAAAGCCCCAGGCCCGTCCCCTGTTTTTCCTTGTCGCGGTGGGCGCCGGCCTGGACGAACGGCTTGAAGATGGCGTCCAGTTTGTCACGGGGTATGCCCACCCCGGTGTCCTGGATTTCGATGACGAGGGTGACATGACTGCCGGTCTCCTCCTTTTCCCACAGGACGCGGACGTCAATGCCGCCGTGGTCGGTGAATTTGACCGCGTTGCCGACCAGGTTCACCAGGATCTGCCGGAGCCGGACGCGGTCAATCAGCAGCGCCCGCGGCAAATCCTCGGTGACATGGCAATCCAGTTTCAGGGATTTTTTGGCGGCCGGTTCGGAAAACAGCGTCCGGATGAAATCACAAATTTCGCGCGGATCGGTCGGTTCCGGATGCAGTTCCATCACCCCGGCCTCGATTTTCGACATGTCGAGAATGTCATTGATGAGCAGGAGCAGCGAGTTGGCGCTCGTGCGGATGAACTGCAGATACTGGCGGTGCCGGGGTTCCCGCAGCTCGCCCTGCAACACTTCGCTGAAACCCAGGATGGCATTCATGGGCGTGCGGATTTCGTGGCTCATGTTGGCCAGGAAAACGGTTTTCTCCTGGTTGCTGTGCTCGGCCTGGAGTTTGGCTTCGATCAATTCCCGTTCGCGCTGCTGGTGGATGATGGTCAGGCGCGACAGCCAGAAGGCCAGCAAACCTGCGCCCACGCCTAGGACGCCGGCCACCAGGCTGGTCATGCTGGCCCGCAACAACTGGCTCCGGGCCGTGGCCCCGTCATCCGAAACCAGATCCGAACGCATCCGGCCCAGTTCGGCCACCTGTTGGCGGATCTGGTCCATCAGCTTCCGGCTGTCGCCCGTGGCGATCATCTGCGCGGCCTTGTCAAAACCGCGGTCGCGGGTCTTGGTAACCTCATTCAGGGAATTCACAAAGACCCCGGCCTGGACGCGCAAATCGGTGACTCCCTTCAGCAAGGAGGGATTGTCATGGGTGAGTTCCATCAAATGGTCGAAGCGCGCCGGGAGGTTGGTCTCGCCCTCAGTCAGCAGATCCAGGAATTTTTTGTCCCCGGTGATGACGTAGCCGCGCTCGCTGGTCTCGGTGTCGAGCAGCAGCTTAAAGACTTCATCCAATTCCTGGCGGATGGCCACGCCTTGTCTGGCGGTGGCGAGCCGCGAGGCCAGTTGCCACCAGGTGATGGCGGCCAGCACCACGCTCGCCACGGAGAGCGTGATCCACACGACCACAACGGTTTTGTAGAATTGGTTGCCGGGTTGCCGCCTCATGCCTCACCCCTTGTCATGTCGTAAACTATTAATCAACAGCTTAAAACCTAATATAAACTAGCGGCTGGAGGAACGGGTGTCCAGCGCTAGATTTTGTCCCCCCAGGCATCCTGCCAAAGCGGGACTGGATCGCAGCACCGGTTGATTTTACGCGTGGCTAGAGTTTTTGACCCTGTATGATCCGCACCAGGATCATAATGATGGCCACGACCAGGAGAATGTGAATGAACCCGCCCATGGTGTAGGACGAAATCAACCCCAGCAGCCAGGCAATGATCAAGATCAGGGCCAGAGTGTAGAGCATGGTTTCAAATCCGGTTGTGACAGGCTGACGGCGCCGCCCGGGGATGGGTGCGGGCGGGAAACCGCACCCTGGCTCAACATCCGGGCGTTCTTTTCGCAAATGGCCGGCGAAAAAGCGTGAAGGGCGCCGTTCATGAACTGCAATTTGAGTCGGTCATAACTTCAATGTCGGAATGAAAGGCCTGGCTGGTGCGATAGACAGTTTCCTGTGGGCCGAAGGCCTTTCACCCGACATCCAACCCTAAGCTGGCTTCGTGCCGCCGCACCATCCGGTGGGTTTTATCCCGCTCTTCCGTGGCAAAACCCGCGGAACAGCAACTTCACCGGGCCGGAAAAGAATGCAACTTGCACTTTACGGGCGGGCCGAAAATTGCAGTTTGCATCACGGGCTTGCGTCCGGCGCGCGGGTTGCCGGCGCATTTTTCAACGGCCGGGCATTGAAAAGGGTCAAAGCCGGCGACGGAGCGTAAAAATCTGCCGTCAACCTCCGTCGGCACGCCACTTGCAGAAGGGATTTCGTGCATCGGGCGCGCGACCACGCCGGAAGCCCGGGCGCGAAACGAAAACAACCATGAACATTTTTGAAGTCCAGGGAAACTGGAACATTGCCAAGGGCAAGTTGAAGCAAAAATTTGCCCAATTGACCGATGACGACCTGCGATTCATGCAAGGCAAGGAGGATGAGCTCGTCGGCCTCATCCAAAAACGCACCGGGCAGACCCGGGAACAAGTGGAGCGCGTCATTGGCGAATGCTGCGCACCCAAACCATTAAATGAATGCGGCGATGGAGAGCAAACATGAACCTCGCGCATTCAAACGGCAAACCGGGCGCTCTCGCCTCAACCATCAAACTAGACGTCCGGTTTGCCCCCTTTTCAATGCTCAAATTCGAGATCAAGGAGTCCCATGAAAACATCATTTCGAGACCCGTCGACCTGGACGGCGCTGGTGCAAATTGCGGCGCGAAGGGGAAATTTAGCCGTCATCCGGGCCCTGACTTCAAGTCCCACGCCGTTTGCTGATCTGATGTTGTATCCGGAAAGACTGGATGCAGTGTTGAAAACGCTGGCTGGCTGGAAGCAACGGGTCGTTCTCGCGCCGGAGAGAGTCACCCGGCTGGTGCGCTCAGGAATGCCACCCACCAAACGTGGGCGAGCCTGCCGGCAGGCCGATAGCCCATTGAAAGGGTTGAAAAACACGGAATTTCACCTGGAGGCGCCGGCCGCCGGGTCGGTCAAATTGGCCGCCGACTTCACGGATTGGGAAAAATCCCCGCTGGACCTGATCCAGTCTGAAGATGGAGTCTGGTTTGCCATCGTTCCGCTGTTACCGGGTCGTTACGCCTATCGCTTCATTGTGGACGGACAATGGTGTGACGATCCGCACCCGGCGCAACACAGGGCCAACCCGTTTGGCACGACGGACGGGATCGTCAACGTCACTTGAATATTTCGCAACGGATGTTCATGAACCAAACGCTGTCGCTCATATTGTAGTGCGGTCGGGGCATCCGTTGTGGCCGACGTAAAAAAAGGAAATGCAAGCTGCTGCACTGGATTCCGCTAAAAAGGAAAGGATGTATATGAAAGGAATTGGATTGATACTGCTGATTTTTGGCGTGGGACTCATTGTCTATGCGTTTAATGCATCGGATTCAATAAATTCGGCGGTAAATTCGTTTCTGGCCCAAGTCGTGGCCAGCCTGCCGGCCAATCGGACGGTCTGGATGTTGATCGGCGGCAGCGGGGCGGTGGTCGTTGGAATGGCGATGATTTTCAGCCGTCCGTCCCGGACCAAAGGCAACAGCAGCAATTGAAAAAACAACCAAAAAGGAAACTAAAAATGAAACCCATCACTCCCACCATCATTCCGCTGCTCGCCTTGCTGGCCGTGACCGGATGCGGAAATCACGGCACGGACAACCAGTCGGGTTCCAACGACAGTCCGCCCGCCGCTCCCGCTCCGCCCAGTGTGGCCAGTAACAGTGCTCCGTCGACGTCGACGCTACCGGAAATACCGCCCCCGGCCACAGCTCCACCTGCTCCGTCCACGCCGCCTTCACCTCCACCCGCAACTCCGGAAACACCTAACCCGGGAAATGGACCCGACACCAATGCGCCGGCAGCCACCAACAGTCCCAGCGCCACCAACCAGTCGACAGGCAGTTGAACGGGCATTATCCGGGGAAGAATTTACTGCCGGCTGGTAACTGAAATCAGCCGGCTCCGTTTGGCCCGGGCTGGCGGAACCAGTTGCACGGAGGGTTCCGTGCTTCATGGCGGCAGGCACTTGGACGCATCGCTGCTTGCGTCAAGCCCTGGCAGTTGGCGCCTGGCGGTGATACTAGCTTCTTTGGGTTGTGTTATGCGGTGGGAAGCGCACACTAAAGGAAGCCATTCATGGAGACAGTGTCTGAAATCCAAAAAATCGCCTTTATCGGCGATTATCTGCCGCGCAAGTGTGGCATTGCCACGTTCACCTCCGACGTGCTCAAGGCCGTGGCGGCGGAATATCCCAAAAGCCAGTGCTTCGCCGTGCCGGTCAATGATATCGAAGGGGGCTATGAATATCCCCGGGAAGTCCGTTTTGAGATTGAGGAGCAGGACCTGCCTTCGTATCACCGCGCGGCGGATTTCCTGAACATCAGCAACGTGGACGCGGTGTGTCTGCAGCACGAGTTTGGAATTTACGGCGGTCTGGCGGGCAGTCATGTGCTCGCGTTGCTGCGGGAGTTGCGCATGCCGGTGGTCACCACCTTCCACACGCTTTTGAGCAAACCCACGGCCGACCAACTGCGGGTGATGCAGGAATTGACCGCGCGTTCGACCCGGCTGGTGGTGATGACCGAGCGCGGGCGGCAGATGTTGCAGCAGGTTTACCAGACATCCGCTGCCAAGATTGACCTTATTCCGCATGGCATCCCGGACGTTCCGTTCACGGACCCGAATTTTTTCAAGGACCAGTTCCACGTGGAAGGCAAGCTGGTGCTGCTCACCTTCGGACTGCTGTCACCGAACAAGGGCATCGAGAACGCCTTGAACGCACTGCCGGAGATCCTGGCGGAGTTTCCCAACGTGGTTTACATGGTCCTGGGCGCGACCCATCCCAACCTGCTGCGCGATCAGGGCGAAACCTACCGGTTAAGCCTCGAACGGCTGGCGAAGAAGAACAAGATTCAAAAGAGCGTCATTTTTTACAACCGCTTCGTCGAACTGGATGAGTTGATGGAGTTCATCGGCGCGGCGGACCTGTACCTGACGCCGTATTTGAACGAGGCGCAAATCACCTCCGGCACGCTGGCTTACTCGTTTGGCGCGGGCAAGGCGGTGATTTCCACGCCCTACTGGCACGCGGCGGAATTGCTCGCGGACGGCCGTGGGGTGCTGGTGCCGTTCGGCGATTCCAAGGCCATCGCCCGCGAAGTCATCGGCCTGTTGCGCGACGAAACCCGCCGGCACACCATCCGCAAGAACGCCTACAAAATGGGACGGGAGATGATCTGGAGCAACGTGGCCCGATTGTACATGAAATCATTCGAGGCGGGCCGGCTCGAACGTTCCGTCCAGTCGCGAAAATCCTTCGCCACCAAAACGCTGGACCAGCAGCCGCGCGAACTGCCGGAGTTGAGGCTCACCCATCTTTCGCGCCTGACGGATTCAACCGGCATTTTCCAGCATGCCATCTTCACCGTGCCGAATTTTTCCGAGGGGTATTGCACGGACGACAACGCGCGCGCCTTCATTCTGTCGGTGTTGCTGGATGAAATGGAGGAGGAACCCGAGCGGGTGCGGACGCTGGCCACGACTTATGCGGCGTTTTTGCATCACGCGTTCGATGCAAAGACGAAAAGGTTTCACAATCATCTGAGTTTTGACCGGCACTGGCTTGACGAGCAGGGGTCGGAGGACTGCCACGGTCGGGCGCTCTGGGCGCTGGGCCTGGGTGTGGGCCGTTCACCCTATCGGAGTTTTCAAATCCTGGCCGGCCAAATCTTCGAACAGGCGCTGCCGATCGTGTCGGAATTCACCTCGCCGCGCGCCTGGGCGTTCAGCCTGCTCGGCATTCACGAGTATTTGCAGCGGTTGAGCGGGGACCGCCTGGCGACTCAAATCCGCGATGCGCTGACGACGAGGTTGATGGAATTGTTCGACCGGGTCGCGCAAAAGGACTGGCCGTGGTTTGAGGAGGTGCTGGCCTACGACAACGCCAAGCTCACGCACGCATTGATTTTGAGCGGAAGGATGACCGGTCAGAAGCCGGTGCTGGAGCGCGGGCTTCAGGCGCTGCGCTGGCTGGTGGAGGTGCAAACCTCGGAGACTGGAGATTTCCGGCCCATCGGCAGCAACGGATTTTATCCCCGCGGCGGCCCGCGCGCGAGTTTTGACCAGCAACCCGTGGAAGCACACGCCATGGTGTCGGCCTGTCTTGAAGCCCATCGCGCCACCGGGGATGGCTGGTGGTTTGAGCAGGCGCAGCGTGCGTTCGACTGGTTTCTCGGCTGGAACGACCTGGGTTTTGAACTGTATTCATCCAATACCGGCGGCTGCCGCGATGCGCTGCACGTGGACCGTGTGAATCAAAACCAGGGTGCGGAATCCACGCTGGCGTTCCTGCTCTCGCTGGCGGAACTGCGCCTGGCGCAAAATGCCATTCCCCTGCTCAACCTGCCGGTCGCATCCGTGGCAACCAAATAATGAAAGCCTTTGCCATTCAACGCACCAATGTCCTGCTGCGGCCGGACCCGGCGCGCGTTTTGTTGCGGCCTTTTAACCCCACAACGGAGCAGCGCTTCATCAAGATTTGCGCGCGGGTCCTGGCGCTGGCGGAGGGCGAGGTCCACGATCTGCTCCGCGAAGTCATGGCCGAATTCGGCGAGCGCCACATTGAAATCACGCGGATGCTCAAACGCCGGTTTCAACAGGTGCGCCCCTATCTGTTGACGGACACAACCCTTTCGGAACAGCGGGAATTGTTGATCGCCGCCTACTTCACCCACGAATATTCACTCGAAGCGGCGGCCCTGTTCAATCCCTCCATCGTGCCGCATCCGGACCAGTCGGATCTGCCGCCGGGTTCGCTGCGGTTCGTTCTCAGCCTGCGCGCAACCGGCGAGGGCCACATCTCCTCGGTCACCTTTCGCACTGGAACCCTCGACGCTGACGGCACGGTTGTCATCAACACGCCCACCCGTTACTGCGTGGAGGCGGAACAGGTGCCCAATGCCTCCTTCGAGAAAAAATTGTTCGAACGAAAGATGCAGGAGCTGGGGCTGGCCGGCAGTTTCAGCCGGGAATTGCTCGAAAGCCTCGGGGACACCTTCACGCTCAACGAACTTCGTGCCAGCATGAATCAGATTGAGGAGAGGCTAAGGCCGCACGGCCATGACACCGAGGCGGCGGCCAGAAAGACAATGGTGTTCGCGCAATCCAATTACGAAGTGCAATTTGAACCGGGCACGCGGTTGTCCGAACGCGTGCTGTTCCCCGTCACGCCGTCACAGAGCAACGGCATCGAGGACGCCCGCTTCGTCCGGTTCCGGAACGATGATGGCACCATCGTTTATTACGCCACCTACACCGCCTACGACGGACGGCTGATCCTGCCGCAGTTCATCGAGACGCCCGACTTCCTGCATTTCCGATTCTCCACGTTGAACGGTCCCGCCGTGCAGAACAAGGGCATGGCCTTGTTTCCGCGAAAAATCAAAGGCCAGTATGTGATGCTCGGGCGGCAGGATTATGAAAACATTTACGTGATGTTCTCCGACCATCCGCACTTCTGGCACACGGCCCAGCTGGTGGTGAAACCGACATACCCGTGGGAATTCATCCAGATGGGCAACTGCGGCTCACCCATCGAGACCGAGGCCGGCTGGCTGGTGTTCAGCCACGGCGTCGGCGCCATGCGCAAGTATTGCATCGGCGCGTTCCTGCTCGACCGCGAGGATCCGACGAAGGTGCTGGGCCGCACGCGCGAACCGATCATCAAGCCGAACGAAAACGAGCGGGAAGGCTATGTGCCCAACGTGGTTTATTCCTGCGGCAGCCTGTTGCATGACCGGCGGCTCATTGTGCCCTACGCCATGTCCGACTACGCCGCCACCTTTGCCACCCTGTCACTCGATGACGTGCTGGCAGCGATGGAATAGCGCAATCCGGCTGTGCCAGATCAGAACCAGAACCGGATGCCGATGCCGCCGGTAACTTCTCCGCTGACGTCGGGTGTGAGGTCAATGGCCGGGGCAATTTCCACGAAGACATCGATGGGTGCATTGTCAAACATATATGACACTCCCACCGGGATCCGGATCCCGAACTGATTGTCCTCGTTGTCACGGAACCGCAGCAACCCGCCGACCCCGAAGTAAACCGGGAGCCGGCCCTTGGGCACCGGCAACAGGTCGAAATTGTGCCACAAAACATCGCTGTGCACATAGAATTCAGTGTCGTTGTCTTCGTCATCGTTAAACGACGCGCCGATGGCCCCGTCGATGGCCAGCGTATCATTAAGCCAGTATTTCACGGAAGCGCCGGTGGGTTGGCCAAGGATGATGCCGACGCCGAACGGATGTTCAGGTCCGCTCCAGACCGACGAGGTTGCGTTGGTTGTCATCGCCGTTGAATCCGCGGCGCAGGCAACCAATGTGAACAACGTTGCCACTCCGGCTGCAGTCAATGTTATTTTCCTAAGCGCGATTTTCAGCATTTGAAACCTTTTAGCGGCTGCCATGCCAGGGGGAATACGGCGGCTTTTGCGGAGAAACCGGCAGCCTGGGCGAAGTTGGCCGGGCATTTCGCATGGGTACCGGCCCAAATTGCAATACCACATGTGGCGCCAATTATTCCCCGGCAATTTGAATGCAAGCCATAAAATGTAAATTGACATTTCCGGGTTTTCCTGTTCAAAGAAGGCGCCTCGTTCTGAACCGAGGAATCAACTATGATAAAACTTTTGACCCGCATAAACATTAACCACAACGGTCGTTTCACCCGCTGGCTTAAGCCGCTCGTGCCGGGCCTGGTGGTGCTGGTGTTGGCCGCCGGTTGCCAGACAGAACCTCCCCCGCCCCCGCCGGTTTCAACGGCCACCAATGCCACGGAAACCATCACCTTGCGCGAGAGCGACATCCTGAAAATCTCGTTCCCAGCCAACGCGGATCTGGACCGGACGGAGCCGATCCGGCGGGACGGGATGATTTCCATGCCCCTGATCGGCGAGGTGAAGGCGGCGGGCAAGACCCCGAAACAGCTGGAAGCGGACCTGGTGGAGCTTTACTCGACGCAGCTGTTGTCAAAGGAGGTCTCGGTGGAGGTGCAGAGTTCCACCTTCCCGGTTTATGTCACCGGTTCCGTGCTGCGGGCGGGGAGAATTGTCGCAGACCACCCGATGACCGCGTTTGAAGCCATCATGGAAGCGGGAGGATTTGACTACGAAAAGGCCAACCTGAAGGGGGTGGTCGTGATCCGGCAGGAAGGGGACCACGTGCAGAAATTCAAATTGGACCTGAAGAAGGTGATGGACGGGAAGGCGGGCGCTCCGTTTTACCTGAAGCCGGGCGACACGATTTTTGTGCCGGAGAAATTCAACTGGTTCTGAGCGGGGCCCGTCGGGCGCCATCGTCCCCTGCCCTCGCCGGAAAGCGGGTCAGTAGCTGAAGCCGATCCGGAATCCGACCTGATGGCTGGTGAAGCTGTAGCCCGGGGCGGAGGAGTTGTCCTTGCTGAGCTGGTAGAGCACCGCGATGTTGCCGCGCTTCAGGAAGGACCGGCTTAACTGCGCATTAAAGGTGTATAAATCATCCTCGCGGTTGGGGCTGCCGGGGTTGGTGGTGTTCCCCGAGGAAACATATTTCACCAGCTGATAACCGCCGGTCAAATCCAGAAACAGTCTCCCCAACAAACGCTGTTTCAGAGCCGCATTGACCCCGGTGGTTTCCGTGAGCTGATCCTGCAAAAACGAGGACGCCACGATCCGCTGGCCGGTGATGGAAATCCGGGTTTGCTCAAACGGCTTGTATTGGATGGTGCCTTCGAAGATAGGGTTGACGAGCGGGGGGGCGCCGCCGCTCAGGAACTGGCGGACTTCGACGCCGCCGTGAAGTTGGAAGCCGATTTTGTCGGTGGCGCGCCAACTGACCCGTCCCTCGACCTGTTGAAAAGTCATATCCGGGCTGGCGGCCTCATCGTCATAACCGCCCCCCGCGCCCGCGGCGGCGCTCAACCGGGGCCAGAACTGATAGGTCAGCCAATCCATCGTGGACCATTCGGTATAACTGGAGAACTGGTCGGCGGTGACGTAATTTTGGTCCAAAGACAGGTCCAGCGACATCTTGCTGTTCATGGTGTACGAACCATTCAAGGCTGTGCTGAGGGTTTCCATCCGGGTCTGGCCGCCGGTCACCGACGAGGGGCTGGAGCTGTCGGTGTAGCTTTGGACGAGGCCGAGTCTCCAATCGTTATAGGTGGTCCCGCCGACCAGATTGGCCGTTTGCCCGAAATTGTCGGAGAACTGATTGTTGGAGTAGAGCGTCCACAACGGCGAGTAATCGAGTGTCCAATGGCTGCCAATTTCAATGAGCGCTCCCGGCGAGATCATTTGAATGGTGGTGCTGACGGCCTGATTGGTGCTGGACTGGAGACCGTCGGCGGACAGGAACTGATAATAGGGATGCGGCCGCACGGTCACCGGTCCGAGCTTGAACGGCTCCGTCTCATGCTGGGGCGGCGTGGCGAAGACATCCATTTCATTGACTTGTTGCACGGCCGACGGGGTCGTGTCGGGCGGTTGCGGGCCTGGCGCCAGGACGGACTGGGCGCGGGCCTGGCGGTCGAACGCGAAGAATCCCACCAACAGCGCCCGGATCAAAACGCGGGCATTCCTTCCGGTGGCGTGTGAAAACACGGATTTTTTTGATTTCATCATTGAGCGTCAGGCCGGTTTGGTTGCGGGAGGGACACCGGGAAAGAATCATTAATGATGCAGCAATTCGCCCACGGAGATGGTCCAGTGGTGGAGTGAATCCTCCAGGGCTTTTTCCACGGGGCGGATTCTCACGCCGGCGGCCAGCAATTTCGAAACATCGAGGACGCAATCGGAGCGCGGCGCCTTGGCGCCATACTTGTAAAATTCCTCGTCCGTATCCCAATACTCAAAGTGGCGCTCCGGTTTGAGGATCCGCTGGATCATGTCGACGACCTGCCGGGTGGCCACGGCGCCGGGATTGGTGACGTTGTAAATTCCAAACGGCGCCTGTTTTTCCCAGAGATCCAGGCAGGCCCGGACGAAGTCATCGAGGTGTGAAATCGAGTTCACCCCGTCGAAGACGCGGGCATAATGTTGCAGGCGCCAGAGAAAATTTCTTGGCTCGCTGCGTTCGTTGAATGGCATGCCCGGGCGCCAGATATAGGCGTCGCCCAGTCCGCGAATGACCTCTTCGGCGAGGGCTTTCGTGCCGCTGTAGAAGTTGCAGGGGGCATGCCGGAAGGCGAAATTGGGTTCATCCCATTCAGTATAACCGCAGATTTTTTCCGGGCTTTCGGCAAACAACCGCCGCAGTTTCGCTCCTTCCACGCTTTGAGTTTTCCCGCTGAGTATCATTTTTGCCCCGTGGTATATGCATCCGGAGGAAACATGTCCCCAGGGGGTGTTGGTCATGGCGCAGACGCGGGCGATGGTCTGGGGCAGCAGCGTATTGGCAAACAGCGTTTCTTCGCGGGCCGCTTCGCAGGCGTCCACATTCGGCCGGCCCCGGTAGCCGGCCGCATTGATGATGAACTGCGGCTTCACCCTGCGCACATAATCGAACAGGAGGTTGAAGTCCGAGTAATTGATCGCCTTGCGCGTCAGCGGAATGAATCCGTGCCCGCGGCGGCGCAACTCGGTCGCGAAGGCCTGGCCCACGTAACCGCTTGATCCCAGCAACAAGATCATGATGAATCCCGGCTTCTTGTTTTACAACAGTCCAGCCCCAGGTTGAAAAAACTTCTCCTCGCCGCCGGCGACCACCAGTCGACGGCAGCCTTTCAGCCGCAGGCTAGGCTTTCCAGACCTGGCGGGGCTTGGTCTTCACCGCCGCCATCGCATTGCGGGTGTCCACAATGCAGGCCGACCAATCGGAGAGTTCCTGGTAATTGATGACCTCATGGTTGGTGGCGATGATGACCGCATCAAAACTTTGCAATGTTTCACGATTCCAGCTTATGGACCGGGTGCCGGCCCAATGCGGATGCTCGCGGGTGGGGCGGATGACTGGCACGTAAGGATCATAGTAGGCCACATTCGCGCCGCGCGCCTTGAGCAGCTCCAGCAGAACGTAACTCGGCGATTCGCGGTCATCATCCACGTTCGGCTTGTAAGCCAGGCCCAGTACCAGCACGCGGCTGCCCTTCATCGATTTGCTCGATTCATTGAGCGCCTCCGCCGTGCGGTTCACCACATGCATCGGCATGGCGGTGTTGATTTCACCGGCCAGTTCGATGAACCGCGTATGCTGGCCGTATTCGCGGGCCTTCCAGGTAAGGTAGAATGGATCGATCGGAATACAGTGGCCGCCAAGACCGGGCCCGGGGTAAAAGGCCATGAATCCAAAGGGCTTTGTCTTCGCCGCCCGGATCACTTCCCAGACGTCAATATCCATTGCTCCGTAAACCAGCTTCAATTCGTTCACCAGGGCGATGTTCACGCTGCGAAAGATGTTTTCGAGCAGCTTCGTGGCCTCGGCCGCCCGGCAGGAGGAAACCGGCACAATGGTTTTGATGGCGCGGCCATAAAGCGCCTGGGCGCGCTCCAGACAGGCCGGGGTGTAGCCCCCGATCACCTTGGGAATGATTTCCACCTTGCTCTGCGCGTTGCCCGGATCTTCACGCTCCGGTGAAAAAGCCAGATGAAAGTCCGTTCCGGCCTTCAGCTTCGACCCGGCTTCAAGGACTTCACGCAAATCCTCGTCCGTAGTGCCCGGATAGGTCGTGGATTCCAGCACCACCAAAATCCCCTTAGTCAGATACGGCGCGATGGCCTTGCCAGTTTCGGTGATGAAGGATATGTCCGGCTCCCGGTTTTTGTTGAGCGGTGTCGGCACGCAAATGACGACCGCCTCCACTTCCCGGACCAGGCTGAAATCCGTGGACGCGGAAAAGGCCTTGGCCTCCACCGCGGCGGAAATGGTTTCGGCCGGAATGTGTTTGATGTAGCTGCGTCCCTGGTTCAACGCGTCGACTTTGGCGCGGTCGATATCCAGACCCAGCACTGTTACGCCCGAACGGGCGAATTGCAGCGACAAAGGGAGACCCACGTATCCTAACCCAACGATTGCTATTTTCATGCGGAGATGACTTTTGTTGACAGGTTCATGGTTTCAAGGTTCCTACAGGCAAAATCATGGCCGGGGCACGGTGCGGACTCGGGGGCTGATGCCGGCCCGACGTGACGCCGGCGCCCGCCCGGGCTGCAGGCGGCAAAGCTGTTGAGTCGGTTCAATCATGCGGGGGCA
>Ga0181522_10000238_pt1 | contig 43208 bp, 36 predicted proteins | sample PEATcosm2014_Bin_27_FD_121103 | JGI IMG/M metagenome (GOLD analysis project Ga0181522, IMG submission 121103) | Peatland microbial communities from MTU Mesocosm Facility, Houghton, MI, USA - PEATcosm2014_Bin05_10_metaG | ecosystem: Environmental > Terrestrial > Soil > Wetlands > Peat | place...
ACCGATCCGGCGACGAAGATGTTTCTTCCATTGCCCTCGTATTTGATCTCCTCGCTGTGGCTAAGGAGATTGAGGTCCAGCGTCGGATCGAGGCGCGGCTCGGTGATGGCCACGATTTTTCCAGAAGCGGTTCGCCGGGTCGCGGGCTTGACCGTCGTCGCGGCCGTCGGCGACGTCGACACCGCCGTCGACGAAGGCCAGAACTCGTACGCAATCATCAGCAGGGCGAGCCCACCCAACACAATGAGCGCCGTAACCTGTTTCCGATTTTCAGCTCCCAGTTTCAATCACCCACCCGACCGCAGGTAGCTGTGCATGGTGATCTGAAGCTTCACCGCCCCCGTACTTTCCCCTGCCAGCTCCACGCCATCCACTTCGAAAAATAGCTTCGATCTTTCGAGCGTATTGATGAATCTCACCATCTGAAGATAGTCTCCGGAGAAGCTTCCCTGGATTTCGACCGGAACGATACCGGAAATTTCCGCATCCTCTTCCTTATATCTCGCGGCTTGCATACGGACCCCGTTTGCGGTCGCCATCTTTCCGAGTTCAGCCAGCAGATCGGAATCCTTCTCGGCAAAGCGGTCCTGGTAAAACCCTGTAATCTGGCTCTTCGCCAGCAGAATCTTTTTATCCATGCCGCGCAGCGGCGCCACATCGTGATTTTTCTTTGTCAACTCCGCGCGCAACAGGTTCAGTTGTTGTCGGCGCGAATCCGCCGAACCTACGAGCGGTGAAAACAGAACTGCCACCGCAAGCACATCGGCAGCCAGCATGGCGCCGATGGCAATTTTCAGCTTGCGACGAGAATCTCGTAAGTCGGGCATTATTTTCCGTTCGGGTCCATCGGGTCAGGAACGTAGATGGCGTCCACCAAAGCGACGACAGCCGATCCCTCGCCGCTCTGAGCTTCCTGCTCGAGTTGCGCTCCCTGAAAATGTTTCGATCGTTCCATGCGATGGACGAGTTCCACGGCGGCGTTGCGATTTTCGCCCACCACCCTGATCTCGAGCTCCATCTGATTCTGGTCGTTCAATTTGGGCTGCAACGAAACCACATGGAGGTTGGTCGGCATGACCAATTCCATATCTTCGAAGACGCGTGTCCAGGAAAATGCCTTGCGCTGAATCAATCCATTCAGGAATTGCGATTGATCGCGTGTGCTGCGATTGGCCCCCATGTCAAGGAAGCCCTGGGCCTCGGATCGTTCCTTGTCGCGTTCCTCGATCTGACTCTGTATGCGCGCGATATCATGGCGATCCCTTCCCGCTTTTGTCCAGCCTTCGACGGCCAAGGCCAAGAGAACGAGCGTCAACGCCGCCAGAACTCCCACTCCCGCTCCCCAGCGTACCCAGAATTCACGGGCATCCTCGTAGGGGGTGGTCGCGAGATTTATATCCAGACGCATAACGATGAATTCTGATTACAAACTTGGTTTTCGAATCCCGATACCTATGAAATCAGCGCTCCCACCACACCCGCCATGCGCCAGCGCGGAACCGTGCCCTTGCTGTTTCCAATCTGGGAGGCAGCCACCAGTTCCTCAACTTGCGCGCCCGACTGATTCTTCAGCGCCGCCGCGGCAATACCGGCTTCCGGCAGCCCGGCCACATACACCCGCTCAATATTCAGGCTGTAAGTGTCCTGAAAAAAAACCACCGAGGGATAGACATCCTCCGCCAGTTGGTCGCCGGTGATGGTGACGCCGCGCACATTTTCGAGTGTCCGGAAAAGCAGCAATTGCTCCTGATCGAGAATCGCGATGCTGATCGTGCGCGCATCGACCTTGACCACAAGCGTCGGGTGATCCGCATCGGCGGCGCCAAGCGCGGCCAGCATCGACGGCATCACCATTCCGGGGCTATAACCGGCGTCGCGAAATGCCGACTCATATTCCTCGAGAACCGTGTTCAGCACCACTGCGGCCACGGCACGAACCCCTTTTTTGGTCGTTTGCGCGTGATACGAGACGCGGGCGTCGGCAGGATCGAAAGGCAGAGACTTTTTCAGACGGAACCGAACCACGGCTTCCGCCTCCAATCGATTTGCGGGAAGCGTTTCGAAATCCAGCAGAACGACGCGAACCGAGGTGTCGGGCAGAATGGCGATCACGTCGTGGGACCGCCCGCCGAGCGCGCCGAGAGTGGTTTCAATCGCCTTGCGGATGGCCGATCCATCGCGCAGGTTCGCTTCCATCAAATCGGGAACCACTGTCCCGGGCGCGAGTTCGCGAGCCGCCGCCATCTCCACCAGGCGCCCCGAGTCGGATGCGCGACCGGCCAGCACGCGATCGGCGGCGATTTCGCAGGCGAGGGGTGGACGGCGAACGTTTTTTGAGCCGGAAGTCATAGCTGCAATATGATGATATGCCTTACTTTCATGGCGAGAACAGTTACCTCCGGCGCTGCCGAGGCTGGAGAGTGAGCCCCGGCTCTTCCGGCAACCGGGATCAGCGCATGGTCTCGATAAAGGTGACTTTGTTGATCTCCTTCAGGGTGGTAAAACCGCCGCGTACCTTGTCGAGTGCCGACTCGCGCAGGAAGCGCATGCCGTCTTCGCGGGCGGCGCGCCTTATTTCCGAAGTTGGCTTCCGATCCAGAATCATCTCGCGGATGCGGTCGGTCAAATCCAGAAGCTCGTGAATTGCGGTTCGTCCCCGGAATCCGGTTCCAGCGCACTCGATGCAGCCCTGCCCTTCGTACAAGGCAACCTGCGACCAGGCTTTCGGGTCGAGGCCGCTGGCTTCGAGTACGTCATCCGGGTAATGCACGGCCGTGCGGCAGGAATCGCAAATGATTCTCACCAGCCGTTGCGCCAGAATGCAGTTCAAGGCCGAAACAAAGTTGTAAGGCTCAACCCCCATGTTGAGGAAGCGTCCCAATACGTCAACCACGTTGTTGGCGTGCACCGTGGTGAAGACAAGATGGCCCGTGAGCGCCGATTGAATGGCGATCTGCGCGGTTTCATTGTCGCGAATTTCGCCGACCATGATCTTGTCCGGATCGTGGCGCAGGATGGAACGCAGTCCGCGAGCGAAGGTCAATCCCTTTTTTTCGTTGACCGGAATCTGCGTGATGCCACGCAATTGATATTCGACCGGATCTTCAATGGTGATGATCTTGTCTTCGTCGGTCTTGATCTCGTTGACCGCCGCGTAGAGGGTCGTCGTTTTGCCGCTGCCCGTCGGCCCCGTGACCAGCACCATACCGTACGGCTCTTTGATGTAGCGGCGGAAGCGGCGCAGGTCGTCTTCATCGAAACCGACCACTTCGAGCGTGAGCTTTTTGAACTTTTCGCTCATCGACTCTTTGTCGAGCACGCGAAGCACGGCGTCTTCGCCGTGAATCGAAGGCATGATCGAAACGCGGAAGTCGATGGCGCGACCGTTATACTTCACGCGGAAGCGGCCGTCCTGCGGCACGCGGCGCTCGGAGATGTCGAGCTCGCTCATGACCTTGATGCGCGAAATGATGGTCGAATGATGTTCTTTGCCAATCGGCGGCATGGCATTCGTCAGGACGCCGTCGATACGGAACTTGATGACCACCGAGTCATCTCGCGTTTCGATGTGTATGTCACTGGCCCGGCGCTGCAACGCCGTGAAGATCGTGGTATCGACCAGGCGAATGATCGGGCTCATGTCCGTGCCCGCGGTCGCCGTCAGCTTGTCGATGGAGATGGTTTCGTCATTGCCGGCTTCGTCTTCGCGAATTACGTCCAGCGTGAAGCCTTCGCTCGCGTCTTCCAGGACGCGCTTGGATTGCTCGGTCTTCTGCAGGATGTCGGAGATTTGCTTCAGCGTCGAAACCTTGGTGACGATCCGCTTGCCGAGCAGAAGACTGATCTCGTCGATCATCATCAGCTGGCTCGGATCGGCAATCGCAATCGCCAGGCGTCCGTCCGCGGTTTCCTCGAGAGGCACGAACTTGTAGCGGAACATCAGGTGCACGGGGATCTTCTCGAAAAGATCGTGATGCAACTGGAAATCGCTCAGATCGATAAATTCACAGCGATAGCGCCGGGCGATATCGCGCGCGTGTTCCAGTTCGCCCGGGATCGTCGCCGGTGCCGGGCCCGTTTTTCCACCGTTGGTGCCGCTAACCACTGCTGTTTTCTTATCCGCCATGCCCATTCCAGTTTACCGCTTCGAATCGCCTCGGTTAGCGCATCCCGTGCCGGGATGTCGCCCGCCGAAGCAGCCTCTTAATGAATGTTCGCTCCCAAAGTAAAGATCGGCATATAAAGAGAGATCAGGATTCCGCCAACAAACACTGCCATGACGATCAGAATCAGCGGCTCGATCAGCGCCATGGCTGCGCTCAGAGCGTTCTGCACGTCTTCTTCGTAAAATTCCGCAACCGAGGCGAGCATCGCCGGCAGGGCACCTGTCGATTCGCCGACCTCGAGCATTTCGACAGCCAGGTCGGGAAATAATTTTTGTTGTTCCAGACTGCTTGCGAGACTCTGCCCTTCCTTCACCCGCTCCGCGGCCGCATTGACGCCGTTCAACATCTGGCGGCTGCTCATCGACTCGCCAGCGGTTTCCATGGCGGGCACCAAAGGCAATCCACCTTGCAGCAAGGTTGCCAGAATGCGCGAAAAATTCGCCACCTGGTACTTGAGCCGGATTTCGCCGATCATCGGCAGGGACAAAAGAAACCGGTCAATGCGCTCGGCGCCGCGATCGCTTTGCTTCCATCGCCACAAGAGAAAACCGCCCCCGACCAGGGCCAGCAGTACAAGCCACCCGTACTTCTGAGCATTCAGACCGAGGGTGAGCATGAAAACTGTGATTGCCGGCAAATCCGCTCCCAGGTTGTTGAACAGATCGGCGAACTTTGGCACGACGTAAGTGATCAGAAAGACAAGCATCACCGTCACCACCGAAACGAGCAGCGCCGGATACACAAGGGAGACAGCCAGCTTCTTGCGGAAGGTCTGCACCATCCGCTGATAGCTGATGTAGCGGCCGAGAACCTCTTCCATGCTGCCGCTTTTCTCACCCGCCAGGAGCGTCGTCGTGTACATCTTCGGAAAGACGTGCTGGGCGGCAAAGGCGTCCGAGAGCAATTCGCCACTTTTGACGCGTTCCCGGACATTCTCGAGGAGCTGGAGAAGCGACTTGTCCCGCTGCCGCTTGATCAAGAGGTCGAGCGCCGTGAGAATCGGCAAGCCGGCTTTGATCAGCGTCAAAAATTGCTGGTTGAAGATCAGGAACGTGGACTGTCTCAGCTTGCCGCGCTGACCGCCCTTACCACGGTTGAGGACGGTCCGAGGCTTGACCCAATAGACGAGATAGCCCTGCTGCGTGAAACGGTCGTGGACCTCGGCCTCGGAAAAGCCGTGCTCCACCTGTTGCCGAAGATGGCCCTGTTCGTCGGCGACTTTGACCAGGAATTGTGCCATTCGCTACCGTTTGCTCTAGCTTCGGGCTTTTGCTAGACGCCCGAAGCTAAGTGTAACATTCTGTTGCCCCAGCGTTTCCTGTGCGCTACCCGCTTCAGTAATACTTTAGTAACCTCATCGCGATGCCCCAGGTTACGGTCCCAATTCTCCTTCGACCATTTCGACTCCCGGGGGAGGGGTGAACTGAAATTGGCTTTCACTGATGGGCAGATTTTCTTTCCACTCCGCAAACCGGAATTCCGTGGTTGCTCCGTCCAGCTCCTGTAATACTATGCGCACAATCTGATCGGCTGGATTGATCTCGAGTTGCACCTCGCTCAACTGCTCGCCCATCCCCGCCGGAATCCCCCGCAACACGGTATTTCCGGTTCCCAGAGGGGATTGATCCACAGCTTGCGAAAGTCCTTGTAATTCATTCTCCAGTTTGGTTTTACCTAACAGGAAAGCAATTGGAGATCGCACATCGTCCAACTTCTTCAGTGACGTCTTTCTTACCTGTTTTTCTGCCGGAAGGTAAAACCACACAGCTTGGCCGTCGCTGATAAACAGCTTCTCTTTGGGAGAACGGTATTCCCACCGCATCTTGCGCGGCTTTTTCAGCCACAACGCACCTGCTTCCACCCGCTCGGCTCCATCGCCCCGATAGATTTCGGTGAAGTCAGCAGCGAGCGTGTGCAGATGGTTGTAATGGTCGTCGACGGCGCGGGCAAGCGGACGGATATCTTCGGCTTGCAACGGGATAGCTGTCATCGCCATCGGCAGAACCAGGCAGCAAAGGAAGCTCTTCAAATTTTCGTTTCCTCCCTCCCATTCTACTGCCCGAAAGCTGACCTTATCGGTTAAACCCATGTGAATGTTCCGTGACCTCTGGTTAGTTCGTGCTTGAGTTGGGCGCGAGGACATGGCAGACTTCGACACGCCATGGTGCTTCGGCGCGGAGTTCGCTGGTTCTTTTCGCCCGCTCTTCTTTCGGCGACTGCAGTATTTCTCGCCGCTGTTTCGCCCGATGCCCGGATAGAGACGCAATCTGGCGTAGACTCCCCGGACGCGCCGAAACAGAACGCACCGGCACCCTTGCCGCCGGTTCCGACCGCTGCGCCCCCCCTCCCGAACCTGGATGCACCTCACAGCGTTCTCGGCGAAGCTATGCTGCTTGAGCGCAAAGGGGACTTCGATGCAGCCATCACAAAGTATCAGCAACACCTGCAGCAAAAACCGAAGTCGCCCGATGCCTACGCGGGTCTGACACGCTGCTATCTGAAAAAGAAAGATGTCGCCGAAGCCTATAACGCCGCCCAGAAGGGTCTCGACGTCGCCGATGGCTGGCCGGTGCGGGTCGCTCTCGGCGAAGTGTATTTTCGGCAGGGAAAAATTCCGGAGGCCGAAACAGAGTGGACGCAGGTGATCAACTCCGGGCATCAGGCCGCTCGAGCCTACATGGGAATCGCGCGCGTGCGATGGGCGATCCAGATGAACAAATCCGCAAAAACCATGATTGATAAAGCCCACGAACTTGATCCAAAGGATGAGGATATTCAAAGGCTCTGGATTGAAACCCAGCCCTACGGGGGGCGGATCAAGTATTACGAGAGTTATCTCGCGGATTCAAGCAACCAGGATGCGGAAGAACGCGGCAATCTGGAACGTTATTTGTCGTACCTGAAGGAGCGCGCCAAGCAAACGAGAAGCCCCTGCCGGTTGGTGAGCAAGGTTCGGAGCACAACGACCCCGCTCGTTCGCCTGTTCCTCGACCCCAAGCACTTGCGGGGCTACGGATTGTCAGTCGACCTGAATGGAAAGCGTACGAACATCATGCTCGATACCGGCGCGAGCGGGATCCTGGTGAAGCGCCACACCGCGGAACGGGCGGGGATTACGAAGCTCATGGCGTCGAGGGTCTGGGGCGTCGGGGACAGGGGGAACAAGGGCAGCTTTATCGGGATTGCCAAGTCAATCCGGATCGGGGCGCTAGAATTCCAGGATTGTCCGGTTCAGGTTATGGAAGACCGGTCCGTGGCGGACGAGGACGGGTTGATTGGGGCCGACATTTTCGAGGACTTTCTGGTAGAAGTCGACTTTCCGAAGGAACAGCTCAAGCTGAGCGAGTTGCCGAAACGCCCGGGCCAGAGTGAACAGCAAGTTGCCTTGAAAGATGAGGACGATGATTCTCGCGGCGCGGAGAGCTCGGATGCGACTGCGGCCGGCACGGACGGGAGTGCAACGAAAACCGTAACCAAGTCCAGCCCATCGGGACCATCGGGACCGCAGGATCGATACATCGCACCGGAGATGCAGTCCTATACTCGGATCTTCCGGTTTGGCCATGATCTGCTGGTTCCAACCCGAGTCGGCGATGTGCCGGGCATGCTCTTTGTGATGGACACCGGCGCCATGAATAACTCTATTTCGCCAGCGGCAGCTCGGCAGGTTACGAAAGTACACGGAGATTCCGATAGGATCATCAAGGGTCTCAACGGATCGGTGAAGAATGTTTTCAGTGCCAACAAAGCCGTGTTGCAGTTCGGACATGTTCGTCAAGAAAACCAGGACATGGCCGCTTTCGACCTGACGCGGATGAGCGAGAGCGAGGGCACAGAGATTTCCGGGTTTCTTGGCTTTGTGGCGCTCCGTTGGCTTGACATCAAGATCGATTACCGCGACGCCCTGGTTGATTTCAGTTACGACGCTAAGCGCTTCAGCTATTAGCCGGGCTTTACCCGGTGCGCGAGGTGTAAATGGAATACTGCGGCGTCCCGGCCATCTTCCTTAATTTGCCGTTCCCCGCGATCAAATGCTCGAACCAGGGGTTGTGATAGAGGACATAGACTGGGCGCGGATGAGCACTCAGGCTGGCGTCAAGTCTCGCCATCACCCGCTTCAGGCCTGATTCCGGCAAGGGATTGAAGAGATAGACGACCGTCGGTTCGGCGGGAAACGAAAACTCGGTGGCATCTCCACACACAGCCGCCACCGTAAAACATTTCTGCGACTCGCTCCTGTACCGAGCCAGGTTTTCCTGCGCGACCTGGTCGAGAGCGGGCAGAACCTCCACGCCGACAATTTTCCGAAACCCATATTCCGATGCCATCAAAAGCGTGCGTCCCTTTCCCGAACCGAGATCGACAAATGTGAATTGATTGAACTCGATCTCGAGACAAGCCATCATCGCTTGAAACAGGGCAGGCTCTGTCGGTTGATAAGGAGAAAGAAACAGCCCCAGCAGACGATCGCGCCAGCGCACGCTTCCCCCGGTTGTATCGACGCGCTGCTCCCAGTCGTACTCCATGTCACCATAGCGCTGACGGCGGCGTTCGGGCGTCGAATCCCGGGCGAACTCCCACAATTTACGAAGCAACAGCGAACTCGTGGCTCGAGCGCCTCGCTCTTCCGCGTGATTGCGCCACCAGTCGCGCACCGTTTTCGAAAATTGACGGGAGAAACCTGAAGACACGCCTGCATGCTAACAAAATCACCGAGTTAAGAATCGAATGAGTTCAGAATCGAGTGAGTTCAGAACCGGGTGGCCTTCGGGTGCGGGCGCGAAGACTGATGCGGTGCTCCGACCCGAAGCAGCTTGATCTATTTGGAAGTGGACTTTGAATCTGGCTGGGACTCGTGTGCTGGCTGCGGCGGCGCCATGCCGGGCGGAAGACCTTTGGTGATGAAATAAAGGGTCTTTGGATCCTGCACTTCGATTCTTCCGTCCGACATCAGCCTGTAGGGGTGCCCGGTCGGGTCGGTCGGAGTTCCACGGATGAATCCCGCGCGCTCCAGATCGCCCATGCTGGCGGGCAAGCGCCCGGTCTGTTCCCGATACCTTTTGACGACCTCTTGCAACTGCGTTACTTGCTCGTCCACCTGCAAGGCAAGCAGATGTTCGACCGCGTTTTGCCGGATTCTGGCATCTTTTGTGTTCTCATAAGTGATGCGCCACAGCATACGCGCCGTATCGAATTCGCCTGCATGTTGCGCCATTCGTGCCGCCAGAATCGGCATGTATTCGTTGGTCACCGGAAGTTTCGCGCCCTGAGCGAAGGCATCCGCAGCTTTGGCGTAGTCCTTGAACTCCGTGTAATAAACAAATCCAAGATCGTAGTAGAGCCGCCACTGGTTGGGATTGTGCTCGACACCATACTTCAGGAGCGAAAGAGCGGCTCCCGGCAATCCTGCGCCACTCGGCGGTTTCGGGGAGAGGAAGTTGGCTCCAAACTCGTAGGCGGGAAAAAGTCTTGGGTCGAGTTCCGTCGTGACTTCAAGGAGCGGCGCCAGCAAACGAAAATCGCCCGTGCCGCTGTAATGTTGCTCGCCGAAATACTGCACCGCTCGCGTCCAGTAAATATCGGCGAGCAGGCCCGTGTAACCGAGGCTCATACGGCGCAGCACGTTCGGAGAACGTATATAGAGCGCTTCCTGCGCTTCCGTCAGCCGTCTCATACGGTCCATGCGGTGGAGCATCGCCATGGCGCCTGCCAGAGAAAATGACAGCACTACGGTCGCCACCAGATTCACGCGTCGCCCTGCAGTCATTTCAAATTTCGGTGCTGGAAGACGAGCACCGCTCCCGAGATCGCGATCGCTGAATAGAGGAGGGCATAAATCGTGCTGTAGAGAATCAGGCGGCCCGCTACCGGGTCACCATGCGCCACGGCGCCGATGATATTCAGCGCGGAAAAATTCGGTACGACGTAGGCGATGCCAGTTGCGATCCAGCCGGCAACACCTTGTGTGACCCTGGCGAAGCCCCGCAAGTCCTCCGCCAGGCTGCCAATTACAAAAAGTGCGAAGGTGAAGACCGCCGACATCAGCGGAGTTGAAAAGGTGGAAAAAAACAGCGCCAGCGAGCACACGATGAAAAACTGCAGCACGATAAAGTAGAGCGCAACCAGCACCCAAAAATCCATCTTTTGAAATCTGTGGGCCACGTAAAGCAGCGCCAGAAACACGCCGAGCGCCATAAAGAAGGTATTGACCACCAGCGTCCCCGTGAGGCCAAAGAACTTGCCCACGACGAACTCCCATCGCCGAACCGGCCTTGACAGTACGGTATAAAGAGTTCGCTTGTCGATTTCTTTCGAGACGAGACCGATGCCGATAAAGATCGCGATCACGACCCCAAACAAAGACACCGCCGTCAGACCGAGGTTTACGACCACCAGGCGCTCAATGTCGATTGAAATTTCTCCCACCAGGATCGCTGCCCCGGAGAGCATCAGCGCAAAGGCAATCAGGTTGTACAAAACCCGGTCGCGCACCGCTTCGCGAAATGTGTTGAAGGCGACAAACCCGATCCTGGAATTCATACCGCCACGCCTTTCCGTTCTTCTTGCACTCGGCCTTCGGTGGGCTGCAGTTTTTGTATGTAATATTCTTCGAGCGAATTGCGCAACGGTACCAATGAAATCAGTTTGAGGTGTTCGCTGCGCAGTATCTCGAGCGCCGCGTCCTGCTGTTCTTCGGGCAATACCGCATTTACCATGTCACCGCTGATTCGCGCATGTGCGCCAAGGTTGGTCAGCCCCGCGGGTATTCTTTGCGAGTAGAAAATGATCTCGATTTTGCCTTGCGTCTGCGAAGTCAATTCCGCCACCGATCCTACCCCGCGTAACTCGCCTTGATGGATGACCGCCACCCGGTCGCAGAGCGCTTCCGCATCGGAAAGAATGTGCGTCGAGAAAAACACCGTCTTGCCTTCATTTCGCAACTGCTGAATCAGATCCCGAACCTCACGCCGACCCGAGGGGTCGAGTCCCGACATCGGTTCATCCAGAAATACGAGCTTCGGATCATGCAGGATCGCCTGCGCCAATCCCACCCGCTGCAACATGCCCTTCGAGAACTTGCGCAACTGCACCCCGGCCGAATCCGTCAGTCCCACCCGCCCGAGCATCTTCTCGACTCGCGCAGAGCGTTCTTTTGCCGGAACCCCCGAAAGCTGCCCGTAATAGTTCAGCAGTTCTCTCGCGCTCAGATGATCGTAGAAGTAAGGCTGCTCGGGGAGAAATCCAATCTCCGATTTCACCCGCGGATCGTGCATATCCAGTCCGAGAATCCGCGCGCTTCCAGCCGTCGGGAACACCAGCCCCATCAGGAGCTTGAGAGTGGTCGTCTTGCCCGCTCCGTTAGGACCGAGAAAACCAAACACCTCTCCCTCTTCGATGGTCAGGCGGAGCGGACGCAGTGCGAGTTTTGGCCGTTTGCGCCAAAATCCCACGGAATAGCTTTTCTCGAGGTCGAGAATTTCAATTGCTGCCATGGCTATGCGCACACCGCTTAGCCCCTTGAAAAGAATCTGTTGCGGAAACCCGCTCAGAGAATTATAAGCAATCTGCCGCGTCCTGGGGCCGGTGCCGCCAGTTACGAAAGTAAACCGACGGCTCGAAAAATGACGAGAAGGGTTTGCTCGGCGGCGCTAATTTTGCGGAGCGACCGTGTTGTCGCAGGTTGAGATCGGCGACATACTCACGCGCACAACGGCGTCAGAATAAGAACAGAAATAGCGCATCCCCGAGTAATTAAAGGTGCTTGGCGAACCGATAGCATTGTAGGTGGAATTGGGCGTGCCGGTTACATTGATGATGGTGAAGCTGTAGCTGCTCTTCGATCCCGAAGCCAACGCGTCATCAATCAGACAGGCGTGGGCCGAACTTGGCGGGGTGCAATTTGCGGTGTCTCCGCCGAGAGCGCCGAGTGTCGCGGCGAAACCGACCGTCGGATAAGCTGAATTGTAAGTGATTTGCGCCGTATTCAAGGTGCGGATCGACTCCGCCGCTGACGATTCATTGGCCGCCATCCGCGAGCGCAGGAAACTGGGCACCGCAATTGCCACAAGAATCAGAATGAGCGCGACCACAAGCAGCAGTTCAATGAGCGAAAAGCCTTTGGTCCTTCGCATGGCAATATCCTGGTCCGGGTTAAGCTCCCCGGGACGGCGTACCCCGATCAACATTTCATAGAAACTCCTGCACGTTGGGTGCCGGTTCGGTTCCACCGGCATATCCTATAGAATCACCGGAAAATCGATTCCGAGGGACGGCGCCCGCGACTGACATGCCGCTTTCGTCATTCGGCCGCAACCGGAAATGACAATTTGTGTCACTCGATCGGGATCGGGATAACAGTCGATTGCGATCATCAGAAGCCAAAAAAGAAAGCAGAGGATTTCTCCTCTGCTTTTTCTGGCTCGTACCCTCCCCCAGGCACTTTGCCAAACTAAACGCGAATCCTATTGCAACGGGCTGACCGATTCCGTGCAGGTCGAGGTCGTTAGCGACGCCGTGCTGTAGCGGACGACGGCATCCGCGAACGAACAGAAGTAGCGCACCCCGGTCTGATTCGCGGTCAATGGCGCCGCGACTGCCGCATAGCTGCCAGCCGGACTGGAACCAGAGGCCGCTGCTTGAAACGAGTAGCCGCTCTTCGTGCCGGCAGCGAGCGTCGTGTCGATGAGACACGCGCCCGAGGATGAAGGTGGCGTGCAGCTTGTGCCTGCGAGATTAGACAGGTTGGCAAAGCCCACCGTGGGATAGGCCGAGTTGTAGGAAATCTCGGCGGTGTTAATGGTGCGAACTGAGGCTACCGCCGATGATTCGTTGGCGGCGATGCGCGCCCGCAGCAAGCTCGGAATCGCAATCGCTGCAATGATCAAAATGATGGCCACCACGATCAGCAGCTCGATCAGGGAAAAACCTCTTTTTTTCTTGTTTTCTCTCTCTTTCTCTTGGGATAGCACTTGGTATCGACTCCTGTGCTGCGGGATCAGATTCCGTCAACTCTTATGCAGGTAATGGGCCGGTCTCTCCGACCGTGACCCGGAGGTAATTCCCGTTTTCAAACCTTTGTTTCCTAATGGGAAATTGATTTTCCAGGTTGCGGGTGGGAAGTAAGTTGACCGCGGGTCTTACGAATCGAATGACAGAAATTGCCAGGCTACGTCTCTGTTTCTGCCAGCTTTTGTCAGTCGCGGTTGATTCGGGAATGGAAGACGATAGAAGACGAAGGAAGAGAGAAAAAACAAAAAAGCAGAGGATTTCTCCTCTGCTTCTTTCCGGCTTGTACCCTCCCCCAGGTACTTTGCCAAACTTCAAACTTACTGCAGCGGGCTTTCGGTTCCGGCGCAGCTCGTCAGAGCAGCTGTGCTGTAGCGCACAACGGCATCGGCGACTGAGCAGAAGGAGCGATTGCCTGTCTGGTTGGCAGTGATCGGCGATCCGGAAGCATAATAGCTGCCTGCCGGGCTGGTACCCGACGCCGTCGCTTCGAACGTGTAGCCGCTCTTGGTGCCCGCAGCCAGGGTGGTATCGATCAGGCAAGCGCCCGCCGAGCTAGGCGGCGTGCAGCTTGTGCCCGCGAGGGCAGACAGGCCCGAAAAGCCAACCGTCGGGTACGCCGAGTTGTAAGAAATTTCAGCTGTGTTGATGGTCCGAATTGATGCCACTGCGGAAGATTCGTTCGCCGCAATGCGTGCGCGCAACAAGTTCGGAATGGCAATCGCGGCGATGATCAGGATGATCGCCACCACGATCAGTAGTTCGATCAGTGAGAAGCCCTTTTGTTTCCGCATTTAAATTGTCCTCGTCTCAGTTTTAGCGATTCGTTGGATGACCAACTCGCTTCTAACTATCGCACTCCAGGGGCCAGAGCCCCAAGTGACCGAAGTCAGATGTCCAGCGGATTGAAATTCCAGCATTTTCAACAGCATGGTGCGGAATAGTCACCTCTTCGGTCATACTCGATTGTCACAGTATGACACTTTCAGCGATCCAGGTTGACAAATTTTGACAGTACAACCTGCGCGCCCGCATCAGCCAAACCGCCCGCCGGACGCCACGGCTCCGCCTTTCTGGAACGCTCGGAACCGGCGATTCTTGCGTCCTAAGAGCCAAGGAACGCCCGTTTCGGGAATTCAGGATGCTCGCGAAAGTCAAATGCTCTCGACGCCAACTGCAGGCGGTCAGGGCCGAAATGGGCCGATGAAACGGCCCTGGCCCTCAAAACCCTATGCCGACTGGTGGCTGGGCGAGTTGGTGAAGACGATCTCGAACACGAGGAGGCCCGCTCCCACCACGATCGCGCTGTCGGCGATGTTGAAGGCCGGCCACTGGTGCGGGCCAACATAGAAGAGCAGAAAATCTACCACGTGTCGGCTGACGAGGCGGTCCCACAGGTTGCCGACCGCGCCTCCCAGAATCAGCGACAGCCCGATCCCGGTTGAGCTGAGGCTGTGGCTGTTTTTCCAGAGCAGGGCGGAGACAATCAGCAGCGCGATGATGGAAAACGAAATCAGCATGCCAATCTTCCACTCCGACGGGGAATCCGCAAAAATGCCAAACGCAGCCCCAGGGTTCTCGGCGTGGATGATACGAAAAAATCCAGGAATGACGGGAATGCTGTCGTGCAAGGAAAGCCGTCGAGCGATCGTCCATTTGGTGACGCGATCAAGTGCTACGACAGACAACGCGATCAGAAAATGATATTTACGCATGAAAAAAAAGCTCTTTAAGCAGTTATGCCCTTTATCCTTACGACTTTAGTTTACAGAAGATTCGTTTCCAGCTTATCGCCCTTTCAGAAGGTCGCTGGCACCCGCATCAATTTCTCGGAGCACGGAGCTGCAGCGCTCACAAACCATAGGATAATTTTTGTCCTCGCCAACATGGGTAGAAAAATTCCAGCAGCGTTCGCACTTCAATCCCGGAGCCTTGCTCACTTGCACCAAAACCGGTGCATCGCCGTTCCCCGCTCCCTTTTTCAGTTCGACGGCGGAAACAATAAAGAAGTAACGCAGGTCGTTCCTGAAGCGCTCGAGGACGGAGAACACGGGATCCGCCGCGGTCAGATTCACTTGCGCCTGAAGATTGGCTCCAATCAGCTTCTGGATGCGGGCCTCTTCGAGCGCCTTCAGAACCGTCTCCCGAACCGCACGAACCGTCTTCCAGTCTTCCGCCAGCCTGGGATCGGGGTCGAGCGCAGCCGCTTCCGGGCCGAGCAGGTCTTCCCGTTCCGGGAACGTTGTCAGATGCACGCTTTCCAGTCTGCCTGAAACCGGCGGCAAATACTGCCAAACCTCCTCGCAGGTAAAACTCATGATCGGAGCCAGCAGCCGTACCAGCGCTTCGCCGATGCGCCAGACCGCCGTCTGCGCCGCGCGCCGGACCAGGGACTTCGGAGCCGAAGTGTAAAGCCGGTCTTTCAACACGTCGAAGTAGAACGCGCTCAGCTCCACACCGCAGAAGTTATTGATGCGCTGGTAGATCTTGTGAAACGAAAACTCTTCGTAGGAGCGGGCCACGTCCGCCGCCACAGCGACCGCCTGGCGCAGCATATATTGATCGATGGGCTGTAACCCGTCGAACGCGACCGCATCCTTCACCGGATCAAATCCATCGAGATTGCTGAGTATGTAGCGGAACGTGTTGCGAATATCACGATAGATTCCCGCCACCCGCTGCATGATCTGCGGTGAGCACGCAACATCCTCGCGAAAGTCGACCGACGCCACCCACATGCGCACAATCTCGCCGCCCAGTGTGTCCGCAATCTCGACCGGATCGACCGTGTTGCCAAGCGATTTCGACATAGCGCGTCCTTGCTCATCGAGTGTCCAACCGCTGGTTGCGACCATGCGATAAGGAGCGCTGCCTTCATAGCCGATGGCGCAAAGCAGCGAGGAGTGGAACCATCCGCGATGCTGATCGCCGCCTTCAAGATAAAGATCGGCGGGCCAGGGCAAGTTGGGCTCATGGCCGAGAACAGCGGCGTGGCTCGATCCCGACTCGAACCAGACGTCGAGAATGTCGGTTTCTTTCTTGAAGTTCGTTCCGCCGCAGTGGACACATTTGTGGCCGGAAGAAAGCATCGCGTCGGCCTCGGGCGTGTACCAGGCATCGGCGCCATGGTGCGAGACGAACTGCACCACTTTTCGATTGATGTGGGGGTCGTTCACCGGCTTGCCACAGCTCGCGCAGAGAAAAACCGCGATCGGCACGCCCCACACCCGCTGCCGTGAGATGCACCAGTCGGGGCGGGTCGCGATCATGTTCGAGATGCGCTCCTCACCCCAGGCCGGGTCCCACTTCACTTTGGCAATTTCCGCCAGCGTGCGGCCGCGCATGGTCTCGCCGGCATGATCACCCTTCATCGGCGTCTCCATGCCGATGAACCACTGCTCGGTCGCGCGGAAGATCACGGGATTGTGACAGCGCCAGCAATGGGGATAGGAATGCTCCAGTTTTTCGGAGTGCATCAGCACTCCGCGCCTCTTCAACAGTTCGAGAATCGGCGCATTGGCATCGAAGACGCGTTTTCCTTCATACTCCGGCAGACCGTGTCGCATGATGCCGGATTTATCCACCATGCAGGTGGGATCGATCTTGTATTTTTGCCCGGTGATGAAGTCCTCGGCGCCGTGCGCCGGAGCCGTATGTACCACTCCTGTGCCCTGGTCCATGGTGACGTAATCGGCGAGCACGCCAACGATCTTGCGATCGAGAAAGGGGTGGCGGAAGTCGGCATACTCCATCTTGCGGCCTGGGAAGCGGGCGATTTCGCGCGCCGATTGCAGCCCCGTTTTTTCTTTCACTACTTCTGCCAGCCGGGCGCCAACAAGAAACACTTCGTGATCGTTTTCGGGGCCGGATTCGAGCGCTACGTATTCTTCGTCGGGATGAAAGGCGACCGCCATCGAGGCAGGCAGCGTCCACGGAGTCGTGGTCCAGATGATGGTCGAAACTTTCTTGCCTTGCCGCGTCGCATCGAGGAGCGCGGGATCAATCGAGGCGGGATCGCCAGCGAACGGATACTTCACCCAGACCGTCGGGCTGGTGTGATTCTCATACTCCACCTCGGCTTCTGCCAAGGCGGTCTCGTCGAACACGCACCAGTAAACCGAACGCAATCCCTTATAGACGAAGTCGTTTTCGAGAAATCGATAAAGAATGTCGAGCACGGCGCCTTCGTATTCGGGCGTCATCGTCGAATACGGGCGGTCCCATCGGCCGAAGACGCCAATGCGTTTGAACTGCGAGCGCTGCAAATCGAGAAACTTTTCGGCGTATTTGCGGCATTCGGCGCGCACGTCGACCGCTTTCATCTGCAGTTTCTTACCCCCGAGCATTTGATCGACTTTGATTTCGATCGGCAGCCCATGGCAATCCCATCCGGGAACGTACGGCGAATCGAATCCGGCCATGTTCTTCGACTTCACGATGAAGTCCTTGAGGCATTTATTCATCGCCGTTCCAAGGTGAATCGGCCCGTTAGCGTACGGAGGCCCGTCGTGTAGCACATAAGTCGGCGCACCCTTGCGTACCTCCCGGATGCGGTCATAGATCCGCTGTTCCTCCCAACGGGCCAGTATTTTTGGCTCATTCTGGGGCAGCCCAGCCTTCATCGGGAAGCCGGTTTTGGGCAAATTGATGGTGGATTTCAGATCCATCGGCACGCGCAGAGTTCTCCCAACTGATTGAATCTTTTCATTATATAGGGAGCGCGAAAAGGCGCCTCCGAACCGACTTCCAGAACTCGAATGAATTTGAAAAGTACTGCTTCGCGCTGCAAAAAAGCGTGTACAATTTTCGGTAGTCTGAAGCGAGCACGCATCTAAAACGCTGTGAAGCATTGGAGCGGCGACTTCGTCGCCCATGCGAGCGACCTTCGGGGATTGGTTCAGCATCTAAAACGCGAGACTCCTGCTGTCGCATGTGGAGTCTCGTCGGGAAAATATGCCGGGATTTGAAACGCCACAGAATCCGCAAGGGCCTGGTGGAGAGCCAGAGTTGAATCTTCTCTTGCACAACCAGACTCTTGATGAGCCCCTATGGAAATCCCTGGTCCGCAACATTGATGAGTTTTTCTTCCCGAAAAAACTTCCCCCGCTGGTCCTGACTTCAAAGCCGGTCCCAGTGCGCGACATCTGGGGTTTTTACAACTACAAGGGACGCGGTGCCGCGGGTTCGACCGCTCTCCACCTGCTCGCCCTTGCGCTCATCATTCTCGCTACCTACCTCGGACGCAGGATCGTCGACGTGGTCAAGCCGAAACAAACGGTCGAATTGATCATGCCGGATGATCTTCCAGTCCTGCCGGCCTCGAAGAATCAGAGCGGCGGCGGCGGTGGTGGCGGCGATCGCGACAAACTGCAGGCATCGCAGGGGCGTTTACCCAAGCAGTCGATGCAGCAGTTCACTCCTCCTCTGGCGGTGGTGCGAAACACTGATCCAAAACTGCCCATGGCTCCGACGATCGTGGTTCCTCCTGACATTCACCTGCAGCAGCCGAACGTGCCCGACCTTGGTGATCCGATGTCGCATTTGCCTTCCGTGCCTTCGAACGGGACGGGCTCGGGCAGCGGCATTGGTTCTGGCGGTGGCGGCGGCGTGGGCTCTGGCGAAGGTCCCGGCTTTGGTCCCGGCTACGGTGGTGGCACCGGTGGCGGAGTGTTCCGGGTGGGCGGAGGGGTTTCGGCTCCCAAAGAGATTTACGCTCCCGAGCCTGAATATTCCGAGGAAGCTCGGAAGGTCAAGCAGATGGGCGTGGTGGTGTTGCGGTTGGTGGTAGGATCGGACGGGAATCCGCGCGACATTCAGGTTGTGCGGGCGCTCGGCTTAGGCCTGGATGAAAAAGCGATCGAAGCGGTCAGAAAATGGCGCTTCGAGCCAGCCAGAAAAGATGGCAAGCCGGTAGCCGTTGCGGTCAATATCGAAGTCAATTTCCACCTGTACTGAACCCCGTAATCGCAATCGGACGAGACCGTCCCGCAAGCGGCCGTTTTTCTTTCGACGCGTTATTCCCTGTCGTTCCACAACGAGATCTCGGGCGAAAAGATCGAAGTCCTATTCCTTCAAATCCACGTGCAGCACGTCTTCCACCGAAAGCCCCAGAAAGCGCGTTCCCATGGCGCGGAATTTTTCTGCGGAATCCGTTGCAAAGAACCTGAGATGGGGAACGCTTCCCGCCCGCGTCGCACCTGCGAGTGGCGGCTCCATCCTGCCCGTGGTCAAGCACTCCAGTCGACGTGCCACCTCTTGCGCAGTCGATTCGGCCGAGTCCACGATGGCGACGTGCCGAGGCGTGACCTGCCGCAACAGTGGCTTGATGAGTGGATAGTGGGTGCAGCCAAGCAACAGCACATCAGTATCGTAGGCCTCGTTCGAAAAAGCTTCGGAGAGGTAGATCCTCGCCACCTGTTCCGTCACCGGATGCTCGACCCATCCTTCTTCGACCAGAGGCACGAATAGCGGGCAAGCCTTTTCCCGCACAGCGATTTTTCTAGCCTCGAGCGCGTGCCGGTAGGCATGGCTGCTGACGGTGGCCTCGGTACCGATCACCACCACCTTCCGGTTTTTGCTCACCCGCGCTGCGGCTTCCGCTCCCGGTTCGATCACGCCAATGGCTTCCACTTCCGCCGCCCGTCTGATTTCGTCAAAGGCCAGCGCCGTGGCTGTATTGCAGGCGATCACCAGAAGTTCCGCTCCCTGCTCCTGCAAATAGCGCACCGCCCCGACGGCGTAGTGCGCTACGGTCGCTGCGGACTTCGATCCGTAAGGCAGGCGCGCGGTGTCGCCGAAGTAGAGATAGTTGGCGTCCGGAATGCGGTCAAGAAGCGCCCGTAGCACCGTGAGGCCGCCAACGCCCGAGTCAAAGACGCCGATTGTTGGAATTGCTAGGGAGGGGGTTGGCATCGGCCTGGGTGATTTGCGCTGTTCGAGCGGAGCTCAGCCTTCGGCCGTGGTTGGACCGATTATCGATCGAACTGCGGAAACCCGATTCGCGGGAAAACCTCCCTGGCGGGCGTGTTCGCGGACCATTTCTTCATTGGGAGCGATGTAGATGCAGTAGATCTTGTCGTCGGTGACGAAACTTTCAAGCCACTGTACCTGCGGACCAAGCTTCTCGAGAACTCCGCAGGATTTCTGCGAGACAGCCTGAAGTTCGTTCTGACTCAATTTACCTGCGTTCGGAATCTCTCGCTCGATTACATACTTCGGCATGGTGCCCTCCTGAGGCTGACCCGCAAACAACCCGGATTCTAGCACTGCTCGGAGCGGTTCACCCACGGCAAACTTTTTCTCGCGCGAGGCACTCACTTTGATCGGCGTCGAGGCGGCATCGGAGAATGAGAACGCAATCGAAACATTCGGGTGTTCCTTCCCGTCGACTTCGACGTAGGGATAAACAAAATGGTTCGGCGGTGGACCATCCTGCTCAGGCTTCAGGTAGAGATCACGTCCCTCGCTGAACTGCACCCGATTCACATCCCGTGCGCCAAAGAAGCAATCGCGCTTTTTCGGATGCTTCCAGGCCTCCGAGATGTCTGCCGGGATCGAGCCGATGCCATCACCATAAAACCCAGCCCAGCCGTGGTATCCCGGAATCTCAGCAGTGTGTTCATCGGCGGGAAGAGGAAAGCCAATCTGAAAGCGCGCCGGAATCTTCTCTGACCGCGCCATCGAAATAAAAACGGAGGTTGCGCCTGGTGTTTCCTGCGCCGCCAGTTGTGCCGGAACTCCGGTCACCGGCACGAGCCGACCCGCCTCAAGAAAGCGCGCCAATTCGACCCGGGGCACTTTGCGAGAGGTTTGAAATCGGGTTTCCATTCACCAGCACCACGGGTTCCCGGCGGACGACGTCATATTCCACAGAAAACTTGTATTCGCTCTTATCCGCCTTCAAGGCCTCGCCGTACAGAACTTCATTGCCGTACTCTGGCTGACGAACTTGTTCGAGCGGCAAGTCGCCGCTTTTGGAAATAAGCTTCACACTCTGCCAGGGTCGGAGTGCGCCAGTGGAATCCAGACACGTACGCGCTCGCCCGGGACATTCTTTACGGTGAATGCGCAGTGGAAGTTGAAGTGGCGTTCCTCTAAGGTAACGGCAGTCCGCGGGAAAGCAGAGAATGACGAGACCAGCAGGAGGGAAAACAGAAATCGACACAGCATGAACCGTCCTTTCAATCGAATTCGCCGTTTGCCCGGCGTCGTGTCGAATCAAGAAGAAATCAAGGAGTGTCAAAAAAAAATCAGGGAGTGTCAAATCAAGGAGTTGCTCGACTTAACCACGGCCCGTTATTCTTCTCGCCATGTCCAGCACTCTTGTCGAATGTGTTCCCAATTTCTCCGAAGGCCGCGATCCCCGGAAGGTTGACGCCATCGTTGAAGCCATGAAAATTCCCGGCGTCTATCTCCTCGACCGCGAAATGGATTCCGACCACAACCGTTCGGTCATCACTCTGATCGGCGACCGGGATGCGGTTCCAGAAGCCGCCATTCGCGGAGTTGGGAAAGCCGCGGAGCTGATCGATCTCACCAAACATCAGGGAGCGCATCCGCGCATGGGCGCAGCCGATGTCGTGCCATTTATCCCGATTGACGGCGTCACCATTGAAGATTGCGTGGCCATGGCGCGGCATGTCGGAGCCGAGATTGCGAAGCGCTTTCAGATTCCAGTTTATCTTTACGAAGCGGCGGCAGCCACGCCCGAACGGCAGAACCTCGAAAGCATCCGCCGTGGCCAGTTCGAAGGCATCCGTGCTGAGATCGCGTCGAATCCCGCGCGCAAGCCGGACTTCGGCGAATGTTCGGTGCATCCCACGGCGGGCGCGACGGTCGTCGGGGCGCGCAAGGCGCTGATTGCCTACAACGTCTTTCTGAACACACCCGACGTCGCCATCGCCAAAAAAATTGCCAAGGCTGTGCGCTTTTCAAGCGGCGGCTTGCGCTTCGTGAAAGGAGCCGGATTCCTGGTGCGCGGCCTGGCTCAGGTTTCGATGAACCTGACCGACTTCGAACAGACTCCCATCCATCGGGTCTTTGAATTCGTGAAACGCGAGGCAGCGCGTTATGGCGTGATCCCGATTTCCAGCGAGATCGTGGGACTGATTCCCAAGCAGGCCCTCGAAGAGGCGGCGGAATGGTTTCTGCAGGTGGAAAATTTCGATTCTTCTCTCATTCTTGAAAACCGGCTGGCGGCGATCATCGGCGGAAAGATGGCCATCGGTGGCCTGCGTGCTGGGGTCGAGCCCTTTATTGAACAACTGGCCGCGCCCACTGCCACTCCCGGCGGAGGCAGTGCTGCGGCGGCGAGCGGCGCGATGGCTGCCGGACTCGCAAGCATGGTCGCGTCCATGTCGCGCGGCAAGAAAGCTTATTTGCAGTTTGAAAGCGAACTCAGCCGGGCGATCGCGCGGCTGAGCCAGATTCGGGAGGAGCTGAAGTCCGCGATTGACGCCGATGCCGAGTCCTTCAATCTCGTCATGAAGGCGTACAAGGCGGCGAGAGATTCATCGAATGGGGATCGGACGATTGCTTCCGCACTCAAGCAGGCAACCAGCGTGCCTCTGGGCGTCGCCGAAAATGCGGCCGAAGTGGCCGAGATCGCAAGTAAGCTCAGGCCCATCACCAATCCGAATATGAACTCTGATTTGACGACCGCGATTGCGCTCGGAAAAGCCGCATTACAAGGCGCTCTGGCGAACGTCGAGATCAATCTCGATTCGCTGAAGAAGGATTCGCCGAAGGATGAAGACTTCGTAAATGCGACGCGGCAGCGAGTGGCCGAACTATACGCGCAAACGGACCCAACTCGAGCGTTCTAAGACCAGGCCCCGGAGGACGCACTTTAGTCACCACCTGTCGGCATGACTAGGGATTAGAATAGGCTGACCATCTCGAGGAACATCCGGAAAGTAACGTCGGGCTTGCGGCATGCATCTAAATCCCCAGATCCATTAGGTATATAGGAATATATTTTGAGGACAGCTATGAAGAATTTATGTTTTGCGGCTCTGCTTCTGTGCGCCACGGGTGGCTTTGCCCTGCCGATTGCCTCTTCGGCGCGATCCATGGTGCCTTCTGAACTTCAGCAACTGATCGGCGTCGATTACCGCGCGCTCAAAGACTCGCCCACGGCGCAGGCGCTTAAACAGCAAGTGCTGCCCGACAACCTGAAGGAACTTGAGACCGCGCTGAAGGGCATCGGGATCGATTCCGACCACGATCTCGATCAGCTCGACTTTGCCTCTTTTCGCACTGAAAAGAAGGGCATACAAACCATTGGCATCGCCCAAGGATCATTTTCCGCGAAGGCCGTCCTCAAGAAGCTGAAGCGCAACAAGATTGCAGCCGTGAAATATGGCACGGCCAACGTCTATCCGATGGATGACGGTATGATCATGACCTTCCTCGATGACAACACACTGGCCTTTGGAAATTCCGATTCCTTGCACAGCGCGCTCGATACCCGGGACGGCAAGCGTACTTCACTCGACTCCAATCCGGAGATGACGGACCAGATGGCTTCCGTGGATGGTGCGCCCTTGTGGAGCATCCTCGACCAGAAGGGAACACAGGCCATGATGATGTCGGTGATGGGCGAAGCCGCGAAGGTTGGAGACTATGACAGCCTCAAAAAGCGCATCCTGGCCTCCAGTTACACCATGAACTTCGCCACCGGAGTGAATTTTGATCTGAACGTGCTCACCGCCGACTCGATGACCGCGGCTACACTTTCGACGCTCTTAAAGGGCGTAATGCTCTACAAGAAGCTGAACGCCAGCGCGATCGAGAAAACTGCCATTGAGGCCACCACGGTCGATTCCGATAGCTCGAACCTGCGACTGCATTTCAAGACCGACGATACGAAGTTCCAGTCGTTGCTCCACGCCCCGCTTTTTGCCGCGGTTTCACATTAGCCTCTTGCCCCATCATCGTTCTCAAATTTCGAGCAGAAAGAAAACGTCCCGGCTTCATCGGCGGGGCGTTTTCTTTTGCGCCCGCGATCGGGCGCGAGCGGCAGCCGACTGACGGGTTACGGGCGCTCCGGTAGGGATTGTCCGGAATCGCAATACCAGCTGGGAATGACTCGCCTGGAGAGTGGTGACTGGCTGCTGATTTTCACGGGTGGGCTCGTCGAAGCGGAGAATGCGAAGCAGGACGAATATGGCGAACCGGACGGCAGGTGGATCGCGAGTCGAGGAGGGCTCCGGCCGGACCCGGATCGTTCGTTCGAAACACGCCGCAGCATGACGACCTGACTTGCTTGCTGCTGAAACGAACTGAGTGCGAACGTCGCTACAGTGGCTTGAGGCCGGCGAAGGAAAGTAATTGTCCGGCGGCGATTTGTGCCTGGCCTGGGTCGGAGGAAATTTTCTGGACTTGCGCCACCGCGGAGTCGGCATCCGCAGCACGACCAGCCCGGCGCAGAGCCTGTGCGAAGAGAAGCACATTTACGTCGTTGGCATCAACTTTCACGGCGTGCATCAGCTGAGTGACGGCCACATCAGGCTGCCCCCCACGCAGGGCCAGGACGCCGGAACCCATCAGCGCCATTCCGTTGTCGGGATTCAGGCGTAACGCATTCTGGAAACTCTCGGCTGCCAGATCGTATTCGTGCAACTGCAGGTGGGCTTGACCGATCTCGCTCCAGGCAGCGGCCTTCGTCACTGAATCGGCGGGATCGCGGAGTACCGATTCGCATTCTTCGATCGCTTCATGGGGATGTCCTGCCTGCAATTCGTAGAGCGCGAGGGCCAGGACCTGGACGGGCGGATATTTGTGCAATGCCTTGCCAGCCCGAAACTCCGGGATCGCCTCGTCGGGCCGGCCCTGCTCGCGAAGAGCGAGCGCAAGATTGTTGTGCGCTACATAATTGCGGTCCGTGACGCTCAAGGTATAGCGCCACAAACTTTCATTGTCGTGCCAGTAACTGATCTGGCGATACGTGAGACTCCCCAACAAGAGGAGTACAACAAGGGCGGGAGCGGTAAGCCACACGGCGGGGATCCGGAGCTTGGGAGTCGCCTCACGAAGAGCCCACACCACCGTCACAAACAAGCCGATAAAAGCCACGTAGGCGTAGCGGTCGGCCATGGCCTGGTCGCCGACGGTGATCATTCCGATCATGGGGACCAGGGTTCCCAGGAACCAGAACCAGCCTACGAGAAAATAGCGGCGGTCGCGCCAGCGCAGAACGAGGGCCGATACCGAGAGCAGAAGCGCCGCAGCTCCTACCACCTGCCAGGCGGGCAGCGAGTTCTCGGGACGCGGATACATGGGAACAAGCGGAGACGGCCAGAACGCCTTCCCGATGTATCTCACATAGGAGACCACGACATTTTCTAATCGCACGGTCAGGGGAACTTCCGCCAGCGTTCTGACCGTGTTGCCTGCGTGCTGCGCGATTACGGTTACGATGGAATCCGCGGCGGCAAGAAAGAGCATAGGCAACTTTTCCCAGACGAGATAGCGGAACGAGCGTGGAGCGGAGGCGGCTGAGTGAGCTCGCGCCGATCCATCCTTCGCGGAACCAACTGCTGCGGAACCGGCGAACATTCTCTGCAAGGGCCAGTAATCCCACAGCAGCAACACGAAAGGCAGGGTGACGATTTGCGGCTTGGCCGTCAGTCCAAAGGCAAAAAAGAGGATTACCAAGAGATAAAGGTATCTTCCGCCTCCGCGCCCGTAGCGGTCGTATGCATGGAGCGCGAGCAGGAAGAACAACGTGCTCAACACATTCTTGCGCTCGGCAGCCCAGGCTACCGACTCGACGTTCACCGGATGCAAGGCAAACAGAGCCGCCACTACCAAACTGGAGACGGTGAACCCAGTCGCTCGCTGCAGCAGAAGAAACAGCAACACGGCATTGGCGGCGTGGAGCAGGAGGCTCGTGTAGTGGTGGCCAGCCGGATTGAGGTGGAAGAGCTGGTAGTCCAGGGCATGAGACATCCAGGTCAGCGGATGCCAGTTTCCATAGTAGAAGGTCGTGAACGACCACTTCACGGCAGCCCACGTCAGCCCCCCTTGAATATGGGAGTTTCTCAGAATATAGGCCTGATCGTCGAAATCGACGAACTGGTTACGAACAATGGGATTGTAGAAAGCGAGCGTGGCTACGACCAGCAAGAGACAGTAGATGACTAGTTGCTTTTCGTGGGACGTGGACGTCTCGGTAGATGGTGGCGATTCCATTGGCCGCAGGTTGGGTCTTCCTCAAAGCGCTATCCCTTGCTCCTTGCCGATCACAATTTTAACCCGCTGTCGCAGGGACTTTGACGGCTACGCTTCGCTCTGGAAATCGACAGTAACCAGGTCCGCCCCTCGCTCGGTTGGCATTGAGCTCGCGCTACATTGTTGGTAGCGATAGCGAAAGAGTTAAAGAGTTTGCGGTTTCCACAGCCGGTTGCGGGATTTCCGGCACGATCGATCTCATCTTGACAACGGTTTTGTGCGCGCTGTACAACACGAGAGCGCTGCAGGATTCAACGAGATCGGGCGCAGTCCTCAAGCACGTGCGGGCGACCGGTATTCCGATGAAAGTTGAAATTTGTTAGCGGCACGGCCAGTGGTGGTCGATTTCGAGCCGCCTCTGGATTCAGTACTGAACGGACGCGGTGAGCGGATGCGTCCACATCCCCTTGGATATACTGCGCGGCCTTCGGCGTTTACTTCGGATTTGTAATGCTGGCATTCGGCGCGGTCATGCTGCTCGTTGCGCGTCGGGGGCGCGACCGCCGCATTCAGTGAGGGCATCGGGGAAGGATAAGACGCGCAAGAGCGGTACTCTCAAAATAAATTCGAAAGGTTAGACTGGAACGGGCGCGATTTGGATGAAGGTTCTGGTTACAGGAGGAGCGGGTTACATCGGCAGTGTCGTTGCCGAAGAGCTCTTGGAAGCAGGGCACGAGGTTGTCGTCTTCGATAATCTGGGCCACGGTCATCCGGCAGCGGTTCCGAAAAATGCTCAACTGATCGTCGATGACCTGGCGGATCGAGGTCGCCTCGATCAATTGCTTCGATCGCAAGTGTTCGATGCCGTGATGCACTTCGCAGCGCTCATCGAAGCCGGTGAGTCGATGAAAGTCCCTGAACAATTTTTCCGCAACAATACTGCCAACGCGCTAACCCTTCTCGAGGCAATGCTCGCCGCGGGAGTCAGGCGTTTCGTCTTTTCGTCGACCGCTGCCTTGTTCGGCAATCCCGAGCGCACTCCGATCGAGGAAAACGATGCGTTCCATCCGACCAACGCCTATGGCGAATCGAAGCTGCTGGTAGAGCGCATGTTGGCCTGGTTTCACCAGATTCACGGATTGCGCTACGCCAGCCTCCGGTATTTCAACGCCGCAGGCGCGGCGAGTCCCGACAAAGGAGAAGCGCATCAACCCGAGACACATATCATCCCCAGCATTCTTCAAGTTGCCCTCGGTCGTCGAGAACATGTAAACATTTTCGGTGTGGATTATCCGACCCCCGATGGCACCTGCGTTCGCGATTACATACATGTAAGCGATCTGGCGCGTGCCCACCTGCGGGCGTTGCACGCACTCGAGAATTCCAGTCCGCTGATCTACAACCTGGGCAACGGCCAAGGTTTCAGCGTGCGGCAGGTGGTTGAAGTGGCGCGAAAGGTTACTGGCCATCCGATTCCGGTGATTGAATCGCCCCGACGGCCGGGAGATCCGGCGGTTTTGATCGCCAGCTCGGAAAAAATAAGACGCGAACTCGCATGGCAGCCGCGTTTCCCGGATTTGGAATCCATTGTTCGAAGCGCGTGGCAGTGGCATCGCAGCCATCCGGACGGATACCAAAAGCATTGAATCGTTGCGTGGCACCCGATGAACTTCGCTGAGCTCACATCCGAATCCCATCGCCGCTTCAATCCGCTCACCGGGGAGTGGATTCTCGTGTCGCCGCATCGCACCGAGAGACCATGGCAGGGACAGGTCGAAAGCTCTCCCGCGGAAGTTGTCCCAAGCTACGATCCGAATTGCTACCTTTGCCCGGGCAATGCGCGCGCAGGTGGAACACGAAATCCCCCTTACACCGGGACCTTCGTTTTCGACAATGATTTTGCGGCTCTCAAGCTGGCCACGTGCGCTGGGGAAATCGACGAAGGTGGACTGCTCGTGGCAAAAAGCGAAGGCGGGCGATGCCGTGTTGTCTGTTTCTCACCACGCCACGATCTCACCATGGCTCGGATGAGTGTGCCCGAGCTGCGCCGGGTGGTCGACACCTGGGTGAGCGAGTTTTCAGCGCTAGCGGGCGATCCGCGGGTCCGATCCGTAGAGATCTTCGAAAATCGCGGAGCGATCATGGGATGCAGCAATCCGCATCCCCACGGGCAAATCTGGGCCAACGAAACTCTACCCAACGAACCACAGAGGGAATTAATTGCATTTCGGAACTACAGGAAACGACGCGGCACTACGCTGCTCGAAGATTACCTGGCGCTCGAGCTCAAGAAAGAGGCGCGGCTGGTGTGTTCGAACGACCATTTTGTGTTGCTGGTGCCATTCTGGGCGGTCTGGCCTTTTGAAACCATGCTGATCAGCCGCAGAGCCGTGTCGGCCCTTGACGAACTGAATGACGACGAGCGCACTGCATTGGCCGAAATACTGGGGCGGGCCACGATTCGTTATGACAATCTGTTTCGCACGTCATTTCCTTACACCATGGGTTTTCATCAACGGCCGACCGATGGCGGCGATTATCCCGAGTTTCACTTGCATGCCCATTTCTATCCACCGCTGCTGCGTTCGGCGACAATAAAAAAATTCATGGTGGGATACGAAATGCTGGCTATGCCGCAACGCGACATCACGGCAGAAACCGCGGCGCATTGGTTGCGCGACTTGCCCGCCAAGCATTATTCGGACCAGCGGGGATAAGAGCTAAATCCAGAACGCCGATCTGTGATGGGCGCGCGGATTAGAAAGCCGGGACGAACAAAAAGTGACGAGCGGAAGTGACGAGCGAAAATTGTGATTCGTAACATAGAAACAATTGATACCGGCCTCTAGGAAAGTTAGTTGACCACACGCCGTCCCTCAAGCTAGGATGTTAGCCAGAATGTCAGGCAAATCTCTTCTCGCGATGTGCACGCAGACTTGTTGCTGCTGTTGTTGTTGTACGTCTGTGGGCGCTGGCGCGGGGAGGATGCCGACCTAAGTAAGTAATTATAATTACGGCACTTATAACCCATCGCCAGTTAACCTTGGCGGTGGGTTTTTGCTTTTTGGGGACAACAGGCGATGGCGGACACAGCAAAAGAAACCAAGGCACAGAGAGTCGAGCGCCTTAAACGCTCGAAAAACCCGTGGGAGGGCCTCGAAGAGATTCGGCGCTTTGCACGCGAGGGCTTCTCGTCCATTCCCCCTGAATGGATCGGAACCTATTTCCGTTGGTGGGGCGTCTACACCCAGGGGGACGGGGCAGGCGTAACTGGCGGTCAGAACGGTGAAGGCAAAGCCCTCGAATGCTTCATGGTGAGAATCCGGATTCCGAACGGCCTCCTCACCTCGGAACAACTGCGCACCATCGGCGATCTGACACATCGTTATGCCCACGGAATTGCCGACATCACGGTGCGCCAGAACATTCAGTTGCACTGGGTCACAATCGAGGCGCTTCCCGATGTGCTCGAAGCTCTCGCGCGAGTCGGATTGAATACGCAAAGTGCCTGCGGCGATGTCACCCGAAATGTTACGGGCTGCCCCGTTGCGGGAGTCGATGCCGACGAGATTTCGGATGCATCGCCCTTGGCGCTCGAAGTTTCGCGAATGCTAGCCGGGAACGGTGACTTCTACAACCTTCCCCGAAAGTTCAAGATTTCGATCACCGGTTGCCGCGTGTGGTGCCCCTATCCGGAGATCAACGATATTGGATTGACCGCGACGACTCGCATCGTCGATGGCACGCCCGAGGTTGGTTTTTCTCTGCGGGTTGCCGGGGGACTTTCTACCGAGCCTCATCTCGGTACGCGATTGAACGCATTTGTCCGCTGGAACCAAGTACTGCCAGCCGTGAAGGGCATTGCCGAGTTGTTTCGCGATTCGGAGGTGTTGCGCGAACATCGGGAACGCGCACGCCTCAAATTTCTCTTTCTGCGGCATGGCTGGACAGCAGAAAGTTTCCTGGACGAACTGCAACGCCGGATCGGGTTTCGGTTTGATCCCGCTGTCGAGGAAACGCCGCCGGCGGATGTTTATCGCGATCATGTTGGTATTCACCAGCAGAAGCAACCCGGTTACTGCTACGTCGGTGCAGCCGTACTCCGGGGGCGAATCTCTGCGGAACAAATGCGCACCGCCGCCGATTTGGCCGATCGCTTCGCATCCGGAGAGTTGCGCACGACGAACATGCAGAACTTGCTCATCGTGAATGTTCCGCTGCTGGGCGCTGACGAATTGGCAAAAGAACTCGACGCAATCGGATTGAAGGTTGGAGGTTCGCCATTTTTCCGCGGCACCGTGGCATGCAGCGGAACCGAGTTTTGCAAACTTGCAATCACAGAAACAAAGAGTTTTTCACGCTGGCTGGTAGAGGAGCTCGAAGAGCGTTTGCCCGGTTTTGATCAGCATCTCAAGCTGCACGTTACGGGATGTCCCAACAGTTGCGGGCAACACTGGATCGCCGACATCGGTATTGACGGCAAGAAAATGAAAGTCGATGGCGGTCTCGTCGATGCCTATTACTTCTGCGTCGGCGGCGCGCTCGGTCTTTATCAGGCGACCGCCAGGCCAATCGGGTATCGCTGCCTTGCGACCGACGTTCCAGCCGCAATTGAAAGATTGTTGCGACATTATCTTGCCGTGCGCCAGGCAGGCGAAAACCTGCGCCAGTTTTTCGCCCGGCACACGGACACGGAGTTACGAGAATTATTGGCGGGTGAGCACGTGGACGCGGTCCCCCGCGACCTGCCGCCGCTCGTGGCCAAGAGAGTGGTTGCACAAGCAGCTGGAGGCGATGGTGACTAGCTTATTCCCGATGTTTCTAAAACTGGCCGCGAGACAGTGCCTGGTTGTCGGCGCGGGCAAGGTTGGCGAGCCGAAGATCGGCGGCCTGATCGACAGCGGAGCACGCATCCATGTGGTTGCGATCGAGGCCACTGCTCAAGTGCGTGACTGGGCAGCGGCCGGAAAGATTGAGCTCGAGCTGCGTGCTTTCTCAAGCAACGATCTCGACGGCAAGTTCCTGGCAATCGTAGCAACCGCCTCAAAGCACCTGAACCAACTCGTCTATCGGGAAGCTAACGGGCGGGGAGTCTTGTGCAACGTCGTCGACGTTCCTGAATATTGTGACTTCTTTTATCCCGCCGTGGTGCGGCGAGGGGATCTGCAGATCGCAATTTCGACCAACGGACAGAGTCCATCCCTGGCGCAGAAACTTCGGCAGCAACTGGAAGCGCAGTTCGGTCCCGGCTACGCGGCGTGGGTCGAACAGCTCGGCGAAACCAGACGTTTGATCCTCGCGAGCGATCTCGATGCCGAAACCAAGTCCGACCTGCTGCACTCACTCGCCAGCAGGGAAGCGTTCGAAGCAGCGGTGGCTAAAATCCCGTCCTTGAGTGCCGCGTCCACCTCAAGAAGTGTAGTCGTCGCATGACCGGAAAGGTTTATCTCGTAGGCGCTGGTCCTGGCGATCCCGAGTTGTTGACGATCAAAGCCCTGCGTCTTCTGCAAAGTTGTGAGGCTGTCTTGCACGACGACCTGGTCTCGCCCGAGATCCTGAAGCTCGTTTCGCCCACGGCTCAAATTCACAAAGTCGGTAAGCGCTGCGGAAAAAAGAGAATTCTGCAAGGCGAGATCAATTGTCTGATGGTGGCTCTGGCCGCTTCCGGACTGCGCGTTGTCCGGCTCAAGGGCGGCGATCCGCTGATCTTTGGACGGGCGGGCGAAGAAATCGAATTCCTCCGCAGAAGCAACATTCCTTTCGAGATCGTGCCCGGCGTGACCTCAGCCTTTGGCGCGGCCGCCACCGCTCAGATACCTCTGACGCATCGTCGAGCGTCGGACGCGCTGGTCCTTGTTACAGCTCATCGTGGGCCGGGAAATGACGTCGCCGAAAAAGATGGTTCTGACTGGAGCAAGTTGGTCACGAGCGGAGCGACCCTGGTCATTTATATGCCGGGACAAGATTACGCGGAAATCGCGAGAAGGCTCCTGGCGGCTGGTTTGGCGGGGAAAACGCCCTGCGCCATAATTTCGCGCGCCACGGGCAAGGATCAGCGGACGCATCGCACGACAGTCTTCGACCTCGATCGCGCGCCGCAACTTGTCTCCCCGACACTTCTCGTCGTCGGCGAGGTCGTGCGACTGGCTGATCCCGCTTCTGTGGTCGCGGGAGTGATACCGGATGCGGCGCTCGCGAACGACGGTTTGCCTGCGGAACCGCCTTTTACCGGGAGAGCCGAAAAGGAGATGACTGCGTGAGAGACAAGATCGCTGATCTTGAATACGGCGCCGAAACCTGGAGTTCGGAGCGCATTCTGTCCTGGGCCTTCGAGACGTTTGCGGATGAGGTGGCTATCTCTTCGGCCTTTGGCGCCGAAGGGATGGTGGTGATTGATATGGCTTCGCGTCTGCGGAAAGACTTCCGCCTCTTCACCCTTGATACTGAATTTCTTTTTCCTGAAACCTACAGTTTGATCGACAGAGTCGAGCGAAAATATGGAATAAGAATCGAAAGATGTTTTTCCCTGCATTCTCCCGAGGAGCAGGAGCGCATTTACGGCGCTGAGCTGTGGGCGCGCGATCCTGACCGATGCTGCAACCTGCGCAAAATCGAGCCGTTGCGGCGCAAGCTGCGCGAACTGCGGGCCTGGATCACCAGCATTCGTCGCGATCAGACCTCCTCTCGTACGAGCGCTCAGAAAGTCGAGTGGGACGAGAAGTTCGGGTTGGTAAAGGTAAATCCGATCGCCGACTGGAGCTCGCAACAAGTGTGGCAATACCTGCACGAACACGAAGTGCCCTATAACTCGCTGCACGATCAGAATTATCCAAGCATCGGCTGCACGCACTGCACGCGCGCCATTCGGCCAGGCGAGGATCCCCGTGCGGGACGCTGGTCAGGCTCGAATAAAACCGAGTGCGGGCTGCATGTCATCCCGCCGCCACCCATTTCCTGAGCAGTGATTCACACCAGTAAGAATTCGCGCCTGATCTTGCTCGCGACCAACGTTGTATTTACGAAAAAGCGAAAGTCTGCTGTTCTCCGGCACTTCAAAACCGGGGGCACATCCGAAATGGCTGCTAGAATGTTGCGGCGAGGTTCACCGTGAACGTCGTTGCGGATTTCGATGCAAAGAACAACATCTTGCGTGCCACTCTCGAAGGCCCCATGACAGGCGCGCTTCTTTTGGACCTGTACGCACAGGCGGTGAATTATATGGAGTCGCATCCACCCTGCCGCGGCATTCTCGACTTCTCGCGTGTGACGGACTTTGAGGTTTCGAGCGACGCCATAAGGCAAGTGGCGGCGTCTCCGCCCGCGTTCCCGGGTGGATACATGCGGGTACTGGTGATTCCGCAGACTTTCATTTACGGATTGGCGCGCATGTTTCAGATACTTGGCGAAAAGAATCGCCCCGAGCTGCACGTGGTTCGGACGATGGACGAGGCGTACCATTTGCTCGGAGTCGAGGACCCGGAGTTTCATCCTGTAAGCTGACAGTTTCCTCTAAATCTGAAAGGCTACCTCTCTGGCAAGCGACGAAAAAGCTGCCTACAACCGCTTCCTGCTGCTGGTCGCAGGGCTCGGCGGGCTTCTCTATGGCGTTGATGTGGGTATCATTGCCGGGGCTTTGCCCTATCTCGAGGCCGTCTCTGGTCTGAATGCGGGACAGCTTTCGATCGTCGTCGCTGCCGTGCTCCTTGGCAGCGTACTTTCAACTCTTTTTGCCGGACTTCTTGCCGATTGGATGGGACGCAAGCCCCTGATGATCGTGAGCGGGCTCCTGTTTGTCTGCAGCATCCCTATGATTGCGCTCTCGCATGGCTATGAGGCGTTGGTGCTCGGCCGCCTGCTACAGGGAATCAGCGCGGGTCTGATCGGTGTCGTAGTTCCGCTCTATCTGGCGGAGTGCCTGGCGGCGACGAATCGGGGCAAAGGGACAGGCATCTTCCAGTGGCTGCTCACGCTTGGAATCGTGGCTGCAGCGGTGATTGGCATGTACTTCAGTTTTCGCGTCGAACAGGTTGCCCGACTGGGCGATCCGGCGCGGCTCTTTGCTTTCAAAGACACTGCCTGGCGCAGCATTTTCTGGGTTTCGCTTCCGCCCGGGATTTTGTTTGTGATTGGCAGCGCGATGGTGTCGGAATCTCCGCGCTGGTTGTTTCGCCACAGGAAACGGGATGCGGCCTATGCCGCGCTGTTACGCTCCCGAACCGTCCAGCAAGCGAATCTTGAACTGGAGGAAATGGAACAAGCTGCCGCTACCGGCAAAACGCAGACCGGAAACGGGGTGAAACTCGAAGAATCGCTCTTGCGCCGAAAGTACGTGGTTCCGTTCGTTTTGGCCTGTGTCATTCTTGCCTGCAATCAGGCTACCGGGGTTAACTCGATCATTGGTTACAACACCAATATCCTCTTGCAGAGCGGCCTCTCCGACGTTCAGGCTCATTGGGGATACGTCATTTTTACCATGGTGAATTTCCTGATGACGATTGGCGGCGTCCTGCTGGTCGATCGCAAGGGACGAAAATTTCTCTTGTCGTTGGGCAGCGCCGGCATCATCATCTCTCTTCTCGCGACCGGTACGCTGTTCCGACGCACAGAAAAGTTGCGTGTTGATTCTCGGGCCGCAGTGCAGTCCATGGTTGATGCCGATCAGAAAGTAACATTGCTCTACGACAAGGAAACGGCAAAGAAGCTCCTTGCCGCGAGTGGAGACGCGGGCGAGGCCATCAGCCATCGGCCCACGTCTCTCGTCATTATCTACTCCTACGGAGATTTCCGGGCCGCGACGAAGGTTGCGCGTTCCGATGACGAGGCGGCCAAGCCCATCGAGATTACTCGCGAAAGCTGCGTGCCCGAAAATAGAGTGGTCGCTTTTTTCTCGAATCCTTTCAGCCATCTCGAAGCTGCGCGAACTGCTGCGCTCAGAATCGACAACGCCCTCATTACTCCAGTGCCGAGCACTCACAACGGATGGCTGGTGGCCATCAGCCTTTTCGTGTTCATGGCTTTCTTCGCGATTGGTCCGGGAGTGTGTGTCTGGCTGGCGCTTTCGGAGTTGATGCCGACCCGCATCCGCTCGAATGGCATGAGTATCGCGCTCTTGATTAACCAGGCAGTGTCGACGACCATCGCCGCGATCTTTCTGCCGACCGTGGGGAAGCACGGCTACTCCGTCATGTTTTTTGGGTTTGCCGCCTGCACCGTGATTTATTTCATCACAGCCGCCGTATTCCTGCCGGAGACGAAAGGCAAGACGCTCGAAGAGATCGAGGCGCATTTTGAGGGGATGAGAGAAGCCTGACCCTTCTTGTCGAAAACGCTGCTCACACGTGGTTGTGACCGAGATCACGATCAAAAGCGCAATGGATGAGAGTTCCAGGTAGCGGGCTGTTTTGAAATTTCGCTTCGTTCCGAAAACTCCAGATCAACATCCACCCCGACCGCGGCCCGAGAAGCCTTATGATAATGAGCCAGAGCATGGAGCCGCGCCATGCAGCAATCACCAAACGCAGATCGGCCCGGCGCAACCTATCGGCGATGGCTCGCTTTTCGCCAGAATTCGGAAGACACGTGCGATGCGACTCTTCGCGTGTTTCGACGGCGCAATATTCTTTCTTCGGGAGGCGATGCTACGACATTCATGCCCGTTCCTCGGACAGGGTCGGGATCTGATCAAGCAACGGTAATCCACTGCCGGGTCGGGGGCGTTACCCGGGGCATTGCCCCGTCGCGGAACTCAAACGATCATCGCCAGAACACGCTCGGCAACCATGGAAGGCCCGGGATCGCCGTGCCCCCATTCTGAAAAAAGCAGTTTCCAGAGGCTAGCAGCCTGAACGATCAGGTGATCGACGATGCGATGCGCTTCGTCGATGTGATGAAGGGCGCGATCTCGAAGCCCGCGCACGGGCGGGTCATCTTCTTCCCGGGCGATGTCATTGTGAGCTTTATCGAGCAGTTCCATCGCGCTGAAAGCGCCGCCGCGGTCATTCGTAGATTTAGGTTTTGCCGCTCGACAAAACCGCCCACTACCGAGTGCTAGAGATCCAGGAAGACCCGGATTGATGTGAAATCCTCGCCCGCCCGAACTTGAAAGCCGAAGCTCTTGAAAATGACCTGCATCGCGAGGTTGTCGGGCAACACTTCCGCCGAGACCTGGCTAAGCTTTTCATCCCGGGCAACCTGGATGATTCGGCGAAGCAATTCGTGACCTAACCCGAGATTCTGATATTTGTCCGAAACCAGCACCGCAACCTCGGCTTCATTCCTCGAATGAAGTTTGTTCAAACGGCCGACTGCCATGATCGAGCGCTCTCCCGTTTCAGGATCGGCGCGCTCGGCGACGAGCGCCATTTCACGGTCATAATCGCTGAAACAGATGCGGAGCAATCGCTCATGCGCCACCCGCCTGCTCAGACTGAGCGCAGAAAAATAGCGGAAATAAACACTGCGATCGGAGAGTGTCTCGTGAAACTTGACCATCAGCGGCTCGTCTTCCGGGCGGATCGGACGGATGATAATTTCCTGTCCATTCTTCATCTTCCAGGGCGAGACATATTGCATCGGATAAGGGCGGATTCGAGGCTTGGGCAGTCGGTTAAAAGTCACGTTAGGTCCGTAAGTTTCTCTCGGTCACTTCTTGCGCCCGTCCAATAGAATAGGAATCATAGGAATCATCCAGAAATGGAAAGGCAGGATTCGATGACTCCACCAGCCTCAACAACCTCGACGCAGCCTGGCATCTCGAACCAACCCCTCACACTCCATCCACTCACCTCGGAAGAACTGCGCAAGATCAACGCCTACTGGCGCGCAGCGAACTACCTTTCTGTCGGCCAGATTTATCTGCTCGCCAATCCTCTTCTCCGTGAACCGCTGAAAATCGAGCATGTAAAACCGCGTCTGCTCGGGCACTTTGGAACCACGCCAGGTCTGAACTTCATCTACGCTCATTTTAATCGCGTGATCAAGAAGTACGATCTGAATGCCATCTACATTTGCGGTCCCGGACACGGCGGGCCGGGAATGGTCGCGAATACGTACCTCGAGGGCAGCTACACCGAGTTCTATCCAAACATCACCCAGAATGAAGAGGGCCTGCAGAAGCTGTTCAAGCAGTTTTCTTTCCCCGGAGGCATCCCGAGCCACGCCGCTCCCGAAACTCCTGGCTCCATCCACGAAGGCGGTGAACTCGGCTATTCCATCATGCACGCCTGCGGAGCCGTCTTCGACAATCCCGACCTGATTACCTGTTGCGTGGTCGGAGATGGAGAGGCGGAAACGGGGCCGTTAGCCACCAGTTGGCACGTGAACAAATTCTTGGATCCCGTACGCGACGGTGCCGTGTTGCCAATTCTTCATTTAAACGGCTGGAAGATCGCAAACCCGACCGTGCTCGCCCGAATGGACGACGAGGAACTCATACGTCTGTTCACCGGCTACGGTTGGAAGCCGTACTTCGTCGAGGGGCACGAGCCCGAAGCCATGCATCAGCTGATGGCGGGAACGCTCGACACGATCATTCCCGAAATCACACAGATCCAGAACAGCGCCCGCAGCGGCGGCGGAGTGTCAAACTGGCCAACCTGGCCGATGATCATCTTCCGCAGCCCAAAGGGATGGACTGGACCAAAAGTGGTCGACGGCAAGCCCGTCGAAGGCACATGGCGGGCGCATCAGGTTCCGGTGGCCGATCTGCAATCGAAACCAGCTCACCTGAAAATTCTCGAAGACTGGATGAAAAGTTACAAGAACGAGGAATTATTCGACGAAAAGGGCAAATTTATCGCCGAACCCGCCGAATTGGCCCCCCAGGGCGATCGCAGGATGGGAGCCAATCCGCATGCCAATGGCGGCTTGCTGCTGCGCGATCTGCTCATGCCCGACTTTCGCAAATATGCGGTCGATGTGTCCAAGCCCGGAACCGAGGATGCCGAAGCTACGCGCGTTCTCGGCGGATTCCTGCGCGATGTCATGAAGGCCAACATCGATTCCAGGAACTTCCGTGTCTTTGGTCCCGATGAAACGGCATCGAACCGCCTCGAGGCTCTCTACGAGGTAACGGACAAGGAATGGATGGAGCCAATCCTGCCGGTTGACGAACATCTTTCGCAGCACGGCCGGGTGCTCGAAATGCTGAGCGAGCACATGTGTCAAGGCTGGCTCGAAGGCTATCTGCTCACCGGCCGCCACGGCCTTTTTTCCTGCTACGAAGCGTTTATCCACATCGTCGATTCCATGTTCAATCAGCACGCGAAGTGGTTGAAGGTTACGCGCGGAATCGAGTGGCGTCGTCCGATCGCATCGCTCAACTACTTGCTAAGTTCCCACGTGTGGCGGCAGGATCACAACGGCTTCACCCATCAGGATCCCGGCTTTATCGATCATGTGATCAATAAGAAAGCCGACATCGTTCGCGTCTATCTCCCGCCTGACGCCAACTGTCTTCTTTCTGTCGCCGACCATTGCCTGCGAAGCCGGCACTACGTCAACGTGATCGTCGCCGGCAAGCAACCCGCGCTGCAATATCTCGACATGGAATCGGCCATCGAACATTGCACCACCGGCATCGGCATCTGGGCGTGGGCAAGCAACGACGATGGCAAGGAACCAGATGTCGTGATGGCATGCGCGGGTGACGTTCCCACCCTCGAAACACTGGCCGCAGTCGACCTCTTGCGTCAGCACTTCCCGGAGATAAAGATTCGCGTCGTAAATGTCGTCGATCTGATGACCATTCAACCTTCGAGCGAGCATCCGCACGGCCTCTCCGACGTCGACTTCGACTCGCTCTTCACCGTCGATAAGCCGGTTATTTTCGCCTATCACGGCTATCCGTGGTTGATTCATCGCCTCACCTATCGGCGCCACAATCATGACAATCTTCACGTGCGCGGTTACAAGGAAGAGGGTACGACCACCACCCCGTTTGATATGACGGTTCTGAACGATCTCGATCGCTTCCATCTGGCCGGCGATGTCGTTGACCGTGTTCCCAAGCTGCAAAACGTCGGTGCCCACTTCAAGCAAATGCTGCGCAATAAACTGGTCGAGCACAAGCAATACATTCACGAGCGCGGAGACGACTTGCCCGAAATCCGGGATTGGGCCTGGCCCTACTGATGAACGTGCTCGTTCTCAACTCCGGTTCCAGCAGCCAGAAGAGTTGCCTCTACCAGCTTGGAGATTCACTTCCCAAGGATCCGCCGACGTGCATTTGGGAAGGGAAGATCGAGTGGGCGGGCAGCAAAGCGCAATACTCGATCAAAAACTCCTCCGGCCTTTCCCAAAAAGAGCAAATCCCGTTTCGCTCCCGCGAGCACGCCATCGAGCATCTGCTGCATGGCTTGTGGAGCGGCAAGACGCAGGCGATTTCCGGCCGCTCCGAGATCGATGTCGTAGGCCATCGGGTCGTTCACGGCGGCCCACGATATTTCGAGCCTTCGATCGTTAACGCTAAAGTAAAGGCCGCAATCCAGAGCGTCTCCGTCTTTGCCCCGCTCCACAATCGCGCCGAACTCGAAGGTATGGAGATCGTTCGCAGGTTGCTCGGACACGTACCGCAGATCGCCGTCTTCGACACTGGCTTTCATCGCACCATGCCTTTATCCGCTGCCACCTATCCCGGCCCGTACGGATGGTTCCAGCAGGGAATTCGCCGCTACGGATTTCACGGCATCAATCACCAATATTGCGCCGAACGCGCCGCCCGGTTATTAGGCAGAGACCCGAGGGCCTTGAAACTTGTGACCTGTCACCTGGGCAATGGTTGCTCCCTGGCCGCGATCCTCAAGGGTCAAAGCGTCGATACCACCATGGGTTTCACACCCCTCGAAGGTTTAATGATGGGCACGCGCTCCGGTTCCGTGGATCCCGGAATTCTCACCTACCTGATTCGCCAGCGCCAGTTTTCCGCGACACAACTGGATGATGTGCTGAATCAGAAGTCTGGACTGCTGGGTATCTCGGGCATCTCGGGCGATATGCGCGAGATTCTTGCCGCCCGCAAGAATGGCCAGGCACGATCCCAACTGGCATTTGAAATGTACGTTCATCGCCTGCGGTCGGGAATCGGAGCCATGATTGCCGTTCTCGGCGGAGTCGATGCCTTGGTATTCAGTGCGGGAGTGGGCGAAAATTCACCTGAACTTCGCGCTGCCGCGTGTGATCACTTTGCCTTTCTTGGCCTGAAGCTCGACCGGCGAAAGAATTCTGAATCTCCGTCGGACGAGGACATATCCGCCTCCGATTCAACCGTACGAGCTCTCGTCATCCACGCGCAAGAAGACTGGATGATCGCCCGCGAGTGCTGGAGACTCGCGCAGACATTACCCCCCGCTTCGAGCAAGAAACGAAAGGGCGGGTTGACCGGAGGTGCAAAATACAATCGAGAACGGAAAGGGTAGCCAAACCGCTTCCCGGCTTTGATATTGATGCGCTACTTCAACCTGGCTTTCAATAGAATGAAGAGGATTTCTTACCGATTCGATCCGGATCGCTCGTGCAGTGGCCTGGGCCAGTCAAGCCACGGCAAGATAGATATAGCGCAAGATAAACAACACTGTGAGAATCCACACCAGCGTATTGATCTCGCGAATCTTGCCGGCCGCAATCTTCACCACCGTATACGAAATGAGACCGAGACTAAGGCCGGTCGCGATGCTGAATGTAAGAGGGGTAGCCAGAATGGTGATGAATGCCGGCACGGCCTCACTGAACTCCTGCCATCGAATCTGCGAAATGGATTGCGACATCAAAACGCCCACCAGAATAAGCGCCGGAGCGGTCGCATACCCCGGAATTGCAGTCGCCAGCGGCGAGCAAAACGTAGCCAGGAGAAACAGCGCCGCGACGGCAACGTTGCTCAAACCCGTGCGTGCACCCGCCGCCACCCCGGCGGCACTTTCAACGTAACTGGTCACGGTTGACGTTCCCGTGAGCGAGCCGAATATCGTTCCCACAGCATCCGCAACCAGGACTCGCCCGACCCGGGGAATCTTGCCGTTCTTAATGAAACCCCCTTGCTCGCAAACCGCCACGAGCGTGCCAACATTGTCGAAGAGATCGACAAACAAAAGAGCAAACAGGACTTCGAGCAATCCGAGGTGGCTGGCCCCGCGAAAATCGAGCTTTAGAAAAGTGGACGAAGGATGCGGCATCGCAAGGATCGCTGCCGGCCAGCGGCTGATACCGCGCAGAATTCCGAGAAGAGCCGTGGCGAAGATGCCAACGAGAATTGCGCCATGAACCCTTCTCGCGATCAGCACAAACATCAGGAGGAGACCAAAACATGCTGTCTGCACCTCCCGGTCAGAAAACTTGCCGAGACCGACGAACGTGGCGGGATTAGCCACCACGAGGTTTGCATTCCGAAGGCCCACAAACGCGATAAACATTCCAATTCCGGCCGCTGTCGCATGTTTCAGGCAGTCTGGCATGCCATTCACAATTTGTTCGCGGACCCGGGTGACTGTAAGCAAAAGAAAGAGAACGCCAGAACAAAAAACTACGGCCAGCGCCGTCTGCCACGGAATATGCATGCTCATGCAAACCGAGTAGGTGAAATACGCGTTCAGCGACATCCCGGGCGCGAGCGCAATCGGATAGTTGGCGTAGAGGCCCATCACGAGCGTGGCGATGGCGGCGGAGATACAGGTCGCAAATACGACGCCGTCCGCGGGCATTCCAGCGAGCGCGAGAATCTGAGGATTGACCACGATGATATAGGCCATCGTGACAAAGGTTGTGATTCCACCGAGCAGCTCTTGCTTCACAGACGTCTGGTTCTCGGCGAGCTTGAAATAGCGGTCGATCAAATCGTGTCCCCTTCCAAAACGTCGATTTACGCGCACTATTCGTATCTGTTATTCCATAATTGGCTAACAACCAAGATGTCGCTTATGGCAAGGAGTAAGTCCGGGGGTTATAAGACTTACGAATCCTGGCGTAACCTGGCTTGATAATGGAATAGATGAAATCGCAACGTTCGTAATAGGGCAAAAAAGAACTCTTCATTGCGTTGATCGTGAGCTTCTCGAAATCCTCCAGGGACAAACCAAATGTCTCTGCCGCCGCCTCAAACTCCTGGGTCATGCTGGTGCGGCTCATCAGTCGGTTGTCGGTATTGAGGGTGACCCGAAATCTTTCCTCATAGAGAATCTTGAATGGATGTTCCGCCAGACTCGGCGTCGCGCCCGTATGTACATTGCTGAGCAGGCAAATTTCGAGCGGAATTCTTTTATCCAGCACATATTGCGCAAGGTCGCCTAATTTCACCGCCCGGCCGTCGACAACCGCGATGTCGTCGATCAGCCGCGTTCCGTGTCCGATGCGGTGTGCTCCGCAATACTGTATGGCCTGCCAGATCGATTCCTTGCCATAACCTTCCCCGGCATGAATCGTGATGTTGAAATTTTCCCGCTGAATGTAGTGAAAAGCGTCCACATGTTTTTTGGGAGGATAGCCGCCTTCTTCTCCCGCAAGATCGAAACCGACAACGCCACGCTCGCGAAAGTCGACGGCGAGTTCGGCCATTTCGAGCGACACATCCATGTTGCGCATGGCGCAGATGATCAGGCCCGAGACAATGCCAAAGTCCTTGCGCCCGCGCTCCAGTCCCTTCAACACGGACGATACCACCTGCTGATGCGTCAATCCCTTGCGCGTGTGAAATATCGGCGCAAAGCGAGTTTCAAAGTAAACTACGCCGTCCTTGTTCAGATCCTCGGCTTGCTCGTAAGCAACGCGCTCCAAAGCCTCCTCGGTTTGCATGACGGCGATGGTGTGCGCGAAACCCTCGAGATATTTGGCGAGGCTTCCCTGATTGGCGCCGCGATGGAACCAATCGGCGAGGGC
>Ga0181522_10000240_pt1 | contig 43119 bp, 38 predicted proteins | sample PEATcosm2014_Bin_27_FD_121103 | JGI IMG/M metagenome (GOLD analysis project Ga0181522, IMG submission 121103) | Peatland microbial communities from MTU Mesocosm Facility, Houghton, MI, USA - PEATcosm2014_Bin05_10_metaG | ecosystem: Environmental > Terrestrial > Soil > Wetlands > Peat | place...
CCCTCTTTCGACAGCAGCGCGGCCTCGCGGTAAGCCTCTATGACATATCGGCCGCTCCGATAATCGGCCTCGTTCTGCGCCCCGTCTCCAGCAAGAGCACGCCAATGGCGGTTCGCTAAATCAAGGTTCGCGGGACTCCGTTGCAGCTCTTCACGAAGGCCCGCGAGATTTCGATTTCTCTGCTCCCAGTCTCCCATCGTCAGTACATTAACGGGCCCCAAGGCAGAGAGACAAGGTCGATTGATGTAACATCGCCGTTACACTCATCGTCGATTCAATGCGACGCCTGTTTACAATAGTTCACAGTAGTTACAGAATCATGGTTTGATTGCTGGGGGAGGAGCAAGCCTTGCTGCGAAGAACCGTATCCCGCGTAGGTTATGTCTTGGTTGGCTCTTCGGCCGTCATCACAACCGCTCTCTGGTCGCGGACCTGCTCACTCGGAGGCTTTCATTGTTTCGACGGGGGGTACGGTCTAGCTGTCGCGGTCGCGCAGTGGGGGGTTGTTATTGGGCTTGTTTGTAGCCTCTTCGGGAGGGGAATGACCCGTCCGCTGTTTGCCGCAATCGCGATAACAGACCTCGCATGTTGTTGCCGTCAGTTATTGGTACACTGACATCCCTAAAAGCACTTCGTGGGACTTTGGGTAGCACTTCAAAGCCCGGCTGAGAAAAGCCGAGGTCAATGAGCGTTTACCGCCTGATAGGGTCAGTTGACACTGACTACCTCTGGTTTGCCCGTCCGGGACCACCTCTTGAACTTCTGGCCTGCTACAATTCGTTGCTTCCAGATTCAAATCCCCCGGACTCGTTCTTCGCAAGCGGAAACGGAGTTCCCGATGCGACGTCGCTCAATCTCTCTGCTGATCAATATGATGTTCGTCTTAGTATTGGCTGCACCGGCTACGTCTGCCGCGCACCAAAAGAAGCCGGAGAAGGCCGCGCCGGCTGATGCAGCCAAACCCGGCCCTGGTGACTTCGATAACTTCGTGAATCAGGCGCTCAAGGATTGGAAGGTACCGGGTGTCGCCGTTGCAGTTGTTCGGGGAGACAAGGTCATTCTGCTGAAGGGCTACGGCTATCGCGACATCGAGAGACAGGTGCCGGTCACACCCGGCACGCTGTTTGGGATCGGCTCGATCACCAAGTCGTTCACTGTGTCAACTCTGGGTATGGAGATGGACGAAGGCAAGGTGGATTGGGACAAGCCGGTTCGCGACTATCTGCCGACCTTCAAGATGTACGATCCAGCGGTCACTGAGCAGTTGACGATCCGCGACCTGATCACACATCGCTCCGGCCTGCCCCGACACGATATGGTCTGGTACAGTTCGGATTTTTCCCGGGAAGACATCATTCACCGGCTGCAATATCTGGAACTCAATAAGCCACTGCGCAGCACATTCCAGTACAACAACATGATGTTCATGACGGCGGGCTATATAGCAGGCCTATTGAACGGCAAGAGTTGGGAAGAAACGATCCGCGACCGGATTTTTACTCCCCTCGGAATGAACGGCACGAATTTCTCGCTGAGAGATTCGCAGGGTTCTCCCGACTTTGCCCTGCCGTATCGCAAGGGCACCGACGTAAAGGCAGCGGTGCAGCGGATGCCCTTCGACGAGCAGTGTCCCGACCGGTGCGCGATTGGTCCCGCGGGCGAGATCAACAGCAACGCGGCGGATATGAGCCGGTATGTGTTGTTCCATCTAAATAAAGGCACGTTCCAGGGGAAGACACTGCTGTCTGAAAATAATGCACTTCAGATGCAGACGCCGCAGATGGTGATCCAAGGCGCACCCGACTTCCCGGAAGAAAGCGAAGACAGCTACGGCATGGGTTTTATGGTCTCCCAGTACCGTGGGCACAAGCGAGTGGAGCACGGCGGCAATCTGGACGGGTTCAGCGCCGAACTGGCTTTCCTGCCAAACGACGGAATCGGCGTTGTGGTGCTGACCAACCTCGATGGCACAGGCATGGCCAATGCTATTGCCTGGAACGTCTTCGACCGCCTGCTACCAGGTACCGTGGAGCCAACGCTATTTGCAGATGGAAATCAAGGCGAGGGAATCCGAACAGGAAGCTAAGGACAAAGGGTATGTGCCACATAAGACGAACACTCATCCGTCCCATGACCTCAAGGATTATCTGGGCGAGTACGGCCATCCGGGATACGGCGTGGTTTCGGTAACAGCCGACGGCTCCGGTTTCAGGCTGCAGATCAACAAGATTACGAGATCGGTGACCCACCTCTACTATGACGTTTTCCAGATTCCCGATACTCCCTTCGACGATTTCGCCAAGCTGAAGGTCTCATTTTTTTCCGATGCGAACGGCGACATCTCCAGCCTGTCACTGCCGCTGGAGACCAGCGTCAAGGACATCGTGTTCACTCGCCTGCCCGACAGGCAGCTTACGGACCGAGACTTCATACGAGCCTTCACCGGCCAGTATGAAGTTCCCGGCAACCCGACACCACTGACGGTTTCACTTCGGGGCGACCACACGCTGGTCTTAAGCAGTCCGGGCGCGCCGGATCTCGAACTGCTTCCGAAGCGTGGCACCGCTTTCGAAGTGAAGGACGAGAACGGAGTGATCATCGAGTTCAAACAGGACGCAAACGGCAAGACCATCGAGGTCCCCTCGACGACAACGGCACCGTGGAGGTGTTGAAGAAGAAGTAGTCGGCGTCCGACTTGTTCTTTGAAGTCCGCAATTTACCCTTCTAGCTTTCCAGTGCCGGCGTCGTCTTGCTTCTTGTGGCGAAGAATTCGCAGGTGGGCCGTCGCCCGTTATGTCGTGGCACACATCGCCGCCCGTCGCTCCCCCGCTTAGTACAGAGGATTAGTACAGCGGACTCTCGCCGGGCGGGCGTGTCTTCCAGCGGCGATGGACCCAGAGCCACTGGTCGGGGTATTGGCGGATGAAGGCTTCGATCACTTTGGTGAATTTTGCTGTGTTCGCGATTATGTCGGCTTCGTTATCTTCGGTGCGAATTAGCTCTACTGCTGGTTCGAAGCGCAGAATGTATTTGCGTCGCTTCTTATCCCAGACGGTGAAGCCTGGCACTACGGCTGCGTCGGTGCGTAGGGCTATGCGTGCCAGGCCGCTGGCGGTGCAGGTTGGGATGCCGAAGAAATCTACGAAGACGCCTTGTGGCGGGGTCATGTTGGTGTCCATCAGGATGCCCACGGTTTCGCCTTTGCGCATGGCGGACAACAGACCGCGAACAAAATCGTCCTTGTCTACGGTGCGGTTGCCATGCATGGTCCGGTAGCGCTCGAGAAGCGCGTCGACGTAGGGATTGTCGAGCGAGCGCATGACAATCGACAGCGGATGGCCGTGGAGCGAGTGGGCGAAAGCGGAGATCTCCCATGCTCCCAGGTGTCCGGTCAGAAACAGGACGCCGTTGCCTCTGGCGTAGGCTTGCTCGAAGTTTTCAAAGCCGTCGTAGACAACGATGTTCTCGACATTATCGCGCCTGTAGCGGGGGAAGAGACAGACCTCGGCTAGTTGGCGCCCCAGCGAGATGAATTCCCCGCGAAGCAAGTGGCGGCGATCGCGCTCGGACATTTCCGGGTAGGCCAGTGCCAGATTTCGGAGGCCCACGCGACGGAGACGTCCGTGAACCGCGTAGACGGTCAGGCCGATTGTGATACCGATGGCTCGCGCTACCGGACGGGGAAGCAAACCGAGGAGTTTAACCCAAGGCCAGACTAGAGCGTACTCGAGGCGTTCTCGCACGATGGGAGTTCTCAGTTTCCGGTCCTCGGTTCTCAGTGAGCGATGAGACTGAGAACTGAGGACCCGGAACCGGGAATCCGATTTCCAATTATTTTGCTGCTTCTTGCGCCCACTTGGCCAGGGTACTCAAAAAGGGATACGCGGTATTCGGAGGGTCGATGTCTCCCTTGAGCGATGTTTTGAAGGGCACCATACGGCCGTAGAATTCGCGGGTGCTGTTTTTGTCCTGCTTGACGACGGCGCCGGAGAGCTCCAGTCCGGCGAAGAGGCCGCGGGATCGGGAATAGGTCAACACTTCGGCGCGCATCTTCCAATCTGTATCGGCGCTGGCGTGGCGTCCAACGGGACCGGCGGCTGCGCTGGCGTCGGCGCCGAGCTTGAATTGGCTGGACAGCAGGTTATCCATGCCGCCCTTGTTCATGATCAGCATAACGAGATCGGTGGCCTGGCCTCCGATCTGCAAGCCGAAGCTGCCGCCGCCGATGGTGAAGAAAGCGGGGGCGCTCCAACCCTTCGGAGTGCGGCAACTGGCTACGCCTCTACCGTAACGGCCGCCGAAGACGAATCCTCCGTTAAGTAGCGACGGGACGACGGCCACACAGTCGGCTGAGCCCAAGACTTCTTCGGGAATGCGCTCGTCCGGGGCGGCCTGGATTTCATCGAGGACGGTGCCGGCGGCCTGGATGCGTCCGGAGGCTTTCGTAACGGGGACCTCGGCCCTGGCGTCTTCGTCGGTGTTGGCCGAAAGGACGGTTTGGGAGGATGTCAGGAAACTAGCGACGAGCAGCAGAACGAGGAGATTGCGCATTACGCCTCACTTGGGAGATAAGTCTGTTGTCTATGATTCTATTCGATGCAGAGTCCGGAACAGGGGATACCAGGGGTGATCAGGGTGAGTCGGGGTTAAAGGCAAAAAAATGCGGGGCTGAAATCGGCGACCCTAATCTCCGTTTCCAGCCCCGTCTCCCAGGTTCTGTGGTAGGTGAGGCAAGTATGATGCAGCCCCAAAAAGTCGACAAGATTACCAGGGTCACTGGCCTTTGGTAACCGAGGGTGGTTGGGCAGTGCCGGCGGTGAAGTGGTGATTCTGGACGAGGTTTTGGAGTTCTTTCAAAACCAGGGGGCCAAACTCGGAGCAAGCCGCGATCGCAGCCGAAGCGCTGCTCCAGCCGGAACCGCAGTGAGAAATGAGTTTCGAGTGCGCTCTTTGAAACTACTTCGCCGTCACCAGCGAATGCGTGATGGCGTGGACTGACAACGCGATACGGTTTTGCACTCCCACTTTGCGCATCAGTTTGGCTACGTGAGCTTTTACGGTTCGCTCTTCGATGCCCAGCGCGGAGCCGATTTCTTTGTTCGAGCGGCCGGCTACGAGCATCTCAAGAACTTCTTTTTCGCGGTCGGTGAAGGTGATGCGGCCGGCGGGGAAGATGCGGCCGGGAGATGCGCTCACGCGTTCGATGAAGGTGGAGAGGACGCGACGCGGAGCCCATACCGAGCCTAAATGCACGATGCGGAGAGCCTGGATGAACTCGGCGGGCGAGGCCGCTTCGTCTACATAGCCCTTGGCGCCTGCGGCTATGGCTTTGAGAACGCTTTCGTCGTCCATGCCGGAGCCGGTCACGATGATGCGCAGGTCGGGACGGACGGCTTTCATGCTAGCCATGATGTCGTACAGATTCTGACCTCCGCGATTACCGAGCAGGACGAGGTCGATGTTCGGTAGTTGACCGAGATCGGAGAGCGAGGCAGAGACCAGCTCCAAATCGGCTTCGCTATCGAAGAGGGCACGGAATCCTACGAATCGCAGAGGATCACTTTCCACTACGGCGACACGTATGAGGGGCTTTCTGGCGACGGCAGCTTTCATCTAGGTTTCCCTGTTAGGATTGCATCCTGTTCAAGCTTGCCTGAAGTAGCGGGGAATTGGAACGCTTGCTGATCGAGACAAATTACGTGAGTAACCCCCAAATCGGGCACCAGAGGAGGGTTTCGGGATGAACGGAAGTCGAATGCGGCGGGATTGTGCGGTGCTTCTGATGGTGGGTTTGGTGGGAATGGGTTCTCTGCTGGCGCAGGCTCCTCCAGCCTATAAGCCGCAGTTTCCGGGGGACCCGGCGCGATCGGAGTCGGAGGCGCAGGCTCTCGGGTATATGCGCGTGGTGCTGCGGGCGCAAAAGATATACAACAAACGCCATGAGAAGTATGCCCAGTCGCTCGAAGAGTTGGCGGGCACGGGATCGTTCACCAAGCGGATGGCCGAGAGCACTGACCGCGGGGACTACACGGTCAGCTTTCGCGTGCACAAGGACGGTTATGTGCTGACCATGACTCCCAAGCACATGGATAGCGAACACCGGTCCTTTTACGCCGAGGACGACGGAGTGATTCATGCGGACGATCAGAAGCCGGCGGACCAGGATTCACCAAAGCTGACTGCATAAAAGGGAACTGGATCAGGGCGTCGATTCGACGAGAGCCACCAGATGAAAGCCACGAATTGGGAGTTCACAAACCGGGCCCTCATTTTTGGACTGATTTTCGCCATCAGTTTTCCGCTCTACTTCCTCGATGGCCAGAACGCAGTTGCTGCACTATCCAGCTGGCTGGGGCCGAGAATCAGGATCAATGAAGACAGTGTTGCCCAGTTACTCTTTGCTTCGGCGACCTGCATACTGATCGGCGCCGCTCTCCTACGGACTTGGGCTTCCGCCTATCTGCAGGCGGATGTCGTGTACGCGCCGGAAGTAAAGACACAGGCTCTCGTAGCGGATGGCCCGTACCGCCATGTGCGCAACCCGCTGTATTTGGCCAACGTACTCATGGCCGTAGCCATGGGATTCATGATGAGCCGCATTGGCTTCGCTGTGGCAGTCGTTTCGATGTTGATTTTCTGTTACCGCTTGATCGGGCGTGAAGAGGACGAGCTGCAGAGAAGCCAGGGAGAACGATACGAGCGGTATCTCGGGGCTGTGCCGCGTTTGTTGCCATCCGTTCGGGCACGCATTGCATCGGCCGGCCGCGAGGCCAACTGGGGAGCGGGATTTAAGGCAGAATCCTGGTATTGGGGATTTGCCGCGGCGCTGGCGGTTTTTGCTGGAACGCTCAAGCTTCAGCTATTTTTTGCCATTCTGACAGCGAGCGTGATCCTGCTCTGGGCGTCACCATGGATTTTTCGCAAGAAAGATTCGACACAGTAGTCGGCCACATGTGGCCGGTGAGGCGGATGGATTGTTCAGAGGCCCACGCTATTCAGAATCAATTTTCTTTGTTGTGGAGCTCTTTGTCTTGGAACTTTCTGCCTGCTGATCCTGATCCCGATCGGGTCGATTTGGTTCCGGCTGGACGGTAGGAATCTGGTCGGCTATGCGACGGACCGGTAGTGGCCCCCCTTCGCTACCGCGGCGTTTCAATTCCTTAACGATTTGTTCGTGATCGAGCGCTTCAAAGTCGCGGTCGAAACGGGTCAGAGCCTCGGTCAGAATGTCGTGATGGTGCACATTTTCGAGTCCCGGTTCACGGGTAACATTCAGCCACAGGCGATGGAGCAGGACGACGTCTTCATTCTTCATCGTTGGAGTATGCGGACCGATGCGAAAGGTTTCGACTTTGGCGTCGGGCTGAACGATCTGGAGCAGGAACTGCTGTTTCGGTTCCGGGATGGCTTCCCAGGCGGTGCCGAGAGAAAATGCCTGCTCGGCGGCGGTCATTTTGCTGGAGAGCCCGGCAACGACGGTCGAAGATTCAAGGTTGTGGGCGGTCTGGGCTACAGCCGACCAGGGGTCGCGAGCCGGCACTACCAGCAGCGAGATTTTTTTGCCAAAACTTTCAGCCACTGAGACAGCTCGGGTGAACAGAGTCTGTTCGTAATCGCTGAAGACCTGCTCGGCGGAGAGACCGTAGGCGGCGGTGCCGAACTGGCTGACGCGGGCGGTCATCACGACGACATCCTGTTCGTGGGTATCGGTGCCCTGAAGAACCCATTTGAGATGGTTCAGCGTGTTGTAATCGCGGACCGGGACCAGGATGTTGCCGGAGCGAATCCCGATGGTTTCACGTCCTACACTTTCCGCTTGTTGCAGCTGGAACTGCTCTTTCATTTGCGCCGCATGATCGGCATGTTTACGACGGTTGACGCGTTCGGAAAAGGTGAAAATTCCGAAAAAGACTACGGAAAAAATAATTCCGCTGACTGTGGCTACCGATTTGGTGAAGAGATTCACGATCGCGGTGGAGAGCAGAACCATCCCGACCGAAGCCAGGCCAATCGGGATCTCTATGCCAAAAAGGTGAAGATTGGGCGGGACTTTCCAATTGCGCTCGCCTTTGTAGCGGTAGCGCAGAACGAGCATGGAGATGGTTTTGAAGACGAAGCTCCAGACCACGCCGAAGGCGTAAGCTTCGCCGAGGGTATAGATGTTGCCCCAGCTTACGATGATGGTGAAAAGCTGGAGGCCGACAATCAGATTGATGATGCGGTAGGTGGTGCCGTATCGCTTGTGCGGACGGCGAAACCAGTCGGCCAGTACGCCATCCTCGGAGACCCGGTTCAGGACACCGTTGGAACCCACGATGGCCGTGTTTACGGCGCCCGAGAGGATTAGAAATCCGACCACTACCACGAAGGCCCGGAAGGCCAGACGCAAGATTTGCGGGCCGACCATGTACATGGCGAGTCCGGCGATGAGGTTGTCGCTGTACACCTTCGTGCGGACATCGTCGGGGATCAGCATGACCGCCAACAAGGAGACGAGGCCGGTGAAGACGAAGCTGTAAACGCCGATTACGATGGCGGTGCGCTTCAGGTTCTTCAGCTTCGGATGCGCCAGTTCACGATAGACCTGGGCAAGCGATTCTTCGCCGCTCATGGCGAGCACCGAGTGCCCGAAACCGATAATCAGGCCGAGAACGCCGAAGATGTGCGGGAGTCTGCTGTGTTTCCAGAAGCCGAGCGATTCGTCGCTATAGTGAATATTGGCCAGGGTGGGAAAGGGTGGAAGGTGACCACCGACTTTCAGCAAGGTGAACAGGGACCAACCGATCAGCATCACCACCATGACGGTCGTGATCTGCATAACCCAGAGAGCCTTTTCGCTCGATTCTTCGATGCCTTTAATGTTCTCCCACCAGAAATAGAGGGTGACCGCGACCGCGAAAACCACGGCCGTGCCATTCACGCCCACCTGGGGTGTGCCGTGGAACATGCGATGAACGGCGATTGGGATCCAGCCATGGTTGTCGGCAACGGAAATAAGGTCATTGATGAGCCCGGCGATGTATTGTCCCGCGGAAACGCCTGAGACCGGGCCGGTGAGGATGTAATCGAACATCAGCGCGGAGACGCTCAGCTTGGCTAAGGTGCCGCCGAGCGCTTCCTTGACGACGCGATAGACGCCGCCGCGAACGAACATCGAACAGCTCTCGACGTAGACGGCGCGGACAGCGAAGGCGAAGAGCATCACTGCCAGGACAAACCAGGGGGCACTCTTGCCGACGGCCTGTTCGGCGATGCCGCCGGCGTAGAAGGCGGAAGAACCGAGGTCATTGAGTATGACGGCGGCGGCTCGCCAGTACGAAATGAAGGTGAGCATCACCGAGGTCGCTACTACAATACGAACGCGGTTGTTGCCGGTTGGTGCGTTTGACGTGGACGACATGCAGCACGAGCCCTAGCGGCTGGCTTCGTCCTCCCTGTCCAATAGGGTTCCTACATCTTCGATGCCGGTTAGCACCAGTACGATGGCAGAGCCGATCCAGCCGGCGACAAACATGCACTCCAGAATTTTGATCAGCAGTACGGTGAAACTCATGATCAAGTTATGTTATCTGAAGGCGCGGAAATTCGGCGCTGAAATATTGAGCCCTCCGGGCGTTGGACGAAATTCTGTTTGCTATTCTGATGCGTGCTCAAAATCCATCGAAGAGCCTGGGGGCTGGCGCTTGGGTCGGCGGTGCTGCAGATCCTGATCTTTCCGCTGCCCGGGCTTTATTGGCTGGCCTGGATTGCGGTGGCGCCGCTGATTGTCGCGATCTTCAGAGCACAGGTTCCGGAGACTTTACAGCTTCAACTGGGCGGCCAGGCGCGATTGCTCCCGGCCACGCCCGGGCAGGGATTCGTCCTCGGTTACGTGTGCGGTATGGTCTGGTTCGCCGGAACTTGCTATTGGATCTTTGACACGATGCACCGCTATGGCGGGCTGCCGAATCCGGTCGCCTTGCTGGCGCTCGTGTTGTTCTGCATGTACCTGGGGCTCTATCACGGGTTGTTCGGATTGCTGTTGGCTTTGGTGGCTGGGTCAACGAGTGGCCGATCAACGACTGGCCGATCAACGAGTGGCCGATCAACGAGTGGCGGATCAAGGACCGGCGGAGCGGGAATTTCGGTCGCATTGGGAAAATCGATCAGGCGCGGCCTCGTCGCAGTGCCGTTTCTCTGGGTTGCGGTGGAACTTGCGCGCACGCGGATCACGGGATTTCCCTGGGAGCTTCTCGGATATTCCGAGACCGGGAACTTCGCGCTTACACGGCTTGCTACACTCACCGGGGTCTACGGGCTTTCCTTTGAAATCGCGCTTGTCAACAGCGTATTTGCGGCGGCGTTTCTCGCTCAGAGAGAACGGCGGAAGTGGCTGCTGATGGCGGCGATGGCGGCTGCTCTGATCCTGCAGGCTGGACAATTGCTCGAGCCACCGGCGGTCGCGACGGATCGCACCGCGCTCTTGCTGCAACCGAATATTCCGATTCAGGCAGGAGAGGCTTGGACTCGGGACTATTTTCAGGACACGCTGCGCGATTTGACGGCGATGAGTTTACGTCCGCCCGCTGGAACTGGTGATAAAGAACGGCCGAATCACGATCCCATCGTGTGGCCGGAATCACCCGCGCCCTTTTATACGAACGATCCTCTGTTTCGCGATGCCCTGAGCGGACTGGCGCAGCAGTCGGGAAGTTGGGTGGTGGCCGGGACAATCGGAATCAATCCTCCTGCGCATGGAGGCGGCGAGACCTCCGAGATTTTCAACTCCGCTGCACTTGTCAGTCCCGAGGGGCAGTGGGTCGCACGCTATGACAAGGTGCATCTCGTGCCCTTCGGCGAGTATTTGCCGTTTCCGCAGGTATTTGGGTTTGCGGGAGGGCTGACCAAAGAGGTGGGAGAATTTCACCACGGAACATCGCATGCGCCTCTCGATGCCCGGGGCCGGCGCTTTGGAACGTTTATCTGCTATGAATCCATTTTCCCGGACGAAGTGCGGCGGGGCCCGCTCGAGGGTGCCGAGGTTTTGGTGAATATTTCGAATGATGGCTGGTATGGGGATAGCGGAGCCTGGGCGCAGCATCTGCAGCAGACTGAAATGCGGGCTATCGAGAATGACCGGTTTCTCTTATCGGATACGAATACCGGCATGACGGCTTCGATCGATCCTTTTGGGCGGATGGTGGCGGCCGTTCCGCGCAAGGTTCGCGACGTTCTCGTGGCGCCTTATGCGCTGATCACGGGAACCACGTTCTACACACGGCATGGAGATTGGTTCGCAGTTCTGTGTGCGATAATTTCTGCAGGGGCGCTGATGGCGCGCTTTGTATTTCCTGATCGCGAGCGATAGAAATGTTGGACGAACTGGAACAGCAATACACTTCCTTAAAGACCAAGGTTCACGACCTGCGGGAGTATCTTTGACCGAGACAAGTTGCGCCTGCAGTTTGCGGAAATAGAAAAGCAGGCGTCGGACCCGAATCTCTGGTCGAATCCGGAAAAATCCCAGCAAGTGATGCGCGAGCGAAAGCGCCTGGAAAGCATGTTGTCGCTCGAAGGCGATCTGGCGCGGCGAACTGACGATATCGCCACGTATTTCGATCTCGCTGGCGAGGGCGAGAATGTTGCGGCCGACCTGCAACGTGATCTCGAATCTCTGCGCGAACTCGTGGATCGGGTCGAGACCGAGACTCTGCTTTCGGGTGAGAACGACGGGCTGAATGCGATCGTGACGATTCACCCCGGGGCCGGCGGCACCGAATCACAGGACTGGGCGGAGATGCTCTTGCGCATGTATTTGCGCTGGGCGGAGCGGCAGGGGTTCAAGACCGAGATGTATGACTATCAGCCGGGAGAAGAAGCGGGCATCAAATCGGCCACATTTTCGGTGCTTGGTCAGTATGCGTTTGGTTATCTGACGAGCGAAATCGGGGTGCATCGACTGGTGCGGATCTCACCCTTTGATCAGGCCAAGCGGCGGCACACTTCGTTTGCCAGCGTCTACGTTTCTCCCGAGATTGACGACAGCATTGAGGTCAACATCAAGCCCGACGACATTCGCATTGACACTTACCGATCGAGCGGCAAGGGCGGACAGCATGTGAACACGACTGATTCCGCGGTGCGGATCACTCATATCCCCACGGGACTGGTCGCCAATTGCCAGAACGAGCGGTCGCAGCATAAGAACAAAGAGAAGGCGATGAGCATGCTGCGCTCGAAACTCTATGAATTCGAAATGGAGAAAAAGCGGGAGGTCACGAAAAAGATTGAGGATTCGAAACTGGACATTGATTTTGGATCGCAGATCCGTTCGTATGTGCTGCAGCCTTATCGCATGATCAAGGATCATCGTACGAAATTGGAGATTGGAGATGTGGATCGGGTGCTCGATGGCGATCTGCGGCCCCTGATGCAGGCTTATCTGCGGATGCGGCGCGGGGAGAAAAAAGCCTAGGTGCCTGGCGTTCGGATGGCGCGGACAGGAATCGTTGCCACCGGGGAGATACGGAGCAACAGGGGGAAGAGGACGATATGAAAGCGGGAAAGAAAGTGTCGCTCGGACCCCCAACTCTTGGGGCGAGACTGCAGCGCGCTTTCCGATATGCGGCGGAAAAACACGCTGGGCAGACGCGAAAACAGTCGACGGTGCCGTACCTTTCACATCTGATGGCGGTTGCTGCGCTCGTGTTCGAAGCGGGCGGCGACGAAGATATGGCGATCGCGGGACTGCTGCATGACGTGGTTGAGGATTGTGGCGGAATGCCCAGGCTGCGCGAGGTTCGAAAGCAGTTTGGGCCCCGAGTGGCGAAAATTGTCGAGGGCTGCACGGATTCATTTGGCGAGCCCAAGGCGGAGTGGATCGAACGCAAGAAAGATTATCTCGGCAAGGTGATGCACGCCGATGCCGAGACACGTCTGGTTTCGGCTTGCGACAAGTTGCATAACGTCCGCACGATCCTCGGGGATTACCGGCAGGATGGCGAGCGGATCTGGGCGCGGTTTTCGGGAAAAAAGGGAGGTACGCTTTGGTACTATCGCGCCTTAAGCGACGAGTATCAGCGGACGAATCTGAACCGGATTGCACGCGAACTTGAAATTGCAGTGGCAGAACTCGAAATGGCAGTGGGCGGGAAGTCAGGATCTTTCGAAGGGTTAGGGCGCGGGTTCGGAAAGAAAAAGGCCGCCGCTGATTCCCGGAGATGAATCATGTCTCGAATGCTTGATCAAATCCGAAGCTCGCAGGTTCCAGCGAACATGATGCAATTCGCTGCGCGCGGAGCACTCGCCGTGCCCGCGGAGGAGACCGTCGAAATTCTGGTTTATCTGGCGCTCCACAACAAGCTGTTTGGCGAGCAGGCCCGGCTCACGCTGGCCGGCTGGGATGAAAAAACGAGCAAGGTTGTGGCTGCCAACCCAAAGACCAGCCCCGAGGTCCTGAACTATCTGGTGTCTCCTGAAAACCTGAGAATTTCTCTAGTGCCGGCATTGGCAGACAATCCGTCGGTCGAGGAGGAAGCGCTTGACGAATTGGCGTCGTTTGGATCGCGTTCGGTAGTGGAATGTCTGTTGAAGAGTTCCCGGGTTCTGAATTCGCGGCGACTGCTCGAGGCGCTACAGTCGAACCTGCAGCTCGAGCCAAATGAGCTTGCCCAAATCGGAAACAAACTGGCGGGCGTAGTCAGTACTCCGGTGGAAGAGGTGGTCGGAGAAAGCCCGGCAGAAGAGTCGGATGAAACGGTTGAAACCGACGTGCCGGACCTCGAGATCGAACTCACAGTTACAAAATATCTGGAAGAGAATGCGGCGGAATTGGAAGCGGAAAAAGATAAACCGTTCCAGGCGATAGGACTCTCACCCGAGGAAGCCGCGTCGTCTGGGGAAAACCTGGCTTCCTCGCTCGCCGTCTCGGACGATCCGCCCGTTGACGATCCGCCCGTTGACGATCCGTCCGTTGACGAGCCGTCCGTTGCCTCGTCGCCATCGAACGCGGAGTTAGTGCCCGAAGTTGAGCCGAAAGTTGAGCCGAAAGGTGCTCATGCGAGCGCGAGCGCAGCGTCTCGGACGGTCGATAGCACTCGGCCGAAACCGGCGTTGGGTGCAGCGGCAAAGCCGGGGGCGGCGGCCGTTGCTCTTAAACCCAAGAAGGCGGTGGCACTGCCCGACAGGCGCGACAGCACGCTCTTGAAAATTTCCAAGCTCGACATCCGAGGCCGGATTTCGCTTGCCATGCGGGGCAACAAAGAAGATCGGTCGATCCTGATTCGCGATTCAACGAAGCTCGTGGCGATAGCCGTCCTCGACTCGCCCAAGATTACCGATGGCGAAGTGGAGAAATTCGCGCTGCAGAAGAATGTACTGGAATCGGTGCTGCGGGCGATTCCGATGAAGCGGCGGTTCGCCAAGAATTACAGCATCATTCGTAATCTCGTGCAAAATCCGCGCACGCCTTTGGATCTTTCTTTGACTCTGATGAAGAATCTCCTGGCGCGAGACCTGAAAAATCTTTCGGGCAATAAAGAAGTCGCGGACACGATTCGCAAGGTGGCGCTGCGAATGTACAGGCAGAAGCTGGAAAAAAAAGGCTGAGGGAACTTGCCGTTGAACGAATCCGATCCGATTTACGAACTATTGTCGCGGGCGAAGACGATTGCTGTGGTCGGATTGTCCGACAGTCCGATGCGGGCGAGTCACGGTGTTTCCGCCTACATGCAGACGGCCGGATACAGGATCATTCCGGTGAACCCGCAGATCAGGGAGGCGCTCGGGGAGAATGCTTATTCTTCGCTGCTTGAAATGCCGCGGGAAGGCGCAGAAAAGATCGATCTCGTCAATGTCTTCCGGCGGCCGGAGTTTGTCGACGAAATCGTCGAGCAGGCGATTCAGTTGAAGATTCCGGCGATATGGCTGCAAGAGGGCGTGGTGAATCAACGTGCGGCGGAGAGGGCGCGAAAGGCCGGAATTTTTGTGGTGATGGACCGGTGCGTTTTAAAAGAGCATCGCGCCAGGTTTCGATAAAGCAGGTTCCGATAGAGACCACAAATCAATTCGGAGATTCCGATTTGTTCGTTTCGCGCGTGCTCACCAGGATCACCGTGGCATCGTCGCGCAGCTCGGCTCCATTGGCGAATTGTCTGACGTCCCGGAGCAGGCTATCGACGGTGGCTTCGGGTGACTGCATCTCGGCGAGAAGTCGCTCGGCGCCGTATTCTTCCCCGGAATCAGCTTCAGCCTCGGTGATTCCATCGGAATAAAAGGCGATGCGCGAATCGCCATCGAGCGTGACTTTGGTCTCAGAAAACTTGCTCGCGGAAATTCCTAGTGGCAAGCCGTGCTCGTGATTGATCCAGGAGTGGCCGTGAGGACCGATCAGGAGAGGCCGGAGATGGCCGGCGTTTGCGATGCGCAAAACGCGGGTTGCCGGGTCAAGTTCGGCATAGACCATGGTGACGAAGCGGCCACTCGGAAAATCTTCAATCATCATGTCATTCAGACGCGCGAGGACCTCGGCCGGACCGGAGCCGGTTTGCGCCAGCGAGCGCAAAATGCCGCGGGTGGCGGACATGAGAAGCGCCGCTGCCGTACCTTTACCTGAGACATCGGCCAGAACAAATCCCCAGCGTCCCTCTTTCAGCGGAATATAGTCATACCAGTCGCCTCCGACCGAGCTTGCCGGGATCGAGAGACCGGAGACACGAAAGCCTGGGATCAACGGAGAACTGCGCGGCAGGAGCGCCTGCTGAATCGAGCGCGCCTCTTCGGCCTCGCGGCTCAAACGCTCGCGTTCATCGCGCTCGTCGCTGAAGCGCCGTGCATTATGCACCGCCACGGCGACGTGATCGCACAACATTTCAAGCAGACGCAGTTGGTCGGAGCAGAAGGCGTCGAGCTCGCCGTGAGAGGCGGTGAAAACGCCGACCAGCTCGCCTTCGCGATGCAGCGGGATCGCAACCTCGGAACGGGTGTCGGGTTCGCAGGCCACGTAGTAAGGGTCGCGAGTGACGTCCGGAGCATAGTGCATTTTGCGGGTGGCGATTACATGTCCCACCATTCCGGTCCCCTTCTTGATGCGATGGCCCTTGTCATAGATGCGGCAGCCGCGAACGCCGGCCAGCACAAATTCGGAATGTTCAAGATCGCGCAGATACAGGTTGATTTCGACGCAGCCGAGTGAAGCGGCGACTTCATCCACGATGCGCGGAATCAGCTCTTCAAGTTCGAGGGTGGAAGTGATTCTCTGGGCAAATTTTTGCAGGCGCACCAGCTCTGCGATCCGGAGAGCAGACGGCTCAGGAGAACCCGGATGAAAGAGGTCGAATTCTGCTCGAGGAGTGCTTGCCACGTGTGAAATCCTCCCGCCGAAATCGATTGCAACTATGTCTATTAAGATTGCGAAAATCACGATTCAGATTCTTTTTCTGTGGTGGCGGTGGTTCGTTTTGAAGGTGGATCCGAAGTTCGATTGGCCGCCGGTTGCTTCAGCCGTTTGATTTCTTCCAGACGTTCGCGAATGCGTTTTTCTGCGCCTTCGCTCGTCGGGCGATAGTAAACGCGGTCTCCGAGGCTCTCGGGCAGGCATTGCATGTCGGCAACTTTCGCTTCCGTGTCATGCGCATACTGATAGTTCTTGCCGTAGCCAAGACCTTTCATCAGGCTGGTGGGGGCGTTCCGCAGGTGCAATGGCACCGGCTCGGCGGCGGTTTCTTCGACGTCTCGTTGCACCGCGCTGTAGGCCGTGTATAGCGCATTCGATTTTGGGGCGACCGAAAGATAGACGACGGCTTCGGCCAGGGCGAGATTGCCTTCGGGCATGCCGAGGAAATCGACGGCGTCGCGCGCGGCCATCGAAAGCGCGAGGGCGTTAGGTTCGGCGAGGCCGATGTCCTCGACGGCCATGCGGACCAGGCGACGAGCGATGTAGAGAGGATCTTCTCCGGCTTCGAGCATGCGCGCCAGCCAGTAGAGAGCGGCATCGGGGTCGCTGTTGCGCACCGATTTGTGCAGCGCGGAGATGATGTTGTAATGCTCTTCGCCGCTTTTGTCGTAGAGCAGAACTCGTTTTTGCAACGCTTCCTGGATGGTCGCTTCGGTGATCCGGGTGGGGGCGGTTGCAGGCCGGGCGAGGCTTCCGTCTGCCGAGGGTATATCTTTTAACTCTTGTCCTCCTGACTTCTGTGGTTCCGACTTCTGTTCTTCCGATAGAGCCGCGGCTACTTCGAGGACGTTGTAGGCGTTGCGGGCATCTCCGCTTGAGTAGGCGGCAATCTTGCGCAGCGCCTCGCGAGAGGCTACGAGATGCAGCGAGCCGAGTCCGCGCTCAGTATCGGTGAGCGCGCGACCGAGGAGCTCGACGATCTGATCTTCGGTCAGGGGCTTTAGCACGTAGACGCGGCAGCGCGAGAGCAGCGCTCCGTTGATTTCGAATGACGGATTTTCGGTGGTGGCGCCGATCAGTCGGATGCTGCCTTTCTCGACGTGGGGCAGGAAGGCGTCTTGCTGGGCTTTATTGAAGCGATGGATTTCGTCGACGAAGACGATGGTACGGGTGCCGTATTGACGGGCCCGATCGGCGTCGCTCATCACCTGTTTGATTTCCTTGATGCCGGCGAGAACCGCGGAAAATTCGATGAAGTCGGCTTTCGTGATCCGGGCGATGATTTTGGCGAGAGTGGTTTTGCCGGTGCCGGGAGGGCCCCAGAAGATCATCGAGCCGGGATCGTCACGCTCGATTTGCACCCGGAGTGGCTTGCCGGGGCCGACCAGGTGCTCTTGTCCGACAAATTCATCGAGCGTGCGCGGGCGCATACGGTCGGCTAGCGGCCGCGTGCCCTGCGGGCCGTGGTCTGCCGGCGGGATGGATTGGAAAAGGTTCAATGGTTCTTCTCAGCTCTCAATTTCCAGTTGACTCGTCGTGAACCGGGAGTTGCTCTTCTGACCTCTTGCTGCTTCGTAGAGTACGATGCTTGCTGCTACTCCTGCGTTCAGCGATTCGACTTCGGCAACCTGTCGGATTACGAGCGTTTCGTCCATCTGGCGGGTGAGTTCGCGGGATAAGCCTGCGCCTTCGTTGCCGATGAAGATCGCCAAGGGTAGAGTCCATGAGAGCTCCGGGAGAGGAGTTCCCTCGTGCGATGAGGTTCCGATCAGGCGGATGCTCTGTTTGCGCAGCAGCGGAACGAGTTCTGCGGTCGAGATTTGTGTGAAGGGCAGACGAAAGATCGAACCTGCGGAGCCGCGCAGAACTTTTCGGTTGTAAGGGCTCACTGTCCCTTCGGTCAAAAAGATTCCTGCTCCGCCGAAAGCCTCGGCGGAGCGAAAAATTGTACCCAGGTTACCGGGGTCTTGCAGGCCTGCGGCTACGATGAGTGGGCCGTCTGCCGACCTCTCGAGTATTCGAGGTGGGGTGGCGGGACCGAGCTTGACGAGCGCGGCGACGCCCTGAGGCGCGTCGCTTGGGACGATCGAATTGAAAAGCGCATTTGGCAACACGAACGTCTCGGTTCGGGAGTTGACCTGCGGGAGAAGTTTTTCGGCTAGAGGGCGCGATGATTCGCTGAAGAATACGCTGCTCAGGTGGTGACCGCTGCGCAACGCTTCCTGGAGAAGCTTGATACCTTCGATGGCACATTCGCCATGGCTGGTCAGTTGGGCCCGGCGGAACGCCTGGCGCAGTTCCTTGAGCTTTTGGTTGGAGCTCGTGGAGACCCGGCGCAAGCGGCTCGCCTGCGGGCTCGGTCGCGCGGCCTTCCTGTCTTCCTTCATTCGGTAAGTCCGGCCTCGACCAGGATATGGATCGACCGGTTTGGCAACTTACTTTATACGCTCCGGCTTCGGCCGAGGCTCGTGGTATGGTACATTTCATGGTTTACGAGCACAACGCTTAAAGCTTGGGTTGTCCATTTAGGAAGGGATCAGAGTGCGCGCGGAAATCCTGAAAATTCATGCTGTAACGCCCGAACCCTCGCTGATCAAGTATGCCGCTGAGCAGATTCAGGCGGGACAGGTGCTGGGGATGCCGACCGACACTTTTTATGGTCTGGCGGCCGATCCGTTCAACCTGCGCGCAGTGGAGCGAGTCTACGAGATCAAATCGCGCTTACGGAATAAGCCGCTCTCGTTGCTGATTGAAAATGTCGATCAGGCCGATGAATTTGCTCGCCCCTTGCCGGACGATTTCCATCTTTTGGCCCGTCGCTTCTGGCCCGGCCCGCTGACCATGATCGTGCCTGCGGCATCGCATCTGCCGTTGAAAGTTACCGCCAATACGGGAAATGTGGCGTTGCGCGTGCCCGCGGCTGAAATTCCGCTGGCGGTGGTGCGGGCAGCGAAGATCCCAATTACGGCCACCTCCGCAAACTTGAGTGGTTCGGTCGAATGTACTACTGCTGAAGAGGTGCGCTGCCAGCTTGAGGACCGCATCTCGTTGATCGTCGACGGTGGGCAGTCTCCGCGGAATATTTCATCGACCATCGTGCACTTCAGAGAAGATGGCACCTGGCAGGTTCTGCGCGAGGGCGCGATTCCCACCAAGGATATTGTGGAAGCCCTGTCCTAAAACGAGGGTCCAACATTTCAGAGTTTCAAGGTTTCAAGGCGGAGCCGACCGATTACTTGAAGATTTGAAACTTTGAAATCTGATCTATGTCCGTCTGATCTATGTCCGAAGATCATAAGGAAGATCATAAGTCTTCTCACCCGAAAAAATCCTTCTGGACTCGTCTCTGGCTGCTGTTGTTGCTGGCGGCGGTCGGAGCGCTGCTCTTATTTCTCGGCGTTATCGGATCGCGCATCGTGCGCGCCGCTGCCGAAGCGCCTTTTGAAAAAGCCGATGTGATCGCTATTTTCGGAGCTGCTGAGTATGCCGGGCATCCGTCGCCGGTTTACCGGGCGCGCTTGGATCACGGTTACGAGTTGTTCGAGAAAGGAATGGCGCCGGTCGTGATTACGACGGGAGGATCGGCGCAGGACCCCGAGTACAGCGAGGGAGGGGTGGGGAAAGACTATCTTTTGCGGCGCGGTATTCCGGAAGTGGCTCTGATTGCGGAGACCCAGGGATCCGACACGGCGCAGTCGGCGGCGCGCGTGGCGAACATCATGCGCGCGAACGGAATGCACAGTTGTATTGCGGTCAGCGACGCTTATCACGTGTTTCGCATTCGCGCTCTGCTTGAGCATGAAGGCGTCCGGGTCGAGTTGGCTCCGAGGCCAGAGTCGCGTCCGCGGCATTTATGGGACAAGTTTGCGGCGGTGATGCGCGAAGCGGCAAGTTATCTGGCCTGGAAGACGGGATTGCCGTAGACCATAGACCCATAGAGACCCACAGACCAAAGACGACAGACCAAAGACGACAGACCAAAGACCAAAGACCAAAGACCAAAGACCAGCGGCCGGAATTCGGCGGTCAGCAACGGTGCATGCAGCATTACGCTTCCGAATTGACGACAGGCGACCGAGGGCCGGGGTCGGAACTACCATCCCATCTTTTCGCGCAAGCTGGTGACGTGCGCTACGTGATGACGTCCGTGCCAGGCATAGAGCGCCACATTTTTTTCGAGCGACATCGAACCGAGCTCCGGATGCAGGAAGGTGCGTGTAAAGTCAGCCTCGGTGAGTTTGCGCAGCATCAGCATCCAGCGCTGGTGCAGGGAATCGAGTAACGCCAGCGACATTTCGATCGGGGCCTGTTTCGCATCGGGCAACTCGGCCCAGAGGTCCTCCATGTAGGGCTTGATGGTGGGCTCGTATTCGGTGAGCGCCAGCTTGCAGCGAATGTAAGCGTTCATGTGGCTGTCGGGGACGTGATGGGCCACCTGCCGCAACGTCCATCCACCATCACGGTAGGGAGTATCCAACTGTTGGTCGGAGAGTCCGCCGAGGGCGACGCGCAAACGCGCGGGCGTCTCCTCGATGTCAGTCAGGCTTTGCTGCCGCTCTGCCGCCGTATGTGGAGCAGGGTAGGAAAACTTTCCGATTGGATAGCGGGGGTCAGACATGAATTCCTCCGCGTGGGTAGATGACGATGGGGTGAAATGTGGTGCAAAAAAACTATCGCACCATTGCCAGGACGCGGACCGGAAGAGCGCCGGGCAACTTGCCCTTTGCCGGGGCGACGATGATGAGCGAGCCGGTCGCGGGCAATGAAGTAAAGGGCGCGGTCCCTTCGAGGACGTAGCTGCCGTGCAGTGCGAGCTGCCTCGCCAGCGTGCGGTCCGAGGCGAGTTCCATGCCCGTCTCGACCGCAAAGCCGATGGTGTAGCGAGCGTCAGACAGGAACTGCGCTGCGTCGCGCTCGATCGGCAGCGGCATCCCGGACGCCCGAACGGCAGGGGGGGCGAGGGGGTTGATACCGGGCTTGATATCGGCGGTGCGGCGGAGGGCGACCACCGCTCCTTGTGGAATCATGCCATGCTCCGCTTCCCACCGAGCGATGTCGTTGAGAGAAATTTTCCGGCTACTCACAGGAGTGGTTCCGAAATCGATCACCACCAGCGGAGCTATGAGGCGCTCGGGGGGAATCTGACCGGCTGACCAGGTACCGGGAATAACCGCGCCCGGAGCGATGATGCGGGTTGTGGATCCGATTGCATTGTTTTCGGAAACAGTCAGATCCACCACGTGCGAATAGCGATCCTCGCGAGAAGAACTGGGACGCCGGTCGGCGAACAGCAGGATGGCAAGCACGAGTGCGTAAGCAATGACAAAACTGCGAATTCGCATTCAAATCCTTAAGCTGAAATACGTGAATGTATGTCTTAACCTCTATTGTTACCCGTCGTCGTGACAAGTTCAATCCACGGTTGGACATGACCCAGTGATCGTATCCGATTTCGCCCCGACCGGAAGTGCGCGTATTCAAGTCGCAAACTTTCGTGCCAACATCAACATTTCCTCGAGGTGCTGCGCAGGTTACAATAGCGTTAACTACCGGTAACTTCCTGCACCTAGCGCAATCAGTGGTTTCGAATCAGTGCCCAAAGTGCGTACTGGCAGGGTCTGAAGAATTCTGAAGAATGATGTTCGGCTACGAAGAAAAAGTTTCCCCACTCCGGCTCACCATCGTGCAGTACGCGGTGCTGTTCGTTTTCCTGCTTCTGGCTTACGGGCTGTGGCGGCTGCAGGTGATGCACAGCGATGAATACGCTTTGCTGGCGGAGAAAAACCGCGTTCGTAATGTGCCGATCCTGGCTCCGCGGGGCAAGATACTCGATCGCGAAGGGCGCATGATTGTCGATAACTACCCTTCGTTTTCTGCTTTGTTGCTGCGCGACTCCGCGCGCGATCTGTACGCTGACGCGGATGCCATTGCCAAAGGCCTGCATTTGAATGCCGAGGAGGTGCGGCAACGGGTGAAGCGCTTCGCGCCGATGCCGCAGTATCAACCGATTTTTCTGAAGGAAGACATTACTCCCGATGAATTGGCGTTCATCGAGGCGCACAAGAACGAACTGCCGGAGCTCGAAACGATTATGGCGCACCGGCGGCTATATCCGCGCAACGGCTTCATGGCGCACCTTATCGGCTACGTGGGAGAAGTGACCGAAGACATGCTCAATCAGCCGCAGTTCGAGCTCTATAACCCGGGCGACGTGGTCGGAGTGAGCGGGGTCGAGAAACAGTACAACGGCATCCTGATGGGAAAGAACGGATCGCGGCGCACGATCGTGAATAGTCACGGCCGCGAGATGAGCCGGCTGGATGAAACTCCGGCGGAGCCCGGCAAGCAATTGAAGCTGACCGTGGACCTGGACCTGCAGATCGCGGCCGAGGAGGCGATTGAAGGGAAGAACGGCGCCATTGTTGCGATGGATCCGCACACGGGCGAAATTCTCGCGATGGTCAGCCGGCCAAGTTTTGATCCCAACGATTTCAGGATGAGGATTTCGCGGGACGAGTGGAACAAGCTGATCAACGATCCCGACAAGCCGTTGCTGAACCGGGCAATTCAGGCGCAGCTCGCGCCGGGCTCGACTTTCAAGATCATCATGGCTACGGCGGGCTGGCAGGAAGGCATTGCCCAGAGCCTTGACGTGTATTGCAACGGCGGCGCCACGTTTTACGGGCGACGTTTCGGATGCTGGGTGAAGAGCGGTCACGGCGAGGTTACGCTGCCCAAGGCGATCTATCAGTCCTGCGACGTATTTTTTTACACGCTGGCGGAAAAGCTTGGGATCGATCGCATTGCAAAATACGCGACCGCATTTGGATTGGGGCAAAAGACGGGGATCGATCTACCGAATGAAGTAAGCGGCGTGATGCCTTCGGAGGAATGGAAGATCCGCAACTTCAAGCAGAAGTGGTTCGCGGGAGAAACGATTTCCGTGGGCATCGGGCAGGGAGCGGTGGCGCTGACGCCGGTGCAACTGATGCGTGCCATCGCGGCCATCTCGATGGACGGCCGCATGGTCGTGCCGCATGTGATCAATCCGACGAATCTGCCGCAGGGGTTTGTCGAGACGACGCATTATTCGGAAGTGAAGGACATCCCCATCGACTCTACGGGCTGGAACACGATCACCGATGCGATGAGTCGGGTTCTTTTGCCGGAGGGTACGGCTCCGTCGGCACACATTGCCGGAATGGATATAGCCGGCAAGACTGGGTCGGCGCAGATTGTTTCGCTCGCGTTGCGCGCGAAGCATCAGAACAATCAGGATTTCAATCAGAACGGGTGGTTTGTCGGATTCACTCCGCGGCGGAATCCTGACATTATTGTGTGTGTGCTCTTCGAGGGTGGCGAGCACGGAAAGCTGGCGGCGCGTTTGGCAACCCAGGTGATCAAGGCTTACGTCGATAAACAGCGGCGACAGCCGACAAAACTGGCGGCTGGTTCGGGCAAGGTGGATATCGGCGGCTTGTGGACCGAGCCTGCCACCCGGCAAAGCGATACGGACTCTGATGGAGATCACTTGCAGGGCGGTCGATTCCTGGTCGACATCGCGGGCGGTGTGGCGCGCAAGCGAGCGCCGCTGGCGCTTGCCGCGCCCGGCATGCATTGATCGTTGATCGTTGACCGTTGACCGATGACCGATGACCGATGACCGTTGACCGATGATCGATGATCGTTGATCTGTGACCGATGATCGAATCCCTCCCGCGAAATTTAAATCCTTAAACGATCGTGATAGGTTAAGTCTTCGAGGCAAGACCGCAATGAGGCAAGACCCTGCAATGAGGTTGGACGTGCAATGAAGACCGTAGCTCACCTGGCCCTGGACGCCGCGACCGTACGCGGAGTGACATATGCCGATGCGCGTGTCGTCACGATTCGCAACCGCTCGCTGACTACGAAGAGCGGACGCGTGGGCCATGCTTCGGAGTCTGAGTCACTCGGCATCGGCGTGCGTGTGATTGCCGAAGGTGCCTGGGGTTTTGCGGCGGCTGCGGATTTAGGGCGCGGTGCGGTCGAGGCGGCGGCTCGGCGGGCGGTCGAAATTGCTCGGGCTTCGGCGCGCGTGAAGCGGGAGGATGTGCGACTGGCTCCGGAACCTGCGGCGGTGGCGGATTGGACTACACCATACAGAATTGATCCCTTTACTACGTCGGTCGAGCAGAATCTTGAACTGTTGCTGAAGGTCGATTCCGAGATGCGCGCGGTTGCGGGCGTCACTCTTGCGGAAACGGGGATGAACTTTCAGCGCGAGGAGTCGTGGTTTCTTTCTTCCGAAGGCTCCGACATTCATCAGACAAAATATTCGACTGGAGCGGGGTATACGGCGTTTGCGTTTGCCGGCTCCGAGATCCAGAAGCGGTCGTATCCGAATTCGTTTGGCGGGCAATGGCAGAACCGCGGCTACGAACTGATCGAAGAGATGAGACTGGCGGAGAATGCGCGACGCGTGGCGGAAGAGGCGGTTGCGCTGCATGATGCGGATCAATGTCCCGAGGGTTCCTACACCATGATTCTCGATGGGTCGCAATTGGGATTGCAGATCCACGAATCGATCGGGCATCCGATTGAGCTCGATCGCGTGCTCGGGATGGAAGCCAATTTTGCGGGCACATCGTTTCTTACGCTCGAAAAGCTCGGAAATCTGCGCTACGGCAGCGAACTGGTTAACGTCGTGGCAGACGCCCGGCAGGAGCACGGACCGGGGCTCGGGACCTTTGCCTTTGACGATGAGGGCGTGGCGGCGCAGAGGACACCGATCATCACTGCAGGGCGGTTCACCGGATATTTGAGTTCGCGTGAAACCGCGCATACGATCGGCGCTACTCGATCCGGGGGGACGTTACGCGCGGAAGGGTGGAATCGACTGCCTATGATTCGCATGACGAACGTCAGCATTCTGCCCGGAGAGACTCAGCTGAGTCTCGAGCAACTGATTGGTTCGACCGGCGATGGCATCTATATGGAGACGAATAAGTCCTGGTCGATCGATGACCGGCGTTATAACTTTCAGTTCGGATGCGAGATTGCCTGGGAGATCAAGAATGGCAAACGGGCGCGGATGCTGAAGAATCCTTCTTACTCCGGGATCACCACCGAGTTTTGGAATTCGATGGATGCGATTTGTTCGCGCGACGAGTGGACTTTGTGGGGAACTCCTAATTGCGGCAAGGGGCAACCACAACAGGTTGTCGGGACGGGACATGGCGCGAGCCCGGCGCGGTTTCGTAACATTCGCGTCGGCTCGGCGTACAAAGGCAGCTGATCGAGAGATGCGAGTTGGTGCTGCTCTTTGGTGCTTTTCTTTGGTGCTTCACTTTGGCGCGTCTCTGGGGAAGACTCTGGAATGTTAACGAAAGAACGAGCTGCCGATGTCTTCGACCGGATTCGCCGGTTGTCGTCCGCCGACGAGATCGAAGCGATTTTCACCGCCTCGCATTTTGCGCTGACCCGATTCGCCAACAACACGATTCATCAGAATGTTGAGGAAGAAAACGCCGTCGTCTCGATCCGGACGAATTTTGGCGGGCGGACGGCTCGCGCTACTGCGAATCAATTTGATGATGAGAGTTTGCGGCGGGCGATCGTCGCCTCGGAGAATCTCGCGCGAGTGCAGGCGCCGGACCCGGACCTGCTGTCTATGCCTACAGAAGAAGAGGCAAATTTTGGCGACGGGGGCGCGGACACGAGTGCCCGCGTCACACGTTTCTTTGATCAGACTGCCAGCATCACTCCGGGCGATCGCGCCGAGGAGGTAAAGCGCATCATTTCCATCGCCGACAAGCACAAGCTGACTACGGCGGGCATCTACTCCAGTTCCGATTCGGGTGAGGGAATCTTCAACTCACGCGGGTTGACGAACTGGCATCGGCAGACTCTGGCTGAAGTCTCCATAACGATGCTGAGGGACGATTCCTCTGGCTGGCAGAAAGCGAATTCAACGGACGCGAGTCAACTCGATCCTCGGCGACTGGCGGAGACGGCCGCACAAAAGGCGGTTCGGTCGGCTCATCCGCGAGAGATTGCGTCGGGCAAGTATACGGTGATTCTTGAACCGGCGGCGGTATTGGATATTGTTGGGTTCATGTTCTGGGATTACAGCGGTGTGGCAATCCTCGATCAACGCTCTTTTTTGAATGATCGAATCGGCACGAAGCTTTTCGGGGAGAACATTAATGTCACGGACGACGCACTCGATCCTCTGCAGGCTGGATCGCCGTTTGATGGTGAGGGGATGCGGCGCAAGCGCGTGCCTTTGGTTGAGAACGGAGTGGTTCAGCGTGTAGTTTATGCGCGGGCTACGGCCGAGAAGATGAAGAAATCCGAGTATGCCGGGAAGGTCGGGCCGATCGAGGCGACCGGGCACGGTTTTCCTTTGCCGAATGAGGTCGGCGAGATGCCGATGAACATTGTTTTCGGTCGACCCCAACACCCCGAAAGCGTCGAGCAGATGATCGGCTCAACCGAGCGCGGCGTGCTGGTCACACGGCTATGGTACATACGCGAAGTGGATCCCTACGAGAAGATCGTGACCGGGATGACGCGCGACGGGACGTTTCTCGTTGAGAACGGCAAGGTCGAGGGTGGGCTGCGTAATTTTCGCTTTAACGAAAGTCTGATTTCGATGCTGTCGAACGTCGAGGCGATGAGTGTCCCCGTCCGCGCCAGTGGAGAAGAATCGTTCGACATGGTGGTGCCGGCAATGAAGGTGAAGGAGTTTAACTTTACGGAAGTTACGAAGTTCTGAGTTAGCAGTCAGAAGCCATCTCACAAATGCCTCAATAGAATTACACAGTACGCAAGGTAAAGCATCCCTAGAAAGTTCTCAGCATATCGCTCATATCCTAACAACAAGCCTGCGGAAGCTTTGTAGCCAGGCGAACTGCCTCTCGATCTTCCAACGCCGACGGTACCGAAGCAACCGGCGCAGATCTTGTGTTCTGCTTTTTCTATTGCTTCGGTGCGAAGCTGCCTCAGGAAATGGGCTGCGGTTCGGGCATGACCTGCTGGCGGCGGCTACGTGATTGGCAACAAGCCGGCATCTGGCAACTGATCCACTTCGCCTTACTAGACCGGCTAGCGCGCTACGGGGAGATTGATTGGTCACGGGCCGTCGTAGACGGTAGTTCGATCCGGGCAGTTTTTGGGGGCTGCAGACGGGACCAAATCCTACCGACCGGGCCAAGCTCGGCAGCAAGCGCCATCTAATCTGCGACGGTCGCGGGGTTCCGCTCGCCATTCAACTGACCGGAGCCAAGCGGAACGACTCGCAGCAAGCCCTCGCACTGGTGGATGCTATCCCGAGCTTGCAGGGAGATCGCGGACGGCCGCGTCATCGTCCTGATTGCGTATTGGGCGACCGTGGTTATGACGCGGAGTCAATCCGGCAAGGTCTGCGTGACAGAGGCATCCTCCCTTTTCTTGCGAAGCGCAACACTGAACATGGCAGCGGGCTGGGACGCTGGCGCTGGGTAGTCGAACGCACCTTCGCGTGGCTGAATATGTTCAACGGGACGAGCGCAGATTTCTTGCCAAGAACCTGAATTACACGGGCATATTTTCAAATGCTTGTTTGGGAAATATTGGCGGCTTTAACGGAGCGTCCGATTAAGAGCTAAAGCGATACAATGCTGGCGTGCCGCCACTTGTCGCGACAACGCTGCAATTCCGGCGACTGCGGGTGCGCTACGAAAAGCGGGCTGACATTCACGAGGCTTTCTTGTCTCTCGGTTGTGCCCTCATCTGTTGGAGCTTTCTCTCGGGATGAAAATGGCCCCAGGGTTTCCACCTGGGGCCAGCCCACTCGTCCCCGCACCTGGTCTCAGTGGCCGGTTCCTGACAACCACACCGTCTGCGCATGGGACTGCGCGTTGTCGGTGATCTGCAAGGTGGCCGAGCGCGAGCCTTTGGCTTTCGGCTTGAAGCTCACGCTGATGTCGCAACTACTGCTGCCGCCCGCCGCCAACGAACTTCCGCAGGTATTTCCCGTCACCAAAAAGTCTGCTGCGTTCTGGCCCGTGATCGTCACCCCAGAAATCGTCAAGGGTCCGATCCCCGGATTACTCAGCGTCACCGTCTTCGCCGTGCTCTCGTCGCCCAGCGTCTCCGACCCGAAGCTCAAGCTCGACGGACTGACATCGGCTTTCGGCGCAATCACCGTCGCCGCGATTGAAATCTTCTGCGGACTGCTTGCGGCGGCCGTGTCGGTCAAGGTGAGCATGGCCGAGTTCGCTCCTATCATGCTCGGCCACAAGCTCAACGTGATCGTGCAGCTCTTGCCCGGCTTCAGCGGCGCCATGCAGCCGCCGTCGTAAGTCAGGTCCTCATAGGTGACGTTGACCAGCGAGCCCAGCGAGATCTTGGTGAAGTTCACCGTGGCCGCCGTGTTGTTCGTGACCGTCAAATACCGCGAAGTCCCGCCCCACAGCGTCACCGTGCCGAAGGCGATGCTGGGAGGCACGAAGCCGAGTGCGGAGGCGAAGTTTGCCGTCACCCTTTCTGGCCCGCTCATAGTGACGATTACCGGATTGCTGCTGCTGGTCGCCGCCCCGGTCCAGCCGGAGAAGACGTAGCCGGAATTCGCGGCCGCCGTCAGCGTCACTGGCGTTCCCGACGCGTAGTAGTTGCCCGCCGCCGTGGGGCTGGCTCCTATCGTGCCCGTGCTGGCCGGACTTACCGTCGTAGTCAGCAGGTACTGCGTGGCGAAGGTCGCCGTGTAAGTTGCGGTGGACGACGGAGCACTAATGGACCGGCTGGCATTGGTCGAGCTGTTCTCCCATTGACTGAAGACGTACCGCGTTCCCGCCGTGCCGGCCTGCGGCGATGCGAACGTGACGGTGCATGAACTGCTGGGAGTCCAGGTCAGAGTCCGCGGCGTGGTGTAGCTTGGGCCCGCCGCGCACCCTGTCCCCGACGAGCTAAACGTCAGCCCCGTCGGCGAACTGGCAATGGTCACGCTGACGGTACTGGCCTGGGAAACACCGCTGAGGCTCACCATGAGTCGCGACGCGTCGTAGGCGTTGTTGGTGGCGCCGGCAGTGAGCGTGCCGGTCAGCGGATTGCCGGCGGTGGTGGGAGCGAACTCCACTCCCAGGTTGCAGTCGTAGGCAACCGCCAGCGTCGTGCCGCATGGGTCGCTTACTGTCCCCGACTCGAAATTGGTTGGGAAGACGAAAGTCGAAGCGGCGGCGTCGAGAGTCGCGTTGCCCACATCCGAGACCACCAGGCTTAGCGGAGTACTGGTGTTTTCCGCGGTCGTGGTTCCGGGGAAAGACAGCGCCGAGCTGGTCACGATCACCTTGCGGATGCGGCCGTTGCCGTCGTCCGCGATATAGAGGTTGCCCGCTGGGTCCACCGTTACCGCGTCGGGCCCGAAGAATCCCGCGCTGGTGGCTGGGCCACCGTCCCCGCCGCTGCCCGCAGTTCCGGTGCCCGCCACCGTGTTGATGGTGCCGACGCCGTTCACCTTGCGGATGCGCTGGTTGTCGAAGTCCGCAATGTAGATATCTCCGGCGCTATCCACGGCCACGCCGTAGGGCGATGACAGTTCGGCGGCGGTGGCCGCGCCACCGTCGCCGCTGGAGCCGCAGTTAGCAGACGTTCCAGCACCGGCGGTGGTGCCCGCCACGGTGGTGATGGTACCGGTCGCGGCCGTCACCTCGCGGATGAGGCAGTTGTAGCTATCCGCAATGTACAAGTTCCCGGCGCTGTCGAGCGCCACGCTGTTGGGATTGGCGACTTCCCCGCTGGTTGCCGCAACATTGTCAATGTATCCCTCCGTGCCATTGCCCGCCAGGGTGGTAATGGTGCCGCTGGTGTCTACCTTGCGGACGCGCTGTCCGGTGAAGTCGGCGATGTAGAGGTTGCCGGCGCCATCCAAGGCCAGGCCGGTTGGCTGCTTGAGTTGGGCGGTGCTGGCTGGGATGCCGTCCCCGTTGTAACCCGAAGTTCCGGTGCCGGCCACAGTTGTGATATTTCCGCTGGTGTCCACCTTGCGGACGCGGTAGTTAAATCTGTCCGCGATGTAGAGGTTGCCGGCGCCGTCCACTGCTACGGCCTCGGGATCGCTGAGTTGCGCGCTGGTGGCCGGAATGTTGTCCCCGTTATAACCCATAGTTCCGGTGCCGGCCACGGTGGTGATATTTCCGTTGGTGTCCACCTTGCGAACGCGCTGGTTGTCAATGTCCGCGATGTAAAGATTGCCGGCGCTGTCAAGCGCCGTGCCTGTGGGATGGAGGCTGGCGCTGCTGGCCGGGCAGCCATCTCCCACGGAGTCCGTTTGTCCGCCGCACCCACTGCCGCCTCCCGCCACGGTGTTTATGATCCCCGGGGTAAATGCCAGGGCCGGGCCTACGCCGATGCCGTAGATCGGGGTTGCCGGTATCGGGGAGCCGGAGGAAACGTTGAGTTCGACCGCGCCCAGGCGCACTCCGGGCGCGAGGGGAGCGAAGGTGACCGTCACCGTGCAGGAAGCCGCAGTCACGGAGCTGTTGCAGGTAGTGCTGGCCAGGGTGAAATCGAGGCCGGGCGCGCCCTGGGTTACGACATTCACCGGGGTGGTGCCGAGCGTCGTGCCGCTGGGGATGTAATAGTCCAGCGTGATCATGGCGCTGCAAGGCGCGGGACTGCCTGCCGTGCAGACGTTGGCCGTCGGCACCGGCACAGCCACTTCGAAGGCCCCGATGTCGCAGCCTTTGCCCTGCGGGCGGGAGACGCCGCGCTGGTCGGTCGCGACCACATTTCCGAACGCATCCGTGCACTCGTTTACCGGGATGGCGTCGATGGCGGTGCTGTTTGACAGCAGGGCGATGGTCGAGGTGGGCCCGCCATTGGGCTGCAGGGGACCGAGGTAAGTCGCGGCGCCGGTGACGTCGTTCTGGTCGCCGGTCGCGGTCAGGAAGGTGCAGGTACTATCGTCCGAGAGGTTGTAGCCGTCGGAGGTTACGGCGCCGCTATTAATGTAGCAGTTTCCGCCCGAGGATTCATTCGCCAGAAGCGTGTTCTTCAGCGTCAGCGTGCCCTGGTTGAAAATGCCGCCACCGCCGGGGAGATTTTGGCCGGAGTTGCCCGACAGGGTGCTGTCGCTCACCGTTAGGGTGCCGTCGTTGAAGATACCGCCGCCTGTGTCGGCGGAGTTGGCCGACAGGGTGCTATTGCTCACCGTCACCGTGCCACCGAAGTTGTTGAAGATGCCGCCGCCGGCGTTGCTGGTGTGGACGCCGCCAGAGTTACCCGAGAGGGTGCTGTTGCTCACCGTCAGCGTGCCACTGTTGTCGTTGAAGATGCCGCCGCCTAATTCGCCCACACCGGCAGAGTTACCCGAGAGGGTGCTGTTGCTCACCGTCAGCGTGCCACTGTTCTGGATGCCGCCGCCGGAGAGGCACATGGGAGAGAGGGGAGAGTAGCTGCAGATCCCGTTCTCGATCGTCACGCCGGATATGGTCGCGGTGACCGCAGTATTAACCACAAACACTTGGCACGCGAAGGCGCTGGGGAGGCCGCCGCTGATGGCGAGGTTTGCCGCCCCCGGTCCGCTGATGGTCAGGTTCTGGCTGATTACGAGCGGTCCGTCGCCGGGATCGGTGCAATCGAGAGTGATCGTCCCGGTCACGCTGAAGACAATCGTGTCGCCAGAGGCCGCATTAGCGAGCCAATACCGCAGCGTTCCCGCAGTTGTGAGGCTTGAGGAGTTGTCGACTAGGCTGGTCACCGTGTCGGTCGCGGCCAGGCTGGGGAGGGCGGCGACGAGGACGAGCATGGTCACAGCCAGCGTGCGCCGGGCGATGCGCTCCCACCGGGAGACAGCGGCGCCTCCCGCGCCCAGGCTGCGGCAGTTCACATTGCCGGAAGAAGTGGAGGGATCGACGGAATAAAGATCGGCGGAATAAGCACGGGAGGCAAAGCTGGCGCGCGGCGTGGTCATGGTGGAAATCTCCTGGGAAAGCGCGCCACCGGTGAATGGTGCGGCAGCGTTTACAGCAATCAATGCCGACTGCTGGCCGTGGTCGATCGGGAACAGAGGATGGATTAAAAATGCGAAATCAGAGTCCCCGACTTGGCTCCACTCAGAAACCCTACCCGGCGAACCACGCAACCATACTCGCGGGCCTGGTGGCTGTCAAGATGATGTTTCTTGCCCTCCGCCAGCAGAACCCTTGCGGGACGCTGGTTTTCGGACCACCCGCTCGCGACCCGTCAACGAAAGTGCTGATTTTAGGAACCGCGCTTACTGCCTCGCGGTCATTTTTACTGCAGGCTACACAATGACGAATTTACCAAGATGAATTTGCCAATAGGGGGCTCTGTCGGTGAATGCGGAGTTTTGTTAGATACTCTTAGCATTCCTTCTGGCTTTTGCTTTAGCGGGAGAACGTCCTTGGCGTCCGGGCCACGAAATAAAGTCCTTCATCTTGACTTCGTGCTTTATGGGAGGCTGGTGGACAAAAACGGTGATGGTTGTGAATGCTTGACTAATTTCCCACACAGTTGTCCTTTTGCAATGCGGCGACGGCGGTAGCGATTGCTTCATAGAGGAGGGGTCGCCTCTTTCGAGTGTGTAGGGTTGCGGAAGTGGCAGCCAAAGTCAGCCTGTGAGTTCGTTCCGAAACCTGCAAGTCATGACAGTTCTTCATATGCAACCAAGATAGCCAGCGTTCGATTCAATGTGAAAGCTAACTGCGAAGTGTGCTGAGAAGGATGTAACGGCGCATTCTGCCTCTCTCTTACGCCCGTAAGTCCCTGTACCTGTGGCACTTGGCGCCCTTGTTCCATGACTTCCGTAACTTTGCATTGCTGGTGCCCGGGTGTAATCTCACCCTGAAATGTGCACTTTCTCAATCGGAGGAGTGCACACGGCACGAGCCGGAAGGAAGGTCGTCGCAAACGTGTCTGATGCTGCCAAGGGAAGTGTCGTGGATCTGAGCAAACATCGATTGGGTTATGCGGATGTGCAAGGGGCGCCGCGTTTCCCCATCAAATTGCCGGTGGCGTTCAAGTCGGCAGTCAACCAGAGCGAATTGCCGGAACAGTCCGGCCTCGCTGGAAAAACGATCGAGACCGAAAACATTTCCGCCAACGGTGTTCTGTTTCGCATGGATGCCGATGTGCCGATCGGGTCGGCGGTGGATTTTACGATTTCTCTTCCGGCTGATGTGGTGGGCGCGGAAGCCGATGTGCAAGTGGATTGCCGCGGACGAGTGGTGCGCAGTTTTGCCGATGGTAGCCGCCGTGGCGTAGGTGTGGTGATCGACGAATACCGTTTTGATCGGAAGTAGTTAGTGTTGAGGGTGGCAGAGCCGCGGATGTTGCGCGACTTGCGGGGCGCGTCTGGTGGGGCGCGAAAAGAGGACGGATGAGCAGTACATCGGTCGGCGTCACGGAGTCAGGCGTTGGTATGCAGCCTGAGGACGACAAAGGCACGATCCGCGTGATCGTTGCGGATACGCAAGCCATTTTTCGCGCGGGGCTTCGCAAGATCTTTGCGCTCGAAGACGACATACGCGTCGTCGGCCAAGCCGAAAGCCTCGATCAGACGCTTGCCGCCATTCAAAGATTTTCCGCTGACATTTTGATCTTCGAGGCGGCGCTCGCGCCGAGTCCGGCGGAAGCCGTTTCCGATCTTCTCCGCCAGAGTGCGACTTGCCGTTTGGTGGTTGTACTGAAAGACCCCGATGAGGAAATGACGCTCGAACTGTTCCGGCGCGGCGCGCACGGCATCGTCTGGCGCGAGATCGAGCCGGAAATGCTGGTCGAGTGTCTGCGCAAAGTGGTCGAAGGTGAACCCTGGCTCGACAGCCGCGCAGTTGGATGGGTGATGCGGGCCTATCGCACCCAGGGCGTGCGGCCGACAGGGTCGCGTCCCAAAGTTTCGCTGACACCGAAAGAGTCACTCATAGTCTCCTGCGTCACGCAGGGCATGAAAAATAAAGAGATTGCACTACGCGTCGGAACCACCGAGCAGGTGGTCAAGAATTATCTGCGCAAGGTCTACGACAAACTGGGAGTGGCTGACCGGTTGGAACTTGCGCTGTACTGCCTGAGTCATCGGGTGATCGAAGGCCTGAATCTGAATCAGGCAAAGCCCGCCGTGACGCAGCCCGCACAACCAACGAATGGCCACGCCGTGGTGGCGCCGGATGTACCGAATGCCTCGGCGGCTGTTTCTGGCACTCGCTCCTGATTCTTTCTTCCCTGCTCTCACTGTACGGTAGCGTACACTGGCGTGAACGATCCGGCCTATCTCGCGTTCGAATCGTCAGGTAGGATTTCGCCATGGCGCAATCATCGACTGACGGGCATTTCAACGTGAGAGATTTGTTCGATAGATTGTCTGCCCTGCCACCCCAAATCGATTGTCCGAGATGCGGGTTCAAGCTGATGCATCTTGACGCCACATTTTTTTTCGCCGAGCCGCGTGAACGGGAAGTCTGGACCATTGCGCTGCCATTCTGTTCAAGCTGCGACCACGACGTGCTTCCGTCCGCTGGTCGGACCTCCGAGCGCGCACTCGCGAGAATACAAAAAATTACTTGAGTGCGAAAGTTCTCCCGCATTACCATTCCATTCATACGTGGGAGTCTTTATGGAATACACCCCGGCGGAAATTCTCTGCCCACTCTGCCAAAAGAAAGTCATATTGCAGGAAGACAGTTCGGTCGACGAGAACGGCAAAGCCATCCACACCGAGTGCTACGCAAGACAAATACTGGGAGAACGGATGGAGCCGACTGTCATAGCTACGAACCACGGGGCTACGAACCACGGGGCTACGGATCACAGATAGCTCGGCTGCCTTTTCCCCGGACTGGTTCGTTGACTCGCCCACAAAGAACCGAAATATCCTTGCCGAAAAATCGCGCCTTCAGCCTCAGGGCGTGACGGCTGCGATTGGGGTTGCGGTCGGTCCTGGCTTTATTCCCACTTCGTCTCCGCGGAAGTAGCGGTCTTTATTCTTGGCGGCGCGCATTTCGGGCATCGCTGTGTAGGGCTTGGAGTAATCGTTATTGGCGTTCCAGAAAAGAAATCCTACGCCGCCTTTTTGTTTCGCGACTTCGATCTGAACCTCAACATATTGGGGCGAATAGGTTTTTGTGCGCCAGGCGAAGGCTTGCAGCCACGGACGAATGACTACTCCGCTGTCTTTGGTGATCAGCCTGAAGCGGTCCATGGATTCGCCTATGAAGTGCTCGGGCGCGTCGCCCGGGTGGGCTATGCCATCCATGCCGAAGAAATGAGAGGGATAGATCATCGGTGAGAGCACGTCGCAGTGTTTAGCCATGGCCACGATGTCCTGGCCGGTGTGCGATAGATCGACGGGGCGTTGCCAGGCCATGACTCCGAAGACATCGAGAGAGAGAAGGACACCGGTGGGGTGGATCTGGGTATAGGCGCGATCCAGGAAATTGGCGATCACTTCCGAACGCTGCCATTTGGGATGATCGGTCTGGAAGCTGAAGGCAGCATCTTTCTGATCGCCTTCGGCGGGGAAGCGGACGTAGTCGAACTGGATTTCATCAACTCCGGCCTGGGCCACGAATTTGGCTAAGGCTATGTCGTAATCCTGAACCTTGGGGTTCGAGGGGTCGGTCCACACCAGTTTCCCGTTTTCGCGCCACGGTTGGCCGGTGCGAAGTGACTTTACGGCGAGTTCCGGATGGGTGGTCACGAGGTGCTCGTCGCGGAACATCGCGATGCGGGCTATGGCGTGCATGTTTTCAGAATGCAGGAAGTGAATGAGCTTGGGCAGATCGGAAATGTAGTGACGCTGCCCGGTTGCCAGGGGGTGATCGAAAGCGATATTGACGATTCCGTCACTATCCTTGATATCGAATACGACGGCATTGCCGCCAACCTCGCGCCAGTGGCGGATGATGCGCTCGCCGTGATCGCTGCCCGCCATGACCCCGGTGAGGTAGATGGCGCGGACCTCGAAATCCCTTGCAACTGGCACTGCTTTCTCTACAATGGCGGCTTCGAGCATTCCGGGGATAATGATCGGTTCTCCAGCTTTGAGAGACGTCAGCTGATGGTTGTGGTTAGCTTCGCGGATTGCCTCGCCTAGTTCCAATGAAGTGAGGTACTTGGTCCGCTTCAGGTATTTGCGGGCGACGGAGGGGATACTGTCTCCGCGTTGTGCCCGGTAAAGATCACAGCCGGGCGGGATAATGGGGAGTTCAGCCGCGGGCTCGGGCTTCCGGGTGGCATTCGCCTTTACCTCGACCAGCTGGGGTGCAGAGGGGTTCTCTACCGCGGCTGCAGGCGGAGACAAAAGGCCGAAGCTGCTTACGACGAGGCGGATCAGGAAGGCAGCAAGGCTCGTGACAGATACTTTGGCTGTGAGGAATCTGACGGCTGGGGTTTGGGACAAGGATTTTCTCCAGGGGGGAAAGGTGTTTCCATTGTGCGTGGGTCGAACCGGGGCTGCCAGTTACGTCGGTCCGTATGGGTTAGTGCCTTTGGGGACATGGGCCTGCAGGCGGGCAAAGGAAAGCCCCGGGGTCTGCAAACTATTGCTGTAGAGGAAACCGCGAGTAACGTTACCGCGCCAACAGAATGCCGCTAGGTGCATCTAAAGCGATGAGAAGCCGGGCACGACGCCCCATTCGAAGGATGGCTAGCGGCTTGCACAAGGATGGAGTGTGTCAGGCAAACGGACCTTTCCCCCAAGTAAGAGGCAAGTGACAAAAATGAGCATCTTTGCAGAAAACTTGCAGTTCCCGGAAAGGAAACAAGGGCCCGAACCAATGAGAACGAACCTTGCAACCGTACTCGACCCCAGCCGACGCAGCAACGACGCCCGCGACTTTGAGAGCGCACTGCGCCGCAAGATTGTGGGACAGGATCAGGCGATTGAAAAGGTCGCCGAGATCTATCAGATGTTTCTGGCCGGGTTGAATGCTCCGGGCCGTCCCGTCGGCAACCTGCTGTTTCTCGGGCCGACTGGTTCCGGCAAGACCCGGGTGGTCGAAGCGGTGGCCGAGTCGTTGTTCGGGGACGCGCGGGCTTGCATCAAGATCGATTGCGCCGAGTTTCAGCATTCGCACGAGATCGCCAAGTTGATTGGTTCGCCTCCGGGATATCTCGGACATCGCGAGACGCATCCCTTGCTGACACAGGAGGCGCTGAACCAATGGCACACGGAAAAATTGAAGCTCTCGATCCTGCTGTTTGACGAAATCGAAAAGGCTAGCGACTCGCTCTGGCAGTTGCTCCTGGGGATTCTTGACAAGGCTACGCTTACGCTCGGGGACAACCGGCGCGTTGATCTGTCGAATTGCATAATTATTATGACCTCGAACCTTGGCGCGGCCGAGATGAACGGGTTGGTGGATGGCGGCCTCGGTTTCGCGCCTCGGCCGGTGCAAGTTGATAACTCGCTCGACGAAAAGATTAATCGATCGGCGGTGGATGCGGCGCGGCGCAAGTTTGCGCCCGAGTTCATGAACCGCATCGACAAGATTGTCGTATTCAAGACCCTGCGGTCAGAGCATCTGGAACAGATCCTTGAAATTGAACTGGGGATGGTACAGCAACGGGTGCTGATGGCAGCCGGAGCGCACCAGTTTGTGTTTAACTGCACACCGCAGGTCAAGAACTTCCTCCTGGCCGAAGGTACCGATCCGAAATACGGGGCGCGGCATTTGAAGCGGGCGATTGAACGTCATCTTGTGTTTCCGCTGGCGAACCTGGTGGCGACTGGACAGGTGAAGATCGGAGATTTCGTCCGGGTCGATCTCGTCGGCGAGAGCAAACTCACCTTTGTCAAAGAAGCGGAGGGCGCGATGGTACCGGTGCTGCTCGAGCGTTATGGAGCGGCGGCAGCCCTACCGGCGGTGGCATCGGCGAAAGCGGCCCGTCCGGTGATACAGCGCAAGGAGTTTGGCGCCGAGAATAAGTAAGTCAAGTTGCTGGTAGGTAAAGGACACTGCACCCAGCGGTGTCCTTTGTTATTTTGCGACATTTTGCGCCGGAGGGGGCGGCCGGGAAAGAGCTAATCACCGAGGGCACTTTCACTAAGAGATGGTTCTTTCGGAAGGGTGCTATGGCGATCACGAGAAACAAGTTCACAGCGAAAAACCGCCAGGTCACTGGTCACTGAACCTTGTCGCTGTGAGGGGGTATTTCAGTGATGGCACGCCGCCGACGCTCCTTCACTGCTTTCTCTGCCACCGCCCTGGGCAGATCGACTTCCTGCTGAAGCTCGGCAACATCTCGGTCGTCAGAGAGCTTAGGTTTCTTGGAATCCCATTTTCGCATACGCTCAGTGACGAGAGCTTCGTTCAACGTCTTTAGTGCAGCGTCGCGCTTCTCCCTGGGTATTTCACCGGCGATGGGAAAGGCGTTAACCTCATTCCCTGCCACCTTGGCGTAGACGGGGTGGACGCGCTCGCAGAGCATCTCGTAGGTGGCCTCTCCGAAACCTTCGAGTTGGATGGGCACTAGTTCCTCCAGGTTGTCGGCTTCTTTTTTCAGTTGAAAATGCACCATGAAGTTTTTAAATGTGAACAGGTCAGCAACATCGGCATTACCGACTTCATCGAGAAGGTACATAGCTTCGTCTCGTGACGCTGCGCTCACAGCGGAAAAATCTCCATTCTGCCAACGACAGATGAACAAGGGCATAGACCACTCCCGATCGAATTATAGTGTGTTTTCGGCAAGCTTGTGGTCCCCCGGACCCCTGGTACAAAAGGTGCAAAAGCGAGTAGTAATTCAGGCTGCGCCGGGCTTTTCGTCGTCACGTTTATATTTGACCTTGACCGACGGCTGATTCGAAAGCGCCCGGCTGCGAGTCTAGAACTTCCCCGATCCTGATGGAGACGTGATCGAATTTGCCGTTAGCAAATGACGCCGAACGATGTGTCAGCCATGCTTCCCTCGATATCGAACGCCGTCATCGAGCTTCCTCGAATTTCATCTTTATTATCGACGCGCTGCCAGTCTTCAGAGACAACACTCCGGGCGAGCAGGCACACTACTGCTATTACGACGAGAGTTTTCGTTTTTCGATTTCTCCGAGAGAACTGGGATAGACGCTATTTCGCGTCCTTCTTCTGCTTGGCCCGACGTGCAGCGGCGCGAGCGTTGGCCTTGGAGATCTTGAGGAGTTCCTTGCTTCCCTCAGTGATTTCCGCGACCAGCTTCTTCTGTTTGGCCCAGCGGGCTTCGACGGCTTTCCGAGCTGATTCGCTTCGTTCTTCCGGGCTCAGTTTCTTCGCGCGGGCTTGGCCGCCTTTACGCGCAAATTGGCTTGCATAGCTATCGACCATGCCGGCATCATGGCACAAAAGAATTATACGTGCAAGTAAGAATTATCTTGACATGTATACGTGCAGGCACGTACGATTCATTCATGATGACGGAGGGCAGCATGAACATTGACGAAAGACTTGAAGCGCTGACACAGAGCGTAGAACTCCTCGCCTCAATGCACAAGGATAACGAGGCACGCATAGAGAAAAGGGATCAGCGCATGGAACAGTTCGCGAAAGAACTGGGCCAAGAGATGAAGAGTCTCGGCAAGCGCAACGCTCGACTGGAGAGTTTGGTTACCGATATCGCGGAAGGAACGGCGCGACTGCTTCACGTGGTCGAAGTTCACGAACAACGCATCAATCGTTTAGAAGCTAATAGTCCAACATTGTAGTTTTAGACGCCCCGAGCGAGTGCTACCAACACGCGCCCGGAGCTAACCAAAGCAAAGCCTCAACAGGAGGCTTCAAATGGCTACCCGTAATATTCTCAACCACTCGGCATTTCCCCAAGTATTTCAACCGGTTCTCCGCTCGGAACTTCGCCACGTCGGGCGCGTTCTCCATCTCTGCATTTACGAATCTCCCGAATCCTCAGTCTCCGCCTGTGACGGCGGATACCCTTGCCATGAGGACGCACTGCCCGGGGAAGAAGATTGCCTCAAGCATTTTCAGGAGTCCCGATGATTTACACACTGATTTTTATCGGCAAGTTACGAGTCCTCGCTCCGGGTGGAAAGCCGAACAGATGCTGTCACGCTAAAAAATGCATGCAGGTGAGTCGAGGGATTCTGAGGCGAATGGGCTTCGAAAACCAGCCATCGGCATCACGCACGATCTTCCCCGGTGGTCACGTGCCTCTGCACGATGCGAGCGCGTTTACGGATTTGTCACACTATCCCCGCCCATTTTCCGGGTATCCTTATCTCAATTGCCGCAATCAGATTTCATTTCGGCGGAATAGAGGCTCAGCGTGGACCCTTCGCTCTTCAAATTGATCGGACGAATACTGGTTGAAAGAGTCTTGAGAAATATCGTTAAGGAGCCGGCAGCTCTGGACGATCCTCATTGGCTGTTGACGCCATGGAGCACCTTCATTCCGGACGAAAATCTATGGGGAGTTTTCGTGGACAGGATTGTTTCGGATATGAGAGGCGACGCATATCTGGAAACCATCAACAGAGATTCTTTGGAGTACACATTATCTAAGGCCTATCTCAAACCTGATTTGGACGGTAGTTACTTGATCGACGTGCTGGTTTCTTATATCAAGCCAACACCCTCAGCAAGCAATTTCTTCGATAAAGCTTATGCCGCTTCAGGTCCTCCCCCAACTCCAGGTTATGTGCAGCAAGGCGCACCGCAGGTTGACATAAGAGCCGAGATTGTTGCCGGGATGTTCAGCCCTGGACAAAAGCCTCCCGTGGAAGTGCCCGCAGACGAGCGTATGCATGCCCTGCATGACCCAGGCGAATCTGCGGCTATTAACAGACAGAAATTAGAAGAAATGCGTGAAGAGATAAAAAAGAATTCCGAATGGTTCACTTTGATACAAGTTTTCTATGCAACCGATCGGCACTATGGTGATTTCGGCACATTCGGCGCGGAGCGCGAGAAGGGCGGTGCTTTGCGTTATGGCGCGTGCGAGGTCACGATCCCCAAAAAACATGAGTTAGGTAAATTGGAATCCCCTTCGTTCCTTCGCCTCGAATTCAGAGCCGATCCACGCAAGCACATTACTCTTCGCTACACATGGAAGTATTCGGAAAATACTTTTCTCGATGAAGTCGCCAACTCGGTTGCGAAATCTTCGTTAAAAGACGCTTTCATATTCGTGCATGGCTACAACGTGCCTTTTGAAGACGCGGCCCGGAGGACGGCGCAGATTGCCTTTGACCTTAGCTTTATTGGCGCGCCTATCTTCTACAGTTGGCCTTCCAACGGAAGCATTGCGGACTATATCAAAGACGAGACAAACGTCGCGTGGTCGGCTCCTCATTTCCAGAAGTTTCTTGGTTTGATATTCGAGCGAATCGGCGCCGCGCGGATTCACGTCATTGCCCATAGTATGGGCAATCGGCTTGTCTGCGAAGCTGTAAAAGCATTGAGCTACGATCCCGCAAATCGGATAAAACTAAACCACCTGGTCCTCGCCGCGCCCGATATTGATGCGGACACTTTCCGCGAGCTCGCACTGAGCCTTGAAAATGTCTCCGGGCGTATCACGCTGTACGAATCGTCTAAGGATAAGGCACTGATGGCGTCGAAGAGGCTGCACGGGAATACCCGCGCTGGTGAGCCATTTCTCATTGTGCCGGGTGTAGACGCCATAGACGCGTCCGCGGTCGATACGAATTTCCTCGGACACTCCTATTTCAGCGACAGCTATCCCCTGCTGTCCGATATCCATTCCATTCTTTTCCGAGACGATCCACCTGGCGCCAGATTTGGCCTTCAGGAAATGCTTCATGCGGACGGCAAGTATTTCGCCTTCAGGCCTGGCGGCTAAGCAATTGATTCAAAAATGGCGGGGACGACCGTGAATGGGCGACCGCCGGCAAGTCGCCAAACCGGGATATCGGTGGCATTGCCTATGTCCGGTTGTGTTCCGCACCGCTTAACTGATTGCAGGTTGATTGCAAGGTCATCCAACTCCCTGATAAACATGGCGACAGAGTGGGAAGCATAATCGGCTATCGTGAGGAATAAAATCAAATCGTACTGCAAGAAGCACGCAGGCGAGCCGTATACGTGGCAGGGGACTGATGGTAGCAACAGTATGGCGCCTGCCCACCAACATTCATTCCCACCAAGGCGGCCGCGAGAGCGAGCAGAGAAAGTGTTCCGAAAATTGCCAGCGACGGTGCACTTGGCTTGCCTGCATTGAGAACCAGGACGAGAATTCTCTTCCACTTCGGGGTTGTAACCAGGGTTAGCGGTTGACCTGCATGGTGACCGGTTTCTGTGGCCGACCGCAGCGTCTGAAAATCTGCTACCGGACCGATGTACTGGTTTTGAGCTCGATATTCGAGTCGGCGAGCTGGGTAAGGCTGGCGTTAAACTGCGCCTGCAAGGCCAAACCGATACAGGCACTAGCGGCGTTCATCAAATCGCAGAACACGCGAAGCCGGAGCCGCTGCCGCTGCCAACATACGAACTCCCCGTGAGGTTATCCGGCTGCCACATTTCTCTTGCGGTTTAAGGCTACACGGCTAGGCAATTAAGTCCAAGTGTTTCTTAGAGTTAACAATTGAGGAATTTTTGGGGAATAAAGGAGGCTGCATTGGATTGATCGCTTTCAGAGCTCAATGCAAGATTTCCCCCAGCCCGCTTGGGCGGCAACCCGAAATGAGAGAGGATATGGGGCCAATTAGAATTAGATTCTCACTGCTTTTTTTGTTCGTGATTGCCAGCTGTTGTGGCTTGCTGAACGCCCAGCAGCCGACGACACCCGCGACGGTCCCACGGCGGGTGAACTTCTCCGGC
>Ga0181522_10000242_pt1 | contig 42957 bp, 37 predicted proteins | sample PEATcosm2014_Bin_27_FD_121103 | JGI IMG/M metagenome (GOLD analysis project Ga0181522, IMG submission 121103) | Peatland microbial communities from MTU Mesocosm Facility, Houghton, MI, USA - PEATcosm2014_Bin05_10_metaG | ecosystem: Environmental > Terrestrial > Soil > Wetlands > Peat | place...
AACCTTGCCAAGGTTCAGGTGTCGGTTCGATTCCGATAGGCCGCTCCATTATTTCCAAGCACTTGCGCCGCAGCGTCATTTTCCATATTTTACAAAACTATGTTTTTGGTGCCAGCCTTGGAGGAGAATGCTGCCCGGATTCGGTAGGGGAATTTCTCCGCTGTAAAGCGTTGTCACGCGTGCGAAAGTATGCACCATTTGCTAGCGCGTTATGGCAGTGCTGATTCCGGCCAATTCCCATTTCCGTTTTCATCGCCGCCGAAACCCGTGCTACCCGCCTTTCGGGCGCGGGGCTTATGGAGTGGTCGCCGCGGTTCGTGCCGCCTGCTCATAGATCCTGCCAATGCCGGCAACATTCCGGTAACAGCCGGCAGATCGCTCTCAGGCTGTGAAGCATCTCGAGCGATCCGATTAAACGCTGACGGCGTATTGCTTGATAGCTCTTATAGGTTGCATCCGCAGCCTTGGCGGCTAAGGCGATAAGTGAATTTGAATGCGCACTAATCGTAGTCACCAACACCTTCATACGAATTAACGCATTCAACGCGGTACTATTTACGTTCCCTTTCCTCGGAGGCCAAGGAAAATGCCAGCACCATTCCGAGCCGACCACGTCGGAAGCTTTCTCCGGCCGCCCGAGCTGTTAGAAGCACGAAAGAACGCTGCCTCCGACCCGGAGCGTTTGCGCGAACTCGAAGACGCTCACATTCAACGCGTAATCGCCAGGCAGCAGGAACTCGGCTTCGAAATAGCCTCCGACGGCGAATTGCGCCGCCGCAATTTCATGAGCGATTTTACCGATGCCGTCGAGGGATTCGATCTGGGCGATTCCACCGCGCGCAGTTGGAAAGCCGGCGAAATGAAAGTTGCGCAGGTCAGCAGCGTCACTGGCATCGTCGTCAAGGAACTTCGGCAGGTCCGGCCCCTCACCTCACACGAAGTCCCGTTCTTGCTGTCCCACTGCAACGTCATTCCCAAGGTTACGCTGCCCAGTGCCACGCAATTTCCAGCTATCTCTTTTAAGCGAGGCGTCACCAGTAAAATCTACAAGGACCACTCCGCGCTTCTTTGGGCCATCGTTGACATCATGAAGAAAGATCTCGCCCAACTCTCTTCCCAAGGCGTTAGGTACATACAAATCGATGCCCCACGCTACAGCTACTACCTGGATCCCAAATGGCGCGACTGGATTAGAACCGAAATGAACGTCGACCCGGACCTGGCGCTGGACGAAGCCGTGCGCGCCGACAACGCCTGCTTCCGGGCGGCGCGCAAACCTGGCGTTACGCTAGCCATCCATCTGTGCCGTGGAAACAATCGCAGCCATTGGTACGCAGAAGGCGGCTACGACGCTATCGCCGAAAAACTCTTCGGCACACTGGACGTGGACCGCTTTCTTCTCGAATATGACGACGCGCGCTCCGGCACCTTCGCGCCGTTGCGCTTCGTGCCCAAGGGAAAGGCCGTTGTCCTTGGCCTCATCAGCTCCAAGGTCCCGAGCATGGAAAGTCCCGACCAGCTGGTCAAACGCGTCGACGAAGCCTCGCGCTTTGTCCTTTTGGAGAATATCGCTCTCAGCCCTCAGTGTGGTTTTGCGTCCACGGCCGAAGGCAACCTCATCACCGAGGAGTGCCAATGGGCCAAGCTCAAGCTCGTCGTCGACACCGCGCGCCGCATCTGGAACTGACCGTCGGCGCACACTTAGTCAGGCTGACAGTTTGCCGTGCCAAAACAGCGAAAAGTCGTATTGGAGTGGCGATCTTCAGACGGGTCCGTCCAGCGTGCTCAAAAAATTCCGTCCATAACTGGACGCGAACAAACTGCCCGCCCTGACTTTAGAGCCCAATGTCAAAGAAAACCGTCTCGTGCTCCCCCTGCAGCACGACGTTCCATTCCAGGCCGCCTGTCACCCCGGCCTTTTTCGCGATCAGCGTGGTCCGACGTTCCGCTTCCACGTAACGCAGGACGGGGTCTTCCTGGTTCGCGGGGTCGTCCGGGAAATAGATCCGCGTCACCAGGCGCCGCAGCAATCCACGCATGAACACCGAAACGACGATGTGCGGTGCTTGCGCTTTTCCATCGGGCCCTGGCACCGGTCCGGGCTTGATTGTGGAAAATCGGAAACCGCCTTTTTCGTCGGTGGGAATCCTTCCAAAACCCCGGAATCCCGGCTCGATCGCTTTGTCCTGGGTGTCTTCGGGATGCGCATATTTGCCTGCGCCATTCGCCTGCCATACTTCTAGCATCGCATCCGGCACGCCGATCCCGTCACCGTCAATCACCCGCCCGCGGATCTCGATGCGCTCACCGGAGACACCCGGCCCTGCCAGTTCGTTTGTCTCCAGCCGGTTGCAGCCAATGACAAAATACGGTCCGACGGTCTGCGAGGGTGTCGCGCGAAAACTCATTTCACTTTCGACCGGCGCGCAATGGTTCCCACGGCGTTTCCTCGCGCCCGGCGAGTACGAGATTGAACTGAAATCCCAGTGCCTGCTCTGGACGCGTAGTTTCCCAATCGAACGCGGAGACCAATCGCTGGCGCGCCGCTTCGTCCGCGGTGCAATTAAAGATGGGATCGAAGGGAATCAGGGGATCGCCGGGAAAATACATCTGCGTCACCAGCCGGGTCGCGAAGGCCGGTCCGAACACGGAAAAATGGATATGCGCGGGACGCCAGGCATTGTAATGATTGGCCCAAGGGTAGGCGCCCGGTCGGATCGTAACGAACCGGTAGCGCCCTTCAGCGTCGGTCAGCGTATGGCCGCAACCCGTGAAATTCGGGTCCAGGGGAGCATTGTGTTGGTCGACATTGTGCAAATATCGTCCGGCAGCATTGCATTGCCAGATTTCGACCAGCGTATGGCGCACAGGCTTTTCATCTTCATCGATAACTCGGCCGCTTACGACGATGCGCTCTCCCAGTGGCTCCCCGGAATGCTGCTTCGTCAAATCGAACGTTTTCACATCGACGCGCTCGCTTCCAAACATCGGCCCGGTGATTTCCGAAAGCGTCTGCGGGATTGCGACCAGCGCCTTGGTGGGCGCCCGCTTAACCGACGAAACGTAAGGCGGGTGCAGGTACTCGGGCTGCGTCCCGGGGCGAAAACGCCGAAACCCCATGAGATTCGTCATAAACCCATTTTCCATCTTTGCCGGCGCGATGGACACTATAGCGCAAGTCGACCCGCAAGCGGTCCCGGCACCCCAAGACACCTGATGGCCGCCAATCGTCGTTGACCACCAGCACACGAGCGTTGGTGCCGGAAGCGTGTTGTCTATCTCCTCGCATACGTCTCTCTGCACCATTGAGCTTGATTCCTTGTTCCGTCACACTGACCTGACTCGAAGTGGAAGCACAATTTCCGTCATTGGACAACCATGCGAATCGCCTCTAAAGCTCCCACACGCGTTGACCTCGCTGGCGCAACCTTGGATATCTGGCCACTGTATTTGTTCCATCCAGGCGCGGTTACCATTAACGCGGCGATCACCCGGTATGCGTCGTGTGTGATCGATCAGCACCCGCAACGGGACGATCGCATTAAGCTCGTCTCGCGCGATACCCAACTGGAAGAAAGCTTCGACTCCTTCGCCGCACTGGTGAAAGGAAAGCGCTATCGTCTTCCATTGCTCGCAGAGATCGTAAAATTTTTCCACCCCGAAGGCGGCTTCACGCTTACCACGGATTCCGAAGCTCCTGCGGGCGCGGGCATCGGCGGGTCGAGTGCCATGGCCGTCGCGATTTGCGCCGCCCTCGACCGTTTCACCGCGGCGGGGAAGAGCAAGGCTGATTGGATTCACATCAGTCGTGACGCCGAAGCCATCGTGATCCGCGTTCCCACTGGCACCCAAGACCACTATCCCCCGGCCTTCGGTGGCGCCGCAGCCATCGAGCTGCCGCCGGGTGGTGAACGCCGGACCGAGCTCCGCGTCGATCTCTCGGAGCTCGAGCGTCGTCTCGTTCTCTGTTACACCGGCAAACCTCGGAAATCCGCCATCAACAACTGGGACGTGTTCCAGAAGCACATCAACGGAAACACAAAGGTTCACCACAATCTCGCGCGCATTTCGGAAGTTGCGCAACAACTGCGTGGCGCCCTTGAGAAATCCGACTGGTCCGAGGCCGGCCGTCTCATGCGCGAAGAGTGGAGCTTCCGCAAACGCAACCTTTCGACGATCTCCACGAAAACAATCGACCACATCATCGAAGGCTCCCGCCGCAAAGGCGCGCTCGCGGGAAAGGTTTGCGGGGCGGGTGGCGGCGGATGCGTGGTGCTGCTGATCGAACCCGACGCGCGCGAACGCGTCGAGTCCGCGGTCGCCGCGGCCGGCGGCCAGCTTCTGCCCATGAAACTGGATCGTTCCGGGGTTCAGGTCAACGTTTCCTGACCCAAAGCCGGCCATCGAGCCAAAACGTTCACCTATCCTCAAAAATGGCTGGGTATCTGTTCAGAAGCCCGTAAGCATCATAGAATACAGTCATCCGGCCACCGGGCGGCCGGTCGACAGTATCCATGCCGAATTGGTTTCTACCGACGCTTACCGTTTTTCTCCTCGCAGCTGCGGATGTGCCCGGTGTCGAACGACTGCACCCGCCTAGCAATTCCATCCCAGCCTTCCCGGCCGGAGAAGATATCTCCGTGCTACCGAGCTTGACTTCGACGGTCGATGATCCGGGCGCGCAATCTCCGCAGCCCAGCGCGAAGAGCAAAGAGACCCTTCAGGAACAATCGAAACTCGATCTGATCCGCTATGTTTCGGGGGAATTCGCCAAAGCCACCAGGCCCCTTCCTGGAGGCAAGGAAGGCTTTCTCGTTTATGTCGGCAAGCCGATCAGCACAGAGTTGCTTGAGCGCGCGGTCGCCACCCACGGCGCGGCCATAAACAGTGGCGACAGCGTGCAAATCACCAAGCTGGATTTTCGCGAACATACCATCGTCGTAGACGTGAACGGCGGCGGGCGCGGCAAGAAAAACTGGAAGGATCACATCCAGATCGGGATGGCCGGCGTTCCGACGATGAGCACCAGTCAGACGCAAACGCCGGAAAATGGTCCACCGGGAGTCCAACCCGGCGTGGGCAGCACTCTGATCCTGGAATTCACCAAGCCTGTCCCCGACCTCACACCTGACGAGCTTAAGCAAATCCTTTCTCCCTTTCTCAATTTTTCGCGTCAGCGTTCCGCTGCCGTGCACTGGACAGATTCGTTGCCACCTGAAATGAAGAAAGCCATCCAGGACCGTCGCGCCGCCGTCGGCATGGACCGCGACGAAGTGATCGCCGCTATTGGCAAACCGGAACACAAGGTGCGCGAGCGCGACGCCGAGGGCAACGAAATCGAAGATTGGATCTACGGCCAACCGCCCTCAAAAACGGTATTCGTCCGTTTTCAGGGTGATCGCGTCACCAGTGTCAAGCAATTCCCTCAGTAACGACCGCGCCCGCTGGGCCGGCCCTGCCGTCCTTTTTTTCGTATCTACATCTAATCGCAAGTCAGGTTGCGCCTGGACATTTCCGCTGTGACTGACCTTGGGTCCCCGGAAGAAGAGAAGTGTCGTCGCTCGGAGATGCAAACAAGGAGGATTCACCGCATGGGAATGCTGAACAGTCGCGCCGCCCTGCTTGTTCTTGCGGCGAGTGTGTTCGTTTCGATCGGCAGCGCGGGCTGCTCCGGCCATGTTACCTATTACGACGAAGAACACCACGATTATCACCGCTGGAACAATCACGAAGTGGTGATCTATCGGTCCTACTGGACGGGGCGGCACGAACCTTACCGCGAATACTCATCCCTGAACAAAGACGAGCAGCGCGACTACTGGCGCTGGCGTCACAATCACAGCTAGAGGCTGCTCCGTGATTCAAATCGTTGACTAGATTGTTCTTTGGCCGCTGGACTCGTGAACCGCGCCGCCCCGGGCGGCGCGGCACTTCTTCCGTTTAGCGCCTCGGTTTCGCCTGCCTCTCAAAAGGTCACCACGCCTCCTGCGTTGACTTTTCATCACGCAGCTCATAGCATTTCTAGTTCACAGCAGGGCCGAAATTCTGTTCTGAAGGCGGCCCCGCACGGAATCACCATCCCAGCGGAGGAAGAATGGCCATTAGGGTCGGCATTAACGGCTTCGGTCGCATCGGACGCAACATCGTCCGCACGGCGCTCGATGACAAAGATATTCAATTTGTGGCGGTGAACGACATTACCGACGCAAAAACACTCGCTCACTTGCTCAAGTACGATTCGGTCCTAGGGAATCTGCCCCACCACGTCACCCACACCGACGATTCCATCGCCGTCGAAGGCAGCAGGTTCAAGGTTTTCAAGGTCAAGGATCCCGCCGAAATCGACTGGGCCTCGGTGGGCGCCGATATCGTGGTCGAATCCACCGGCTTATTCACCAACGGCGCCGACGCCAGGAAACACCTGCGCGCGCCGGTGAAAAAAGTGATCATCTCGGCTCCATCCGAAGGGCCCGACGCGACCTTCGTCCTCGGAGTCAACGGCAACACTTACGATCCCGCCAAGCACAACGTCATCTCCAACGCTTCATGCACGACCAATTGTCTCGCACCGGTAGCCAAGGTCTTGCAAGACACCTTCGGCATCACTGCCGGCACGATGACCACCATCCACTCCTACACCAACGATCAGAAGCTTCTCGATCTGCCGCACAAGGATCTTCGCCGCGCCCGCGCCGCCGCGATAAACATGATTCCCAGCTCCACCGGCGCCGCCAAAGCCCTGCACCTTGTCATCCCCGCGCTCAAGGGCAAGTTGGACGGCTACGCCATGCGCGTTCCCACGCCCAACGTCAGCGTGGTGGACCTCACTGTTTTCGTTGAAAAACCAGCCACCGTCGCTTCCGTCAATGCTGCGTTGAAAGAAGCCGCCAACGGACCCATGAAGGGCATTCTCGGCTACACCGATGACGAGCTGGTCTCTTCCGATTTCAAAGCCAATTCGAACTCGTCGATCGTCGATTCCGGCTATACAAAAGTCGTCGGCGACAAATGCGTGAAGGTTTTGGCCTGGTATGACAACGAGTGGGCCTACTCTTGCCGCTGCCGCGACCTGGTAAAGCTCGTCGCGTCCAAGTTCTAACCGACCTTCCAGCGCACGGCCATCCTGAGACTAGCCGACAAGGGTAATCTCAGGATCTCGACCGCCGCGGCTTGGCAACCAATTGTCTTGGATCGGATGGACTGGTTAGCCATCGCGGCGCACACGACGGAAAAAGTCATGAACAAGCTCACCATCAACGATCTCGACCTCCACGGCAAGCGCGTCTTGATCCGCGCCGACTTCAACGTCCCTCTGAAGGACGGCGTCGTCACCGATGACACGCGCATCCGCGAAACCCTGCCCACGCTCCGCCTGGCCATCCAAAAAGGCGGACGCCTGGTCCTGGCCTCGCATCTCGGCCGCCCGAAGGGCGGTCCAGACCCAAAATATTCCCTCGCCCCGGTCGCCAAGAAACTTTCCGAACTGTTGGAGCGTCCCGTCGTTTTTTCCGAGGATTGCGTCGGTGTCGACGCCGAAGCCAAGAGCAAAGCGCTCACCGACGGCGGCGTCCTCCTTCTAGAGAACGTTCGCTTCCACACGGAAGAGGAAAAAAACGACGAAGCCTTCTCCAAACAACTGGCAAAACTATGCGATGGCCTCTTTGTTTGCGACGCCTTCGGCTCCGCCCATCGCGCTCACGCTTCGGTCGTCGGCATCACCCGGTTCGTCAAGCAATCCGCCGCCGGCCTGCTGATGGAAAAAGAGCTCGCCTACATCGGCAAAGCCATCAGCAACCCCGCACGTCCGTTCGTAGCTATCATCGGCGGCGCGAAAGTGAGCGACAAAATTGAAGTCGTCGAAAATCTGATGAAGATTGCCGACGTCATGCTCATCGGCGGCGGCATGGCCTACACTTTCGAAAAGGCCCAAGGCCTCCAGGTCGGCAAGTCGCTCGTCGAAAACGACAAAGTCGATCTCGCCACCCGCCTCCTAGCCGAAGCCAAGGAGAAAAATTTTAAGCTTCTGCTTCCCACCGACCACGTGGTAGCCCCGGAATTCAAAGCCGACGCCAAGCCTACGATCTGCGAGGTCTCGGCCACACCCGCCGATCAAATGGGGCTGGACATCGGCCCCAAGACGATCGCCGCATACGTCGCGGAAATCGCCAAGGCCAAGACCATCGTCTGGAATGGCCCCATGGGTGTCTTCGAAATGCCCGCCTTTGCCACCGGCACGCTGGAAATCGCCAAAGCCGTAGCAGCGGCAACCTCCGGTGGCGCGACCTCCATTGTCGGAGGCGGTGATTCCGTCGCCGCCGTCCACCAATCTGGAGCCTCCAGTAAAATCTCGCACATCTCCACCGGCGGCGGCGCCTCGCTGGAATTCCTGGGCGGCACCAAGCTTCCCGGCGTAGAAGCCCTAACCAACAAATGACGCCTATCTCTCGCCCCGAAACCTCTTTCGTTCTCTATGCCTGGATGGAGCATTCTTCTTCGCTGTCTTGAACGGAGCCGCCTATGACCCGCCGCCCGGTAATAGCAGGGAACTGGAAGATGTTTAAAACGCAAGCGGACACGCGCGCTTTCTTTTCCGCCTTCGCACCCGCCGTTTCTTCCTTCTCCCACTGCGACATAGTCATCGCGCCCCCCTTTACAGACATCCCTGCAGCCGTCGAATCCGCCAAGGGCACAAACATCGCCATTTCTGGCCAAAATCTCTACTGGGAAATAGAAGGCGCTTTCACCGGCGAAATCTCCGCCCCCATGCTGGCCGAAGCCGGCTGCCGTTACGTTATCGTTGGCCATTCCGAGCGACGCCAGTTTTTCGGCGAAACCGACGAGGCCGTGGCGAAAAAGACCAAGGCCGCCCTCGCCTCGGGCCTCACCCCCATCGTCTGTGTCGGCGAATCTCTCACCCATCGGGAAGCCGGCCAAACCGAGAAGGTCTGCCAAACGCAATTCGTCGGTGGCCCGGGCGCGTTGACCCCCGAGGAATTCTCCCGTATTCTGATTGCCTACGAACCAGTCTGGGCGATTGGGACGGGTAAGGTGGCGACGCCGGAAATTGCCGCTGCGGCGCACAAGTTTATTCGTCATTGCGCGGCCGAACAGTTCTCCGCCGCTCACGCGTCTGCCCTGCGCATCCTGTACGGCGGCAGCGTCAAGCCCGACAACATAAAGGGATTGATGGCCCAGGAAGAACTGGACGGAGCATTGGTAGGGGGAGCGAGCCTGGACCCGAAGTCGTTTGCCTCGATCGTGAATTTTCGGTAAGTCGCCGCCGCTCGGGTGATGTGGCCACGGGTTTATATAGGCGCCGTCCTGTGGCCAGGGCTCGACGACGGGGTTCCCGAGAGCCAAGTTATACCGGCAGGGCAGGGCTTCAGCCGCGCCGCCGTAGTTTACGACTTTATACGGCTTTCGCCCGTGAGGATCAATCAGACCGAAGGCTATTTTGGAAGCGAGGTTTCGAAATGCAAGGAATGCCAGGCTGGATGAAGTGGACCATCTCTCTGTTGATCGGCGTCGCGATTATCATTCTCGGTTTCCGTTACGCGGGCTGGCTGCTGACCGCCTTCTTCGTAATGAATTGTCTCGTGCTGATCATCGTCGTGTTGTTACAGAGCGGCAAAGCCGCCGACCTCGCCGGCGCATTCGGTGGTGCAGGCAGCCAAACCGCCTTTGGTCCCCGCGGCGCCGCTACGTTGCTCTCCCAAGCCACCACATGGTGCGCGGTAATGTTCATGATCTGCGCCATGGCCCTGGTGCTGCGTACCGACAAAGCCACCAGCCAAGGCAATTCAATCCTAGAAAAGTTCTCGAAGCCGGCCGCCGCCAAGCCGGCTCCAACGACCAAGCTTCCCGTAATCCCGCAGTCTTCTGCGCCACAATCCGGCACCGCGCCGGCAACACAACCACCGGCGACCACCCCAGCGCCGCAACCTAAGAAGCCGTAATCGCCCGCCGAAGCAGCGTCAGCCGAGTTTGTGGAAGCGAGCGAATTCGATAGATACGCGGGGAAACAGAAGGTGGATTCCTGAAGATGGTGCGGTCGAGAGGACTCGAACCTCCATGCCTTGCGGCGCTAGCACCTCAAGCTAGTGCGTCTGCCAGTTCCGCCACGACCGCATGACCGGAATTATACATTAGAATCGCCAGCGAGTCTTCGGCGCCGCCTCCTGCTGACGAATCTCAGAAACTCTTGTTTCCGAACGCCCCTCATCACCGTTGCCCCAGCGGTTGTGAGTTTTTCGAGCGCGGCTAGCGCAAGACTCAATGAGGCTGTCGCGGAAACTTCTTCCGCGTTAACGTTAACGCTGACTCCTGAGATATGAATTGGTTCTCGTTAACGTTAACGCAACGTTCTCGAATGCAATGCATCCAAATTTCGCGCGAACAGGCCCGTAAGTACTATTGCAGTATGTTTTCAGCGCAACTAAGGTGAAAGCCGTGTTTTTAGATGCTGTTCACTTTTTCCGTGTCCTGAAACATTATTTCTAAGAAAACTTGGCGTCACAGTCGCGGCATCAAACGCACTGAGTGCGTATTCTGACTCAACGCATTTTCCTGAGGAGAACACCATGAACGACCGTCCCCAAATTCTCGTCGTATCCTCTGATCTCGATCAACGCCGCGCGCTCACTTCCATTCTGCAGCAGGAAGGCTGGAGCGCGCTGCATGCCTCGCAGCTGACCGAGTGCCGAGATCTGCTGGACAAGCGAAATGTGGGCCTAGTGTTCTGCGAGCGCCGCCTCGCCGATGGAACCTATCGCGACCTGCTCTCCGTTGTCCAGGTTCCAGAGCGCAGGGTTCCCGTCGTCGTGACCTCGCGTCTTGCGGACTGGGACGAATATCTGGAAGCCCTGAGTTATGGCGCCGTCGATCTCATCCCCTCGCCATGCAAGCCCAGCGACGTTTCCTCTGCTATCGCCCAGGCGAAGCGCGAAGACTTGGGATTCGCTGCCAATACGACATCGCCGTCCGAGTCCAAACTCCACTCCGTGTCCGCAACCGGCGGCTAGCCTGAAATCGTCCGTCGCCTCCTGAACCATTCGAGTGACAACGGGAGGGTACGGCTCCATGCCGCAAAAGATGTTTCCTTCCCGGCTTTAGCCGCTGAGCCTTTCGCGCGTCTCCGCACAGATTTGTTTGTCGCGCTGCCCTCGAATGGGCGTACTTTTTCGCCACCACGTTCGCATCTCCTCGCGCGAAGCACACCGCCTCGCCTTTGTGTATCATTGTCCTTCGTGAACTTCACCCTGACTCCAATGGAAGCCCGCGTCCTCGGCTCGCTCGTCGAGAAAGAAATCACCACTCCTGACTATTATCCCCTCTCTCTGAACGCCATCCTCAACTCGGCCAACCAAAAATCCAATCGTGATCCGGTTATGGACCTCGACGAAGACGCCGTTCGCCGCGCCCTCCATTCCTTGAGCCAACAAGGCCTGGCCCGCTCCGCAGCCACCGAGGGCCGTGTCGCCAAGTTCGAACATCGCCTCGCCGATGTCTTCAACTTCCACCGCCACGAAATCGCCCTCCTCTGCGTGCTCCTTCTTCGTGGGCCGCAGACTCCCGGCGAGCTTCGCACCCGTACCGACCGCCTCTACCAATTCGACGATCTCGCCGCCGTCCACTCCGCCCTCAACCTGCTCATGAATCGCGACCCTGCGCTTGTGAAGGTCCTTCCTCGCCAGCCCGGCACCAAGGAAGCCCGCTACGCTCACCTTCTATCCGGCGATGTTCCGGAATCGGTCTCTCAGCACGCTTCGGTAGATACGCTTTCCGCAGCCCGCTCCAGCGAAGGTGTTAGCCCTGATTTCCACAGGCTGGCTCAGCTAGAAGACGAAGTTGCGGCCCTCCGCACCGAAGTCGCTGACCTCAAAAGCCAGCTCGCCGCTTTTCAAAAGCAATTCCAGTAGTCTCCAATCGTGTACCTTCGCACGCTCTGCGATGGCAAAAAATGTTCACGCTCCCCAGGCAGCGCGGCTTTTCCTCTTCTTTGAATTTATTCAAACCAATGATTCTAGGGGACCTACGGTCCCCTCCGGTAGGTAAATACTAGTACGCTCAGAACCACTTAGGGATGGAAGCTCACATGCTTCCAACTAGCCCGAACGAGGTTTTTGTAGCGGATACAAGCCAAGTCGCGGCTCTTCTTTGTCGGAAGCGGAGCTGGGTCGAAGCAAGGAACAACATCGGCATTCTCGGGTTGCCCCGACCCGCACAGCTGTCAGGGGCGCATATGATACCAACCCCAGGCCAGGTGCTCGCCACGCTCGGATCCGTCGCGATCGTCGCCACCGAAATGGAACAAACACATGGATAAGAAAATCTTTCTTGCGCTCGTTCTGTTGCTTGGTGCGATGTTCGCGCTGAAAAGTGCCCGAGACGCTCACAGGTACAGGGTCCTGGCCAACAACGCTCGGCTCGCGCACGCGCGCAATCTGAATCAGCACGCCGATGCGTTGACGAAAGCGGATCCGTCGACGGTCCAGACCCCGCTCCTCCACGCTTCGTTCCGACCGCTCAACTTCGCCCTTTTGCGCGGCGGCTTTTCCTCGGTCGACGAATTCTTCGAGCGCGTCCATGACGATCCCGTTCTCCACTCCTTTTACGGCGACTGCGTCGACCGCAGCGCCTCCATGTACGCCTTGCCGGAAGACATCACCGCCTTCAGCACGTTCCGCAAAGGCGACAAGATCAAGTGGTCGCAAAAGCCCCTGCTCGTCAAAAAAGGCGAGTACGTGCTGACTTTCTGTGGCAAGACCGTTCTTGCCCGCTGCGGCAACCTCATCAGCTTCGCGCCTATGCAGCCCAGCGAAGATGTTCCGCCCGCTGTGCTCGAGGCTCCCTCGGAGCCTGCCGAGACGCCGTTGACGCTCGAAGCCTCCGCTGCTGCTCCCGCTCCGATCGGCGCCGCTGCCGTGCCCATCGCCACCGCGAACTCGCACCGTTTCTTTTTCATTCCGCCCTTCTATGTTCCGCCAGGCGGTTCTCACAAGAATCCAGCGCCCCCAGTCGTGGAGGTTCCTCCGCCGCCGTCGGGCGGCACTCCTCCGCCGCCGTCGGGCGGCACTCCGCCCCCGCCGTCGGGTGGCACTCCGCCCCCGCCGTCGGGTGGCACTCCGCCCCCGCCGCCCGTGACGCCTCCTCCGCCACCGATCACGACGGCTCCTCCCCCTCCTCCGTCGGGCCCCCCGGCGCCACCTGCCGGACATATTTCCGGCGACGAATTCTCCGGCCACCAAGCGCTGTTCACGCTCTTGATCGGCCTATTTGTGATTGCGCTGCTTAAGCTGACCACTCGATGAAAACCGGCGGCTATGTCCTGGTCGTTCTGCTCGCGCTGTTCGTCGTGGCCGTGCCGTTCCTCGTCCACGGCCATTGGGCCGAGCTCGGTCCCTACTGGGCGCGCGCTGCAGCGTTGTTCGTGCCCGGTTCGGTCCCGCGCAGCGACCACATCATCACACCCGCCGCGGACGTCACCATCACCTGGCAGTGTTCCGGCGTCGAAAATATCCAGATCTTTTCGATGCTCTTCGCCACCGTTTTTCTGATGAACTGGAAGCGCATGCAAGGTTGGAAGTCCGTTCTCCTCTATATCGGTGCCCTGGTAGTGCTGTCGATCGTAAATCTGGCCCGCATCATCACCATCGTGGTCCGCGCCAAAGAAACCCACTATGGCCTGACCAATACCCTGGCATTGGCGCTGTTGATCATCCTGGTCTGGAAAATCAAGTGGCTTCGTCCCGTCACCGGACCCACCCCCGCCTCGTCATAAACCATCGATCCGCGCAGCATTTCATAGGGCGCAGAATTCCCGCGTCTCCAAGGTTGGTTCCGAGGGACGCAAAAGCAAAAGGGGCGGCCCGCAGGCCCCACCGATACTCAGTTGTCGCGTCAACCGGCGAGCGTTCCTAGGCTCCAGCAGCTCACCATCCCTCATCTTCCCGGGGCTCTACGCGCCTTTTCCCAATCTTCCGGGCGAATCTCCGTCAAATTGTGTTCTTTCTTCGCATGCTCGGAAGCTGGGCGCAACACTCCCTCATCGGAATCCCTGCGCGCCTCAAATTTGCATCCCAAATGCACATCACCGCACTTCAAAACCTTACCCGTGGAAATCTCGTTAAGGAAAAAATGGGGCGGGATACGCGATGCTAGGCCTGCCGCGAGACTCCCGCTCGTCCTTACGCGCCTGATGGCCAGCCTGCTCTACGGCGTAAGCACAACGGATCCCCTGACTTTCGCCGGAGTCGCCATCCTGCTAATGGGCGTGGCGCTGGTTGCCTGCTACATCCCGGCGTGGCGGGCCATGCGTGTCGACCCCATCGTAGCCCTTCGCCACGAGTAGCGTCGTCTCCAGCGTAGCTATGTCACTGATCATTCGACGGGCTCGAGGACCGTGGACAATTCAACAAGACAAAAGAAAGGGTTCTTCCCTGGCGAGCGCTCAGCCTCTGCGAACCGGCACGCGGTCAAGCCATGTGCCCGACAGGGGGTCGTCGCCAAAAGTAGCGACATGCGACGCACCGGGCCCCCGGGCTTCCTAATGTCACCCCGAGCGCCGAGAGGTCCATCGTTGATCGCGCGCCCGAGATCGAGCGTCACCGCATCGCGGCCCTCTGGAAGCCTTCCTGCTTGAATTTCCGGCGGCAATGTATTCTATTGATGGCTGCATGGTTGACCAGCACAGCAGCGCACCTGAAGGCAGGCAGCCCACGTCATCCCGCGGGAACCTGTTTCAGACCGGCCACAAAGCGATCGGTCTGCAATACCTCTGGCTTGCGCTCTTCAGCGTTTTCCTGGGAATGATCATGTCGCTGGTAATGCGCATTCAGCTAGTCTGGCCCGGCGCCCATCTTCCCATGCTTCCAAGTTTCGGGAATTCGCCGGAGCGCTACGCTGCGCTGACCTTACTGCACGGCTCGCTGATGATGCTGATGGTTCTCACCGCCGCGCCACAAGCCGGATTTGGCAACTACCTCCTACCCATCCAGATCGGCGCGGCAGACATGGCTTTCCCGATCCTCAACCTGCTTGCTTTGTGGACCACGGCAGCGTCGCTGGTTGGCGTTACCACCGCATTCTTCCTGGCACCGCAAGCTGGCGTCACCCTTTGGATCGCGAGCGTCGCGTTGTTCTGCGCCGCGGCCCTCGCCAATGCCCTCAATATCAGCGTTACCACCATTGACCTGCGCACCAAGGGCATGACGCTTCCGCGCCTGCCCCTCACCGTCTGGGCGTGGTTTATCAACGCACTTCTGAGCTTGTTGATTTTCAGCATCCTGCTGGCTGCGTGTGTTTACCTGCTGGCTGACCGTGTTCTCGGGACGCACTTTTTCTCGCTGCCGGCCATGTTCTCCACCGCTTCGCGGAACTCGCAGGCAGTCGCACTGTCCGCCCTTTGGCAGCGTTTATTCTGGTTTTTCGCGCAGGCGCAAGTTTACGTGGCCATCCTTCCGTGCTACGGCATCGTCACGCACCTGATCTCGACCTTCTCGCGCAAACCGGTCTGGGCACAGCGCGCTGTCGTGCTGGCGTTGTGCGCAGTCGGCCTCGTCGGGTTCTGCATTTGGGGGCAACACACCTTCGCCAGCGGGCTTGATCCTTACTCGCCACTCGTTTTTGGCTTGCTGGCGTCCTCCCTGGGCCTGCCCGCGTCCATCCTGCTGCTGAGCTGGTTTGGCACGCTCTGGAACGCCAAGGTCCAACTGACCACCGCCATGCTCTTTGCCCTAGGTTTTGTTTCGCTATTTCTCGCGGGCGGCCTGTCCGGATTGTTCCTTGCGCGCAACGATCTGACGGCCACCGCGGCCAGCGACGACTTCATCACCGGCCACTTCCATCTGGTGATGGGTATTGCGGCCACCTTCGCGATGCTGGGCGCGCTGTTTTTCTGGTTCCCGAAAATGTTTGGACGCAGCCTCGACGAACGCCTCGGCAAGATTCATTTCTGGATCACTTTCGTTGGTGTTTATTGCATGTTCATGCCCATGCATTGGCTGGGGCTGATCGCCAACCTGCATCTTCCGCCTGAAGCCGCGCTGACCGTCGCCGCTGCAGCAGTGTGGCCCATTCGATCGTTGGTCACCAGCGCGACGCTGGTAACGATTACCGCTCAAGGGATATTCCTTGTCAATTTCGTCGCCAGCCTGTTGAAGCGCAGCGAGGCCATGGAGAAAAATCCGTGGCGCGCCACTACCCTTGAATGGTCGCTGCCTTCGCCGCCACCATTCGGAAATTTCGCGGCCCGCCCGCCGGTGGTCTATCGAGGCGCCTACGAATTTGGCGTATCGTGCAGCGAAGCGGATTTCGCACTACAATCTGGTCCGGCCGACGGCACGCCCCCAGCCATGTCCGGTGGAACCGAACCAGGGCTGAAATGCCTGCCGCCACAAGCCGCGGGGACGACGTAGGACGATGCAGGGTCATGTCGTGGCCGGTCTTTTGAGCGGTCCGTGCTGAGCCGCAAAAGACAGATTCTCAAAGAAGATTCGCACCAAGGAACAACCATGCCGGGCACACCCGTAGTCGACGACATCGAACTGATTATCGAGGACATCGGCGGAGGCGGCGGCAACCCACCGCCACAAACCGGTGACGGCGGAGGCGGGGACGGAGAGCCGAACAAGCGCCGCAAGCCCACGCCAACCTCGCCCCGCCGCTATCAAACCGCCATAGTCCTGGCGATGCTTTCGATCGTAATGTTTTTCATGGCGCTGGCGGTCACCTTCCTGGTGCGCAAGACGAGCAGCGACTGGGTTCCGGTCCATCTTCCGTTCATGGTTTGGGTGAATACCATCGTTCTTCTCGCCAGCAGCGGCACAATGGAATTAGCGCGCCGCAAGGAACTTGCCGGTGACCTCAAAGGCTTCCGCACGCTCTGGCAAGTCACCACCGGGCTGGGCGTACTGTTCCTGATTGGACAGGTCATGGCGTGGCGCCAGTTGGTCGAGCAGGGGTTCTACGTCAGCACCAATCCTGCGAGCAGTTTCTTTTATATTTTCACCGCGGCCCATGGCGTCCACCTTTTGGGCGGCGTGGGCGCACTGTGCTATGTCCTGTTCCGCAATTTTCAAAAGACGAAGCTGACGCAATCGGTCGCCGCCGAAATCACCTCTCATTACTGGCACTTTATGGATGGATTGTGGCTGTTTTTGCTGGCGCTTCTATATTCGGGGAAATGAGATAAAGAATAGTGACGTGTGAAGGAAAGTGAAAACCGGGAGGCGGGGCACCCTAGGCTGCTAATTTCACGCAGGCACGAATTGCCGGGATTTATTGGCAGTGGAGGAATTCGGAAATGGCGTCGGTGACGCGAGCGATTTGGTCATCGCGGAGTTCGGGGTACATCGGAAGCGAGAGAACTTCGCCGGCGGCTTGCTCGGAGTGGGGAAAATCGCCGACTTTGTGACCGAGCGAGGCGTAGATGGGTTGCAGGTGAAGCGGCACCGGATAATAAACGGCGCTGCCAATTTTTCGATGGCTAAGAGCGCGATGTAACAGGTCGCGCGCCTGGACGCGAATTGTGTACTGGTGGAAGACGTGCTCGTATCCTTCGGGCACAATGGGCGGCAGTACGCCGGGAATCTGCAAAAGGCGTCGAGTATATTGGTCGGCGTGGGCTTGCCGCGCGCGCTGCCAAGCGGGCAAATGCCGCAGCTTGACGCGCAGGACCGCTGCTTGTAATTCGTCAAGGCGGCTATTCCAACCAGGCTCGCTGCTGACGTACTTTGTAGTTTGCCCGTGATTCCGCAAGTTGCGAATTCTGGCGGCGACCTCCGCCGAGTTCGTGACCACCATGCCCGCGTCACCATAAGCGCCGAGATTCTTCGTCGGATAAAAACTCAGACAAGTCACGTCGCCGATCGAACCTGTCGGGCGACCCTTGTAGGAAGCGCCGATGGCCTGCGCGTTGTCTTCAATTACCGGCAAGTTTCGTGTCTTGGCCAACGCCACGATGGGATCCATGTCCGCGGCTAGTCCGTAGAGGTGAACCGCGATGATCGCACGCGTGCGCGAAGTGATGAGGCGTTCGAGTTTGGCGGGATCGATGTTGTAAGTGCCGGGGTCGATGTCGGCGAAGACCGGTTTCGCGCCGAGGGCGCTGACGGCGCTGCCGGTGGCCACGAACGTAAACGGCGGAAGGATTACTTCATCGCGCGCGTGGACGCCGCAGGCGCGCAGTGCGAGGATCAGCGCGTCGGTGCCGCTGGCCAGAGCGATCCCGTGCTGGGCATTGCAGAGCATGGCGATTTCCTGTTCGAGGGCGGCGCCTTCGCTCCCGAGAATGAAATGCTGGGATGACAGAACACGCTCGACCGCTTCACGGATTTCGCCACCGATGGCGGCGTATTGCGCGCCCAGATCCAACTGCGGGACAGCCTCCTGCTCCGCGACGGTATGCGGGTTTGCGTTCATAGGGGAAGTGTATCGCATATTTCTTTCGCTCTTTCCGGATCGAGCTATTTCGATGAGAGAACCGGATTCACGGTCAATCGCTGGCTGTTATCACAGGGCCGCGAGAGGTTCGCGTCGGCGGACGCCAGCGGACTTCGAGCCGATTGCGATGACGTTGTCCTCGGGCGGCGCCAGGATGGTTGGCGGAAAGGCTTTCGGCGGACTCCGAACCGCCCTGCGGAGAGGTTGTCCGGGTTGGAGCTCAGGAAACTGATTCTAAATCGTCTAAATTTATGATTTAAGAATACTAGAAAGTGTACGAACTACACGTTTCCACTCCAAAAATAATATTTTCCAAAAATCCCCCAATGTTCCGATCCATCCACGAAAGGCTGTAAGTCCGTGCAAATACGCGAGGTGGAAACTGCCAATATCCATTTGGAAACACCCCGATATGTGGACATTTACATGCTGCTAGCATTCACACACGCCTCGGAACCGAATGATTGTGGGGAGCCGTGTCCGGTCCGTTTTTCGCTGGCAGAACGAATCGACGGACATTTATGAATAGTTTCGGAGGAAGAATGAGCGGCATTTGCTTGGGTGTGGCGCGTTTGAAGCCCGGAAACGGGTCGGAAAAATGGAAGTTGGGGAGGCCAAAGCTCTCGACGGAGAGGGGAGCGCGAATTTATCCGCGTCTGGCGATCCTGGCCTTGCTGGTGATGGGGCTACTTGCGGCAGGGACCAGAGGGCAGGACGTGGCATCGATCACCGGAACGGTGACCGACAAGACCGGCGCGCCGATATCCGATGCGCATACAAAATTGGTGGATACGCGGACGGGCGCGGTCTATGAGTCCGAGACTGGCAGCTATGGCGCCTATTTGTTCGCGAAGGTGCCGCCCGGGCCGGGGTACACGCTGACCATCAGCAAAGGCAGCTTCAAAACGGTCACGGTCTCGAATTTGTATCTGGCGATCGCCACGACGCGCACCCAGGACGTGGTGCTGGAGATAGGAACGGTGACGCAGTCGGTCGAAGTGACCGCGGAAGGCTCGGTGAGCCTGAATACGCAGGACAGCACCATCGGGAACAATTTCGACATGCGGGCGGTGGAGAGCCTGCCCTCGGAGTTTCGAGACGATCCGAGCGCGCTGCTGAGACTCGAGCCGGGCGTGGTGAGTGCCCAGAGCCCCAACGGGAATGCGGCGACCGATCCCAGCGGAAGCCGTGACGGCTCAGTGGCCGGAGCGCGCGCGGACCAGAACAACATCATCGTCGATGGCATTGATGCCACGGACTTCGCGGTGGGGCAGGCATTTTCGACCCAGGCGGCGATCCCTGTCGATGCGGTGCAGGAATTCAGTACGCAGGTCGGAAATCCAGTGCCGGCGTATGGCCGAGGCAGCGGGGCGCAGACGATCATCACCACAAAGAGCGGGACGAACTCGTGGCATGGTTCGGCCAGCGAATATAACCGCACCGCCGCGACCGAAGCCAACAGCTTTTTCAACAATGCGGACGGAGTGCCGCGGACAGCCCTGGTGCGAAACCAATTCGGTGCGAATCTGGGCGGCCCTGTCAAGAAGGACAAGCTTTTCTTTTTCTTTGATTACGAAGGCCGGCGGGATGCGGAAGCACAGAGTCAACTGCAAATCGTGCCCCTGAATCACGTCAAGTTGGGAGAAATCGCCTACATTAATGCAAACAGCAGTGTGACCGGGCAGCCGTGCAGTCCGACCAGCCGATTGGGTGCGCAAGATGTGAGTACGGACTGCGTCACAATCCTGACCGCGGAGCAGGTGGCGGCACTGGATCCTTGCTCGGCGGCAGGCAATCCGTGTGCGGGCACACCGGGGTTCACCACCCCCGGATTCAGCCCGGCGCTTTTGAGCCTATTCAATACCAGATATCCCGCGGCGAACGACCTTTCCGCTGGAGACGGGCTGAACACCGGAGGGTTGCGGTTCAACGCGCCGGATAACTTGACCGAGGATGTTTACACCACGCGCGTGGATTACAACATCAGCAGCAAACACAAGATGTTCGCGCGATTTAACTTCAATAATGAGAATGCGGAGAACTTTAGCAATGGGTGCACGTCGGAACAATTCCCTGGCGACCCCATAACGTGCCCTATTATTGAACGAAACCGCGCGTGGGTGCTGGGCGAAACATGGGCCCCCAGCGGGCGCTTGATCAATCAATTCACGTACGGCGAAACCCGCGAAAACATTAATTTCCCGGTGTTATTCAACGGAAATGGCAACAATTTTCCGCTCGATTGGTTCGACGGGGGCATTGCGACTCCCTACGCGCGGCAAACCTCGAGTGCGCGGGTCGATCCCATTCCGACATTCCGCGACGATGTGACGCTGATCCGATCGAGGCATACATTCCAGTTTGGCGCCGAGTGGAAGCCGATCCGAGTGCGCAGCGAGTTGGGTAATTCATTCAATTTTTATAGCCTGGGGTTGGGAGGCAACTTCCCCAGTCTGACGCCGGCGCTGCGGCCAGCGAACATCCTGACCAATCCGGCGGTCGATCCGAACGGCATCGCTGCCGAAAATTGGGACAGTATTTTCGCGGGAGCGTTGGGAGTCATTAACGAGGACCAGACATCGTTCATTTATGGGAAGACCGGAGACGCGCAGGCTTTGGGAGCGGTCGAACGGCGCGATTACCGCTACTACCAATACGCCGGCTACGCTCAAGATAACTGGAGGGTGCGAAACGACCTCACGCTGACCTTGGGCGTGCGCTATCAATATGATTCCGTGCCGTACGAAAGCAACGGGCTGGAGGCCACGTTCTCGAATACCAATCTTAGCCAGCTTCTCGCGGTGCGCACGGCCAACGGCCTGGCGGGAATTTCGGGACCCGATGCCACGCCGCAGCTGACGTATCAATTGGCGGGGAAGGCGAATAATGGTCCCGGATTGTACGGGTCCGAACCCACCGATTTCTCGCCACGGCTGGCGCTGGCATGGAATCCGAGTTTCCGTGGCGGATTGCTGGGAGACGTGTTTGGCGATCATAAGACAGTCATCCGGCTGAGCGGCTCGCAGATCTACGACCAGACGGTGATCAATGCGGTAAACTTCATCGAAGACCAGGCAAGCTACCTGTTCGGAAACACGGTGGCGCAACTGTTTGGAACCGGCGGCGGTGCGGCAGGCAATTTAATGACGGCGCCGCGATTCACGGGGGTGGAAACGCTGCCATTCACGTTTACGGCGCCGGCTTTTCAGAATCCGCTGACGCCGACGGCGATTTTCAACTTCGGAATCGATCCGCAACTGAAAACTCCGTATTCCAACGTGTTCTCGGCGGGTGTTCAGCGCGAACTGCATGGCGGGTTCCAGTTGGAAGTCGACTACTACGGGCGCTTCGGACGCCGGTTGTTCACGCTTGCGGACGCGGCGCAGGCGGTGAACTTCGTGGACCCCACCTCGCAACAGAGCCTGGTCACGGCAGGGACGATCCTGGAGCAGCAAGCACGTGCGGGCGTGAGCCCGGCGGCGGTCGCGCCACAACCGTTCTTTGAGAATCAGATCAACCAGGCGTTGGCCGCTCAGGGCACCAACTGCATGGCAGCATTTGGGTCCAGCTGCACGCAATTTTTCTATGCCAACAACACCGTATCGCTGCAACAAGGAAACCTGGGTGGAGCGATCTATGGATTTGAGTCTTCGGGTTTGTTGCCACCGAACGTCGGTTATCCGTCGCAGTTCGCGGTCAATGCGCTGGCGTCGAACAAGGGATGGTCTTCCTACAACGGCATGCTGGTGACGCTGAGAAAGCGGTTGTCGCGGAACCTGCAGTTTGACTTCAACTACACGTTCTCGCACTCGATCGACAACAGTTCGATCGTCGCGAACAACAATGGCAATTTCGTGGGTGGCGCTACCACGGTGATGTGTGACGCGACGAATTTGAATGTCTGCCGAGGCAACTCCGAATTCGACGTCACGCACCAGGTGAGTTCAAACTTCGTCTACGATCTGCCGGTCGGGCGTGGACAGTGGCTGCTGAACGGCGCGCCTCGTTGGTTAGACGAAGTCGTGGGCGGCTGGCAAACATCGGGGATCATCACCTGGCGAACGGGGTTGGCGCTTCCCGTGCAGTCCGGCGTCAGCACGACCAGCCTGGCAGCGGACGACGGCGCGTTGTTCACGGGGACAGCGCAGGATGTAACAACGCGCATACACACGGACACCGCCAACAACGACGAAATTCAAATGTTCGCGAATCCAACCCTGGCACTCTCGGCGTTTTCACCGGTAAGCGGGCTGGAAGTGGGCAACCGGGACACACTGCGGGGCCCCCATTTCTCAAACGTCGATCTGGGTGTGGCCAAAAACTTCCCGTTGTTCCGGGAGAGGTACTCGCTCAAGTTCCGGGCAGATGCGTTCAACGCGTTCAACCATCCGAACTTCGCGCTGCCGAATACGAACATCAACTCAGGGACGTTTGGCGTCATTACGCAGCTGGCGGGCCAGAATACGTTCCGTGTACTGCAAATGTCGCTGCGGTTCCAATTTTAACGCGTAGCTGCTGCAGGGAGTCTCGCAGAATTCTGCGGGGCTCGCCGCAGGATGGCGTCCCTTGGCAGGAAATCTCGTCGCCTAGTTCAGTTCGTTCTTAGAGGTTACGCAGGTGGGCCAGGCGGAAGGGGGAGCCCAGGTTTTCACGCAGTTCGAGCCAGTGTTCTTCCGGGATGGACAGGAAGACTTCGACTACCTGGGGATCGAATTGCGTCCCGGAGCAGCGGCTAATTTCCTGGCGGGCGTGGGAGAGCGGGAGGGCTTTGCGATAGGGGCGGTCGCTTATCATGGCATCGAGGGAGTCGGCGATGGTGAAAATGCGGGCGCCAAGAGGAATTTGTTCGCCCTTCAGGCCGCGGGGATAGCCGGAGCCGTCGAAGAATTCCTGGTGGGCGAGAACGATTTCGGCCGCGTCGCGGAGAAATGGGATGCGGATTAGCATGTTATAGCCGATCTCGCAGTGCTTGCGCATGATCTGCTTTTCGTCGTCGGTGAGCGGGCCGGGCTTGCGGAGAATGCCGTCAGGGATGGCCATTTTGCCGATGTCGTGGAGAAAGGCGGCGCGAGCGAGGACCGGGAGATAAGGATTGGGGACCGGCATGGTCTTGGCGATGGAAATGCAGAAGGCGGTGACGCGCTGGCAGTGCCCTTCGGTTTCGGCGTCCTTGAGGTCCAGGGCGCTGCCGAGAGCTTCGAGAGTGTCGTCGTAGGATTGCTCGAGTTCGGCGTGCTTCGCGGTGAGCTGCGCGGTGCGCTCTTCGACCAGTTGCTCGAGGTTGCGTTGGTAAGTGCGGTTTTCGAGGACCAGACGGCGGTGCTGCAGGGCTCGCCCAACGCCCAGGAATAATTGATCCTTCTCGAAAGGCTTCAGGATGTAGTCATAGGCTCCGCGACGAATGGCTTCGAGAGCGGTGGAGATGTCGTGGATGGCGGTGACCATGATCACCGGAACTTCCGGATCATACTGACGAAGCCAGTCGAGGAGTTTAATGCCGTCCATCTCGGGCATGATCATGTCGCTCAGGACAAGGTCCGGGGTCACGCGCTTGACCTGATCCTGGGCGGCGCGTCCGTTGCTGACCGCGGTGCATTGATAGCCTTTCGATTCCAGCATCGTTGAAACGACTTCGCGAATGGCTTCTTCGTCGTCCACCACCAGAATGTTTTCGAGGTCCACTATGGTTGGCTCCCAATAGTCATTATACGGGACGGCACAGGAGGAATGTGGGTGCTTGCCCAGTCAGAAAATAGCGTGTTAGCGTCACGGTAAAGATAGTCACCGAGACTCCAGGGCGCTTCAAAACACGCCTCCGCGGGAATTCGTGCCGAGGTGGCGACTCCGGTCGGGAGGCAAGACCACGTGTTGGGGAACCAGGGACTGCTTGCCATCGCTTTCTTCGAGACCACGGCATTCATCGTGCTGCTGGTTTTGTTTTTTCTGCTGCGACACGATCACCCCGCAAGCTATTTCCGTTTGTGGTTGACGGGTTGGGCCTGCCTGACGATTTCCTCTCTATTTGACCTGGGTTTGGTCCTTCGCGCGATGCCTCAGCTGCGGCTGGCGGCCCTGGCCACGCTTGTGGCCGGGCTGGTGGTCTTTCTGCTTGCCGTCATGCAGTACACGGCTGGAGTGCAAAAGCGCAGGTGGCCGGTTTCTCCGCTCATGGCCGCGGTCGTGGCGACGATCTGGTGGTTCGAGCGCGGCCCGGTGGTGCAATTTGGACCGATGCGTTGGGAGACTGCGGCGCTGGAATCGATTGTTTGTTTGTGGGCTGGCTGGTTGCTTTGGCGAGCAGCGGCCTCGCACCGGGGGCATGGCGTACGGCTGTTGGCAGGAGGATTTTTTATCAGTGCATTGAATGGGATGGACCGTTGGCAGTGGCCTCACCATCCGTTGTTCTTGCTGCGCGTGGCATTCGACCATTTTTCCCTGGTGGCGATCGGAATCGCGATGGTGGTGCTGGTGCTGGAGCGGGGGCGTGCGCGCAGCGAGGAATTGAACGACAAGATGCGGAGGCTGACGCTGCTGATCGCCGCGAGCACCCAGACGCTGTCCGTCGACGAAGTGCTCGAGCAGGTGCTGGGACAGCTGGTGGAGAGCCTGGGAGCGACACACGGGCTGGTGCGGCTGGCCGAGGGTCAGGGGAGCGACGTGCTGCTGGTCGCGCGGGCATCGGTCGGGCACGACCAGGCTTTTCTGGAGCGGCACGGGACGGTCCCGGCCTCCGAACCGTGGATGCAGCGGGTGATCGACAAGCAGTGCGTATTTCTTAGTGTGGAGGACGAACTGGACGTGACCACACGCCAGCGAATGGTGGAGAGCGGGGCGAGCGAAGTTGTGGCACTGGCTCTTCCGGGAAAAGAAGGACCGCTGGGGACAATTGCGGTGGGCTCGACCCAACGTCTGAAGTTTCAAGCGGACGAGATTTCGTACCTTGGGAACGTGGCGAACTTGCTGGGGTTGACCCTGCAAAACGTGCGGCTTTTTGAACAAGTGGCCACGGTGCAGCAGCAGTGGGCGTACACCTTCGATTCGATCGGAGATCCCATTCTGGTGCATGACCGCGAGTTCCGGATTCTGCGGAGCAACCAGCGGCTGAGCCACCTTCTGGGGCGCGAGAGCAGCGCGCTTGTCGGGCGCTCGGTGGCCGATCTGCTGACGCGAAAGACCGCGGCCTACCAGAATTGCCCGTATTGCGAGGGAGTTGCTGGGGAAGGCGATGAGACCGATCCCTGGTTGCCGGGGTATTTTCTGGCGTCGAATTCCACATTTACCGATCCGCAAGGCCGGCAGCTCGGAACGGTGCATGTCTTGAAGGACATTACGGATCGAAAGCGGGCGGAGGAGAAATATCGCACGTTGGTCTCCAACGTTCAGGAAGGGGTTTTCATCTCCACGCCGACTGGGCGATTCCTGGATTTTAACGATGCGTTGATGCGCATGCTGGGCTACGAACACCGCGAGGAATTGCAAAGCATCGATATCCCCACGATGTATGTGAACAGCTCGGATCGGGAGCGGCTGAAAAAGCTCTTGCACGAGCATGGCTCGGTGGCGGATTTCGAATTCGAGGTCCGGCGCAGGGATGGAGAAGTGCGGACGATGATGGAATCGTCCATTGCGGTGCGAGATGCCGGCGGCAGCGTGACGGCGTATCAGGGGTTCTTGCTGGATATCACCGACCGAAAACGCGCGGAGCAGGAGATCCGGCGGCGCAACCGTGAACTGATGGTGTTGAATTCGATCGCGCAGACGCTTACGGAATCGATGGATTTGAACGACTCGCTGTACCGGACGCTGCGGCAAATGGTGGAACTGTTTAGTCTGGATGCGTCGTCTCTTTATTTGTTTGACGAGCAGGGATTGTCGCTGCGGCGGATTTCGGCGGTGGGCTACAAGTCCGAGTACGCGAGAAATTTTCCGAAGGTGAGCGTGCAGCCGGAGCTTTTGCAGCACATCAAGGCGGTGCATGCGATGTTCTTGTCGGCGCAAGGATTGCCGCTACCGCCGATATTCCGGACGGTGCAACAGAAGGAAGGGATGGCATCGTCATTTCTTGTGATCTTGTGGTCGAAAGACCGTGTGGGCGGAGTGCTATCCGTGGGCACCCGTGCGCCGCGGGAATTTTCGCCGGCCGATATAAATCTGTTGATCGCGGTGGGGAGCCAGATTTCGAATGCGATCGATCGGACTGTGCTTTACGAGGAAACGCGGCAGGCCTACGAGAATTTGCGCCGCACGCAGGAGCAGTTGCTGCACAGCGAAAAAATGGCGGCGGTGGGGCAACTGATTTCAGGCGTGGCGCACGAGTTGAACAATCCGCTCACGGCGATTCTGGGCTACAGCCAACTGTTGACGGCGAGCGCGGACGTCGGTCCGCAAGGCATCGAGTACACCGAGAAGTTGTACAAGCAAGCGCAGCGAACGCATCGGATCGTGCAAAACCTGCTGAGTTTTGCGCGGCAGCACAAGCCGGAGCGCGTAGCGGTGCAGGTGAACCAAATTCTGGAGGATACGCTGGCGCTGCGCGACTATGACTTGCGGATGAAGAATATTCGCGTGCACCTGGAACTCGCGCCGGACTTGCCGGTCACCGCCGCCGATCCGCACCAGTTGCAGCAGGTGTTCCTGAATATGGTGAATAATGCCGTCGATGCCGTCCTGGAAGGAACAAGCGAAGGCGATATTTGGGTGCGTACCGGCGTTCGAGGCGATCGTCTAACGGTGGAATTTACCGACAGCGGGCCGGGGGTGCGAGAGCCTTCGCGTGTGTTCGATCCGTTTTATACGACGAAGCCAGTCGGGAAGGGAACCGGGCTGGGGCTGAGCATTTGTTACGGGATTGTCACCGAGCATGGAGGGACGATCCGAGTGCGGAACGTGGAGCCGCACGGAGCGTCGTTTGCGATCGAGTTACCATTTCAACCGGCGGAGAAAACGCCGAGCCCCGGTGCGCGGCACTCGGCGGCGCCAGCACGGGAAGGGCGCATACTCCTGATCGATCGCGATCAATCGGTCCTGGAAGCGGTGGGGGCAATTCTGCGTGGGCGAGGTCACGGCGTTCGGACGGCTACGGTTTTGAGCGATGCGCAGCGCGCCTTGGAGGAACAAGAATTCGATTTGATCGTGGCGGACATTCAGTCTTGTGGGGCCGGCGGGCGAACCGGACTTCATGCGTGGCTGGCGGCAAAGCGGCCCGAACTCGCCCAACGGGTGATCTTGATGCAAGCGACGACTCCGTCCGGACCGCAGCGCGAAGAGACGCGACGGGCGCTGCAGGTATTGCAAAAGCCGTTCAAGGCCGGAGATTTATTGGCGGCGGTGGAAGCGGCGCTAGGCGACATCCACACCGTTCCCGTCGAGCGATGAAGCAATTTGGACGGCCATGGCGGCGCGTTCGCCGAGTTCCTTCATCGAGGTTTCCATCTGCACGGCGAGCTGGCTGACCATTTGGCTCAGGGTATTCAGCTGAGGAATCGGTAGGAGTCCGTAGCGGATGCCGATCCGAATCATGTGATAACGCCACGAAAATTCCAAGCTAAGCCAAAGACGTTCGAATTCCTGGCGGGAACCGACCGCAGGCGATAGGGCCGCGACCGCGCGAGCCAGGCGCAATAACCGTTGAAAGTCGTCGCGAAGTTGCGCCAAATACAGGAGTAGAACCTGGCGGCGTTGTCTGCGCACTCGCGCGGCAATTCCCGGTGAACCTCGCCGCGCCAGGAACTCCAAGTCTGCAGGTGACGACGCTTGTCGAATGAGCGCGAAATAGGTGGCGTGGCGCCGGCCGGATTGCTCGAGAGAGGCAAGATCGAACTTGTCATGCGAATCTTTGCCAGGAGCGCGAAGCGCCCAGGTGAGCAGCAGCAGCAGTGCAGCCACAATGGAGAAAAAGATGTACAGCGCACCAGTCATGGCCGGAGAACCTGCCATCTCAGGAACTCGTATAGGATGTCGTTCAGCGCGCGTAGACGGGAATTGACGTCCGGTGACACTCGATCGTAGGTGGAAGGAGGCAGCAGCGAAGGCTTGTTCTCATCCCGCACCGGGTGGCGCAGGGCCACCGCCCAGGCTATCTCGACACCGATAAAGACCGTCATTTCCAGATAGTTCCAAACGTCGCCGAATTTGGGGAAGTGGCGGAGAAAAAGCGCCTGAACAAGCGTGTTTGCCGCGACGACGGTGCACGAGTATACGCAGAATCCGCCGAGCAGCGATTTGTAAACGGGATCGACGGGAATGGAATAAAAGCGAACTACCAGCAGACAACAAATCAGCCCGACCGCAAAGGTGAGGTGGTAGCCGCGATTGGCGATCATCAAGGACCACTCCGGCCGTTGTTGCGCGCTGGCTGCCGCGTAGGAAATTACAATGACTGCTGCGGCGGCGATCAAACGCCAGGCCAGAGCCCAGATACCGGCGTAGTGTCGCAGGACACGATGGAGGACTTCGGTAGCGGCCAGGGCTTGCGCGACAAGAGTGATTGGTTCCGAGAGCCAACAAAGTCGCCAAGCGGTGTGCGAGGTAAAGCCAAAATGGGAGTAGACGAAAAGGATAAAGGCGGCTTGGCAGAGATTGAGAGCGATATAAACAGCAAACAGGGGAAGCCTGCGGAAATGGCGTTTAACGATGACAAGAAACAGGACGCTGAGCTGGACGATGGTGCCGATCGTCCAAAGCAGAAGTAACAGAGGAGGGAAATTCGCCATTTCGCGGCATGGTATCACGTTCGTAAAGGCAGGGGATAAACTAAATGACAAGAAGAGAAGTTGTGAACACTTGTGAGATGCAAACCGGCGCTGATCGGTTTTGTGCGCGCCCGCGCGACCAAGAAGATCCACAGCCTAATGCTAGGTAGGCTGTGGCAGAAGCTTCTGTCGGTCGATGAATCGTTTTTCTGCGGCGCCCGCGTCCGTCGGCTCGGAGGGCGAATCAAGCGAATAAAAACGGACGATTTTTCAGGGCTCCAATCGTCATGCGGCTGAGGCGCTGGCGAACAGGGCGGATCCGCTTACGGCATTTGGCACTGGTGGCGGCATGGGCGAACCGCTGGCTACCAGCGCGGAGCCGTTGACGGCATTTGGAACCGGTGGCGGCATGGGCGAACCACTGGCTACCAGCGCGGGTTCGTTGACAGCATTTGGCACTGGCGGCGGCATAGGCGAACCGCTCGCCAAAAGCGCAGAATTCAAGCTGGTGTTGATGTCTTCAGCCGCGTTGACGGAGTCAGCAACAGAGAGTACGATCAGCAACGTCAGAGCGAGTAAGGCGAAAGCGTAAGAAGCAGTCTTGTTCACGGGAAAATTCCTCCTGCGTGCAGATTGGGAGGAGGCCGCGTGAACCGAATTCCGGAGTGCGAAACGTTCTGTCTTCGGAACGGACTGTTTTGGAGTGGGAAATGGGGACGATGACCCAGTTACAGCAGAATCGCCGCGTGATTCAGGATTTCACCTCCACCACGCTGGCGGCGATTCCAAGTGCGTTTGCCAGACTTACCTACTTGGCGTCTTTGCGAGATTTATCGAGCGGGCGCTACGAGCACGCTGGCTTGACGGCCGTTTACCGGCCAGAGGCCGTCCAACAAGCGCTGGAACAGTGTCACCAGGAGATATTCGAGCGGATTCTGGAATCGCCTTTGGAAGAGCAGGAACGCGATCTTCGCGCGCACCTGGAGACCATGGAACCCGGCCTGGGTGTCGCGGTATCCCATTGGCGCAAGCTGGAGGCTTACCGGACGCTGCTGCCGGTGGAAGCGCCGGACTACCTCAGAGATCTTTTTTGCTCGAATATCCGCGCTCTTCTGGAGATCTTGGAAGAGGAATGCTGTAAGGCTCATTAAAGCGGGTAACGATGCCTACCACGCGGCCGACAACTTCGGCTTCGTCCGGGATCAGCCAGGATTCGGGCAGACACCGTGAAAGCGGATGCGGTTGCATGACCAGGCGTGACCCGGCTTGGTGAAACCACCCGCAGCGATAGCCGCCTCGGATTTCCACGAAGTACATCGGCCGGTCATATTCGCTGGTCCAATCGGTCTCCTCGATGCGTCGCATCGAAACGTCTACCAGCACAATGCTGCCGGGCCGCAGGATCGGCATCATCCGCCGGTCATTCAGGCCGATGTATCCATAACGGTGGCGTTCATTTGCGCCCGTTAATACGCCTTCGAATTTGCCCCATTTTTCGACCATGCGAGACAAAAACTCGGTCCGTTTCGGATCGAACGCCGGATCGAAGTGTATGGGTATGCGCAAGGAAGCGGGCGAAGCCATGAGGTGGCTCTGCGGGGCGTGGAACACTGCTGCATCGCCAAAGAACTCATCGATGGGTACCTCATACCACCGGAAGATATCCAGCGGATTCAGATGGTATATCACCGCGAGTGTGTAGATTTTGTGAAGGCTCGGAACGACAGAGCGGTTTTCGATATCGGCCAGGCGGCTGATATGCAGGACAAATTCAGAGCGGCCGCGTTGTGCAGCCAGCTCGAAGCTCGATCGCTCGACATCACGATAGGTCAGACCGAGTCGTTCACGGACCTGTCGCAGACGGAGGCCGGGGACCATGGTTTCCTCAGGGGCTGAATGTAACCCTGAGCGTACACTAGAATTACCACTTTGTTAAACATCCGGAACACCCGGAGTGGGTGATGGGCTTCTCGGCACCGCATGAAATCAGGCAAAGCGGATCAGGCAAGTCACCACGGTCTAGCTAGTCGCTCTTTGTAAAGCGGACATTGCGAGCGTTGCCCGAGAAGAGGTTCAGTCCGGAAATGCGATGATTCGCGGCCCGGCGGAATACCAGCGTCCCGAGCTCGCCACCCTCGAACTCGTCTTGCGCGACCGGATTCAATTTTATCGGGGGATTCCAGCCGTTGCGCAGCACCAGGTTTCCCTTGTCGGCCGACAAACTGTACGAGGCGTCCAGCTCCGCGCTCTCGTACACGCCGACGAAGGCTGCCAAATCCGCGTCGCTGAGGTGCGGCTGTTCCGTTCTGGTACCGGCGAACACGGTCTCGCCATCCACTTCCAACGATGCCCTCAGGGTGGCGCCTTGGCTGGAAAAAGTTATGGTCGCGTCAGCCAAATCCCTGAAGCGATTGGGTCCTACGCGTCTCAGGTTCGCGCCCCAGGCCACAAGATTGCCTGTCGAGACGGTGAACGAAAAGATGGAATGACTGCGAGGGTCAAGGTATTTGCCCGCAAACGTTCCTGGGTCGGGAAAGCTGCCCTTCCCCGAGGGTTGGATTGCGCTCGCCTCAGGGCGCAGATCCTTCTCGAGATAAACGTCGGCGACCTTGCGTGAGGCGCTGCTGGTGGACGCAGTCGATACATTACAAAGGCAAAGCACCGTGAACCGCTGTTCGGGAAAGCGCAGTATCACTGTTCGGTATCCGAAAAGCGCGCCGTTGTGTTCCACGATTGGCAAACCGCGATATGTGCCTATTTCGAGGCCGAGCGCATAACGGATCTGCTTGCCGTCATTTAACACGCCCCGGGTCTGCAGCTCTCTGAGAAGCGTTCCCTTGCCCAACTTATTCTCGTAAAAGTTTCTGTCCCACAAAAGTAGATCGTCGACGCTGCTCATCAGTCCCCCGGCTCCGACGGCGTCGTAATTTGTGGACCAATCCACAAGAAAAGCCCCGTTCGTCCCAGGGTCGTACCCAGAAACGCGGCCGGGCACGACCACGGTGTGATCGTCGTAGAACCGGGTGTGGTTCATCCCCAGGGGCTTGAATATGTTTTCGCCGGCAAACTCGGCGAGGGACTTCTTGGTAGCGCGTTGCACGACTTCGCCGAGAAGAAAATAGTTACTATTGCTGTAGACGAATTCCGCTCCGGGATCGTTATTGAGTCCTTTCTGCCGCGCGATCAGGGCGATCAGCTCGTCCTTGGAATGCAGATCTTCGTCGTGCCGGCCGGAAAGAGGCAGCAAGGTCAGGAAGTCTCGAAGCCCGCTGGTATGGTGCAGCATTTGCCGCAGGGTAATGGCCTGTCCATAGTCGGGGAGCTCCGGAATGTATTTGCGGACGTTGTCATCGAGCGAAAGAAATCCTTGTTCGGCAGCCAGCACAACGCTTGCCGCCGTGAATTGCTTCGAGACCGAGCCCATGTAAAAAACAGACTCCGCCGAAAGCGGAACGCCGAGTTCGAGGCTGGCGCTGCCGTAGCCCTTGCGGTAAAGGAAACTCCCGTCGCGTATCACGCCCAGCGCGCAGCCAGGGGAATCAGGCTTGTCGTAAGCAGCGAAAATACGATCGACGCGTTCCTGATCCGTTTCCGCCGTCTGCGCGGGAGTTTTGACGATGCATACCACGGCCATGATAAATACCAAAAGCGCTGCAAAGCGCATCCAATGCCCCCTCCAACACGAACTCGCTTCTGAGCTCGTCAGCAGCACTCATTCTAAACACAACTCGAGCTCCAAGGCCCCCTCAAACGCGATGAACTCTGTGGCTGCGCCCTTCTTGGGCGCGTCGGGCGGCTATCTCGCGAATCTGTTATTCTCGAATGAGCATGGCGCTCTTGAAAAAAATCACACCTCATCGCGTCTTCGTATTTCTGCTGGCTCTTGCATCGCTGGCGGCAACGGCCTTTCTCGATGCTCGGCAATCGACGGCGCCTGCCAAATCGGACCCGCCCAGCCGCACCACCAATGCGGAGTTTGCGGCGGCCTCCGACGAAGTCCTGCAACAGATGAGCGAGATTACCGGCCTGAAGCTGCGCACGCCCCTAAAAAAGAGTTTGCGATCCCGCGAACAGATACGCGCCTACGTCGTCAATGAAATGAAAGAAGACAAGGACCAGGCCGAGCGTTACGCCGGGCAGCGCAGTGCGGAAGCATTCGGTTTGCTGCCGAAGGGATTCGATTTGGATGCTTTTATGGTCGATCTGCTCACGGAGCAGATTGCGGGGCTATACGATCCGAAAGCGCACGAGTTTTACGTCGCGGATTGGATCCCCGCCGCCGATCAGAAAATGGTGATGGCGCACGAGTTGACCCACGCTTTGCAGGATCAGCATTTTCAAATCGACGATTGGGCGAAGGCGGCACGGCCAGACGACGATGCCGAGCTGGCCAGAGAGTCCGTGCTGGAAGGCAGCGCCATGGCGGCGATGGTCGATTACCTGCTCCAAGGCACCGGGCGTTCGCTTCAGGACCTGCCAGATATCGATCCGTCAATGCTCATCGGCGATATGGAAAGCACGCCGATGCTGAAGAAGGCTCCGCCGTTTTTGAAGGATGCGCTGATTTTCCCTTATTTGGATGGTCTGAATTTCTCGGCTGCGGTGCTGAGGCCGAAAGGCTGGAGCGCGCTGTCGGGCATATTCGCCAATCCCCCGGTATCCACGCAGCAGATCTTGCACCCTGCGCTCTACCTGGCAGGCAAGACGCCGCCGAAGGTCACTCTGCCTTTGATGGACAAGGAAGTGGGAGCGGACTGGACGAGGCTGGAAGAAAACATCATGGGCGAGTTCGGCTGGAAGGAAGTCTTGAAACAGTTTTTGAGTGAGGAGAGAGCCACGCCTGTTTCCTCCACCTGGAGTGACGACCGCTACGTCGTGTATGAGCAAAAGAAAATCAAGCGCCTTTTGCTGATGGCGCGGCTGGATCTGGCCACCGAGGGAGACGCGGAACGCTTTTTCGCGGCGTATTCCGAAGCCTTGAAGAAAAAGTACGAGAAGCGAACGGGGGAAGATCGCCAAGGTGAGTTTCTGTCGTTCGATGCGCCGGATGGCGGCGTATTTTTGCGATGCTTCGCCGCAGCCTGCGTGACGCTCGAAGGTGGGGACCGCGCTTTATTCGAGAAGCTGAATAATAAACTCGAATGGACCGCTCTGCCTGCAAGGCAGGCACGGAAGAGCACCGTCGGCCGACCCCTTGGCAATCACGGCGCAATGCCGGTGCAAGCCGCGGTCGCCAACTCGAAATAGCGCTCTTTACGCCGCTCGTTGAACGGCGAGAAGAGTCAAGTCGTCAGACTGCTTTCTTCCTGCCGTAAAAGTGCCCAAATCCGCAAGGCAATGCGAGAGCAACTCCGAAGGTGGGCACTTGCTGTGCGTCGTCGCGAGGGCCTTTACGCGCTCGAGCCCGTATTCTTCGCCCGCCGCATTGCGCGATTCGGTCAGTCCGTCGGTGTAAACCAGCAGGGAATCGCCGGCCTCGATCGAGAAGCGATCAACAGGGAAGATCGTGTTCGTGAACATACCAAGCGGGACACCCGTGGCGCCTTGCGATTTCGTGTCGAGGCCGCCCAGATGCAAGAGCGGCAAGTGTCCGGCGCTGACCAGTTCGATCGAGCCGTCGCGCGACGCACGGCCAACGACGAGCGTGGCGAATTGCCCGGCTAGAGTGCTCTCCGAGAAAATGCGGTTGGCGGCTTGCACCATGCGATCGAGCGGAAGATCAGCGTCCGCTAGACTGCGAAAGGTCGCGTGCAGATGGCTCATCAGCATCGACGCGGCCACACCCTTGCCGGAAACGTCTCCGAGCAGAAACAGCAGGCTGCCCTTCGATTCAAAGAGGTCGCAATAATCGCCGCTGACCGGTCCGGCAGGAGCGTAGTGGTAACGGATTCGCCATCCAACTGAAGAGAAATCGCGAGACGGCAGCAGGGCTTGCTGAATGCGAGCAGCGAGCGCCAGGTCGCTTTCCAGGGCGCGACGTTCTTCGGCCGTCAAATCGTCGAGACAAAACTGCACCAAAGGATCGGCGAGGAGTCGCTCTGTTTCGATCGGTTCGTGGCACGCGTTACACAGCCCATACGTGCCCTGATCCATGCGTTCGAGAGCAGCGTCCACATCGCGCAGCAGGGAAGAAATAGACGCATCTGCAGCGGGCGATCGCAACGCGGACTCCAGTCGATTGTGTCGCCGGAGCAGTTCGGTTCGAAGGTACGCTTGTTGTGCGGTAGCCATGGCAGTTCCCGAAGAAGTTTGCTGTTTTGCCGCGGAAGAATCCATCCGGTTTCCCTCTTCAAAACTGAAGTTTTCGCTATCCCGAGACGCCGCTAGGTTTGTCCTTCACAGGTGCGGGCGGCGGCTCGAGCAATGGCAGAGCCGGCCGCCGCGCACCTATCGCCAGCCCCATTCGATGCCGAAGCCGGGCGACCCGATTCAGCAATTGTTGCTCCTTGCGGGCGAGACGAGCGAAGGCGTAAGGATCGCCAGAATGACCGTGAAGGCGGGCTACTTCCGCCAGGGCCTGGCGCGCGAACTCTATGGCGCGGGTTAAATCCTTCATGCGGCGCTCGTAGTAGAGGGCTAACTGCTCGCAGGCGTGAATGGCATCGAGAGCGTTGCCAGCCGTTTCGGCCGCAACTTCATGCCAGAGCAGCGCTGCGGCAGCGTGGTCGCCTCGACGTTTGGCCAGGAACGCCAATTCACGGCGGGCTTGCGTCCGGTACTGGGAAGGCAGGCCGAGATCGAGCGCTTGCGAGCAGGCAGCGTGGGCGCGATCGGAATCGCCGCGTTTATGCAGGAAACGCGAGAGGCCGAATAGATCCAGGCTGTCGAGGTCTTGATCCGCGCGACTCGATGCGGCAAGGAGGGCATCGATGCGACCCATGATCGCAGCGAGGCCGCGCAAATCCATCTGGTTATGGCGGACAACGCCGGCCACCGGCGCGGCCGGGCCTCCACGCAAATAGTCGAAGTAATGTTGTGGGATCAGCGCGGATAGGACGTCTTCTTCGCGGTTCCAACCGAGTTTCGGGGCGTCGAGGACGTGCCGCTCGAGTTCCACTAGGCGCACCGAACCGAGGCGTAGCTTCCAGAGTGCACGGGCGGGGTGCAACAGATCAAGGTGCGCGGCCAGACGCGGTGTTGCGATGGCGCGCGTCATGGCAAAGCGGTTTTCGAGCAGTGGCCAGTCGAACGCTTTTCCGTTGAAGGTGACCAGGACTGGGCGCTCGGCAAGGTGGCCGGCGAGTTCGTGCAGGATGGAATGCTCTTCATGGAAGTCGCGCATGAGGAATTGCTCGACCTGCAACCCGCCCGAATCCCACCACGCGATGCCGATCAGAAACGCGTACGTCCCGGTGCCGCCAGACAGTCCGGTGGTTTCGGTGTCGAGGAACAGCCATTTCGTCGGATCGGTCAGGGCAGCGTGTGTGCGCTTGGAATGCGCGGCGTCGCGTGTGCGGCACAGGAGTTCGAGCGTTGCGCTCGATGGCTCGGCAAATTCGGGCGTCGAGAACCAGTTGGACACGCAAACATGCTCGCCGTAGTAATTTGTGCCGACGGCCGCACCCAGCAGGAGAGACAGAGAATCCTCTGGTTCCGGGACGCTCCGCGTGGCGGGGCGCGCGGCCATCGCGCGAGACGGTTTCAGGGCGGCGAGCCGGGAGAATTTGTCGGCGAGTCCCGGCATTTAGGCACACAACCTATCAAGAATGGCGAGCGCCGCCTCTTTGGCGCGCGGCGCGAGATCGCCGGCAGGGCCGACGCAGGACGGACAGCCTTGTTCGCAGGTGCATCCCGTAATCAGTTCGCGCGTTTTGGCAACGAGCAATTCATGGGCGCGAAACAGCGGCTGGGAAAAACCGATGCCGCCCGGGTAAGCGTCGAACAGGAATAGGTTCGGCTCGAAGAATTCCTTGGCGTTCGCGGCGACGGCGTCTTCCATGCGCACGGAGATGAGTCCGTCGATGTCGTCTCCGGGGGTGGGCGGCCGTTCACCGATCGCGTTGCCCAGGTCGCGCCGGTCGCACATCAGGAGCAGTGTGGCCACTGACTGAAGGGCGTGCAGCAGGCCAAACATGCCGCTCTGCCGCTCGCTGATCGTGAAAGGCAGCGACTCCAACAATGGTCTTTCCAGCGTAATCCAGTAGCAAGTCGTGTGCATTTCATTTTCGGGCAGTTGCAGTTCCCCCGCCCCAATATTTTCATTGGTGAAAAATTTGATTTTCTTGAAGCCGACGACTTGCGAGCGCACCGAAACATCGCCGTGGGAGCGCGCGGCGGCGATTTCGGAGTTTGATTCGCTTGCTCGAGCCTGCTCTGCGATTTCGAGCACGCGAACCTGCGTGTAGCGGATCGCGTCGGTGTAGTAGTCGACGTCTACCTGCTTTACATACGCTTTGCGCTCCTTGAAATCGAGATGCTCGACATGGTACTGGTGCGCTCCGTGCAGGTAGATGGCTTTCTCGTGGACGGTGGTCAGCGCGCTGGAGAAATCGACTTCACCGATCACCTCCGGCTGCCCGGTAATATCGATGATGATGAAGTTGTCGCTGGTGACCGACCGCAGGCTGACGGTATCGGCAGGGTAGGCTTCCTGTGTCCAGTGATAATGCTCTCCAGCGCGATGCAGATAGCCCGCTTCCGCGAGCCGAGCGCACAGGTCGGGCACATCGACTTCACCGAATGATTCGTCCGGCCCGAGCGGCAGTTCGAACGCCGCGCACTTGAGGTGATTGATCAGAATTTCGAGATTGTCCGGCTGAATAAATGCGTGCTCGGGCGTGTTGCCGAAGAAATAGTCCGGATGGCGCACGATGAATTGATCGAGCGGCGCGGAGGAGGCGAGCATCACCGCGCACGAACTGCCGCTCCGCCGCCCGGCGCGACCCGCGCGCTGCCAAGTGCCCGCGATTGTCCCGGGATAACCGGCCATGACCACGGTGTCTAGCGAGCCAATGTCAATGCCTAGCTCCAGCGCACTGGTCGAGACGACGCCGCGAATGCGGCCGTCACGCAGCCCACGTTCGATCTCGCGCCGCTCGCCGGGAAGGTAGCCGCCGCGATAGCCGCGGATCGTCTCCGGCTGGCCGGGTAGGTGCGGATTGGCCTTTTGCAGATACGTCAGCAAGAGTTCGGTGTGAAGTCGCGAATTGGCGAAAACCATCGTCTGCAAATTGTGCTTCAGGAATTCCTGCGCCACGCGCGACGATTCGTTCAAATAACTTCGGCGGATACCCAGCGCACGGTTAACGACCGGCGGATTGTAGAAGACGAAGGTCTTCTCCGCGGAGGGCGAACCGTTGCTGCTCAGAACTTCCACCTCGGCTTCGATCAGTCGTGTAGCCAGTTCGCCAGGATTCGCAATCGTCGCCGAGCAGCACACGAATTGCGGCTTGCGCCCGTAAAAGCGCGCGATGCGCTGCAAGCGCCGCAACACATTGCACAAATGACTTCCGAAAACGCCGCGATAAGTGTGCAGCTCATCGATCACGATATAGCGCAAATTCTCGAACAGTCTTGTCCAGCGCGCGTGATGCGGCAGGATGCCGGTGTGCAGCATGTCGGGATTGGAAAGGACCAGGTGGCCCTTTTCGCGAATGGACTTGCGCGCATCGCTCGGAGTGTCGCCGTCGTAGGTGAAAACACCGAAGCGATTGTCGAGCCGCTGATTGACGTCGTGTAATTCCGCAAGCTGATCCTGCGCCAGCGCTTTGGTCGGAAAAAGATAGAGCGCCCGGGTGTCGGAATCGTCGAGGATCGCGTTCAGGATCGGCAGGTTGTAGCAGAGTGTTTTGCCGGACGCGGTCGGCGTGACGATGACCACATTCCTGCCAGCATGTACCACCTCGGCCGCTTCCGCCTGATGGGAGTAGGGACGGCGAATGCCTTTCGCGGCATAAGCCGCGACCAGATCGGCGTGCGTCCAGCTCGGGAACTCGGCCCACTGCGCTTGCCTGGCCGGGAAGCGGCGAACGGCGGTGATGATCTCGCCCGTGGGGTCGCGCTCTACGAAGGCATTCACCACCCCGAATGCGCGCGCGGCGGATGTCGTCGAATCGGGCGCTCGTGAAACGGCCATTGAGTTCGGCATACTCCTCCTTGGTGATTCGCTTTTTGTTCGCTAACGTAGCACGCGGGGCAAGCAGGCGCAAGGCGGAAGTGAAGCCCTCCGAACAAGGTGAGGGCAAATCGCCAACGGTAGGGACGCCTCGCAAGGCGGAACAGAACTGCTGCGTGCCGATGGATGTCTGCAAGCGGAGCCGGCTAGGGGCGCAACCGCAGGATCGTCACTGCGCCCACAAAAAACAACACTGCCGAAGTTCCGAACGCTGCTTGCATCGAAAACGCGCTCCACAAACAGCCCACCATCACGCTGGATAAGAAGTCGCCTCCGGCGTTAACGGCAGCGAGGGTCCCAAACGCCATCCCATGCTGGTCTTTTGGCACGAGTTCGGCCGCGACGGAGTCTTCCAAGGCTTGTACGGTCCCAAAGTAAAGACCAGCCAGGATGAAAATCACGACCAGGAGCGTTACTGATCGCGTACCGGTGCATAGCAGCAGCGCCGTTACAACAGCCAGCCCGTAACCTGCGGCCAGCACAAATCTGCGGTGCCGCACATGATCGCTTACCCAGCCACTCAAGTATGCCGAGGCAGCATAGAAAGCGTTGTGCAGTGTGTACAGAGCCACGGCGATGCTGGCCGCGCGCGCCATGCCATGCACCGGCGCAAGAAGCCGCGACGCGTACAAAATCAGCATCGTGTGCGAGAAATCGCCGGCGCCAAATATTCCCACTCCCACCAGGAAGCGGCGGAAGCGAAGCGGCAACAAGCGCAATCCGCTGGCAAACGATCGCTGAGGTCGCGCTTCCATGGGACGCTCACGGACCAACAGCCAAAATGCGGCCACCGCAACCAAACCGGGCAGTAGCGTCCACAGAAAAACCGTGCGGAACGAATGATGCGTATGTTGCATCAACCACAGCGCCGTCAGCGGCCCGGCAATCGCGCCCGCAGTATCCATCAGCCGCTCGAATCCAAACGCGCGGCCGTAAGCCCCGGGCGGGACATCGGCGGCAAGCAGTGCTTTTTTCGCGGGCGATCGCACCCCGCGCCCCAGCCAAGCCACGACACGGCCGAAGAGCACGTGATACGCCCGAGTCGCGAAGGCAAACGAAGCGGTGGCCAACGCCGTGATCGCGTAGCCAAACACCGCGAGCGGTTTGCGGCGTTTCAGCCGGTCGGTATAGTGCCCTGCGCCCAGCTTGGTGAAGCTGGATAGTCCGTCGGCAATACCCTCGATCGCACCCAGCCAGGCGGGTCCCGCGCCAATCGCTGCAAGAAACGCAGGCAAGACCGCGGTCGCGGTTTCATGGCTCCAGTCGCTGAATAAACTGGTTAAACCGACGCCAAGGACGGTTCGATTAAGCCAGGATTTACGTTCGGTGGTCTCTGTCATCGTCACTGAGTGCATTGTCCTTGAGATCGTCGCGGCCGGTTAGGTTAAAAAATTTCAGGTCATTGATGAAGCAGGCAGCGAGAATGGCTTTGCCGAACTCGGTCACGTTAAAGCCGATCTCCAGCATGACCGCGTAGACGACGGCCACCGACGTCGTCAAAAGCGCCACGCCTGCGAGCCAACTCGAAGTGGCGCTCCAATGCAGCACGTAGTGTGCGAGAGCTGTGCAGCCCAGAAAGGGGCAGAAAAACCCAACCAGGCCGATGACCGTGGTCTCTTTTCCATTTTGCGCGAAAGCTTACCGGGTCCAATTCATGCCCGGACGCGGGTCGCTACTGCTTACCCGCCCGATACAGGATGACGCGGACCTTTTCCAAGGTAATGAGCCCGCCGTCCAGCATCTCGTCGAGGCGCGGCAAGATTTTCTCTATTCGCTCGCTAAATTCGACAACCTCGACGATCAAGGGCAAGTCTTGCGAGAGGCGCAACAGCTTGTCGGTATGATAGACGCTGGAACCGCCGTAGCCTGCAACGCCGCGCAGCACGGTCGCGCCCGAGAATCCTTCCTTGCGGAGCATTTCGACGATGGCTTGGTACAACGCCTTGCCGTGCCACTTGTCGGACTCTCCGATATGGATGCGCATCAACGTGCGCTCGCCTTCAAACTTCTCGTGTGTCATGCGATGCTCCTAGAATCTGTTTGCCAGGCGAATGCCGGCAATCGAGAGAAATAGACCCGCGACCACACTGACGGCAACGTAGGATGTGGCCGGGAGCCATTCACCGTCTTCCAGCATCTTTGCGGTTTCCCAACCGAAGCTGGAAAAGGTGGTGTAGCCGCCGAAAAAACCAACGGTGATGGCAACGCGCCAGTCCGGCGGGATCACCATGCGATTCAGCGTGAATTGTCCGATGAGGCCGAGGAAAAAGCATCCTGTGAGGTTAATGAGCAGGGTGCCGTACGGGAACGTCCCGCCCCCACGCACTTGGGCGAGGCCCTGCAGTCCATAACGCAGCAGCGTTCCGATGGCTCCGAAGATTGCGATTAGTGTCAGGCGCAAGTTTGCTCCAATGTTAGCTTCGTCCGGCAGCAAGCACAGTGCCGAGGCGAGCGGTAGGATTTCTGCACAACGCGCCGAAACAAAAAAACTCCTGGCGTCGCATGGCAGCCAGGAGTCATTAGTTCCGGCGATTTCTCCAGAACGATTAAGGCGAACCCCATCGCCTCGAAGATGTATTTCGGCGACAGTTTAGCCGCGATGTTTCGACTTCACAATACCGCTGGCCGGTAATGTGCGGAGTCCGTAATCGAGCTTCCCCTCCGGCTGCAGATCGTCGTTTATGAAGAGCGCCGCCCGCGGTCCAGCTACCTCGGCAAGGCGTGCAGTCCGTTAGGGCCTGTTGGGGTGGTGCGAGTGCCACCGGTGTCTTGACTTGAGACCAAGCGCATCGCAGACTTTCCCTATGGCCCACACGTATATGCTGTTCGATTTTGGCACCGACGAAGAGAAAGCCCAGCAGGCGCGCCACAAGCTCGAAGGCTGGAAGCAGGCGTTTCGTCTCGATAAAAAGCTGCAGGTAAAGTTCGATCGTGGCGAAGACTTTGGCGCGGAAGCAACGGAAGCGGAAGAGCCGCCGAAAAAAGCAGAGAAGCCGAAGTCGAAATCGAAAGCGAAGCAAAAAACCCCCGGAGCCGCGGGCGGCAAAAACGGGTCAGTGAAGCTTCTCGTACGCCTCTATTTCTCCGCTCACGAAAAACTGTCCGAGCAGCAATGGCTCGACCGCATCCCGTCAGACGATTTGTTCAAGGGAGCGGCTCCGAAAGTTGTCCGCGAGAGCGAACCGGGGTTTCCTGAGGTTCTCAAGCAATTCGACGCTCTCGAATAGTTTCTAGCCTCTGGAACCAGCCCGCCGCCGATTCGCACAATCGAAAGCGTTTCCGGTATAATTGACTTTCCGCGGCCTATCGACACCACTTCGTGACCAGGGTTCAAGACGAGGGCAACAGAATGGCAGTGCAAACTCGCGTCAAAGTGGCAAAGCTGGACACGGTCCGATTTCGCGGCCTCGACCGCGATACACTTGTGCGTCTCTATCGCACGATGTTTCTGTCCCGCCGCCTGGATGACCGCGAAATCCAGCTGAAACGCCAGAATCGGATCTATTTTCAAATCTCCAGCGCCGGCCACGAAGCGGTTACGGCCGCAATGGGGTTGCTTCTTCGTCCCGGCGTCGACTGGGTTTACCCCTACTACCGCGACCGCGCGCTGTGCCTGATGCTGGGCGTGACACCCCTCGAGATGTTGCTGCAGGCAGTCGGCGCGAAAGATGATCCTGCCTCAGGTGGACGGCAGATGCCCTCGCACTGGGG
>Ga0181522_10000244_pt1 | contig 42903 bp, 29 predicted proteins | sample PEATcosm2014_Bin_27_FD_121103 | JGI IMG/M metagenome (GOLD analysis project Ga0181522, IMG submission 121103) | Peatland microbial communities from MTU Mesocosm Facility, Houghton, MI, USA - PEATcosm2014_Bin05_10_metaG | ecosystem: Environmental > Terrestrial > Soil > Wetlands > Peat | place...
CCACCCCCAAGTGCGGGATCTTCTCCGCCTTCCGTCGCGCTAAACCGCGCTCCACCGCGCGTTCCATGATGCCGTGAATCTCGTCCCAACTCAGCCGCAGTTGTTCGGCGACCGCCTTCTGGCTGGCGTGTTTCAGCCACGCGATGGCCAGCCCTTCCATCAGGGCGGTAAAGCGAGAGTTGGCCTCGGCCCAAGGCAGCTGTACCACCCGCACCCCGTGCTTGCTACACTGACTGCGCGGCGGTTCGGCATGCAGAATGGTGCGGACAGACAGGTATCCAGATGCCGCCATTCCCTCTCGGCTTGATGATCGTAGAGGGCACAACTGGCTCCGCATTCGGCGCAGGGCCACTCCAGTTTGCTTTCATGGGCCAGATAGACGTGCACCTCGCCCTGCTTGAGTTGGAGTTCCACGCGCTCGACTCGCCAGGGAGCCGCGATGCCTAAAATACGTCCCTACAGTTCGCAATCTTGCATCCCTAACTAGATTTTCCCATAGCGGAAAGGGTCGCAGCATTGTGAGGAGCGTTCAGTTCCCCTCATTCCTTCCATAGTGGAGCGGGTTCGCAGCGGCCCGGAGCGGTCAAGGGCGTGCCGATGTTTGGCGCGGCGCAGCGCCACCCTTGACGGCGAGGACCGATGCGAAACCATCACGGGAGGAAGGAAAGAGCCCTCTTCCAATTCTGCTTACCCACTACAGAGCCTGAATTCCCGGTATTTTAAAGGGAGAACGCTTCTGTGCGCAGAAACCTGAAATTCAGAAACGCCTCCTCTACGACCTCAGGTTCCTGGGGATCGATACCGACGAGGAAATCAAACGCGGAGCGCTGGAACTGCACACGGAGGCCGACACCTATTTTCCGAACAAACGGTTTGAGCCCCAGGTAATGATGGAGATGTTGACCCGATCCATCGCCGAATCGCTGGACAAAGGGTTCACAGCTTTCCGATCGGCTGGTGAGATGTCATGGGCGGTTCGCGGACGCAATGAATGCGATCACATCATCGAATACGAACAGATGGTGGACAGGTGCTATCCAGGTAAGGCGGCCATCGGCCTTTGCCAGTATGCCGTGGACGAGTTTCCATCCGATGTGCTGGACTCGGTTTTGGAGAATCACCGGTTGCATCTGGCCGAAGCTCACTCCAGTTCGCTTCATTCGAGCCTCCATGTCCGGTACGGCGGGTATGTCGCTGAATTAGTGGCAGACAGGTTTGTGGTTGATCCTCTTTTCTATTACGTCGTGCACCAGTATCGTCCGCGCGACATCGTGGGTTGGGGAATCGCTTCAAGTTTCGAAACCGCCGCCGCTCAAGCCGAGCGTCTCGCGAACCAATCTGCCTGACCTGCCCCTACCACCGTTCTCTCAATCCTTCCTCGCTCATCACTGTGCTCTGTGAAAAACGAAAAAGAACACAGCCACAGTGAAGCACGCAAAGGCGTATAGGAATGTTGAGAAGACTGCGACTGGAGGCACCAAGCCTCGCAGGACGTCGAGGAAGTTGAAGATGAAGGTCCACGTCAAAAGGGCCGTGACCAGAACTGTTCCAATGAGAGCCAATAATGCCGCATTCTTAAGAGTCATCGTGGAAGTATGAATGCAGGTGGCGTGGCGCGCAAGTCGGAATCGCTTACGGTGCGGCACTCGAACGCTCTGGCCGTACCAACATAGCAAGCCGCGGAAACAGGAAGTGTCCCCCGGCGTCATCGATGACATTCACCTGGCAAGTATAAAATCCGGGTTTGAGAGATGCGAGGGGAACGTCCAGTTGGAAGACTGCAGCTTTGCGGTCGCGCGCGTTCAATTCCGTCAACTCAACCAACGAGCTTTCATAGGCTTTGGTTTTTCCCTGGAAGAAGGCTACGTTGGACAAAAGGCGAATGGCCGACTTTGTGTCCTTCTTCGAATCTGCGCTTCCAGTCGAATTCCCTCCGTTTGCAGAATCTGCAACCGCCGGCTTGGCCGGATCATAGACTTCATAGTAAAGAAGCAAGTGCTGTGCGGCCGAGAAAACATGCGTGATGTTAGGAACTATCTCGGAACCGTCGTGCACCAGCGGATTCAGGTTCGTCGTCTTTTTTACGCTTTGAATCTGGCTGGCAAGCACCACTGAACTCATCTTGAGCGGAAGCGTCTTCAACTCTGGAACCTCAATGTCGGTTTCGAACGATCCCATGCGTCCAGTTTGATTCTCGCGCACAACAAACTTCAGGTGATATTTGCCGCTAAGCAGGCTCATGCCGGTGTCATATTGCACATTCTTTTTCTGCACCTCGGCGGATGCGCTCACCGCCAATCTCACCGTATCGCGAACTCTGTTCAACGGATGCTGCTCGCTATCGAGCACCATGCCGATCACGTCGAGCGTCGCCTTGTCGCGGTCGCTGCTGTGTACGAATGGAATCTGCGAACCCGGCACCACCAGAGAAATAGGAACGAAAAACTTGTTGCCCTCGAGACGAAAATAAGCGATACCGAGATAAAGCGGAAAGTCTGTTGCGGGCAACTCAGACGCGAGTTCCTCTTCAAGCTGCCGCTCTTTGTCATCCTTCGTGGCATGCTGATAATCGGCTGGCGCATAATAGCCGCGACGGTAGTCGATCTTCAGTCCTGGAATCGTGCTCTTCACTACGATGCGCCGGTAATGGCCGTCCCGCGCGGGATTCGTGCTGCGATAGCCGAGCAGGTAGTAAGTCGAGGTATCCTGCTGCACCCCCCTGAAAATCTTGCTGAAGTCGTTGGAGTCAAGGAAAGCGCGACCGCCGGTGTCGCTGGCGAGCGTGACCAGCGTCTCCTGCGTTGTGAAATTGGAATTCAAGGCATTGAGAGTCGACTGTCCTGAATACGCCGACACTCCCCGCAGGCTGGCGTTCTGCGCCTCTCCACCCGCGACCAGAGCCTGCAGGCCACGCATATCCATGGTGTAGATGGCCATGTTTGCGCGCACGGCCGCATTCACTGCCGTACGCAACTCCGATTGATTTTCAATGCCTGTGCGATCCATGCCGCTGGAAAAATAAATCAACGATTTCTTCTGCTGCACGTAAGCGAGCTTTTCCGCGACGGAACGAAGCGCTTCGAGCCGACGGTCGGTGTTGAAGATGTTGTATTCCGTATCGTCAGCGGTAAATGGCTGGCCGGTGTCAGGCGTGCCTTCGGTCGTGCCCGTTGTGCCTTCTTCAAATCCCTGGCCAGCCCCGGAACTGAATTCGTCCAACTGTTTTTTCAGCAGGGCGCGGTCGGTGGTGAAGTCCTGGTTCACCAGCAGCGAACTTCCGAGTGACACGATCGATACGAGGTCGGCGGGCAACATTTGCGCGTCGAGATAATGTTCGGCGGACGTGACCGCGTGGTCGATTTCGTCCGGTTCCATAGCGGAGAGGTCGAAGAACAGGACAATCAGACGGCGATCTTTGAATCGGTCGGATACGGCAACCGCGGGCGCCGGCTTCGTTTCGGATGCCGATTCCGGTAGCGGCCCTGCCTGCGCAACGTCCTGCGCAGGAGGGGCGTCGACATTCTCAACATCGAAGGAAACAATCTTCTGTGGCTTGTTGTCCTCGAGAATCGTAAAGTTCTCGGGTTTCAGTCGGGGTACGAATTTTCCGCTCTTGTCCTTTACCGTCACGTTTACGAGCACGAGCTCCGATTCCGCGTGAAACACATAATCGGTCGGCTGCTGCGAAGGCGACGCCGGGCAGAGCAAAGCGAGCAGCGCCAGGAGTGCTCCTGCTTTAACGCCAAGTCGGTAGGAAGTGAGAGCCATCTTAGATCCTTTTGCGAAACTAGCGGCGCGCCCGCCGCATTCCTCTTCAGAAACGAAAACGTGCCGTCAGAGTGATCTGGCGCATACCTCCCGCCGCGATTACCCGGCCAAACGTAGGCGAGTTCAAGTTCGTATCAATCGAAGAGTAATTCACCAGGTTGAAAACGTTGGTTGACTGCGCGCGAAACTCCAGCACGCGCGCCTCCTTCAGCGGAAAAATCTTGGTGAACGCCATATCAAATACCTTGCTTCCCGGGCCGATGATGCTGTTGCGTCGCGCATTGCCGTAGCTGCCGGAGGGTGGCGCAACGAACGCGGCCTTGTTAAACCACTCCGCAATCGAGGGGTTTGGCAGGCCGATGGACTGGCCCTGAACTACATTTGGCCGCAAGGTGCCATTTGTTCCCGAGTTCACGTCTGTGATACTGCCGAGGATCCGCGGCGTGAAGGGAAGGCCCGACGCGATGGTCCAATCGCCACTCCATTGCCAGTCGCCAAAGACTGCACGCAATGGAGCATGTCCGGTGAGCCAGCGCTTGTCGTGTCCAAAGGGCAACTCATACAAATAATCTGCGGTGAATCTGTGCGTTTGGCTGAAGCTGGAGAACCCCCGCTCAGCCGAGAGATTGAATGGGTTCTGCGCCACGTTGGCTGTGCCGGAGTTTGTCGTAGCGCTTACTCCCGCTGCACCTGTGCCACCGCCGCCCAAGCCGGGACTGCTCGCGACCGATGTGGCCCCGGCGCCGATGGACGACGCGTCATCGATCGATTTCGAAAATGTGTAGGTGCCGCCGATCGAAAAACCTCCGGCCAGCCGTTTTCGCACTCGCACCGATCCGGCATTCGCCTCCTGATCCGCCACCGAGTTCTCGTACGTGAAGGCGTCGACCCCGCCGATACGAAGCCCGACTGGAGTTCGGTTCGGCGCTTCCAGAATATCGAGATCGGTTCCCTTGGTTCCCGTGTAATCGATATTGAGCAGTATGGTTGGCCGAACCTGCTGCTGGATGTCAAGGTTGCGAATCTGCACATAGCCCAGCCGGTAGTTGGGATTCACCGCATAACTGTTGGTGATGGTGCCGAGAGCAGGCACGGGAAATCCATCTTGCAACGTCAGTTCCCCTGGAGACGTCTGAACATTCGTCGCCGCGGTGGCGAATGGCGGTTGCAGGGCGAGCTGCAGCGCGATGCTCTGGTACGCCCCGGTGTTGTAGTTAATGCCGTATCCGCCCCGCACTACGGTGTTCGAAAACGGCTTCCATGCAAAACCGATTCTGGGCGCGAAATCCTCGCGATCCGGCCGCACCAGGCTGTCAGGCAGGTTGCCGCTGTACAGCCCCGCCTGACCCGCTAAAATCGGCGCCACCGGGGTCGCGCCGAGCGGCATCGCGGGGTTGAGCACGCCCGGAGAAAGGTCGAGATTCACAAGGCGATTGCCTATCTCCGTGAGCGGCGAAACGTATTCGTAGCGAACACCCAGATTCAGCGTCAGATTCGCCCGCATCTTCCACTCGTCCTGCGCATATAAATCCCAATAGTTGCCTCGGAAGTACTCGGCTCCTCCAAACTGCACGGAAGTCTGCTGCGGCAGGCCCAGCAAAAAGTCGGCAAAGTCATATCCGGTGGCTGGGACGGGCTGGCCATTCACAATTTGCGAAGTATTGACTCCAGTAAAAACGAATGTGCCGCGTGGATCGCTGTTGCTCTCGGTATTCACCTGCACTCGCCGAAAATCTCCTCCCCAGCGCCAGGTGTGCTTGCCGTGATTCCAGATCACATTGTCGGAGAATGTGTAGGTCTGGCTTCGGTTAAGCTGCGGGGCCGTGTCCTGCAGGCTGGCGAAATCGGAAAAAGAAAGATTCGGCAGCCCCCAATCGAACGGATTGGAGGATACTCCGGTGATTCCAAGCCCTCCGGTGACATCGTTATTGAAAGCGTAGAGATTCTGCGCGCGCGTGCGGTTGCGGTTGAAGTCGGCGCGAACAATGTTGGTCAGTTTTCCGATGCTGCGCGTGTACGACACTGGAATGTCAAAGCTGCGAACCGTTGAGCTGCCGCTCACGCTTGGAAAGGGATTCGTGAGTGTGGCGCTCGATTGGTGGAAGTGAAAGCCAATCTGCAGACTGTTGCGGGGAGCGTTGCGGCCACCGCCACGCCGTCCGCGAACCGGTGCCGCGCCAAAGCTGTGATTCAGGCGTACGTTCAGATCATCGCTGTCGCTGACTGCGGAGATTACGTAGCGGAAGTTCTGAGAAGTCCCCGGCAAGTTCGGCAAAGGGATATATTGCAGCAGTCCGGCTGCGGCGGGATTGATCTGCGGAATCGTATTACCCGCGAAAGGAGTGTTCGTCGCCGGATTGAAAATCACCACAGGTTGTCCGGAGGCGTAAGTCGTTTGCGAAAAATTTCCCTCACGCTCCAGCACTGTCGGTACCGTCGAAAACTGGTCGAAGGGATTTTCCCCGTGCTTGCCGTTGAAGTTGACGAAGTAGAAAGTCTTGCTGCCGCCGTTGTAGATGTGCGGAATGTTCAACGGTCCGCCGACCGATCCGCCGAAACTGTTCTGCTCATATGCAGGATTCTCGATGGCCTCCGGCGTCAGCGAAAAAGGGGCGGCATTCAGAGCCGAATCGCCTACGCCGTAATAGATCGATCCATGCGGGCGATTGCTGTCAAAACCGCGGCGGCCAAAAACCATGGGCCCTCCCCCGCCGAATCCCCCTCCTCCACGCCCGCCGCCCGGACCGCCACCGGGGCCCCCAAATCCACCTCCGAATCCTCCACCTTGTTGGCGGGCATCGTCGAAGCGCTGCTGCATCTGGTCGGGGCTCATCGAATTGAACGAGTTCGTGGTATTGCCCGCGACCGCCACAGACTCCGTCGCACTGCCGGTGGCAAGGCCCGGAACCGGCATGCCCGATGGCGCAACGTCGCTCATCGAACCGCCACCGGTATCTTGACCGCCTTCTCCCTGAAAAACAGACAGACTCTGAAAGCCGCGTCCAGCAGCGTTCGCGCGCGCCAGTTGCCCGTTATTGCCGCGAGCTGCATGGTTGCGCGCCTCGTTGCTGCTCGCTTCTCGTGCCCGTGATTCCAGCACCAACTCGAAATTTGACGGCACGTCCTGATGACTCGGATCGAGCAACACTTCCTGCGTGCTGGCCGCAAAAGCCGGCATCTGCACGCGGACGGTATAGCGTCCATCGTCCGGAATATGCAAAGAATAACTGCCATCCACATCGGTGGAGGTTGTGACCTGTTTCTTGGTAGCGGTATCGGTCGCAGTCACTCCAGCGCCGGGAATCGGCATGCTTCCCGACTTCACCACGCCGTGAATGGTTTTGCCGCCCGGCGCCGTCGCAGTCTGTCCCGTCGATAGATGCCCGTGAAAAACGACAACATGAAACAAGAAGAGGAAATGAAATACGTACCTAGATTCGTGCCTGCCTTTGTTTACTGGAAAGGGAAGATCGAGACTCTTCATAGGGCGGCGGCGACAAACTGTGTTGTCTTAGTCGGATGATACCGTGCGGCCCAACCCGGAACTGTAGAGTTTTGTGACTTTTCGAAATCTGCGGCCACGTCCTTTCGTTACTGCGAAGGGGCGAACAAGAGGCTCAGTTTGCTATGCTGATCGGAATCTTCTTCGTGCGTAGGGGAATGTGGCGTGCTAGCTGGTATTCGAACTCGCGATCTTCGCAAAATCTATACTTCAGCCCCTCCTATGGCTTCCGCGGGCGGCTTTGGTTTTACCGGGGCACGCGGCAAAGGGAAGAAACAACCTAAGCCTGAGATCGTTGCCCTGGACGGGTTGTCGCTCGAGGTTTCGCCCGGGGAGATTTTCGGTCTGCTCGGGCCAAACGGCGCGGGCAAATCTACAACCGTGGGAATCTTGACCACCCGTGTGCGACCAACGGGCGGCCAGGCCTGGATCGGCAATCATGACGTTTGGGCCGAACAAGTCGTCGTCAAACGGCTGATTGGAGTGGTCCAGCAGCGTCCGAACCTCGACTTTACGCTTACCGCTCGCGAAATTTTGCTCTTCCATGGCGCCTATTTCGGTATCGATTCGGGGGAGCGGACGAAACGCGCCGATGCGCTCCTCGAGCGCTTCAAACTCAGCGATCGCGGCGATCAGATGGTGCGTGGATTCTCGGGCGGAATGATGCAGCGCCTCTCCATCGCACGCGCCATGATGCACGATCCACAGGTATTATTCCTCGACGAGCCGAGCGCCGGTCTCGACCCGCAAACCCGGCTGCTGCTCTGGGAGATCATTCGTGAATATAACCAGCGCGGCAAGACCATCCTCCTGACCACGCATAACATGGAAGAGGCTGACGCTTTGTGCCAGCGTGTCGGGATCATCGATCACGGGCGCAAGATTGCCGTGGGCACGCCCGCGGAATTGAAGGCTTCGGTCCCGGGCGGCTATCTGCTGCGGTTGCGCTTTGGCCGGCACTGTCCGGAATTGTTGCAACGTCTTCAAACCTTGGCGGGGGTAACGGAAGTGCGTCCGAACAAGGCCGTAAACAGTGGCTCGCATGATAACGACTCAGCCGACGTCTATGCCGATCGCGGCGGTTCGCTGGTCTCCGAGATTGCCAACCTTGCCTCCGGCGCATCGGTCGAATTGTGCGACGTGCACATTTCAGAGCCCAGTCTCGAGAACTTGTTCCTGCACCATACGGGAAGGAGTTTGCGCGATTGAATTGGAAAACCTTTCTGGCCTTGCTTGGACGCGACGCTCATGTCGCACGGCGCAATGTTGTCCCGTTGCTCTTGCAGACTTTTTTGCAGCCGATGATGTTCGTGTTTATCTTCGGACGGGTGATGGTGAGCAGCGGCTACATGCCGCCTGCATATAAGAGTCTTCTCCTGCCGGGGATCATGGCGATCAGCATGGTGTTCACTGGCGTTTGGGCGGTTGCCATGCCTTTGATCGCGGAGTTTCAATTCACGCGGGAAATCGAAGATCGCCTGCTGGCGCCAATCGAAATCTCTTGGCTCGCGATCGAGAAGGTGTTCTTTGGCACCCTGCAAGCTCTATTGGCCGGCCTAACCGTAATTCCAGCAGCCTGGCTCCTGCTGCGTCCTGGCGTGGATCTCAATCTGCGTTCGCCAATAGCCTTTGCCTGCGTTACCCTGCTGGTCGCGCTATTTTCGGCTTGCGGCGGTCTCGCTCTTGGATGCAGCGTGAGCCAGACGCACATCGGTCTGATGTTCAGCATGGTTTTGACGCCCATGATTTTTTTTGGTTGCACGTACTATCCATGGAGCGCTTTGGCCCATTTTCCCGTCCTCCAGCGAATTGTCCTGGTTAATCCTCTGGTATATGCGAGCGAGGGCCTTCGAGCTACGCTCGTGCCGCAATTCCCGCATCTTTCGCTGCCGGTCGTTCTCGTCATGTTGACCCTCTTTGACTTGCTATTTCTCGCAACCGGCTTGCGCCAATTCCATCGCAAGTCCGTCAGTTAGGAGCTTTGTCCAGCGCGTCCGATGCTGTGGCGACATCGTGCCAGCATGCGAGCGGAGTGACAGATGTCCTGGTCTTGGATACCCCACAGGAATGTTTGACGTTTAAGACACCCGTGCTTTACTCATGAAAGGGTTTGTTCATTCGAATCATGGGCAATTGATCGAACATGCTTGGCAAAGAAAGAAAAGGGCGCGGAACCGTTCCGCGCCTCAAAGTCCAGAGTTCGGCTATCTTTCTTGCGTAACTACTGATTGACTGTCAGACTGAACGATGTTGTGTGGATATCCGATCCTTCAGCCGCAGTCACCGTGACCGAAAATGTTCCTGCCGGCGTCGGCGATTGGAAGTTCACCGTCGCCGAGCCGACTTTCGTCGGATCAGCAGCCGAGGTCGCAGTTACGGTTGCGCTTGGGCCTGGTGCCGTCGCCGGCGCGGTGTAAAGTCCAGTCGAGGTGATTGTCCCGTTGGCGCTTCCACCTGTTACCGCCCAAGTGACATTCTGGTTCGCTGTGGAGTTAGATACCGCAGCGCTGAATTGTGCAGTCTGCGGATTTGCCCCTGCCAGACTTGGGTAGAGGCTGGCAGCGCTCGGGCTCGCTGTTACGCCCACCGCCAGGAGGTTGACCGCTGCCGATGCCGCGCTTCCGCTCGTCGGAGTCGCGACAACCGTGAAGTTAGCGGGCGTCGTTCCCGTGGTCGGAGCCGTGTAAAGGCCGGAGGAGCTGATCGACCCTGGCGCGCCCGAACTGAGCGACCACGTGACAGCGGTATTAGCGGAGAATTGTTGAGTTGCACCCAACTGAACTTGAGCGCTGGCAGGGGATACGGTCGTGACTGGCGGGGTTGAATTGCCGCCGCCGCACGCTATCAAAAGTCCCGTGATAGACAACGCCAGACACAGTCCAAAAATCCTATAGCGCCGCGGCAGGCCTCCACCGAGTCCGAAAAGCACAATGCCCGCCAGCGGCAAGGTTAACGGTATCCAGAGCCGCTCTTTCTGCCCAGTAATCTTCTGAACCGTGCCGCGCCGCTGAATGCCGGCAGTTCCGGTGAAGGGACCTGCGGTTTGGACGGTGACTATAACGGTTACCGGCCCCGTAGTTCCCGCGGCGATGCCCGTCGGCTTGAACGCACAGGTTGTGCCGGCCGGCAAACCGGAGGAGCAGGCGAACGTAATGTTGCCGGTAAAGGTGCTTCCACCAACCGCTGTGACCACCATACTAGTTGTAGTCGATTGCCCAGGGTTCGGAGCAGCGATTGGAGTGGACGCAGGGCCGAGAGTGAAGTCTCGGTTGACTGCTAAAGTCACGCTCTGGGTGTTTGTGATTGTACCGTCAGTCCCTTGGATATTGAAGGTAAAGGTCCCCGCAGTCGTGTTGCCAGCCGTCACCGTAAACGCAACTCCTGCCGCAGTCGGCGTTATCGAAGAAGGAGATACGGTGCAGGTCGTCGGGACTTCCATACCGGCACAGCTGAGGGTTACGGCCTTGTTGTAGTGGTTCATTGCCCCTATCGACGCGTTCCACGTCACGGGCGTATTGATTAGGGCCGAGGTTGGCGTGGCTGTTACCCCGAACTCGAAATTCGGCGTCAACGAAGTGGACCAAACCTGAAAGAGGTTGTTTGCATCAACCGAGCCGAGTCCGGTCACGAGGTTGTAACCCGTATTGTGATTGACATCGACGTCCGCCGAAAGATAACCCATTGTTCCCGCGTTGGGTCCGGTCGATGGGCATTGCAGGGCGGAGGGTTGGTTGTTGGGCGTTCCTTCCTGACAATAAACGACGTTGCTGCCGGGAGCAGCAACGAAGTCGCTGGCGGTGACCTGATTGAAAGCGGTCGGATGATTAATGGCGATCTGATAAAGGCTTGGGTTAATGTTTCCCAGGCCCCCCGGCGGCGGTATAGCCGCGTTCTTAACGAGGTATTGGTTCAGCAAGACGACCATTGCCGCAAAGATGGGAGTGGACGCAGAGGTACCACCGACGATCGAACCGTAGGTATTGATCGAATCATTGATGCTGGTGGCGCAACTGCTGCTGGAATTACCGTTTTGAACAAGCTCTGACGTAGCCGTGCACCAGATGTAACCCGGTAAGTCTGGCGAAGCGAGCAAGGATACATCGGGCGTGAAACGGGCACTAGCCACACCCGGCACTGTTACGGTTTGCCACACCGGTTGCGCAAAGCCGCCGGTGCAAGCATTACTGCCATTGATCGTGGTGCAATTGCTTGGGCCGCCGCCGGTGCTCGCGATCCACCAATCTTCCTGAAAAGTCTGCTGGTCGGTAATCTGTATCTGACCCGAGATGGCTGTGGGGTCGCAATTAGCGGTGTCGCTCGGATAGGCAGTGCAATACGCGCCAATTTCAGCGTCGTCGTTCCATGATGCTTCGGGAATATAGCCCATGGCTGAACCGCCGTTGGTATTCCCGTTGCTGTTGTTGTTTGGGTACCAATAGGTACTGGCGTTCGGACCAATTTCGCTGATGGTCATCGCAGTTCCACCCACGCCGGTGACTTCTGGGCTGCTGGCGGGATAGCTCACGGCTAGACCTTTCTCAGCACCTAGGTAGGGTGGCGGCGGAAAGCCGGCTTCGGTCGTGCCCGGCGGATTTTCGTCGCATCCGGCTGCGCCTCGATCGCCACTGGAATTCAGAAACGTAATGCCTTCGGCATTGGCCTGCTTCAATTCGGGCTCGTCAAGCGCGTAAGTATTATTTACACCGGGGTTGGAGGCCGAATAGATCGCCTCCGTGAGTTCACAATTTCCGTAGCTCAACGTGATGACCTTCGACAAGTCAGTATCGACTGCGTGGTACCACGAGTCCCAAACGCCGTTACCGCTCGGATCCGGGGCGTTGACATATATGATTTGTGCACCGGGAGCCGTTGCTGCCGACCACTCGAGATCGAGATCGGCTTCTATCAGATCGTCCTGAATGGAATCCGGCTGTCCCGTCGTGTCACTGCCTACAAGAACGTACTGGAGGAGATTGCCCGAGCCGGAGCTGCAGGAGGTGATCACACCCCCGGTTGTTGTGGCGCAACCGCTGATGGCGGGAAGTCCGAACCCGGTGCGGAAGTCGCTCAGATCGTCAAGGTAGACGTCGGTTTCGCCCATAACGGCTAGCGTCTGACCGCTGCCGTCGTACCCAGCAGTATAAAGCGGGCCGATATCGTAGATGGTTGCGATGTCGCCGGGCGCCAGAAAGGGTACGGAACCACCGCTCACCGGAAATTCATACCTGGACTTGCGTTGAAGATGCGATTTCGCGGGAAAGTTGCTCAGTCCCCGGATCCCAGCGACCACGCCCGAAATCGCGGCTGGAATCGATGGCGAGGTGGTGTTAGAGAAGCGCGTTTTCCCGTCGACTTCAAAGTTGTGAATCTCAGTCTGGAACGCCGCCTCGGCCTGGAAAGCGCTTCCGCTGAACACGATAAAGTTGCTCGCTCGAGCGACCCTGACGATGCTGAAGCCCTCAGATTGCAGCCATGCAGTGATTTTCTGGATGTCGTTCGGACTGAGCCCGAAGCGCGCGCCATATTGCTCCGGCGTCAGCCACTTGTGATAGAGAGGGGAGGAGGGATTCTGCTGCTGCGCCAGAAGCTGGTCGATGGCCTTCTGCTGGCTGAGCGACGGCACAGTGAGCAAAGTCATGCGGTTGAGCTTGAGCGATGGATCGACTCGACCCCGATCGTTCTGGGGCACCGCCTTCAGAGGAACCCCCGCCGATAGCTTGACAAGCTGTTGAGGAGCAATTGTGCCCGCGATCCGGTCAGCCGGGGCGGCGAAGCCGATGGTCGAAAGAACAAGAATCGAAAGAATGAGCGCAGAATAATTGGATGGAGAGAATAGGGTCGAAAGCAAACGTCGCATGGACACTCCGTGAGGCAAAATAGGTTTTGCGGGGCCTGGAAGCATTATCAATGCCTCTACTGCTCTGATCAAATTATTACAAAAGGGGTTGTACCAAGGTGAGTTACTGGCCAAATATAATTACCAAAGTCACATTGATTCGAAGTTAGCGGGCTAAACCTCTGCCAGCTCTTCTTCGAGTAACTGTTTGTTGTAGAGATCGGTGTAATAGCCGTTGCGGGCAATAAGTTCATTGTGGGTGCCGAGTTCTACGATTCGTCCCTGGTGAAGGACAGCGATGCAGTCGGCATTGCGGACGGTCGAGACACGGTGGGAGATGAAGATGGTGGTGCGTCCGCGCATGATTTCCCGTAAGTGATTGAGAATCTTGTCTTCGGTTTGGGTGTCCACGCTCGAGAGCGCGTCATCAAGAATGAGTATGCGGGGACTGCGGAGCAGGGCGCGGGCGATGGCGGTGCGTTGCTTCTGGCCTCCGGAGAGGGTGATGCCGCGTTCGCCAACGGTTGTGTTGTAGCCTTCGGGGAAGCTTTCGATATCCTGCGCGATGTTGGCCGCTTCGGCGGCTGCTTTGATACGGTCGAGGGTGGCATCGGTATTTGGCCGCGAATTTTTCTTCAAGTCTTCTGCCAAATCCTCCTTGGATATTCCGAAGGCGATATTTTCGCGGATGGTGTCGCTGAAGAGGAACGTTTCTTGCGGCACGAAGCCGATTTGTCGGCGTAAGGAGTCGAGAGTGAACTGGCGTATGGGGCGGCCATCCATCAGAACCGACTCCGGTGCAGCGTCGTAGATGCGCGGGATGAGGTTTACAAGCGTTGTCTTGCCGGAACCGGTGGGTCCGACGATGGCCAGGCTCGAGCCCGCTGGAATGCGCAGGTTGATGTCCTTTAGAACCGGGACGCCGTTGTAGGCGAAGTTGAGATTGCAGAATTCGACTTCGCCCTGGATCGTGACGGGCGAGTCGCCGGGCGCCTTGCTTGCGGCCTCGACAGCGGGACTGTCGGTGATCTCGGGTTCTTGCGAGAGAATCTCCTCGATTCGCACCATGGAGGCGGTTCCGCGCTGGAAGATGTTGATGACCCATCCCAAGGCGATAACCGGCCAGGTCAGTTGGACCATGTAGGTGTTGAAGGCGACGAAATCCCCGACCGACATCTTTCCGAGCAGAACTTGCCGTCCGCCGAGCCATAGCACGATGACTACGGCTGCGCCCAGCATGAGTTCGAGAGTGGGCCAGAGCATTCCCATCAGGCGGACGAGACCGAGGCTGCGGCGTATATATTCCTGATTTGCGTTTTCAAAGGCTGCGATCTCGGCCTGTTCCTGCACGTAGGCGCGAATCACGCGCGCGCCCGAGAAGTTTTCCTGGGCGCGGGCTGAGATGTCGGAGAACATAGCCTGAATTCGCTCGAAGCGTTCGTGAATGCGGCGGCCGAAATACTGGATTACGATGCTCGTGATGGGCAAGGGCAGGAAGGCATAGAGGGTCAGCTTGGGACTGATTGCGAGCATGAACCCCAGAGCACCAGCGGTGAAGACTATGGTATTGGCCGAATACATGATCGCGGGGCCGAGCAACATCCGCACGGCATTGAGATCGTTCGTGGCGCGCGCCATAATGTCGCCCGTACGGTTGCGCTGATAATAAGAGTGGGAGAGGCGTTCGAGATGCGCGAATAAATCGTTGCGCAGGTCGAACTCGATATCCCGGGAGATACCGATGAGCACCCAGCGTGTGAGGAATTGAAAGATTCCCTTGGCCAGGGCGAGACCGATAACGATCAGCGCGTAAGTGCGGAGTTTTTCGTGGGTAACGCCGGAGTTAAGATCGTTGACGGCGCGCCCCAGGACTTGGGGAAAGAGAATCCAGATTCCGTTATTGAATAATACGCAGAGCCCGCCCCAGATTAGACCGCTCCGGTAGCGCTTCAGATAAGGAACGAGCGGGCGTAGGTTTTTGGGGACCATGTCGCTTTGTAGATGGAATTGTAGCAGCGCCCGGTGCTGATTTCTTGAGTGGCGCGAGGGCAGCGAAATTCGCTGTAACCAGCAGCGCGGTCCAGAGCGACAACATAATGGCGGCGAACATCAATCCCGAATAAAGCAAGTCTGCGCGTTCCATATCGGTTACTCCCGGGTGAAAAAAACGGGCGAAGACGGAGGTTGGAGGTTCCGGTTCTCCGCCCGTTGGAGAGAGATCCAGACTAATTCGATGGCGGAGCCGACGTCTGCCCTTGAGCACGAGAGGCGTGCCTTGCCTCCAATTGTGCGAGCTTGGCCTTCTGATCCGCAGTCAGAATTTGCATAATTTCAGACTTGATCTTGGCATGTTCAACCTGGAGTTGAATCGCGGCCTGCGAATTTTGTGTAGCGAGCGTGGTCGCTTTGCCTTCGTCGAACGAGCCACCGGTCACAAGAGCGTTCATCGCGCTGTCGTTCTGCCGCATCTGCTGCATCAGTGGCTGCAGCGTTGGCTTCTCCTTTGCCCAGATCGCCTTGACCTGGCTCTGTTGCTCGCTGGTCAGATCGAGCTGTTTAAGCATATGTTCGAAGCCACCGCGATGGTGCCAGCCCTGAGCGAGCGCGGCTGCTGCCGTTAGCAGGACAGCGGCGCCGATGGTGAGAATGCGTGTACGAGTGGATTTCATTTGAACTCCTTCTTGACGAGCTACTAAGCTTTATCAAGTAGCTCTTGATCTCGTAAGGTCCGGGAAAAGCCCGAACATTACTGGAAATAAGAACACTCTTTTCAGAAATGTGGGGTAAAGAGTCGGTCAAGCGCGGTAAAGTTTTGTAAACCCGAGTCAGGATCGCCAACATGTTCTAATCACAAATCTTTACTGCGCAGAGTGAAGCGAGGGTGTTAGATGGTTAAGAGAATGGATCACGTGCTGGTGGTGGACGACGACGTCGAACTGTGCTCTCTGGTGCAGGACTATCTCACCACCGAGGGATTCAGTCTTAAAGCAGTCCATGACGGCGAACAGGGATTACAGCAGGCGCTCACTAACGAGTACGCGCTCGTCGTGCTCGACGTGATGCTTCCGGGGATCAACGGCTTTGAAGTGCTGCGGCGCATCCGCAGCGTGTCCAAGACCCCGGTACTCCTGCTGACCGCGCGTGGCGAGGACGTCGACCGCATTGTTGGATTGGAAATCGGGGCGGACGACTATCTTCCCAAGCCATTTAATCCGCGCGAACTGGTGGCAAGAATTCGTGCAATCCTGCGCCGCACTCAACCGGTCAGGGCGGAAGGTTTTGTGCCCGAGGTTCTGAGCGTAGGCGACGTGGAACTGGATCCGGCGACCCGAAGCGTGCAGCGGGGAGGGCAACCCGTTGACTTGACGTCCGTGGAATTCAACCTGCTTGAAGTGTTGTTGCGCGAGGCTGGGCGAGTGGTGACCCGGGAGCGGCTGGTGAATGCGGTCCTTAGCCGAAAGTTCATGCCATTTGATCGCAGCATCGACATGCACGTCAGCAAAGTACGGCGAAAGTTGGGCGACTCGGAAGAAGACGGGGATCACATCAAGACGATTCGGGGAGTGGGATACATGTTTGCGCGGCCGGCGGCGAAGCCGAAAAAACAACAACAACCATGAAAAGTCTCTTCCTCAAGATCTTCTTGTCCTTCTGGGCGGTCTTGGCGCTGTCGCTGATACTGGCGATTCTGGTGACCATCGCCTTACGCCCGACCCGGCATGGAATTGAGAATCAGGCGCCGCAAACCTTGGCAGAGGGTGTGAATGCTTACGAGACTGGTGGGCAGCGTGCCGCCCACGATTATTTCGAAGAACTTTTCCGCACCCAGCACGTACGGGGCTTCATCTTCGATCCCGCGGGTCATGAACTCGCCGGGCATCGTGTTCCGCCCTGGATCGAAGAGGTGCGGCAAGGCAATGCAACTCAGTCAGGAACATCTCCGATCGGCAGTTCCCAAACCGGAACTTCTTCGACCGGATCAGAGTCGAGTGAATCAGCCGCGGGCGGATCGTCTTCAACTGGATCACCGCGCGTGGGATCTCAGCACCACCGCAGTTGGATGGACCGTCTTTTGCCCGACCGCACCATGCGGCAGGCGCTGACCCTGGATGGAAAAAGATATACGCTGGTGTTGGAACTGCCGCCCTGGCCGCGGTCGTTTTTCGGCCCGAATGACATTTTCCTGGTCGTCATTGCAGTAATCTTGTCCGGATTGGTGTGCTACCTGCTGTCCTGGTCGGTGACAAGTCCGGTAACTCGTTTGCGGAAGGCTGCGCAGAGCCTGGCGGCGGGCGACCTGGGCGCGCGCACGGGAGCGCCTCCTGGTGGCCGAGGCGACGAACTTACGGAGTTGATGCGCGATTTCGATCGCATGGCAGAGCGAATCGAAGTGCTGGTGGATTCGCAATCGCGCCTGCTCAAGGACGTTTCGCACGAGCTGCGATCTCCGCTGGCTCGGCTCAGTGTGGCCTTGGGCCTGGCCCGGCAGAGGGCCACGCCAGAAATCGAGGCTTCGCTGAATCGTATCGAACTGGAAACGGATCGGCTGAATCAATTGATCCAGCGTCTGCTGACCATTTCCCGGCTGGAGTCTGGTACCGATGGTCTGCACAAGACAAAGTTGCCCCTGCGGGAATTGGTCGACCAAATCGCCCACGATGCAGAGTACGAGAGTCCGGGACGCGGTTGCAGAGTCAGCGCGATGGCCGATTCGGCAGATGAATTCGAGATCGAAGCCGATCCCGGGTTGATTCGCAGCGCGGTGGAAAATGTGGTGAGGAACGCGACGCGGTATACTGCTGAAGGTACGACCGTGGATGTGCGACTGGAGCGGCAGCAAGGCGCCCTGGGCGAAGAAATCGTAATTCGTGTGCTTGATTCTGGCCCGGGTGTTCCGAATGATGCTCTGCCCAAAATTTTCGAACCTTTTTACCGGCTGGATGACGCTCGCAACCGGCAGACGGGGGGAGCGGGTCTGGGTCTTTCGATCGCGGACCGAGCCGTCAGGCTTCATGGAGGGCAACTTCATGCATCCAACCGAAAAGAGGGCGGGTTAGAGGTTGAAATCCGAATACCGGCAGCTCACGCGTTTGCTCTTCCCGCTCATTCCTGATAAACAAATATATTTCAGAAACAAGCTTCAGTTTCCGCGACGGCTGACCAGTCTTTGTCGGCGGAGAGGAAGCGGCTGATCACCCGAACGGCGCAAAACGGGCCGATTGGAGATCGCTTCGGAGAACAGATGTCGAAGAAAATAAGCGGGTTTGTCGCGCTCGTGGCCTTGTGTGCCCTGAGTCTGTTTCTGCTGAATTGTGGCAGTTCGTCCTACCGGCCTGCAGGAACTTTGTATCTTCTTACTGAGGGGAGCAACGATAACGGCCTCGTCCTTGGGACCAATGTGAGTTCCCTCGCCGTGGATCTTGATACCGGGAATCTGTCACTGGTCAATTCGAATGCTAGCACCTGCCCCACGGCGGCGAGTGTCACTAATCCCGAACCCTGCGGTCTTCCTTTGGATATTTTGCTTGACCCGGCTGGCGCACACGCATATGTGCTAAATCAGGGGACACCGTGTGAACTGCAAAATAATGTTTGCGTAACCGGCAGCGAGACAATCGTGCCGACCATTTATCCGTATACAGTGAACTCGGATGGCAGTCTGTCGAACCCAGGCACGGCGGTTACCTGGACTTCCAATGCATATCCCGATACTGCCATTCTCATGGAGCGCGACCCCGCTGGACAGTTCCTGTTCGTAATCGACGAGGGATCCTATCCTTCGCCGGGGTATCCAATCTCTTCATCGACCAACCCCAGTTGCCCCCATGCTCCGACCAGCGCATCCGATGTATGTCCGTCGATTTCCGTATTTGCGATGAGTTCATCCGGACTGACATTGCAATCTGGAAGCCCGCTTTACCTGAGCAGGATTCCTACTTCGGTTTCGGCGCTCTCGTTTACCCCACCGGGTTCTTCCACCGCCGAAGAACTTGTTTTCATGACCAGCAATTTCGACATTTGTACGACCGCCTCGTGTTACATCCCCTGCACCGTCACTTGTACGCCGGGTCCCCAGGACAATACGTTGAGCGTCTACTGTGTGTCGGGCTGCCCAAATGCTCCGAGCGGACAGCTGGTGGAGCAGCCGAATTCGCCCTACGTCGTGGCCGTCGTCGATCCGGTTTCGGTGTTCGCGGTCAATACGAACCCATCAGGCGGAACTACGAGCGGGGTGTTTGTATATGTCGGCCAGGGAGCCAGTCCCGGCGCGGTATATCCGTTCCAGTTGTGCACGATTCAAAATGCGGTCTGCACACCGCAGGAGGTGGCCGAAAACTTGCTGATTCCAGTGACCTCGTGTGCGACGTCCTGCATTGTCACGGTCGGCCTGAACCCCTTGCAGATGATTACCGACCCCACAAATAACTTTCTCTATGTCCTGAGCCAAGGGTCGAGCCAGGTTTTCGGCTTCCGCATCTCTACCACGACCGGCACGTTGAGTGTCTTAAGTCCCCCGAGTCAGCCAACTGGAAATGGGCCGGTTGCGATGGCACTTCACCCGAGCGTAAACAATACCGGCCAGTATCTCTACACATCAAACAGCGGCGCGAGTAACATCTCGGGGTTTACGCTAGGCACAACCAGCGGCACGATGAGCAATGCGATCACGGTGGTGGCTCCAGCGGCGCCAAGTGGGATTGCGGTGCACTAGTGGAACCATTTTGACCATTGCCCCATTCAGCCATTGAGGCGATTAGGCATTGAATCATCGAATCGTTGAAAACCCGGGCCCTCGAGCGTTATCGATTGGTTATGCTTCGAAGACTCGGGACTTCATGTCTACGTGGGCATTCGAAGAATCAGATAGCCTCCGATGAAGCCAAACACCAGGTCTGGAGACCAGGCCGCGACCGCCGGTGGAAGCTGACTCATGTTGCCCATCGCTTCAAACAGTCCGGAGATCGTCCAATAGACGACGCCAATCCCGATGGCTGTCGCCACGCCAGTCAGAGCTGAACGCTTGCCCGCCGAGAGAGCGAAAGGAATGGCAAGGACAGCCATCACAAACGTGATCAAAGGATAGGCGATCTTCTTCTGCAACTGCACTCGCAGACGCACCACGTCAAAGCCGCTCTGTTCGAGATCGTGAATGTAACGTCGGAGTTCGTCGTAGCTCATTTCCGACGATTGTCTGACTTCCTTCTTGAAGTATGCCGGCGGCTCGGACAGTTCAGGATAGGTTGCGACGTCAAATTTGCGATCGCTCACATGGGCCGAGCCAATCAGGCTTCGCTCCCATCCCTGCTCGTAAACCCAGCGCCCCATCGGAGATGACCAGTGGGCACGGTCGGCGTCGATGCGATGCGTGATCTGAAAGGTGTGGGGATCGAACTGGAAGACCGAGACTCCGCCAAAAACATCGCGGTCGGGGTCGAAGAATTGATAGTAGTAAATGTCGGAGTGCTGGCCAAAGATCCACTTGCGGTCGGGGCGAAGATAGGTTTGCGCGGGCTTGCCCTTGATTTCATTGCGCAGCGCATCCTGCCGCTTGTTCGTATAGGGAAGGTAGAGCTGGTCGGAAAGGAAAAGCACGCCCGCGACCAGGGTGGAAACTATGAGCACTGGCACGATCAGACGATAAAGGCTTATACCGGTGGCCTTGATCGCCGTGATTTCGTTCGATCGCTGCAACAATCCGAAAGTGACGAGTACCGCCAGCAACATGCTTAGCGGTGTAGTGCTGTAGAGAAAATAGGGCGCAACATTCAGCAGATACTCGCCGACTGTGAGGGGCGAAATCTGATTCCGCAAGATGTCGCTCAGCAATTCAAACAGGGTGAACACCAGCAGCAGCATCAGGAAAGCCGCGACGATCATGGCGAAATAAAGCGTAAAGCCGCGGAGCACATAGTCGTCGAGGATGGTGGGGAAATGAAGATTGAACAGATGTCGGCGTCCCTGCGTCTGCACCGAATCGCCGTTCTCGAGCACGCCAGTTGTGCGCGAAGGCTTTAGCCCGGAAATTTGCCGCCAGGCTGCTCTGATCCGCACCCGGCTCGACCGAGAAGTTCTGCGCCATGAGGTTCCGAACCAGCCCCGGAGAGCCGTCAACTCGATGGGACGCCGTTCCGATTGCCAAAGCAAAAAAACTCCCCCCACAAAAAACACCAGGTCGGCAAGCCAGACGCCGGCCGCGGCGGGAATGCGCCCCTGCCGCGCGAAAGAAACTCCGATCAGAGAAATCGAATAGTAGAGAAAGACCAGCAGAATAGTGATGACAAAGCCGCTCGACTTGCCGCCTTTCTTCGACGAGAGGCCCAACGGAATGCCAACCAGGGCGAGAACGATGCACGCCGTCGGCAACGCCAGGCGGCGATGGTATTCGATCAGATCCCAGCGGCGGGAGACGGGATCGGCGGCTCGAGCTTTGTTCAGAAGGTCGGCAAACTTGAGTTCAGCCAGCGAGGTCGGCTCGTGCTCCTGGCTGCTCTGGGCGGTCGGAACTTCGATAGGAATATCCGTCGTCTGGAAGGTAGAAATCTGATACTGGGCAGGATTCTTGGGATCGGTTTCGTGAGTAGAACCGTTGAGCAGATGCAGATCCAGAGTTTCGGGATCCTGGCTGATGAGCTGACCTTCGCGCGCCAGGATGATGGTGGGCGAGGAGGGGTCGGTCAAATCGGCGAGGAACACGCCTTTCCAGAGCGCGCCACCTGATATGGCCTTGCTGTCCTGAACATAAAGAACTTTCTTCGGGAAACCCTCATAAAACACCCGCGGCTGGACTTCGAACGAAGCTTGAGAAGACTTGAGATTGTCTTCGAGTGCTCCAAGAGCGGCCAGGGAGCGCGGCGCGAGATAAACACTGTTGCCTAGGGCGAGCAGCCACGCCACCACAACGAAGATCGAGATCACGCGCAGGAAGCTCCAGACCCCAAGGCCGCTGGCGCGCATGGCGGTAATCTCGCTGTCGGCGGCAAGACGGCTGAGACCGATCAGAATGCCGACCAGCACGCCCATGGGAATCGTGTAGGTGAGAGCGACTGGAACCGTGAAGAAGAAGACCTCGGCGACGCTCGGCAGCGGGGCGCTGTTGCGGACCACAAGTTCAAGAATACGGCCGAGGTCGCGGGTGAAAAGAACGAAAGTGAAAACCGCTGCGCCGATCAGGGCGTGGGAGACAACTTCTCCCAGGATATAGCGAGTGAGGATCCGCATCCGCACGGTGTTTCGAGTCTAACATGGGAGTCAAAGCGCTATTTCGCGGCAGCGATGTCGAAAGAAGGGCAAACGATGGCCATAGCGTACAATCTTTTTCGAATTCGTGATGAGATTTCTTGAAAGGCATGGATGAGCGCAAACCGAAATAGACTGATAATCTTTTCGCTCTCCGTCGCGTTCTGTTGCATCGCGGCGGCTTCCGCGCAAACGGATGACCGTTCTGCACGCCGTTTTCGCGAAGTGGCGATTTCTCCGAACGCAAATCGACTCGCCTGGGTCGAACCCATGGACGGTGAAGGGGGCCCAGCCATCTACATACAGGACTTAAAGTCCAGTTCAACACCACGACGTATTTCGGCTGCGCCCGGCAAGAGTGGAAGAGAACACGATATTGCCTGGTCTTCGGACAGCAAACGTGTGGCATTTCTCTCCGATCCGGAGAGTTCCGGCCAAAGCCAGCTTTACGTCGCTGACACCGACGGCGGCGGTGTGCGAAAGCTCACCAGCCTCAAAGGCTATTTGTCAGATCCGGCATGGTCGCCCGACGGAAAATCCATAGCCATTCTATTTACCGAAGATGCGCCGCGCGAAGCTGGTCCGTTGGAGCCGATGACGCCTGAGAGCGGAGTGATCGAGAGCAAGATTTATGAGCAGCGGCTCACTGTCGTGAATCTTGCGTCGGGAAACGCCCGGCAATTGTCGCCTGCCGATATGTATGTCTACGAATACGACTGGTCACCTGACAGCCAGAGTTTCGCTGCGATCGCGGCCCACGGCTCAGGTGACTCCAATTGGTACGTGGCTCAGATTTACACCCTCAGTATCGCGGACGCGAAACTGACTCCGGTTTACAAGCCTCATTGGCAGGTTGCGTGGCCTCGTTGGTCGTCAGATGGCAAGAACATTGCGTTCATCGAGGGACTGATGAGCGATGAAGGTTCCACGGGCGGCGACATTTTTATCGTTCCGGCAAGCGGTGGAAATCCGCAGAATGCAACTCCGGGAATCGCAGCTTCACCGAATGGAATTTTCTGGAAATCCAGCAACAAAATCTTGTTTACGGAAAACATCGACGGCGAATCGGGCATTTCTGAAACTGACCTCGTGAGTGGAACGGTTTCGAAGCTATGGTCAGGCCCGGAATCTCTCACCGTGTCATTGTCTGACGATCGTGAGACCTTGGCGGCGATTCGAAGTTCGCCTGCGCATCCACCTGAATTATGGGTTGGACCGGCCGGCCACTGGCGGCAACTGACGCACGACAACGATGACATTCAACCGGGCTGGGGCGAGATGAAGAGCCTGCATTGGATGAACGACGGCATGCGCATTCAGGGCTGGCTGCTGTATCCACGGGACTACGATTCCAGCCGTCACTATCCGATGGTTGTAGTTGCTCACGGCGGGCCGGCGTCAATGGTTCGCGCCGGATGGCCGAGCCGTGGCTTCAATACATTCGAGCTGTCGGCGCATGGGTACTTCGTGCTCTATCCGAACCCGCGTGGCAGCTACGGGCAAGGCGAGAAATTCACGCAAGGGAACATCAAGGACTTCGGTTATGGAGACTTCCGCGACATCATGGGGGGTGTCGATGAGGTCCTGAAGACATTGCCAGTTGACAATCAGCGCATTGGCATCACCGGCTGGAGCTATGGCGGATACATGACCATGTGGGCCGTAACCCAGACCAACCGTTTCGCCGCCGCGGTGTCAGGCGCGGGACTCTCAAACTGGCAGAGTTACTACGGCGAGAACGACATCGACGAGTGGATGATCCCGTATTTCGGTGCTTCGGTCTATGACGATCCCACAATTTACGCGAGAAGCGCGCCCATCACCTTCATCAAGAATGTGAAGACGCCGACCCTGGTCTTGGTGGGGGACCGCGATGGCGAGGTGCCAGAGCCGCAGTCGCGCGAGTTCTGGCATGCGCTGAAAACCTTTGGCGTGCCGACCGAGTTCGTCGTCTACGCGGGCGAGGGTCACGCGATTTCTCAACCCGCTCATCAGCGCGACATTATGGAACGGATGGTGGGGTGGTTTGATCGGTATCTAAATCTAAATCTAAATCTAAAGAGCGACGTAAAGGCGGATGTCACGACGAATGAGACCGGCAGCCGTCGCTAGCCTAGCCTAGCGGCTTCGGCAGACCATTTTTTTAATTCTGTCGTGTCGCGGTTGAATATTGCTCCGAGCCCTGGCGCCGAACTCGTCCTCACTGGCGACGAAGAAGCGTTTCCAAAGTTCGCACAAGTTTTCGAAGCTGTTTCAAAAGCCTCCCCGTTGCGTGATCTTGTTGGGGTGGCGAACACCTGGCGGAGTGCAGAAGGCACAGAGCAGATCCCAAATCCGAGTGCGATCGAATCAGCGTGGCGATAAAGACAACGATCCAATGATCGCATTTCACTGGACCAGATGGCGCAAGCCTGTCCCAACGAAGCTATGCTCTTCTTAAAAACAGAGCCCCCAACGGAGGCAACGTCAGCCGCAAAGAATACGGCCGTCCGTGGGCTTGCTCCGGCAGCGCCTCAGCACCTCCCATGTTGCCTATCCCGCTGCCCCCGTATTCCCGGCCGTCGCTGTTGAGCAGTTCTTTCCAGTAACCGCCGGTCGGCACTCCGACCCTATATCCCAATCGGGGCACGGGCGTGAAGTTGCACGCGATCAATACCGAATTCTCGTCGTTCTTGCCCTTCCGCAGCAGGGAAATGACGCTCATCGGCGCGTCATTGCAGTCTACCCATTCAAAACCCTGGGGATCGTTATCGAACCAGTGCAACGCAGATTCAGTTCGATAAACGCGATTCAGTTGCTCAACCCAATTCATGAGCCCGCTATGCACTGGATATTGCAGAACATCCCAGTCGAGGCTGCGATCGTGCGACACTCGCCGACCTGGCCGAATTCGTCGCCCATAAAAAGCAGTTTCTTTCCAGGTTGCGCGAACATGTATGCCAACAGAAGCCGCAGGTTGGCGAATCTCTGCCACTCGTCACCCGGCATTTTTCCGATCAGCGATCCTTTTCCGTGCACCACCTCGTCGTGGCTGAGCGGCAGCACGAAATTTTCGTGGAATGAGTAGAGCATACGAAAGGTTAATTTGCTGTGATGATATTGGCGATAAATCGGGTCCTGGCTGAAGTACTGCAGCGTGTCGTGCATCCATCCCATGTCCCACTTCAGGCCGAAACCGAGGCCGCCGAGATAAGTCGGCTTCGACACCATAGGATACGAGGTCGACTCTTCGGCATAAGTCTGGATGTCCGGATGTTCTTTGTAGGCTTCGAGATTAAAGCGACGCAGAAAATCGATAGCCTCAAGGTTCTCCCGTCCGCCAAATTTATTCGGAATCCATTCTCCGTTCTGCCGCGAGTAGTCGAGATAGAGCATGGAAGCGACCGCATCCACGCGCAGGCCGTCGGCATGGTACTTGTCCAGCCAGAACATGGCGCTCGACATGAGGAAACTTCGCACCTCGGTGCGGCCATAGTTGAAGATCATCGTCTTCCAGTCGGGGTGAAAGCCTTGCCTCGAATCAGAGTGCTCAAACAAATGCGTGCCGTCGAAGAAGGCTAGCCCATGACCGTCGGTGGGGAAGTGCGATGGCACCCAATCGAGGATGACGGCAATATTGCGTTGGTGCAGGTAGTCGACGAAATACATGAAATCCTGCGGCGTACCGTATCGCGCCGTGGGAGCGAAATAGCCCGTCGTCTGATATCCCCAGGAACCGTAGAAAGGATGCTCCATGATTGGGAGCAACTCGACGTGAGTGAATCCGAGGCGATTGACATGGTTGGCCAGGCGGGGCGCGATCTCGCGATAGGTGAGCGAACGGTTGTCTTCCTCGGGGATGCGCATCCAGGAGCCGAGATGAACCTCATAGATCGAGATAGGCGCGTGCAGCGAGTTGACGGCGGCTCGCTTTTCGAGAAAATCCTTGTCGTTCCATGCGTAGTCGAGGTCCCAAACCAGGGAAGCCGTGCGTGGCGGCTTCTCCGTAAAAAGTGCCACCGGATCGGCTTTTTCAGTCTCGTGACCGAGTACGCTGGATTCAATATGAAACTTGTATAACGTGCCTTTCCCGATGCCTGGGATGAAGCCTTCCCAGATTCCCGAAGAACCCCGAGCCTGCAGCTGATGCGATTCGGGATTCCAGCCGTTGAAATCGCCGACGACGGAGACCCGGCGTGCATTGGGAGCCCAGACGGCGAAAACCGTCCCCGTGGTTCCCTTGGAATCCAGCGAATGCGCGCCCAACTTCTCGTAAATGCGATAGTGGCTGCCTTCGTTGAACAAATAGAAATCCTCGGCGGTCAACAGGGAAACATCGTACCGGACCGGCGATATGGCTTGAATTGAAGACTTCGTCGTCATAGTGTCGCTTCGCGTCTAGTGTAGACGAATTCGGTTAGAATGACCCGGGTCCCGCCAAGTTGCCTTTTTTGAGCTTCGGCGACCAGAAAAAGTGTCTTATGCCGAGTTCAACCGCGAGATAACGTTCGGCTCCGCTAATGGTGTTTTTCTTGCTGCGCTTCGCGCTTCTGGCGGGCCCAGCCTTCCTTGATGCTCTGCCGCGCGCGCCCGAACGCCAGCGCATCGGCCGGCACATCGTCTGTGATACAGCTGGCTGCGGCGACGTAGGCGCCGCGTCCAATCTTCAGGGGAGCGACAAGAGTCGAGTCACTGCCGACAAACACTCCATCTTCGATGACGGTTGTGTGCTTGTTGACGCCGTCGTAGTTGCAGGTGATCGTCCCTGCGCCGATATTTACGCCGTCTCCAATGTCCGCATCGCCCAGGTAGCTGAGATGATTCGCCTTCGATCCTTTGCCCAGCTTGATCTTCTTGGTCTCGACAAAATTCCCCACATGCGCGCCTTCGCCTACGTCGCTTCCCGGGCGCAGGTGTGAATAGGGGCCGAGCACGGCTCCCGAGCCCACCCGCGAGTCTTCCATGATGGTTCCGGGGCGGACCATGACGTTCTGGCCGAGGACGGAATTTCGGATCACGCTGTAGGAACGGATGCGGCAATCCGCACCAACCTTGGTGTTGCCGAGCAACTGAACGAAAGGTTCAATTACAGTATCGGCGCCAACTTCAACATCGCTGTCGATGACGCAGGTATGCGGATAGAAAACCGTCACACCATTGTCGAGCAACTCGCGTATCTTGGCCAGACGGAGACGCGCATCAAGCATCATCATCTCCGCGCGCGTGTTGCTGCCAAGCACTTCGCCAGCATCGGAGGTCTTGATCGCAACGACTTTTTTTCGCGCCCGCGAAAACACTCCCGCCATGTCCGTGAGGTAATACTCGCCGTGCGGATTCGCCGTGGAAAGCCCGTTGATGTGCTCGTACAAATCAGGCCTGGAGAAGGCATAAAACCCGGAATTGATCTCGCGAATTTTCTTTTGCCGAACGCTCGCCGACTTCTCTTCCACAATTGCCTGGACGAGCGGACCGCCCCGAATCACGCGTCCATATCCAGACGGATTGTCGAGATCGGCGCTAAGCAAAGTCATGCTCGCTTTCTGAGCGCTGTGGAACTCGCTCAGGCTGCGAATGGTTTCGGGGGTAATCAGCGGAGCATCGCCAGACAGCACGACGACCTGGTCATAATTATTTCCCGAGAGCGCCTCGCGCGCCACCATGAGTGCATGTCCCGTCCCGCGCTGCTCCCGTTGCAGGACAAAGTTCACGCCGGTGCCGGCGACGGCTTCACGCACCCGCTCCGCCTCATGGCCGATGATCACGAAGATATCCTCGGCCGGCACAACCTGCTTCGCCGTCGCAATCACGTGCGCCAGGATCGCCTTGCCTCCGATTTCGTGTAACACTTTGGGATGTTTCGATTTGAGGCGCGTGCCCTTGCCTGCCGCCATGATCGCGACCGCGATGCGTGCGGGCCGAGCCGGAGACTGACTCGCGGGCAGAGCAACGCGCTGACGAGCGGCCGGATGCTTGGATGGGGAGGTTTTCACTTTGCTTTCTGGGGCTTTTGCCATGCTCAGCCAATATACCGCGATGGAGTAAAGTGCACTTGAGTCAACTGCACGAAGTCAACCGCACTACGTTAACGAAGTGTCTGTCGAGCTGGAGCTTGCGCCATCAGCGCCATCAAGTCCTGCGCGACGCGCTCTGTGGCATGGCGTGCCACCGTACCTTCCTCCAGATAATCGCCGAGCAGTGGGCAAACACCGATCTCCTCGATTGCTTCGAGATCGACTGCGATCTGCGAGGCTCCCTCAAGTGCATATTTCGCTTTCATCTCCGGGCTTGCCGACTTGCGATTGATCAGCGCATAGTCGAATAACTGTACGCCAGCATGCTGGTTGAGCGCCCGAATATGATCTGCTACTGTTAAGCTGAGACTTTCATTAGCCTGCGTCATCAGATTGCAAACAAATACCTTAACAGCCGATGACTCAACGATCGCTTCGGGAATTCCTCGTACCAGCAAGTTCGGAATAAGGCTTGTGAAAAGCGACCCTGGACCGATCGTGATCAAATCGGCGCTGGCGATGGCCTCCAGGGTCTCGGGAAGCGGTTCAACATCCGCAGGTACGAGCACCAACTCCTTAATCTTTCCGCTGCTTGCGGTGATCTTGGTCTCCCCGACCACCCGGGTTCCATCTTCGAACAGAGCTTCCAACTCGACGCTCGACATGGTTGCGGGATAGATATGCCCGCGCGTAAGCAGAATCTCCGACGAAAGCCGCACCGCCTCGCCGAAATCTCCGGTGATCGCGGTCAGCGCGGCCAGGAAAAGATTGCCGAAGCTGTGGCCTTCCAATCCTGAGCCCTTCCGAAACCGATGCTGAAACAGTTTTGAAAGCAGGGCTTCGTCCTCGGAGAGCGCAACGATGCAGTTGCGCACATCCCCCGGCGGAAGCATATTGAGCTCCTTCCGCAAACGCCCGCTCGATCCGCCATCGTCGCTCACGGTGACCACCCCGAACAACTCACGAATGACAGGCTGAGGAGGATTGGACGACACGGGACTGACCACGTAACGCTTCAGGCCCTTCAGCAGCGTGGAGAGGCCCGTGCCGCCGCCAATCGCGACCACGCGCAGTTCGGGACCAGTCTTGCCGACGCCGGATGTGTTGGTTAACAACTGGGGCAGCATGGCAGCCAGTGTAAGCGATCAGTAGGCGCTCGCTTCTTCTTCCTGCGGCTCAGCTTCTTCGGTCCCGGGATCCGGGTACAGCAGCTCGGTAAAGCGCGGATCCTCAGCCAGGTTCTGGAAGTCGGTATCGTTTCGCGCCTGAAAGCGCAGCGCCGGCTTCGCCTGGATCGCCTCGTCAAGCGTCTTCAGCGAGTCTTCGACATGGCCGGTCAGGCAATGCAGTGCAGCCAGACCATACAAAACGTATTCTGCCTTGGGATTCTGCTTCAAGAGCTTGTCGAGCTGTTCGCGAGCCGTCACGTAATCGCCGGAGTTGATCAGCGACACCGCGTAGTCGTAATGCTCTTCGGTCGTCTTGAACTGCAACGACGGGGCTTCGAGATGTTTGTCGCAGGTGAGAATATGCACCTGCGCCCGGTCAACCAGGGATTTGTTCGGCCCGGCCAGCACTTTCTGCAGATGACCTTTAGCTTTTTCGAACTTGTGCTCTTGCAGGGCGCGAAGGCCGGATTCGTAGTTTTGCACCGCTTGTGTGTGTCGTGGATCTTCCGTCACCTGTTTCTTGGGGGCTATCTTCAATGGCATCAAACCGCCTCTAGTTTCAGAATTGAGTTGGAAAAAGCTTCAATCGAACGCCCGGACTTAAAAATGTCAGTTTATGCTGGCGGCTGTAGTCAGATCGATCAGCTTCCAGTCGCCGTTGATAATTCCAGCACGAATTTGCCGCGCCGTTTTGCCCTGCTTGTACATGGTGTAAGTGTAATAAAGCTCTTTAAGGCAAGTGCCACACTCCGCGCCATGCGTGCCCGAAAAACAACTGTGTAAACTCTTGTGTCCCATGCTGCGATCACAGTAGCAATAACACGGCTGCTGATAAATGACCTTCGGGATCTTGGCCGCGAGCTCATAGGCATGCGTCTGATAAGGGAACTGCGCGTTCGAGCCGACAAGCTGATCGGGTGTCAGGATCGGTGGAAGCTCGGTGGCTTTGCCAGGGGGTCCGTCGTGGAAGTGCGGAACTCCCTCGTCGGCTTCGGATTGAAGCCATGGAGCCGAAACCGTTGTAACCGCGAAAAACAACACTACCGACACCAAAATCCGTGAACCCATGCTCGTGACCTCAAACACCCCATTTTACCTTAAGGGGCGAGGTTGACGAGTCACTGATCGGATTCAGGGGACTCAGTCTACCCCACTCGCCTCCGGGAAGCGAGATCTGGCCCGATAGGCTCCCCGGCATGAGCGCGGACAGCATCTCATCCCGTTCGACGACCACTGTGAACTTTCGCTGCGTCATCAGCAGACGACTTTAGCATTCGACGCCACTGAGGGCATGGCAAGAATCCCGATGCCCCAAAACCGCCGTTAGCTCCGCCAGTCCTCACTCCAGCTTCTCAAAAAACAAGCAGATCGTTTCAATCCCGCGATGAAAATTGGGGATGTGAAACTTCTCATTTGGGGCATGCAGGTTGTCATCGGGCAACCCAAAGCCCATCATGACCGAAGGAATCCTCAGCACTTCCTGAAAATCAGTCACAATGGGAATTGATCCGCCAGAGCGAATGAAAACCGTTTCTTTCTTGAACGTGTCATGCAGCGCCTCAGTCGCCGCTTGAATGAACTCATTATCGGTCCCCACTACGCATGCCCGGCCCTTGCTATAGGCTTTGGTCTTGATGTCGATTCCCTTGGGAGTAAGTTTCTTGACGAACGCCGCATAGCGCTCAAAGATGTCTTCGGGATCCTGCTTCGGCACGAGACGCATGGAGATCTTCGCCGAGGCCTTGGCCGGGATCACCGTCTTTGCCCCCGGAGCGACAAATCCACCCGGCATGCCATGCACCTCTAGCGTCGGACGAGCCCACGTCCGGTAAAGTACCGAATACCCCGGCTCACCGGTTAGCACCTTCGAGCCAACTTCGGTTTTGCGATAATGCTCTTCATTGAAAGGAAGCCGCTTCCACGCCTTCAGTTCGTCCTTACCTGGCGTTTTGACGTTTTTGTAAAAGCCGGGGATGAGGATCTTCCCCTTGGCATTCTTCAGCTTGCTGATGATCTCAACCAACGCAAACAGTGGATTCGGCGCCGCGCCTCCGTACATGCCCGAGTGCAAATCCGTCTTTGCGCCGACCGCCTCAATCTCGGTGTAGACAAGGCCGCGCAGCCCGACGCAAAGAGTAGGAAGATCGGGTGCGAAAAGCTCCGTATCGCAGACCAGCGCAAAATCGGCTTTCAACTTCGATTTCTGCTTACGGACGTACTCCGCAATCGATTCGCCACCAACCTCCTCTTCGCCCTCAAAAATAACCTTAACGTTGATAGGCAGCTTGCCGCCATGAGCCTGCATGAGCGACTCGAGGGCTTTCACCTCCATCCAGAGCTGGCCCTTGTCGTCGACCGCGCCGCGTGCATAGAGATTGCTGTTGCGTTCGGTCGGCTCAAAGGGCGGCGTATACCATTCCTCCAGTGGATCAGGTGGCTGCACGTCGTAATGCGCATACATCAAAACTGTCGGCTTGCCGGGAGCGTGCAACCAGTCGGCGTAGAGCAGCGGATGTCCCTTGGTAGGGATTATTTCAACATTCTCCATGCCGATGCGGCGCAGTTCAGCAGCCACAAATTCTCCCGCCTTCTGCACGTCGCCCTTATGTTCATCGAGTGTGCTCACGCTGGGAATGCGGAGGAGAGACTTGAGCTCATTAAGGAAACGCGGTTGGTTACTGCGGGCAAACTCTACTGCCCCTGAAGCCATAGGCTGCCTTTCTGCCGCGCTCAACGCGGATGCGCTCACGAACTTGCAAGAATGATCGCGAAACGACCCAGTATACCGGAAACCAGGGTGGAGCTCGGTTACGGCGAGCACCCGAGCGTTCAATCAGCAAAGCGACCAGCCCAGAATTTTGACAAGTCGAACTGCGGAGTTTGCCCGGTCATCATCTGTCCCATCACCCTCGCCGTCACCGGCGCGAGCAGAATTCCATCCCGAAAATGTCCGGTTGCAACAAAGTATCCGGGCGTGGCGGTTGCTCCCAAAATCGGCAGGCCGTCGGGTGTTCCGGGGCGCAATCCCGCCCATGCTGAAAGAAAGCGAGCCTCTGCAAGTTTCGGCACCAGATCGAGCGCCGCCTCTCGCAACTTCTGAATCGTCTCCGGCATGGTCCGTTTGTCGAATCCGGCTTCTTCCACGGTTGCGCCGATCAGCATTCGCCCATCACTGCGTGGAATAAGATAAACATCTGGCGCGCGAACCACATGCCGCAGCATTTCCTTTTCCGGCATAACTACGCACAGCATCTGTCCTTTGACCGGTCGCGTCGGAAACGAGTGCGGCGCGATCTGTCCGGCCCAGGCACCGGCGCAATTCACCACCAAGCCCGCTCCGAACCGAGTTTTGTTGGTACGCACGCCGGATGCCTTGCCATTCACCGTTTCTACGGCTATTACCCGGTCGCCCGATGAAAAATCAATTCCGCGATGGCGTGCACCAGTGATAGCAGCTGCGGTCAGATCACGTGGATCTACGCACCGCTCTTTGGCAAACAGAGCCGGAAGGTACCGGGTGTGATCGTCTGAAAGCGCGGGCTCCAGTTCCGCTAGCGGTTGCGGCAGAGCGTTCGCTTGTATGCCGGTGGGGTTTTGCCCGTCCGCGACGCGGGTCAGAACCAGCGTCCCGATGGAACGCAGATCAATCTTAAGTCCCGATTGGTCCTCGAGCTCGCGTGCGTACTCGGGATACATTCCTGCGCTCGCCGTCGCCAGTTCGCGCAACGCGAGTGGCGTTTCGGGGGGGAAGTCCACCAGCATTCCGCCCGCTGCCCACGACGCCTCGCGTCCTGGTTCCCCTTTTTCTACTAGCAGCGCGCGCAGGCCCTGCTTATTCAGCTCGATCGCCAACGACAGCCCGATAATGCCTGCTCCAATAACAATAGCGTCCCAAGTCTTCACGCGTTCATTTTAGCGGGTGCGTCACGCTGCGTTGTTGACGAAGCGAGGGTTACGCCCTTAGAGAACCGGAAAGGCAATTGACAGCAACCTGCATCTCACAAACAATAGGCTCTACAGTCAACCTCAATTTCAATTGGAGACCAAGGCTATGCCCGAAGGCGAGCAACCGATCATTTACCATCCCGAGCCCCAGAGCAACATCGGGAAATGGATTCTTATCGTAGCGGCAGTTCTCTATGCTGGAGCATCCGCATTTTTCATTTATGACCAGCACACCAAGCTGGAAAACCTCAGTCAGGATCAGGTTGCCAGCCAAAAACAGATTGGCGATCTGACCAAGCGCATGCAATCCGCCGAGGCCGATTCCGAGACTCTTGCCAAACAATTGGGCATGACGAAGAAAGAACTGGCAACCCGTGCTGCCGAATTGCAGCACCAGCAACAAGTCGCAGCTGCGACCCTCGCCGCGCAGGCGGAAGAAGAGAAAAAGGATGTGAGCGCCGTTTCCGGCGAAGTCGGATCGGTCAAAACCGACGTCGGCGGCGTCAAAACCGACGTCGCTGCCACCAAAGCATCGCTCGAAGCGACCATCTCGAAGCTGCAGAGCACGATTGGCGATCTCAACGTGCAGAGCGGACTGATCGCCAACACGCGTGGCGATCTCGAAGCCCTGAAACATAAAGGCGACCGACAGTATTACGAGTTCACTCTACTAAAGGGCGCCAAGCCACAGGCATTCTCGACAGTGGCATTGCAGCTGAAGAAGACCGATCCGAAACACGGTAAATATTCGCTTAACGTTACCGCCGACGACAAGACCATCGAGAAAAAAGAGAAGAATCAGAGCGAACCGGTGCAGTTTTACACCGGACGCGATCACATGCTGTATGAACTTGTAGTGTGGACCGTCGACAAGAATAAAATCACCGGCTATCTGAGCACGCCGAAGAATGCTCCCGTGCCGATCACCGCTTCGCAGTAATCAGAATTCACGTGAGCGGCAAGCGAGAAGTCGGCCAGATGTCTCCGTTCGGTCTTGCTTTGCTGCTATCGAATTCCGTGCAGAATGCAAGGACAGGTCCCGACACGTCGCTCGCTGGCGGCGCGGTCGACCTCCTTGCTCATCTTGAACCCAGCAGGTGCTGTCTACGGCTTCGTCATCTTCTCCGGCTTGACCAGCGAATCGAATTCCTCGCCTGTGAGATATCCGAGCTTTAATGCTGCCTCGCGCAGGCTCGAATGTTCGACGTGCGCGGTGTGCGCGATCTGCGCTGCTTTGTCGTATCCCACTTTTGGGGCTAGCGCCGTGACCAGCATCAGCGAATTCTTCACGTACCAGTCGACTTTGGCGCGATCGACTTCGATGCCTTTGAGCATGTATTCCACGTAGCCGTGGCAGGCGTCGGCGATCAGGGTGACGGAGTGCAGAAAGTTATAGATAATCACGGGCTTGTACACGTTGAGTTCAAAGTTGCCCTGCGATCCGGCGAATCCGACAGCTGCGGTCGCGCCGTGAACCTGCACGCAAACCATCGTCATCGCTTCGCATTGCGTGGGATTCACTTTGCCTGGCATGATCGACGATCCCGGCTCATTTTCGGGGATCGACAGTTCTCCCAGGCCGCAGCGCGGACCGGAAGCCAGCCAGCGAATATCGTTTGAAATTTTCATCAGCGACGCGGCGAGCGTCTGCATCGCGCCTTGCGCAAACACGATCTCATCGTGGGCTGAAAGGGCGGCGAACTTGTTGGGATGCGAGCGGAAGGGAAGTCCCGTGAGTTCGGCGATTTTTTCTGCTGCGCGCTCGGCAAATTCCGGATGCGTATTCAGCCCGGTTCCAACGGCGGTTCCGCCGATGGCCAGATCGTAGAGGCCTTCGAGGGTCTGCTCCAGACGCCGGATGTCACGGTCGAGCAAGCTGGCCCAACCGCCAAATTCCTGTCCAATAGTCAAGGGGACGGCATCCTGCAAATGGGTACGGCCGATCTTCACCACGTTGTCAAATTCCTTCGCCTTGGCTGCAATGGCGTCGCGCACGGTCTTGATCGCAGGAATCAGCGCGTTCTTTACTCGCTCGGCGGCGGCGATGTGCATCGCTGCTGGAAACGTGTCATTCGACGACTGCGACATGTTGACATGGTCGTTCGGATGCACCGGCTTTTTCGATCCCATTTCCCCGCCCGCAATTTCGATGGCGCGATTTGAGATGACCTCGTTCACGTTCATGTTGGTCTGCGTGCCGCTTCCGGTCTGCCAGATGCGCAGCGGGAACTGGTCATCCAGCTTGCCGGCGATGACCTCGTCGGCGGCCTGCACGATCAGCCGGGCGAGGTTCGCGGGCAGTTTGCCGAGATCCTGATTCACCAGCGCGCAAGCCTTTTTGAGCGTGCCAAAGGCGTGAATCAGCTCGGGAGGCATGGTGTCGCGCCCGATATTGAAATGCAGCAGAGAGCGTTGCGTCTGCGCGCCCCAATAAACACCTGACGGGACTTCGATTTTGCCCATGCTGTCGGATTCCGTGCGGGTCTTCACTCCGGACTCGGTGGCTGGTGGGGTAAGAGCGGACATAACAAAATCTCCTCGGCGTCGGACAGCGGCAAGCACATCGTTCGGTATCGGGAACCGATCATTATACGGCGCGGATTTTCGGACGGTTGGTCAAACGGGTATTTGAAAACGCCTGTCTCGGAGCCAACCAGTGCTCCTGCCTCCGAGGTCAGCAAGGTGAAGGCCAGCGGCAACACGGTGTGATTCCGTCTTCGCAATGGGTTGCGCAGGAAGCAGCGAGCTTCAGAGTTTCATACCTGCGCAGAACCAATTGCGATCAGATCGACTTCACAGGAATCTCGAGCACATCCTCCACCAGCGCGACCTCCTTCTGCACAAACGGCTCAGCGAAGGTGACGCCGCCGAGCAGTCCGTAATAGCGGGCCATCGATTCCACCCGCGCGCGAATTTCTTTTTGTGCGGGGAATATATTGCTGCCGGCTTCCTGGTCGGTGAACTGAGACTTGTAGGCCATCAACGATTCCAGGCGTTTTTCGAACTGCTCGGTGATGTCGACCACAAACGTCGGACGAACATCACGGTACAGGCTGGCGTAAATAATCTTGAAGGGACGATGTGCGGAACCCTCCAGCGGCAGCTTTGCGAGTCCCGAGACGAACGCCGCTTCATAGCCAAGAATCGACGCCGTGTAGTGATCGGGATGGCGACCCTCCCAGAAGGGAAGAATCAGAACGCGCGGCCGCTGCTCGCGCAGAATGCGGGCCACCTTTAGCCGGTTTTCCCACGTGTTCTCCACGCGGCCGTCGGGGATATCGAGCGCTTTACGCCATGAAGCTTTCAGGATGCGGGCCGCTTCGGCCGCTTCATTGGCACGGTCTTCGGCCGTGCCGCGCGTTCCCATTTCACCTTGGGTGAGGTCGAGAATGCCGGTGCGATATCCGCGCTCGGCCATTTTCAGCATGGTTCCGCCGCAAGTTTGCTCAACGTCGTCGCGGTGCGCGGCCAGGGCCAGAATGTCGAGGGGCATAAATGAATCGTTAGCCGTCCGTATTCGTTGCCAATTGCAGGTTTGTATCCACTCCCTCTTAATTGGTTTCTGAGCGGCTGACGACCAGCGACCGACGACCGTTTCTAGGCTGCTGGTTTCGTCGTCCGCCGGTTTGCCAGGACGAAGGCAATGCCAAACATGAAAAGCGCAAACAGCACCAGCGTCAAAAGCGATGCGGTCAGCGAAAATGCGCTGGGCGTCTCAGGATACATCAGTGTACGCAAGGCCTCGACGCCATAGGTCAGCGGGTTCGCGTACATCAGTCCGCGCATCCATCCTGAAGCGCCTGACAAAGGAAAAAGCGCCCCCGAAAGCAGCCACAGCGGAATCAAAAATAAATTGATGATGGCGTGAAAGGCTTGCGTCGAATCCATCGGCCACGCGATCGCGAACCCGAGCGCAGTCAGAGCAAACGATACGAGGAAAACGGTGAGGACGATCAGTCCAAACGAAACCAAGGTGAAGCGCACGCCTACCAACGGCGCGAAGACCAGGAAAATCAATCCCTGAGCGGCGGCGAGCGTTGTACCGCCCAACACCTTTCCGAGAACAATGGCTGCTCGGGGCACCGGCGCGACGAGCACCGACAGCAAAAATCCCCCGTTGCGGTCTTCGATCACCGACATCATGGTGAAAATTGCAGTGAAGAGCACGATCATGACCAGCGTGCCGGGATAGAAGTAATTCAGATAATGTTGCTGGCCGGCGCCGTGTCCGGAACGAAACGAGGTGCCGAAGCCCGATCCGATGACCACCCAGAACAAAAGCGGAGAAGCAATTACACCAACCACCCGCGCTCGCTGGCGATAGAAGCGTACGATTTCACGCCACCAGAGCGTGAAGGCGGGCAGTAACACTCCAGCAGATGGGGGAGCGGTTGCGGTTGCAGGGTAAGTAGCGGTCTGGGTTGCCATCCTCTTCAGTTTAGCAGTGCGAATGTCAAGCGGTGCAGGAGTTGGTTGCGCCCAGATCGCGAACCTCGCGAGATCTGGGCGCTCTAATCAGGCACTGGAGTTCAACCGTTTTAACCGGGATTATTCTGTTGGCGTCGTCGAATAAAGTCCAACGATGCTCGAGCTTGCCAGAATGTTGCCGTTTTCCCCAGCCTTGATGAGCGCCTGATAAAGGGTCTCGGCATTTGCCGGAAAATTCGTTGACGATGGCAAATGAAGCACCGTATCGAGCGCATAGACGGTAAAAACGTAGTGATGAACATAGGGTTGATATCCATTCGGCGGGCAAGGCCCATCATATTGATCGCCCACCTCGAAATCATTCAAGATCTCTTCACCATAGGTGCTGCCCGGCACACCGGCATTTTCAGGAAGGCCGGTGGCCGTCGGAGAGATGTTATACATCCCCCAGTGTGTGAAGGCTGCGGTCTTGTCATAAAGGGTCACGACGAAACTGGCCGTGCCGCGAGGGGCCTTGGTCCATGAGAGTTCCGGAGATTCATCTCCGCCAGGGCTTCCATTCAGCGAGCAGGCATTGGAGCCATTCACGATATCGTTGTAGATCGTGCTGAGCGGCAAGGTTTCGCCATTTGTAAATGTTGTGCTGCTCAGGCGAAAAGACCTCGGGCCGTCACCCTGAGTGGCACTACTTTGCGCCGCGGCAGACAGCGAAAGTGACAGCAAGAGTAACAAACTGAAAATTCTAAACTTCACTGACGTTCCCTCCCAAGGCTGAAAGCCGCAAGCGATTCTACTCCGAGTTTGGGCTTCTGACACGCCATCTGCAGGCCGAGAGGCACAGGCGGAGTCAATCGGCCTGGCGGTCCTCGAAATCTTTCAGAACAGAGTCAGCGAGGGCTTTTCTCATTTTTCTTCTTGCCTGTTTCTGGCGGCGCCTGTGCTTCTTCGCTCCAGAAGCGGTGGCCGGTGCGATGGATGAAGACGTCTTCAAGGGTAGGCTTGCTGACGCTCAGCGACTGAATTTCGCGGGGGAAGGCTTCGACTACTTCGGGCACGAAATGATGTCCGTTTTCAATTTCCAGCCGAACCTGCTTGTCCATAACCGTGGCTTCGACCTGGAACTTGGCGCGAATTTTATCGGCCAGGGCTTGCGGATCTCGGGCTTCGAGCAGAATTACGTCGCCGCCGATCTCTCGCGTCAATTCCCCGGGCGTTCCGAGAGCCACAAGGTTGCCCTCGTTCAGAATCGCGAGGCGATCGCAGCGCTCGGCTTCCTCCATCAAGTGCGTTGTGACAATTACCGAGACGCGCTCCTGATCGCGGAGGATCTGCAAATATTGCCAGAGATCGCGCCGGGCGCCAGGATCGAGGCCGGTTGTGGGTTCGTCCAGAAGTAAAACCTCCGGATGATGAAGCAGGCCCTTAGCCAGCTCGATACGGCGCTGCATGCCTCCGGAAAAAGTCTCTACGCGATCGGACGCGCGGTCAAGCAATCCGACGCGCGCGAGGATCTCATGAATTCGTGTCCTCAATTCGGAGCCGCGCAGGCCGTAAAGGTGTCCCTGATGCCAGAGGTTTTCATAGGCGGTGAGTTTTGGATCAACACTCTGCGCCTGAAAGACGACTCCGATGTGGCGACGCAGGGCTCCGGGCTGGCGAACCGCGTCGAAGCCGGCGATCGTCGCGCTTCCCGCGGTCGGGACCATGAGTGTCGAGAGAATTCGGAAGAGCGTGGTCTTGCCGCTGCCGTTCGGGCCAAGCAGGCCAAAAAGTTCAGCGGGGCGAACCGAGAACGAGACCCCGTTAAGTGCGCTGCGGTCCTGATAGCGATGGACGAGGTCGTGAACCGCAATGATAGGCTCGCCCCGGAATTCAGCTTGGGTGCGGGGAGGCGAGTCGAGAGTAGTCGAGTTCGAGGTCACAGGCTATTCTACGCCGGGGACGAGGCGATTATCACGCGGCGACCGGATCCCTGCCTGCAACTCGCTCTTCGAAAGCGACCGGCACGTGACGCCAGACTTGAATGGCCAGAACAACCGTCGTCGCGAGAAGCATCGCTCCGACGGCTACGTGGACGACGGTGGCGATTACCATCGACATTTCGGGCTGCGCTGCGTCTCGTCCCCACATGACGCGGGTAACGAAGGCAAGAAAGCCGAGACAGAGCTGCGCGACCATCAAGCCAAGCATTGCAATTGCCGGACGGCGCACCGCATCGATTTGAGGATAGACAGAGATGGCGCGGATGGCTGTCCAGGCGAGGACAAGCGCCACAACGCCGGCATTGATCACGTGCGGCCACCAGCTCAGGCCATGGTGGCGGAACATGGCGCCGAGGATCAGTTGTACATAAAGCACAAAAATCGAGAGCAGCGTCAGAGTGAAAAGAGCAGGGCGGCGATGGTCGAGTTCGGTGCGCGGCTGCTCTTCAACCCAGCGGCGTCCGGTAAAGACGGCGATGGCGACGGCGATACAAAAGAACGTCTGCGCCACAGCAGCGTGAGCGCTGGAGATCGGTGCGGGCAGGAAAAACAAAACGGTTAATCCGCCGAGCACACCTTGAAGGATGACAGTGGCGAGTGCACCGAGCGCGAGAACCCGCAGCCAACGCCGCTTCTCGACTCGCCATGTCCAAACTGCGAGGATGATGGTGAGCAGTCCAACGAATTCCGCCACCATGCGATGGCCATGCTCGAATCTTACCCCGCCGACCATTTGCGGCATTTTGTAGAACGAACCGAAGGTGGTCGGCCAATCGGGAACAGACAGGCCGGCGTCGTTGCTGGTGACGAGCGCTCCGGCGACGATCAGTACGAGCGTAGCGCAGGCGGTAAAAATCGCGAAGCGATGCAATCCGCGGTGGTAGGGAAGTTCGATGCCTTTGAGCATAGGTTGATCGAGGAAACGGTGCGGTAGAAGCCCTCGCGGTAAGTTTCCCGAAACGCACTAGTGTAGCAGACGGCAGACCTTCTACGGAGCCGCGCCTGCGTTGCCGGTCGCTGCCGCGCCCTGCATCTCCATCGCTTGAATGATCGCGTCGGCGAATTCGGAGGTGCCGGCATTTCCGCCTACGTCCCGCGTCAGTTTGGTGCGATCGCGATAGACCTCATCGATGGCGTCGCGAATTTTCAAGGCGGCGTCGTGCTCTCCCAGGTGCCGCAGCATTAACAGGGCGGATCGCAACACGGCAGTTGGATTGGCGATATTTTTGCCCGCAATATCGGGGGCCGAGCCATGTACCGCTTCGAAGATCGCGCATTCGTGGCCAAAATTCGCGCCGGGGACAAGACCGAGACCACCGACTAAGCCCGCGCAAAGATCGGAGATAATATCGCCGTAAAGATTTTCCATCAGCAACATGTCGTACTGATAGGGATTCATCACCAGCTGCATGCAGGTGTTGTCGACAATGTGTTCGCCGTAGGTGATCTCGGGATACTCCTTCGAAACCGCGCGCGAGCAGCGCAGAAACAGGCCGTCCGACATCTTCATGATGTTGACTTTGTGAATGGAATGAATTTTCTTTCGCTTGTTCTTGCGCGCATATTCAAAGGCAAGACGCGAGATGCGCGTGGAAGCCTTCTCGGTGATGATCTTGAGGCTCTCGACGACTCCTGGAATGACTTCATGTTCGATGCCGGAATAAAGTCCTTCCGTATTTTCGCGCACCACAATCAGGTCGATTCCCGGATAGCGCGTCGGAATATGTGGCAGGTTGCGGATCGGACGAAAGTTGGCAAACAACTCGAACCTCTTGCGCAGTTCAACGTTGATGCTGGCGAAGCCGCCACCGATGGGCGTAGTTACAGGGCCTTTCAATCCGACACGAGTGCGCTCAATCGATTCGCTGAGTTCTTTCGGAATGTATTCGTGATACTTCTCGTAAGCCTCGGCGCCAGCGGCAAAGCTTTCCCATTCGAACTTGACGCCAGTGGCTTCGAGCATTCGAACCGTGGCCTGGATGACCTCGGGGCCTATGCCATCGCCGGGGATGAGAGTTACTTTATAGGACATTGAATCATTAAATCATTGAGACGTTGAATCATTTTGACGCTTCGTTATTTAACACCATGTTTTGACGTATGCGGATTGGTTGAATCACTTGATCATTGAGTATTGAATCATGAAAGCAAACTCAATGACTCCATCATCAAATTGACGCGATGCTTCAATGTCTCAATCAACCCTTCCCGACTTTGGCCTTAGACTCGGGCGCTGCCTTGAGCAGATCCTTCAATTCAGCCATGAACTCCTGCACGTCTTTGAAGTCGAGGTAGACAGAGGCAAACCTCACATACGCCACCTTGTCGTAGCGTCGCAGCCGATTCATAATCAGCTCGCCGATTTCGCTGGTCTTGCGCTCGCGCTCCGCGGACTCGATGACAAATGTCTCCGCCTCATTGACTATCTGCTCCAGTTTGCTGATCGGCACCGGCCGCTTTTCACAGGCGTGCATCAGGCCATTGAGAACTTTTTGACGATCAAAACGCTCCCGGCGGCCGTCCTTCTTTACTACCATGTAAGGGATTTCGTCGATGCGCTCGTAGGTGGTGAAACGCTTTTCGCACTTAAGGCATTCACGGCGGCGGCGGATCGAATCCGCTTCCTTGCTCTCTCGCGAATCCACGACTTTGTCATTCTCAAACCCGCAAAAGGGGCATTTCATGCGCTTGGCTGCACTTCGGAGTAAAGAAGATTGTAGCAGGCGATGCAGAAAGAGATGATAGGACCGAAGTGATTCGTGATGATCAAATCGAATGTGCAAAATCCAGACCCTCCGGGCACGGCGGGGTATGCTTGATCCAATCGCGGCATGCGAACCCAGTGGAAGCAGGCTGTTATTTGCTGCTTCGCCATTTCGGCCTTGGTTTCTACGCCTGCACCAATTCGCGGCGGGAGGAAAACATGAGCAACGCGACGCAGTCTCTCGCGGTTGAGACGGAGGCGTTAAAGGAAGCATACGCTGCGTTCAACCCGGAACGATATTCCGGCAACCGTGGAAGCGCTTGACCCTCGGATTGAGTGGAC